>Ga0208357_1000725_pt1 | contig 25579 bp, 26 predicted proteins | sample NGESurdeep092012_6_FD_184487 | JGI IMG/M metagenome (GOLD analysis project Ga0208357, IMG submission 184487) | Arctic peat soil microbial communities from Barrow, Alaska - NGEE Surface sample F52-2 deep-092012 (SPAdes) | ecosystem: Environmental > Terrestrial > Soil > Wetlands > Peat ...
TGCCATCTCATTGACACCAAAGGCCCTACAAATTAAGGACTTTCCATCGGTGGAGGTAAGGGGATTCGAACCCCTGACCCCTTGCATGCCATCGGCTCGGGACCCGTTCAGGAGGGTTCAAACTGGTCCAAAGCGACGTCATTTGCTGGGCTTTCAATTCATCTCCGTTCATCAAGATTCACTTCAATTCGATTGAACTGCTGAAGTCACTGCTGAAGTAAACCCCTTGCGCGCGGTGCAAAGGGTCAACTATCCATTGCACTTACGTGCAAAGAATCGATCTGAGGATTCCCGCCATTTTGCGTCGTCAAGGGTGCGAGGCCTCAGAAGAATCGTGATCACCTGGTGGCGCTAACCACGAGTGCGACGATTGAGATCGCGATGCCCAGACAAGCAAGTACAGCGAGCCACTTAGTAAGAGTCTTCAGATCTCTGGTGAACGAAAGCATGTCCCTATCAACAATGGCCGCGCTTGTAATTGAAACCAGATCGCGAAGCGACTTCTCTTGACTTCGAATTTGTTCCGTGAGTTGCGAAAGCGCCTCTTTTTGGTTCGACGGTGTAGGCACAAAGTGAGAGTTGATGGAGCCCTTTACCACTTTCATCTTTGGATACTCATTCCAAAGTAAGAAGTGCTCGGTCGTGAGCTGGTCAACCCCGTCACAGAAGCGGGTCAAGCTGACCGTCAAGTCAAGTTGAATTGCTCTCAACTTTGGAATCTGTGCATCCCGACCTCGCTCGAGGCTCAATTCATCCAGCGAATCACCTGCCAATTCAGTTCGATTGCTCAGGTCCACGAGACAGAGGCGGACCGCTTCCACCATTGTTAGTGGTGCGACCAGTTCGTGGAACATATAGGGGATATTTTCGCCGTTCCTTTGATCCACAGCGGGCCGTGAACCGTCATCACGAATGAATGCCCACATCTCAGAAGAAGTGTTAAACGCTCGCGGGTAGACAACATAGAGACCAGGGTCCGCTTCTGACTCAAATGCAATCGAGGCAGGACTGATGTCGAGTAGATCCATATACCGGTGTTCTCGTGTGAAGGAGATCTCGCCGTGCATGGAAGCCAGCACACAGAAGGGATTTTTCAACTTTTCCCACGTTGCTAAAGCACCCGCTCCGAAATGCGATTTGAACCACGTAAATATCGTTGTTCTCAGATTGTCTCGGACTTTTGAAATTGCCTGCCTCTTTGCGAAATCCAAAGATCCTTCGATGATTCGATCTTCCAATACATCGAATCGTGACTCGACATCCGTCGTTAGTGCGTCCTGGAGAACGCCAGAAATCTGGTCATCCCATACAAAGGTCGAAGACAAGAGAACAAGTTTGGGCGTCACTAAGACATACGAGACGTAAATCTCAGTGACGCCAAGAGGAAGGGCACAGTAGCCAGCGGGCGGGTAGAGGAAGTGAGATTGCGCTTCGATAGGTAGAAGTCGGAAGTTGCCCCACGTAGTAATTCTCTCGTCGATTGCGTGATTCATCGTGAGCAATGGATTGTCTTCGGCATCGCTCCAACTCACACTCTTAAGGTGCTGGTGGAAAACTCCAACTTGTGCGCCCATGTAGACATCGGCGATGGTGGCGCTCAGTGTTCGAACGAACTCTCCCTCCGGCGGGCGAGTGGCCAGGTTGTCGATTACGTCCCGATCGGAATGATGCTTGAGCGAATGTTCGATCCATTTGGTTCTATCAAATGGTTCAGAAAGCTCATCCGGACACTGATTCGTCATGGGCTTGGTCGTGTCGTGGTGGTTGTTGTTGTTGTTGTTTGATTTATGATTGGAGCATTGTGCTGGTTTTCGCTCAGTCCCAAGAATCCAAAAATGACTGCGACAACTGTCAAAACCAACAGTGCAAGCGTGTACCAAGCGAGCGAAGCATTGAGATAGTGGTTCGTAATGTCCGATGCAGTTTCAGAAAACTCATGTAGATCATTAATCAATTCTTCTTGTTCAAAATGCGAGATCTCCTGTCGACTTTGCAACGCCGAGAACCAAGCGGTGATGGGAACGGAAGTTGACGCGGCAAATCCTGGTCTGAGTGGAACTTGCGTTATCGACTGATACCCGTCCCAGAGAAACGAGCTTGTCGACAAATCGATGAGAAGATCCGCTTTAAAGCAGGCGATGTCTCTGCTGATCATCAGCAGTCCCGCTCTCAAATTCAACATCCTCTTTACTTTTGGTTTCCGACTGATCTCAAACGTGTTGTACGTGAGCCGAATCTTCTGTAAACGTCGTTCGAACTGATCGTATGAACAAAGAAGGGCAGAGATGAGTGAAGTAACTCCGTCAAGCATGTGGATTGCGATAGACGATAATTCGAAATCGGTAATCCAGCCGTCGGATCTAGCGTCGTTTTCGTTAAAAGCAAGCAGACGTCTGTAAGGCACTTCGTCCCCTATGGGTCGACGAACCGTTACGTAGGGATGTGCATCGAATCTGACCGCGTGACTCACTTGCTCTATTCCTATTGCGCGCGCATAGTCGGGAAAGGTTGTGGACGAAAAGTCAAGTTCCTCGAATGTAACGCCTAGCGTTGACGGAATCTGTTTGGGTTCGATGGTTCCGAACGATCCTGGGAGCTGGTCGCTCAACCAGGATTGACAGAAAGCCGTGAAACTCCGCGTCGCTGTTTCAACTGCGCTGCGTTTCTTATCTAACACCGTTAAAACCCTCAAGCTCCCGTCATCGTTTGATTGAATTTCGGGAGCTACGTCTCGAAGAAGTTCTTTAGTGATAACACCTTGAAGATCGCCGTGTACTTCGAATGTGGCAATTAATGCAACGAGAGAAGGCCCAAAGACGAAGTAGGTGCAGTGTACTTTCGAGATTCCTGGCGGCAGGTTGGCGCCCAGAACGGTGCGACTTGGACGTTGAGCATCATTTGGTTTTACGACAACAAAGTGCCCGATCGCAATCTTACGAGCGGCAATGCAGTTCTTAATGTGAGCCGAAGGAGACGTTGTTGACTTGGCATTTTTGAAACGTCCGAGGTTGTGAGCAAAGGAAGGTGCTGAAGCTCCGATGTAGATTTCCGAGAGGGTGATGGACCTTAGTGAGATAGTTTCAGAATCAGGAGGACGGGTGCTCTCGTTGGCGACGGGAGCATTATCTAACTCGTGTTGAAGAAAAAGTAATGATGGGCCCTCGGGGCTCCTGCGCGTGGACCCGGGCATACAGCGTTTGAGCCAGGCGATGAAGTTTGCGCTGATCCCCACTTTGCGAATCTAGCCAAAGCGCGCCCGAGATTCCCGGTGGGGTTATGGTCGCTGACGATTTAGGAGGCACTGACCTTCAGCCCCGGCTATCCGACGCTCAACTCCTTAAGAGATCCGTCTACTGGAACTGCTATCCAGCCTTCACGAGCTGCATCATTTCGATTGTCTTCTGGAATCTGATCGACAAGATTTTGCGCCGCAGCCCGTGCCACAAGAGCCGCAATCAGGGAATCAAACGCGTCGTCGCTTGTCGAACATTGCTCAACGTCGATGTCTCGCACCGAGAGCCAACTCGTCGTCTCTTCGAAGAAGCGCGTGACTAACGACTGTCGAGCGCGGGCATTCTCGGCACGCTTGTACCCACGTGAAGGAAATCCCCACCTGTGTAACGCCACTGCTGGGTACACCTCGACGACGACACCGGATCCGTCTCGGGCGGTCGGGTTCGGCAGTCGGGACAGCAGGCCGGAGACTCGCATCGCCGGAATTGCGATTCTGTCAGTTGAAACGGAGAGCGGTGGAGATACCCCAACGCTCCAAACCCAGAGATCCGTTCGTCGAAGTCGATAACTCTTGTTATCGGCATGGGAGTAGTCCGCGGGCCAAGAACCATCAATCGAGTTCTGGCCCACCGCATTGACGAATGAAGTCGGCCATCCAAAGGGAGCGTCGATGCCAACTTTGTCAGTATTGGAGGCGAGAGCCAAGATCGCATCGTCATCGACACCCTGAATCAATTCAATCACGGTGGCACCCCTAGCGGACCAGTCAATGACACATGACGCCGTCTTGGAAGGTTTCGAGGAAAGGTCGATGCCGGCAGTGATCATCTAGCGCGATGATAGGCGGAACATCGTCAAAGTTTGCAATGCGGAACCAACAATGTCCACCGAGTCATTCGTCCAGACACGCGACGACGTTTTTTCAGCCTGTGCTGCGGGATTGCTAGTCGGCATCAGCGCATAACGGGAGAGCGCGGCGAAAGTTGCGATTTGCACTCTAGCTTCTCCGCGGCCTTGCATCGTTGTTGTTGCCAATGTGCCACATCCCGCATGATTTGCACTTGAAATGATGCATCCGGGCGAACCGGACTCGACGCCACCAGTCTTGTTGCACGATGGATTCCTTCCGCGTGGAGCACTTCTTTCCTGTCTTGAGACACTTGCCGTTCTGAATGGGTGGCAGATTTGACATGCTCTATATTCGCTAAGTCATGTGACATGACTATTGGAGGCCGTTCCGCGACAATGATCTCTGATTTTGAGTTCGTCAGAATTGGCGGCGAAGCGTTCACCGAGCGGATCAGCTCTGAATGAACCTTTTCAACGTTCGCGATCAGACACGAACCGCGGTCAGCGGTCTCGAAGAGGATGGGACTTCAGATAGTGCCCACATTCACTGTGGCTTTTTGAGTCCAGCGATCCAGGGTAGCCGCCGAATCTGACACTGGTCGGGTAACTTCGCGGATGATGAGCGCATCCGAAATTCAACCGCCGACCTTCACGAGGTTGCACTTGATTACCTACGACGACTTCAAGCAGCGCGTGCGTCGGTACCGGCCCAGCGATCTCCTTCCGGCCATTGCGGAAACGGCGATCGAATTCTTCGAGAAGGCGAGTTGGGATGGTGTTCACTCTCCGTGGGCTCTCGGCGAGGCGGCGAAGGTGAGTATTGTCGCAGGGAATGAGTTTCGCGCAACGGCCGTTACTCCAAAGAGCATTTTCGAATTGTGTCGTGCTTACAACATGCTTGATGATCCGGCGAGACTGAAAGAGCCTGGCGTGGTCGGAACCCCAGAGGCCTACTTCACGCGCGTGGAGACTTTGCAGTTCCTGTATCAGATGTCAGCCTTTGAGGAGGTCTCACGCATCGGAGCTCTCTTCGAAACGGTGGACTCTCTCGATACGAAGGTCCTCAACTCTTCGTTACTCGCGGAGATTCTGGGGTGCTCACTCGATGACTACGTGACTGCTGGATTCGCAATCTTTACTATGGCTCGCGCGCGGTTTGGCTTCTTCGATGTTGACTGGCCGGAGATTTGGGGGAGTCCGAATTGGCTGGGCGATGTGATGAAGAGGGAGACACTCGACCTGATTTTTCGGCGCCACTATCTAACGACATTTGCGGAGTTTCGAGAAGTGGCCGAAAGCGCCAGGCACACCAATCCCAAGCTCCGCCAGTACGAATACAACCCTCTCCAAGGGCATCCATTCGTTACTCTTCCGAATGGTGCTCACATCGCCCCGCAACTACATCTCGTGTTCCAACGCATGGCCCCTGCCGCCGTTTACTATGCAGGTGTCAAAGGCCTTGACCCCACCGACACAGACAAGTTCACGAGCGATCTCGGCACTGTATTCCAGGACTACGTTGGTCGGCAGTTGAAACTCGTCCCCGGAGTAACCGTGGTTGAAGAAATCGAATACGAGAAAAGCCAACGCTCCGTCGACTGGTTCGTAGTCGGTGAGAGTTTCGTCTTGTTAGTTGAGGCTAAGACAACACGGCTTACGCAAAGGGCACGAATGGGGGACGAAACACTCTCCAAGGACGTTGAACGGTGCATTGGCGCGGCCTACCGCCAGATTGACCGGACAGAGCGACTCATCGACGACAACCACTCGGCTTTCGCCGACATCCCTAAAGACTTGCCGAGATACGGCGTCGTCGCCACCCTCGAACCGTATTGGGCATCCACTAACCCCTTTTTCCATCGGCTGATCCCAACGTCGCTGATCCCAACGGCAATAGCATCGAGCCGCCAAATCGAAAGGGCTGTGGCAATTGCAGTTTCGAATGGAGACCCCGCCTCACTTCAACACTCATTGTTCGAGACGCTGGAACAACCGCCGACACCGGAAGACTGGAACGATGACATCATCGCTCGTAATCCAATACTTGAAGCGGCGTGGCATCGTAATCCGCTTAGCAAGTTGCACCCGCGCCCCAATTGAGTGTCGGCAGGAATCGACTGAACCGCACTGGAAGATGTGAAGATCTCTACGATTCCCAAAAAGGTGCAACTCAAAGGCCCGGCTCGAAAAGGAAGTGAACTCAGAACGAAATTACAATCCCAAACTGACCACTAAATCGACAGCAGACTCAGCTTCCCAAGTTGAGAATGCGAGTTCGAGTCTCGTCACCCGCTCCAAGTAAATCCATCTAAAACCCGATGATTACAAGGATTTTTCGTTGACCAGTAGTGACCGCCGTTGCCCCCTGCTACATGCCCATATATGCCCGTGGTATGCCCGTGGTATCCCTGACCGCATCCAAATCGAAAGAAAGCTGTAGTCAATGACCGACGAAGTTTCGACGCCAACCACGAGAACGCCAGGGACGGTACGACTCGCCATTGCTATTGCCGTCGTAGTAGGCGCGGGCTTCATAGTCATTCTCGTATTCGCTGCGAGCCCCCGTGTCGCGAATGCCTTCACTGCTGGTGGCACCATTTCGCTCGCCGCCGCGACTGTGTGGCTCGGAATCAAAACCAGGGATGCGGTTCTAATTAACGAACGAGAGATGGACCAGAACAAGGATTTGCTTGGGCTAACGCGTCAACAAGCGGACAGCGCGACACAATCTGCTCGAATTCTTTCGGAGAGCAGCCGACCGTTCGTCGTTCCTCAAAGTGATGGACCTATCTGGGTCTTCAATGTTAACGAACGGTGGAGCGTCACTTTTCCCCTATGGAACCACGGGTCCAGCATGGCCATTCTCGAAGGCGGTGATCGACGACCAAAACTTCTCTTCGCGCTCGAAGGCGACCATGTGGCTCACGGCCACGCTAACTCCGTAATCATTCCGAAGGAGTCTGCGGTCAACCTTTCCTTCTCCATTGATCCAAAGAATGTCGCGCGCCACGGGGGTCCCGTCACAAGGCCAGACGGTACCCACATCGCCGCAGCCCTTGACTTCTGGTTCACTGACAGCTCCAAGAACACGCACTACATGGTCCATGCCGAATTTGACGCTGAAGACGATCCGAATGGGCACTTCGTCACACTGCTGAGGCTGACCAATATTGAATTTGGATCCCCAACAGTCTTTGGTTCGGGCACAATTTCTGTTGAGGGCGTCCGAATCGAGCCACCAACGAATCGGGAGTGACCCTTCGGGAAAACCGATCCTCAGTCTCAGGTTGGGAAACCGAAGTTCATAATCTGAGGATACGGGTGAAGTTCCTTGTCAAGAGATTGGGCGCTCCATGGGCGCTAGTGCTTCGGGCTCTTTGCTAATAGGTGATCGAATGCAACCGTTGTTATTCATGCAATCCAGTCAAGAGCGCCTCTATCAAATTTGCCAATTGATCGATCACGTCGCCATCTGCATTCTGGACTACGCAAGTTGCGGACAGGCGATTGAGTTATTCGACGCGATGGAGTTGGCTGGGCGTCTCGATCTTGCCGTCGAGGTGATTCGCCAAGAAAACGGAGCGTCCAGGTGAATTCGCCTTGGAACCTTTGTTGCCGCGTTGTGAATACTCCGGACTACCTTCGTTTGGTGACCAAAGAGCGGCCCGAGTTGAATATTGCTGCCTTTGAGGACTTGTCCAGCAATGTTCCTGGAGCTTCGCTGAGACGAAAGTCGTCCGAAATCCAAAAGGCATTCCCCGTTCGCGTGTTTCTTGCGAAAGTTCTAGGAGTACATACCGATGAACGTGCGTGGCGACATGGTGCTGCGGGGGAAGAAGAGGTTGCCCGGCAACTGGACAAACTCGAGCCGAGATGGCGTGTCATCCATAGCGTTCCAGTAGGTTCGAACGATACCGACATCGACCACGTCGTAATTGGCCCACCAGGTGTGTTCACGCTCAATACCAAGAACCATCTCGGCAAAAGAGTCACGGTTTACGAACACACCATCTACGTCAGCGGCGTCAAGCAACCGTACTTAAGTAAGTCGAGAGCTGAAGGTAGGCGTGGATCAAGAATTCTTAGTTCCGCCTGTGGCTTTGACGTCGTAGTGAATCCCGTCGTGGTGATTATGGCAAGCGAGCTCTTGTTCAAGGGCTCGCCGAAGCAAGTGGACGTTGTCGGACGCAGAAAAGTCGCCGAATGGCTTGATCGCCATACCACCCAACTCTCGCCCGACCGAATCGAGTCGATCTATTCGGCGGCTCGGCGGCGGTCAACGTGGACCTCCAGAGCAAGCTCGACGGCTCTTAGAGTAGACATTCGCTCATAAAGGATGCTGAGTTTGGGAGGCTGGGAGTCTCCCATGGCTTCACGATGTTGAAGCTCTGGCCAGGGCGAATGTACTGTCGTCTAATTCTCGCGCGTGACAACTGCGGGTGTCAATCGGGCGTCTATCACTGCAGTTGTTCGGCAGCGCTTCCTTGACAACAGTGATGGTGTCATCTCAAGGCAAGTAACGAATTCACCGACGAATCTAATTCATTGAGTAAATTCGACTCCTCAAGTGCGTCTCGTACCATTCGTCGCTGCCTCTTGAAGTCCAACTTCGCAGGAAGGTCAACATACCGAGCAATCTCCTCACCTTGCCGAGAAAGTTCTACGAGTTGAATGTGGCTGTTGTCGGTTTCATCAAAGCGCGGAATCGGAAGCTCAAACACGTATTTGTCGAAATGTCGTGCTCCAAACTGACCTCGTGATTGGTAAGGAGCCACCGCACGAGTGAACGCCGGCGAGTTGAAGATGCCGCACAGGTAGAGCGCTTCACTTTCTGAATTCACGGTTGACCAATACAACATCTGGTCTATAACCGTGCGTGAATTCGAAACGCGGCAAGCGGTCAGAATCGATCCCGACTTTGTATAGACAACCTTCTGTCGGGTTGAACGTGCTAACTGCCTAGACAGTCGTGTTTGAAAATCGTACCTTTCATTGAGCGAGAATTTTGTGCTCGAGCGATTAGTCAGCCAAAGTTTCTCCGCCCGTCTCCACCAATCAGCTAAGCCAGGAAACGTATCAATATCGTCGTCGTTTGTCGTAAGGAGTCGGCCATCGAGCCACGGTGTAACGCACTCAACACTCGACACGACCCTGAAGGGAACAATCGACTCCCCGAGCAACAAGGGTCGAAGAAACTGTTCCTCGACACTCTCCACGATGCTCGGGGCGGACTTCCAGGGATCTTTTTCAAGGTTGGTGCGGCGACTCTGGACACGTCGTGTTCCCGCTGGCGCTCCGAGAGGACTGGGGTCGGCGTCCTCAACCACGAAGAGAACTCGAGGATCAATTTTGGCTCCAGCTTCAAACTCATCTGCGTAGGGCGACTGTGCACCTGACGAAATCGTGGTGGCTCCGATGCCGATGGACAGTTTCGCTGAAGCAGTGCTCCAGCTGACGTTCCCACCAGGCAGAGTCCCGGTGAAAGTCTTTGTGGATTGCGGGATTGACTCGGGCGACTTAAAAGATCGGCATCCCATTACGACACACGACGGTACGGGGAAGACGGGCGGTTTGACCCCATCGAGGTCCCATGGGTCAGAAAATGTTGCGTAAGTGGTAGTTCGAGATCCAGACCACTCGCCAGACCGAAACTTTAGAGCGTGTTGTCGGCTAAGGGTGGCGAGCGGCAGGACGAACGCGAATTTCCCCCCCAGCTTGAGATACTGTTCGACACTTCGTACGACGAAATATAAGGAAAGGTCGTGATTCCGCGCTTTTGACCAAAGATCCCGATCCTTCGAACGAGTTCGAAACGCTTCTTGCATGCCTGGTGTCATGTCGTTGTAAGTGAGCCACGGCGGATTACCGATCAAGACATCGACGTGGTTCTTTTCGAAACTAAGCCACATTGGCCTGGCGAGGTTTCTCGCGTAGTAGCCCCAAATATGATTTCGATGGAGGTCGTGTAGTTCGCAAAGTTTGCGGAAGGTTCGTTCGAGCGTTCGCTGATCCTCGTCAGTTATGTTCAAGGGTTTCAATAGCCCGACGATGCTCGGTGCCTTAGCGCCCTTCTTGCCGAGTAACGGGCTTCGGTTGGGGCTCGTCGCTCTGTCGGCCAAATCACTGACCACTTTGTCAAAGATATCCGCGTCGTCGAGCAGCGCGGCCGGGAATACGAGTTGGTCTTCGAAGAATTCTGCGCCATCAGATGTTGGAATTACGAGAGCATCACCGCTCAGAATTGAAGTTTCTTGTTGCCAGGATAGGGAGTCGCCCAGGTAGACGGGAACATTGAATGCCGGACGATCGCTTGATTGGAGTCGCTCTTGTCCAATGGCGAGCAGGTACGTTACCCTCGCGAGCGTTACGGCCACGGGGTGAACATCGACGCCGCTGACGTGATGCACGAGACCTTGTATCGCGTCCTGTGGTGGAACTCCAGCTGCCTCGGATGAAGATAGATAGTGCCGCGCAGCATGAAAAAGAAATGTTCCGGATCCGCACGCCGGATCGTGAACTCGCTGGTCTAATGGGGCGTCTATCGTCTCTTCAACCATGCGCTCTGCGAGCCAATCAGGTGTGTAGTACTCGCCGAGGGCATGGCGCTGCTTCACAGTAATGATGCTCTCGTAAAGAATTTTGAGTACATCGTGTTCAACGCCTAGCGACCAATCAAATCCCGAGATGCGCTTGGCTATGGTTCGGATCCATTGGTCACCACCCTGAACATTCAGCGGCCAGTCAAAAAAGTCCTGTTCTACAACTCCGCCGATACGTGCTTTTGTGAATTCTCGCCCAGAAACTATTGCGTATGGATCGAGGAATCGAATGTCGAGCCCTACGAGAGCGTGGGCGACCATTTCCGCGAGGATGACGAGCAACGTGTGATTTAGAAACAGTTCGTCTGTGTCCTTGAAGTTGGTGCCTAGAGCAGTCTGCAGCAACTTGGCCCAAAGTTGTCTCTTGACAACAACCTCCGGATGATCTCTGCATTGCGCATAAAGGCTGGCCAATCGAGCTCCATCTAGAGAATGTTCTGGGCTCTCCGCTCCCAGTCGCGAGACGATCATCTCTGGAGTTGGAGCTACAGGGGGCGTCGATCCCACGACAGCTCTGAGCCAAGCCAATAAGTCTTGAGACTTTTGAAACTCAGATGTGAGAGTAAATCTCCCTACGATTTCGGGAACGTCTTCGGAGTCCATTTGAACGAATCTCCACTCAACACCGTCGGTCAGGATGCCGTTATGCCAGCCGCCTTGGGTTCTGTTTCGACTTCGGATGTATCCCGCAAGTTGCGCAATCGCAGCATCCTCGACGCCGCGCTTTTTTAGGTCTCGCTTCACTTCGATTACCGTTTGAGCTACCAAAATGTCTATTCTTCCGCCTTCGGCCGGGACTTCTAAATCTGCCCTAACGTCTTCAGCGCTTAAGTCAAGGTCCGCAAGGAGGAAGAGGAGCCGGATATCGGACTGAGTACTTGCCTCGGATTTCGAGACGCTGGCGATCAATAATCGTCTAAACACCGACTCGAGTTGACTTGAAGTCTCGGCGTTCATTGCAAAAGTATTGCAGCCTCAGTGACTCGAAGTCATCCGAAATCAACTTGACCGACGAATGAAACAGGCAAATGGCCATATGGGGCGGGGATAGCTATTGAACTCATCATCAACGTTTAGCAGTCCAGTTCGTTGATTGGGCACAAGCGAAATGGGTGCCAATGACACTACGGTCTGTCCTGAACAGATGTCTACCAATGCTTGGAGATCTAAATGCACTACGAATTCAGTGACGATCAGTGGGACCAGATTTTTGAGGCTGGTCTCGACTTTGTGGAGCGACTTGCGCGTAACGAAGGGGACTGCAGTTACACAGAATTATGCAACCAACTACGCGTTTCATGTGGTGTAGCGCCCGAACCACATAGCGATGCATGTTCTCAATTACTGCGACGAATCGCGGAAGAAACCTTCGTTTCGCATGGCGTGGTCGTGACCGCTCTGGTTCACTACAAGGACGGTGGCATCGAGCCGGGACCCGGATTTTTCGACCTTTGTCATCGGTTGGGACTGATTGAGGCGAAGCCATACAGCGAAGATCGGAAGTTGATAATTGTCACCGAGCAAGTTCAAATGGTGATTGATGCGTACGCGAGAAGGAAAACATGAGGTTGACCGGACTTGACGAGATTTGCCGTTGGGGCCTCATGCGGATTTGCTCGATAAATGTGCAGCGAACTTCAACGGGCGACCCGTTGGAATATTTCCCCCAAGGCCGTTACGTCAATCGAGTTGGCCATAAATTGAACCCTCACGGCGATGGCCCATTTTGCCGATTTCAACTTCCGGCGCTGAGTGCATCGTCGGGCGTTTATGCCATCGTTATTGGTGAAGACGTTGTCTATATCGGCGAATGCCAAAACCTATCCGAGCGTTATGGACCAAGGGGATATGGCGTCATTCACCCGCGGAATTGCTTCGTGGGCGGCCAGTCAACAAACTGCAAGGTCAACTCCAGGGTTCTTTCAGCAATCAAGGACGGATTCACCCCAACTCTCTGCTTTGTCCCGGAGACTGAGGCGCACCGCAAGGATGTCGAGCGAGATCTCGTCGCCAAACTTCAACCTCAATGGAATGGCCGAGCGTGATCGAGGCGCAGGTGCAACCACCTAAGGACTCAGAAAGTTTCGACGGTGAGACAAATTCTTTAAGTGAGATAACGCAACTCGGGTTTAGTAGCGATGAATTGTCGTGGAGTTATCTTCTCAAAGAGATTTACACTCGAGGAAACCCGACGCGAATCACTGGATGGAAACTGACTTAATTGAACAGCCATCATGCTGACGAATCCTTGAATACGGCATTCATTCCAGTTGACTCTTGGAAGCCAGACTCGGTCGCACAATCCGAAACCATCTTTTCCACCAGTGCTGCGGTATATAGATAATCACGATGCGGTCTGTCGTAAACGCAAAAGTCTTCTTTTGTTCGCTCTGGATGAGGATCCCCGTCCGGTGGACGAAGTGCCATTCGCTTCCAAATACTTACAAGATGATGAACTTTAAACTTGAACGGTATTTTTTTCTCAATATTGGACGCCGCAAGAGTTGGTTTCATTAAGTTTTCGTTCGATACCGATCTCACTTGTTCTCGAACAATCACTTGTCCGGTGCGGCCGAGCTTTCCGAGCATTGCTCGCTCATCGTCCGATAGGTCACTTTCGCGCACAAAGGTGAGCGCCAAGTCTGTATCTGACTTTGATCCCAATTTTGGAATTAGCCGGATTCGAAACTCATAATGATGATCTTGCGTAACAGATGGATTAATTCCAGCTTCAAAGGAGTGCAGCAAGTCGCGCGTCGTCTTTGGAAATTGTTTTTGAACATCGTTAAGGCGCGTCGCGCCTTCTCTCGTTAGCGACCCAATGAAGATTGGAAATCTCAAAACGGAATCCATCGAGTACTTTGCGCCGAATACTCTTGTTAAATATTCTTCGTAATTCAACAGGAGTGACTGTGCGTAACCCGCGAGAAACAGTGTCGCCGAGTCATCGAAGCGATGTTCAATTTTATTTCGAAGCAGAATTGTCAATTCAAGGTTTTTTCTTACTGGAATGAGTTCGGGGCATTCGTCTGAAAGCTCCGTGGCAGCAAACTTTGCAAGTTCCCACGTCTTCGGCTCGCCATCAACCTTTAGATATCGTCCATTCTCAAGTCGATAGTGATATTCGAGTTTGTCTCTTTGGTACTGGGCTTGAAATAAATAGAGCCAACCCATATGCATGTGAACGAAAAATGCTTCGAGACGTCGCGCCCTCCCACTTTGGTTGTACAAATCGACGGCCAAGGTTGCTTCGTCCACTGAGGCTTCGAGAGTAGACAGCCATTTCGCTTTCATGGTCGCCCCTCACGAGTTGATCCAGCGGTACATAAATCGCCTGCAATCCGTGCAAAGTCTCGCTAGCAAACTTGAAGCCTCGCGTCTACCAAATGCTCGTCGTATATAGATCTGATTCAACTTCGAGAGCAACTTCAACGACTACTTGTCGGTGACACCTTGCATCGGTCGCCTCCACACAAAGCAGTGCAACACGTTCACTTCTGGCTCTTTCTACAAGTCGCTCAACAGCGCCTCTCGATCCGTTGTCAAGTCGAGCGCGCATCGTTCGCCGGCCAAGTTCAGATTCTCCGTTGCGAAAAGATTCACGATTCTCGGGCGGATTCCCCAGGTCTCTTTCGTGAATGTAATCGATTCCCACAGCACTTAGCGCTTCCATGAGTCTCAACTTGGAGAATCCCTTGCGTCGGCTAATTGCATTGAGCCGGACATCAACGACTGTTTTGATCTCGTGTTCCCGCAACTTTCGAACAAATTGGTCAATGGACAGATCTTCATAACCAATCGTGTAAACCCCAAATCGTCTCCCCATAACACCGTTCTAGTCGGTATTGGAGGTTTTATAAGACTGCTCATCCATTTTTAGGTTGAAACTGCGATTTCGGACGACTGATTTCTGTGCATCGAATCCCTGTAACGCGGTCGATTTCGGGAGATGCTTGTTCAGCACTGCCGCCGGCTTCACAACTGGGAGGAAGTTTCTCGTGCCTGAGAAAATTGAAGTAGTCGTACTTGTGAAAGCTGCACCCGTACTCACTTCGGACTTGGAAGAATCGATGTGCGTTGCTGGAATCAGGACCGACGGCGAACATCACGAGTGGATAAGACTTCACCCGGTTCCTTTCCGAGACTTGGGTGATGACGAATCTTTCGCCAAGTATCAGAAAGTTGAAGTGAAAGTTATTCCGCCTCAAAGTGACCGACGTCCAGAGTCGTGGCGACCAATTCGCGGTTCAATTGCGCCGCTTGAACGATATTCAACTGCGAACAGATGGGCGCCCCGCCGAGGTCTCGTGAGCCAACTCGAAGAGCGAACAATGTGCGAACTCTGGACAGCCAATCGAAACGGGTCCGGCGTGGGGATTCCTTCACTAGCCGTCGTTCGCCCGATTGAGCCACCACGACTTCTAATTACGGAGCGTGACGCGGGTCAACTAGAGGAGTGGACGCGGAGAGCCGATGCCGCATCTAGGACCCGGAGCCTGTTCGAGAACCCAGATGAGTCCAAAGTAAAGCTCGAGGTGGTTCCATGGCGCTTCAGGTATCAATACCGATGCTCAGCCGAGTCATGTAATGGGCACAACCAGACGATTATCGATTGGGAAGTTGTGAATTTGTGGCGCAAGGTTCGGGACTCAGTCGATTGGATGGTAAAGATGCGACAAAAGTTCGAAGAAGAAATGTGGATCAATCGAGACACTGTCCTGTTCGTTGGCAATCAAGAACAACACCCAAGTTCCTTCTTAGTTCTAGGTGTATTTTGGCCGCCGATTGGAGAGACGCAAGGCGTCTTGGACGTGTAGCCGGCAACTAGAACTTGATGAGCCGTCCAGGATCGCTGTTTCGGCCTTCAATTTACCCCCTTGATTGACGTATCGAATAGTTCAACAGATTTGCCTTTCTAATCGTTTCTGTGTCCTAGGTAACACCGTGCCCGGGGCCGACGGCGCGAAGCGCCAAGTCGGACCCATGGGCCTACTTCGTGATCATCAAAATCGTTGATATTCCTGGATTCAAAAAACAATTCTTGGCGTAGCGCCAAGTTCTGTTCCAATTCGTGCCCAAAACAGTGGCTCCTTCTATAGGGGGCGAAAATCTCGCTCCCCTAAAGGAGCACAATGCGACTACCAATTGACACTCAGACCGTGAAGTTCGCGGCGGCAGGACCGGCAGAACCCGTTCTCGATTATGAGACTCGAGCGCAGAAGTTGGACGAGAACGGGACGGCGCTCTTCAACGTGCCGCTCTTCGCGGCCGGCAGCGGTGTGAAGGATTCAATCACCGTGAAAGTCTCGGGCGAGCCCAAGGGTCTTTCCGAATTCACACCGGTGAAGATCACGAACCTCACCGCCACGACCTGGGAGGTTGGCACCAACCACGGTGTCAGCTTCCGAGCCGAGCGCATCGAGCTGTTGAAGGCGAGCGCGTAATGAATCGGCTCCTCATCTTCCTCGCCGTCGCCGTTTTCGTAGAGTTCGCCCTTTCGTGGGCGCTTGCGCACTATGGACTCGTCGTGCTTGGTGCCTGCAGTTGGTGGATGTGGAGCCTGTGGCAGGGACACCGCCGTGCCTAGTCCCGCCGCCTCTGAGCGTCGCCCCTGGGGAAGTCTCTTCCTCCGGGGGTGGCGTCTCGAGATCGCCCTCTGCATCTCGTCGCTCATCGTTCTCGCTGTCTCCGAAGTAGTCGGTGCTGTGGGTCCCTTAGCTGTGATTGGAGTAACTGCCGTGACCCTGAGGTTGCGCCCCGAGATTCCCCTAGGACTAGCCGCTCGAATGCAAGAGAACCGCCATGAACGTTGGTTGCACGGCGCCTTCTGGCATTGCGCCATCATTGGGCGAAACGGCGATGTGCCGAGAGTTCAGCGTTCGGCGCCACTGCCGGTAGGTCGCCGGTACTTGGTCTCGGTGCCTCCTGGTCTCCACGCCGAAGCCTTGGCGGCTCGCAGCCTGGAACTCGCGGCCACTCTCGGTGTGAGAGAGGTCCGCGTGAAGTCGCTGCCTCAGAGCGCTCGCTACGTCGAGTTGGCAGTCATATGGGCCAATCCGTTCCCCCAACGCATTGTGTCGCCACTTCTCGAGCGGTCGTCGGTGTCGCTCTGGGAGCCGCTGTTCGTCGGCGTGGGCCAAGACGGGCTGCCCGTGACCATTGGCCTTCCCGAACATAACCTCTTGATTGGCGGCGAGCCCGGTTCCGGTAAATCGGTCGCACTATCGACAATCGTCGCTGGAGCGGCTCTCGATCCCTCGGTGCATCTCACGCTGCTTGACGGAAAGCACGTGGAGCTGGCGACGTGGTCACTTATCGCAGACCGCTTCGCTGGCTCTGATCAAGAGGATGCCGCCGACGCGCTTGAGAAGTTGCGCGACCTCATGGACCTGCGGTACGCGTCGCTCGTCGCCACACGTCGGCGCAAGCTCTCGTCTACGGATCTGGAAGGACTTCATCTCTTAGTGATCGACGAGCTGGCCTTCTACCTTCGCGGTGGCAAGAAGGAGACTCGCGAGCGATTCAGCGAACTCCTGCGCGACCTCGTGTCACGCGGACGTGCAGCCGGCATCATCGTGGTCGCGGCCACCCAAAAGCCCAGTCACGAAATTGTGCCCACGTGGATCCGTGACCTGTTCTCGTTCCGTCTCGCACTGCGATGCACCAGCTCTGACGCGTCGGACACCATCCTTGGCCAAGGCTGGGCACACCAGGGTTTCTCGGCTGCGAGCATAGATCCAACGCTGCGAGGGGTCGGCTATTTGCTCGCTGAGGGCGGAACCCCTGTACTGCTCATGACGCCCTATCTGAGCGACGAGGACGTCGACGAATTAGCCCTTCGAGCGTTCGAACAACGTCGTCGATCATGAACACCGAAGAACGAACTCACCTCGTGCACGAAGTCGAACAAGCCGGCAACTGCTCACATCCGATACGACTTCGCGGAGAGACGGTCAATGTGGCCACCGGCGAAATTACTCAGAGTGTGCTGCGTGTGGCGTGCAAGGACCGCCGTCACGTCGTCTGTCCTTCGTGCTCCTATCTCTACAAGGCGGACGCCTGGATCTTGGTCTCGAGCGGACTCGTCGGCGGAAAAGGGACACCTGAACTCGTCGGAACCCATCCGCGCCTCTTTGTCACGATGACGGCACCATCGTTCGGCGCGGTGCACACGATCAGCGATCGAGGAGGTTGCGTGAGTCGCCGCTCGGACCCGTCGACGTGGATCTGCCCGCATGGTCGCCCGGCTTTCTGTCGGCAGTGCCACAGCGCGGAAGATCTTCGTCTGGGCCGCCCTCTCTGTGCGGAGTGTTTCGACTTCGAGGGCGCTGTTCTCTGGAACGCACACGCCTCGAGACTTTGGAGCAACACCGTCCAACTCATTCGTCGGTCGCTCGCCGACGCCGGTGGCGTGGCGCAGTCGAAGTTCAAAGAAGTTGCGCAGCTGCACTACTTAAAGGTCGCCGAAGTTCAGCGTAGAGGTCTCGTTCACGTCCACTGCGTTGTTCGTGTTGACGGACCGGAGTCGATCGATGTCGATCCTCCGGCGTGGCTGAGCGCCGGGTTACTCGCCACAGTGATTCGTGATTCTGTGGGTCGGGCCTCAGCCCCGCGCCTCGACGGAAGGGCCGTTCACTGGGGGAGAGTCCTTGACATTCGCGATCTCGCTCTCACGGCAGATGACGCCAAGAAGGTTGCCTCCTACGTTGCGAAGTACTCCACCAAGACGACCGACGGTTCGAGAGAGCTCGCCCGGCGATTCCACTCGCGACGCCAGATCGAGGAACTCGTCGATAACCCGCACGCGAAGAAGTTGGCCCTGACTTCCTGGGATCTCGCCGAACGACCCGAGTTCGAACGACTTCATCTTCGACGCCACGCCAACGCTTTTGGGTACACCGGTCAGCTGATCACTAAGTCTCGGGAATACTCCACGACCTTCGCGGCGCTCCGAAGCGCTCGGTCGGACTTTATGGCGAGTCGAAGGATTGCCGACCCGGTTGAGGGCACGTTCCACTACGAGGGCCGCGGTTACGACGATCCTCGTGCCGCTGAACTCGCGGAAATCTTTTTCACCATGCAGCGAGAGCTTCGAGAAGAGGCGGCTGCCGCTCGCTTGGCGTCGAGAGAGTCGTTATGACGGTGAGTTTTCGAGGGATAGCGGAACGAGGAATACCCGATCGAATCAACGTTTATGAGTTCATATGACGATCTCTCGGTGCGAAATCGTGAACTCATATTGGTCCACTTCGGATATGAACCCAACCACATCACTCACGTACCTGCTCACTCGCGACTTGGAAGCTCGATCCGTCGGTACCTCCGGTCGCGCGCTGCTCGAAAAACTCGAGTTCTACTGCTTCGACCTCAAAGTGTCTCGAGTACTCGAGTTCGCTCAATCTCTCCAGTCGAGCGATCCCAGCTCGCGACAAATGTTGGAAGAGCTCCTCGAATGGACCGCTGCACAACCAAGCTTCCAACTCGTGGCCCTCGTGGCAATGGCCCCGGATCTGGATCAGATCGCTCGTCGACTCGGCCGTGGACACCCCAGTGACGACACCATCTCCGAGGTTTTGGCCCAAGCCACCGAGGCGCTTCGCTGGACCGAAGAATTCGTAGAGGGAGAGCGGCGGGAATTCGTGCTGCGCGAGGTTCAGTCTCGAACCAGAAGCGAACAACGTCGCATGGCTCGTCACAACGTCCCGACTTGTTCACTGCCCGACGACTTCGACCGCCCAAGCGGCGTCTCTACTGACGAGGCGTCGTTGGAACTCGATCGTGCGGTCCAACGACGTGTCATCACTCGGTGGGAACGTGAACTCATCGAAGCGACTCGAAGCGGGGGAATCAACCTGCGGGATTTCGCGGCTTCTCGCGCGGAGAACTACGACACACTCCACAAGCGAAGGGCCAGCGCTGAACGCCGCCTCCGATCCTTCTTCGGCGTGGAGGTGGTGAAGTGAGCGGTCTACCCGTGTTCGCGTGCACGAAGGGCCACGACGTCTTTCGGACTCAGTACAAGAACTGCTGCCTTCCAATGGAGGGCAAGCAGGCTTTGATCGGCTGTGTCGAGAAGAACGTCCGTGAGGTCCTCCCACAGCGTCAACGAGACAGGGTCACAGAGAAGACCCTGGCGAAGGGCCCACTCGGCGCCAACGAGATCGCTCGCCAGCACCATCTCGGTCGCCACCGCGTGAGCAAGACCGGTCACGGCTTCGACGATCTTGTAAACCACCGCAGAAGAGAAAGCCCACGTGAAGTATCGCGACGTCTCCGCGGTGAATGGCTCGCCTCGTACAAGCGACAGAGCTTCTCTGCGAAGTCTCTGAGCAGTTCGTTTGTCTGCGCCCAGGGCCCGCTTGACGAGACCCTGAAACTCGGCCCAGTCGGTCTTGGCGTCCACAAGCTGATAGCCAGGTCTTCCCGAGGCGGTGGGCAGATGGTGATCACCGACAACCTTGCGGACGTTGACCATGTAGTTGCGCATGGCAGGGCGCTTGATGTCGTTGCCTTTATCGGTGAGGGGCCAGATTGCGTTTTGAATTTCCTCGAGGGTGAGGGGTCGCTCGGTGTGCGTCGCAAGGAACGCGACGATCGCACGCACCGGATCGCTGGATGGGGCGAAGGTCGGCGCGAGCGTGAGACTACCGAGGACGTCGACACGGAGTGTGACATTTGTCTCTGTTGGAACGGCCGAAGCAGCATCCAATCGAACTGGCCAAGAAGGCACAGGTTGATCGCTCACAACAGTCGACACTGGGGGACTAGGGATCGGTCCATCGGGGACGTGGGCCCGTCGATACCGCATTTCTCTACGACGACGAGAGCGTCGTATCCGGAGGCAGACAATTCCCAAGACGGACAGTCCGAAAATCGTCGACACGATATTGAGCATGCTTGCGAATGTCGAATATGCGGGTGGGGTGGCTCTTTCAAGTCCAGGAGGAGCCCTCTTTGCCGCAAGGGTCAACTCCCTTGTGAAGTGCACAGCGACCTTTACTGGGCCACCGGTGACGAGCGCCGTTGTTGCCACGCCCACGAAGCCTTCGTACTGTGTTCCCTGCGTTCGACTTGGCAAGATTTCGATCGCGCCTATTCGGTTAGAGATCGGAACTTTGAAGTAGTAAGTGGCGTCAAAGAGGCCGTCGTCTGTGGCAGCGATCGAGTTATTCATCTGGCTAATCGGGTCAATTCTCGTTGCCGGATAGCTGCGGCCCGAAGCCGTGACGTAGCGAAGGGCCGTGGCGGGAAGTGGCGTCATGTTCGAAAAAAATTCGCCCCACTCGGGATCGCCGTACGTGTTCTGCACGGGACCGCACGTCGCCTGCAAGGACAAAAAGAGAGAACCTTTGGGGGCCATAGTGCTCCTGTCGCCAGGACTCCGCGAGGTGAGCCTCGCACTGCTCACGAGCAGTACAGCCGGGATCTCCAAGTGGCTTACCGGGTCCGTGACGGGCACCCGAAAACTCTTGCCGATCAGATCCACGGAACTGAGTTCGACGTTGCCAGCGCTCGCAATTTGATCGCAGCTCGACATGCACGCCAACTGAATCAGCGCTGCAAATGCGAGGGCGGTGGATCGTGAGAAGAAACGCGTCACTGACGGATCATCGTCATGGCCGGAGTTCTGACTCGGTGCTACTACTGGAAGACGAATTGACGGCGTATCGGTTCATGGAAGTGTCTCGTGGTGGGTAGGCGTCGGTCCCCAACGGTCGAGGATCAAAACGAAAGCTCGTGTATCTCTACGTTTCGCAGGCAGATTCAACGAAGTATGCATTGTCATCCAAATGACCCAGTGAGATTGGCGCGTAGCTGTGGTCGAGTGAATCGATTTCATTTGAAGAAAATGGTGACGAATGGGACGGCCCATGGTTGACAATCCGTCCGACTTGAAGAACCCGCGTTCCAGTGAACCACTACTTCTGACAGTGGAGGAGGCTGCGGCTCTTCTCCATATAGGTCGGACAACTGCATTCGAGCTCGTTATGCGTGGCCAAATACAAAGCGTCAGAATAGGGCGTAGGCGCCTAGTCGTCCGTGAGGGTCTACAGAGATATATTTCCGAACTTTTGGCGTCGCAACAGGAGGACTAGGTATTTTCGGAATTCAATAGCATCGTAGGTATTCAGCACTCTTCAGAGCAACCAGTTGCTCGATTTCGTACCCCGATCATTCGGGGCTCAAGTGACATCGATGTCGGAACAGCGATTCGTTTTTTATTCGTTTACCGCATTACTGATCTGAAATTGCATCCCGCCGCAGGAAATTAACTAGCCACCCGTAAAGCCGTCTCGCTTAAGTTCGTTCCAGACGACACCACTGGGAGATTCAGGCTCCGATTGTGCTCGCGGACTGACGTCACTTCCGCAATATCTGCACTTTATTGCAGCGATTTTGATGTGTTCGGCGCAGAAGGGACATACCCGCAAATCCATCACTTGCGTGAAGGAAGGCTCCTTCGCACCTTGGAGAGCCCTATATCTGTCAAATCGTGTCGAGTCGGCTTCTGCTATGCGATGCCACACGGCCATGACGATCCACCCAACAGGTCCGAAAAAGGCACCCAAGAAAAACCCCACTGCCGGTTTCTCGTTGGTCGCGCCAATCGCGGCCCCGATGCCGCCGCCAATCAAGAGCCAGAACAAGATAATGGTAACGACAACACCCATGTACATCTCCCTGAATTGAGTCGTGACCCGCGAGCGTAGCCCCGTTGTCATTCGAGCGTGACCCCGTTGTCATCTTTGGCGTCCAAGACGGAGTCTATGACCTGACGCGAATAACCTTCGCTTGATTGGTCGGCTCCTGCCTCTTGAAAGGTCGAGAGCATGTGGTGAAGGCGACGATACTCGGTTAAGAATGTGCTCGTCGGAATCGAGAGAGATGGGGGGCGGAGTGTCAAGTAAGGCGCGTTGGATTCTGGCGATCATCGTGTTCATCAGCGCGGGCTCTTGCGCAGTCTCTCTATGGTCGCTCGCGAGTACGGCCAGGCACTCTGCTTACTGTCAGCGCGTCGAGTCCGCGTCGAAGTTCGTATACGGCGAGACATCCATTCAACCGGGAACAAGTGCAGCACTGAAGTATCTAAAACATGCGTCGGGTGTCCCGCAAGTGACCATGTCGCAACTCCGCACTCACGAAAACTCCTTGACACGATACGCCTGGTCTCAAACTCTTTGGGTGATACAGGAGAACGAATTCGCGCGAGTCAATTTGTTCGGCGCGGGTTGTTAACTGCTCGTGGCGAAGTGTGGCATGATGCGGTCCTGATCAAAAAGACTCGGCCTTCTCGCGGAAAATAACGGATGACGTCGCGCGAAGGTCTTTGGACGGAGTTATGACATTGATTGCATGTCTGAAAATCTTCGCAACGCGGCTGGCATTTCCGACGTTTCTTCTCACGAACCACCGCGCGAGAACTTAAGGTCGACCCAGTCTGGGTAGCCAACCGAGTTCGGAAAGCAAATTCCAACGTTCGTCAAACTCTACACACCAACTTCGTACCGCCTGAACACACTCGGACGCATCACGTGCCAGCGATTCGAAATCGGAGCGACACGCTTCGAGACTGCGTATTCCTGCCAAACTGGCTAACTTCTGTTGCCGTTCTCCTACGATCTGCAGTGGAGCAGAAAAGCTAAATTTCTCGTTATATGTAATCGCTAGGACCTCCCAAGCGCGTTCGCTCTGCTTGAAAGATCCCCGTCTGCCGCCATCGAAGGCGCCATGGACTATCGCCACCAGATAACGCTGTTGGTAATCTTCTATAACCGGGCCTTTGCCCATTCGAAAGCTCATCTGTTCGATCTGTGAAGTTAAGTTGCGCATCATTCTGCTTTGCTCCGCCATTAGTTCATCCATCGGCATATTGGCGCTGATGACGGGTAAGTCGCTTGGAGTTTGTGACGGCGTCGGCTTAGAAGTCAGAGAACTCGATGTCGGCCCACTTGAGTTTGCTGCTCCAGATCGGTAATACACGCCGTTACTACCACCTCTGACATAGGGAGTACCAGCTGACGAAACGCCGAAGCGTCCTGCCTTACTTCCGATGGAGCCGCCGACGCCGCTTTTAGAAACGTTGATGCGTCCGGCTTTCCCCGCACCGATTCGCTTACGAAAAGAAATGCCCATCTTCAGCTCCCCTGTTTCTCGCTCGGCAACAAGAATTCATCCAAACGTACTCGCACTGCAGGGTATCTCGGGCCCGAAGCCGATCTGGACAAGGCAAATCATTCCTCTCTCTATTCCGATTGCGAAGGCCAAGACCAAGGAGAGACGACAAAGATCCCAGTAAGTGAAGACCGAACCGACTGCCAATGGCATCTACAGACGTAATGAGAAGTTACGCATCGAAGGCATTCTCATAGCGGTTTCATTCAATTAACGACCCCGCGTCGCTGGGCTGTGAGCGCCCAGCGCCAAGTGGCCCAACTCGGCAAGTAGTGACCTCAAAGTTCCTCTCTCACGTCATCGATGGTTCAAGCAGAGAGCTATTTACAGGCCTTTCGTCATCCCAAAGTTGTAGAGCGAGTGTTGATCAATGAACTGGTGAGGAGGTTCTACTCGTCTATCTCCCTTTTGGTATTCCACAGCATTGTCCCCATCGCGTCGGCAGCTTCCTTACGATCCGGATCGAGAATGTGTCCATAGACATCCGCCGTCATTCGGATCGACGAATGACCCAGTACCTTGCTTACGACTTGTATCTTCACTCCTTGGGCCAGCATCAGGCTGGCGGCGGAGTGGCGTAGCTCGTGAGGATGCCAATCTCCAAGGCCGGCGCTCCGACAGACCGCCTGGAACTCTCTATACAGATTTCTCGGGTCTATGGGTGTGCCAACTGACGACGTGAAGATGTATCCAGAGTCAATCCATTCGTCTCCCAACCATTCTCTTTCGGCGTCTTGTCGCTTTTCGTGAGCGAGGAGCGCCTTCAGCATTGGATCTGGCAGATTCACGGCCCTTCGACTGAGCGATGTCTTCGTGTCCGTCGTTACGAGCAGCGATCCTTCCCGCTTGAGCTGTCTTGAGACTCTGAGAACTCCAGTGTTTCGGTCGAAGTCGCTCCAGCGCAGCCCAAGCGCTTCACCCCGGCGAAGCCCGGTTGACAACATGAGAGCGTACAAAGCTTCGTTGTGATGTCCTTGAAGTGTCTCCAGAAGGTGCCGAGCTTGATCGGGTGAGAGTGTTCGACCTTCGTGGCGGACCATCTTTGGTGACCTCGAGAGAGTGGCGACGTTCCGATGGACGAGTTCCCATCGGATCGCTTGATCGAGGCACTGAGCGAGCACGGCTCGAATCCTCCTTACTGTCGATGTTGAGAGACCGCTGTCCGCCTTCTGAGAGAGCAGCTTGTCGACGTCACTGACGGTGAGTTCGACAAGTTTCTTGTTTCCAAGACGCGGAAGAATGTGCATCCGTACCACTGTCTGGTAATTGCTAAAAGTACTTGGTGCGATTTGGTGGCGCATGACGTCATCAAACCATCGCTCGAAGAGCTCGGCGACCTTTACGTCTTCGTCCTTGAGCACAAGTCCGTCGTCGATCTTTCGGCGAAGATCCTTGAGTTTCTTGACAACCTCAGTGCGCTTCTTTGCCGATACGTACCGTCGAACAGGCTTACCCAATGAGTCGTAGCCCATATGCGCGACACCCATCCACAGTCCGTCGGACTGGCGCTGGTAAATCGAGCCCTCGTGATTTGATCTTCGCGATGTCATCAGATTCCCTCCAAAAGAACTGCTGAAGTAACTGCTGAACCAACGGTCGCGGAGAGCAAATCTATGAATTGGAATACTCGAAAAGCCTTATGAAATAAGGCGTTTGATTGGTGGAGGTAAGGGGATTCGAACCCCTGACCCCTTGCATGCCATGCAAGTGCTCTACCAGCTGAG
>Ga0208357_1000726_pt1 | contig 25570 bp, 20 predicted proteins | sample NGESurdeep092012_6_FD_184487 | JGI IMG/M metagenome (GOLD analysis project Ga0208357, IMG submission 184487) | Arctic peat soil microbial communities from Barrow, Alaska - NGEE Surface sample F52-2 deep-092012 (SPAdes) | ecosystem: Environmental > Terrestrial > Soil > Wetlands > Peat ...
CTTATATCCTCCGGTGTCTCGGTTCGGACAGTTGCTGGTCGGCTCGGGCACTCCAATGCTTCGATGACACTCCAGGTGTACAGCCACTTTGTTGAAGCGTCGGACCGGGAAGCGGCAGAAGTGATCGGTTCGCTCGTCTCGAGCGCTTCGACCAAGCGAAGTACGAAACCACGCCCGCGAAAGCGAGACTCCAGTTCGACTCGATGATAGGAGCCTGGCCAGTCGATTCCGCGAACTGAGTTGACACAGGGGCATCCGGGACTAATGAGGTCGTCGTTGAGTTACCTCTTGCATGCCATGCCGACCTTTTGGGACCGCACGTGTCCTCCTGCGGCCGTCGGCGCATTGAATTGCAACCGTTTCATCCCACCTACATCCGCACGCGACCGCATGTAATCGTCGGCGTTGCTAAAGGCGTTGCTAAATGAGTTCGTTTGATTGACCTGATTGAACGCTTCCGAAACTACGAGCACTACGTGCGCGCCATTTAACGAGGACCACGAACGTCCAAGGGTGGCCGTCAACCCAAGTGGGGACTGGCCCTCAGAGAGAACTACGTCACGTCAAGGGCGTCAAGTTACCCACAGGAACCCGAGGGGTCCCTCATTTCTAGACTCTTTCTTTGCGAAGCCGCGACGTCCGTTCTAGAAACTACGGGCTCCGACGGTTTCCAACGGCCATCCTCAAGCGAGCGCCTCGGGACTAAAGAGAAGTTGCGAAATTGGATCGAATTGCGATCGCATTGGGGCTACTAGCCCTTTATCAGAACGCTAGAATCTAGATTATTACGCGAGTTTTCCGCGGCCCACCAGCGACAGATGCGCGACGAGCGCGACGTAAAGCGAATATCGGCACTCAGGAGATTCGAGATCGCAATTCAACACCTTTTCGATTCGCGCAAGTCGGTGATAGAACGTGGCGCGATTCATGTACAAAGCAGTAGCCGTCGCGGACTTGTTGCCTCCTGTGCCGAGATACGCGGTAAGAGTCGCGACCAAGTCGCTGTGGTGGCGTTCGTCGTAGTCAATGAGAGCACTGAGTTCACGCTCGGCGTAACTGCGAAGGCGCGGATCGTCCTTAAGGAGATGGACGAGTCCCTCGAGACCGATGTCCGCGGTCGTGGCGTAGAGCCGGAACCCCGACAGATTCACTGCGGCGTCGGCGGCTTCGATCGCCTCGGCGAAGGAATAGCGCAACTCGTCGATCGACTTCACCGACGAACCGACACCAATCACCATTGAATCTGGAACGATTAATTTGCCCACGTGTTCGTGCAGAGCGTGGGCCACCGTATTGAGCAGCGCGTGCATCTTCGCGTCCGTGGGTGCGCAGATCAACACGCCGAATCGTCCGGGGTCAATCTGACCCACCAAACCCACCGTCTGCGCCGCTGAGAGCCCCTTCGATATGGCGTTCGCTTCTTCGCGTGCTCTCGCGTGACGCACAACGTCCGACACGGGAGCGTCACGTTCAGTTAAAACAATGAGTGCTTGAAGGGTGCTGCGCCTCGCCGGGACGCCGAGTGACTCAATTCTCGACAGTATCTGATCGGGCGACGAGTAGCGATGCTCGATGATGTCGGTGATCAGTGTTCGGTGCGTCTGATGTTCAACGAGGCGTTCTTCATGTTCAATCAAGAGGTGCAGCGCGAGAGTCGTTGCCCCAAGTTCCAGGATGGTTCGCTGAATAGTGTTCGACGCGAGAGTGGGAAGCAAGATGAGTCGCCCCCACACGTGGCCCCGTGCGCTGACCGGAGTCACGATCCAGTGATCCTCTTCGATGACCGTTGTATGGTTCGTCCACGCCGCATGGTGGGATCGCATCTCCCAGTCGTCGAGGATCTCGAAGTCACCCGTTGTGGTGCCGCAAAAGGCGAGCACGTGGTGCGCGACATTCTCGAAGACGCAGGGACAGCCCGCGAGCTGAGCCACCTGATTGATGATGTCCTGGGGGGTTGCCGCTTCAACGGCGAGCGAGCGAAAAGCTTGATGAACGGCGTCGTTCAGCTGGAGTTGGCGAATCTGAGAGTTGACGATGATGGAGTGGATCGCTTCGGTGATCGCCACGAAGGGAACCTCGTGATGCAAGGCAATGAGGGGCAGACTGTGCGCCTCCGCGCTTTGCACCAGTGCGGGTGGCAGTGTGGTATATCGTCGCCCGAGTTCAATCATCACTCCCGTCGCGTGCGCCGCGGCGAGATCGCTCGCGTAGCGTTCGAGCCCGTGGTCGGTGCTGGGAAAGGCCACTCCCGTTGACAAGATGAGCTCACCGCCCTGGAGCAAGTGGGCAATGTCGGGCACTTCGCTCACGTGCACCCATCGCACGGGTCTGTTGGTGGCGTGCTGCGCCGCTTCAACAGTGGGGCGCCCCTTTCGCACTGACGGCAGAGCCAGGATTTCCGCCACCGTCGGTAGGTGGAGCTCAGCCGAGCTCTTATGTACGGGCATGCGCTGCGCTCAAGGGGTCCCATCCAACTCGTCAGGGTGACGTCGCTCCGCTGGTCTCTACTCAGAAGAAGTGAAGATCGTGGGGAGAGAAAAAGTTTATACACAATGGGCAGGATTTGACAAAAAACTCGACAAAGTGAGCGGGGGTAGGATCGGCGCGGTGTCTTACGCTGTCCCCTACCACGGGGGGTGCTGATGACAAAAACGGTAGGCGTACCATCTGAGATTAAAGACGGTGAACGCAGGATTGCGCTGGATCCTTACACGGTATCGATGCTAAATAACGCGGGGCTTTCGGTGCGTGTGCAACGCGGCGCGGGAGTTGCGGCGGGATTTAGCGACGAAGAGTACCAATCGGCAGGCGCCGACCTCGTCGTTGATGTGGGTGACGTCTGGGGTTCGGATTTAGTCGTGAAGGTCAAAGAACCCCTGGCTTCCGAGTGGACGCACTTTCGTCCGGGCCTCAAATTGTTTGGCTACCTGCATCTCGCCGCTGAGCCCGATCTGGCCAGGGCGCTCCAGGACGCTGGCGTCGAAGCGCATGCCTTTGAAACGGTCGCTGAAGGCGACTCGCTTCCGCTTCTCGCGCCGATGAGCGATATCGCGGGACGCTGTGCAGCAATCATGGGCGCTTACTACTTGGCCCAGGGATCGGGCACTTTGCTTGGCGGAAGTGCGGGCGTCCCACCGGCGCGCGTCGTTGTGATCGGGATGGGCGTGGCGGGAACGATGGCTGCGCGAGGAGCTCGGGGCATGGACGCAGAAGTGATGGGCGTCGACGTCAATCTCAGCCGACTTCGCCAACTTCAGCTTGACGGGATGCTGAACGCCACGCTGGCGTCGTCATCGAGCGCGATTGGCGACGCGGTCGCAGAAGCTGACCTCGTCGTTGGTGCCGCCTTGATACCTGGAGCTCGTGCTCCGAAGATCGTTGACGAATCTCAAGTGCGTTCGATGCGCAAGGGCTCAGTCGTCGTGGACCTCGCCATAGATCAGGGCGGCTGCATTGAAACCGCTCGTCCGACTTCGCTGTCTGATCCGATCTACGAAGTGGGCGGCGTCATTCACTACTGCGTGACAAACGTCCCCGGCCAGTTTCCGCGCACCTCTAGCCGAGCGCTGAGTGCGGCCATTGGACCTCGGGTCCGCCAACTCGCCCTCGAGCCAGAGCGCCCTCTCACGGGATCGCTCAATATCGCAAACGGTCGCGTGATGCACCCGGTCGTTGAAGCCGCACTGAACATGTCTGTATCAAACAAGTAGCAGGGGAAGAGTCCCATGACAACACCGCACAGCGAACTCCTGAGCCGTCATCGCAAGGTTATGCCCAGCTGGGTAGCGCTCTACTACGACGAGCCGATCGAGCTGGTGAGTGGTGAGGGTCGACGCGTGACCGACGCGGAAGGAGCGACGTATCTCGACTTCTTCGGCGGCATTCTCACCACTAGCACCGGCTACAACGTGCCCGAGGTGATCGACGCGATTCGAGATCAGGCCGGACGCATGCTGCATACCTCGACCCTGTACCTGATTCGCCCGATGATCGAGCTGGCCGAGCGAATCGCGCGACTGTCGACGATCCCCGACGCCAAAGTGTTCTTTGTCAACTCCGGCACCGAGGCCGTCGAGACCGCGTTGATGCTGACATGCTCGGTCCGCTCGTCGAATCAAGTGTTGGCGCTGCGCAATAGTTATCACGGTCGCTCGTTCGGCGCGATGTCGGTCACCGGCAACCGCTCGTGGTCGTCGTCCAGCCTGTCGCCCCTGAACGTCAGTTTTGTGCACAACGGGAGCCGCCTCGCGAATCAATTTTCGAACCTCTCCGACGCAGAGTTCATCAAGGCGTGCGCCGCAGATCTCCGCAACGTGATCGAAACCACCACGTCGGGCGACGTGGCGTGCTTGATTGCGGAGCCAATTCAGGGCGTCGGAGGATTCGTGATACCTCCCGACGGATTCTTCGGCGCCTTGAAAGAGGTACTCGACGAGTACGGGATCCTCTACGTCTCCGACGAGGTCCAAACGGGTTGGGGTCGCACCGGCGAACACTTCTGGGGATTTCAGGCCCACGGCATTCAACCCGACCTGCTGACGTTCGCGAAGGGGCTCGGCAACGGACTCGCCATTGGCGGGGTCGTTGGTCGCGGTGAGCTCGTCGACGCGACCCAAGCGAACTCCATCTCCACCTTTGGCGGGAATCCGATCTCGAGCGCCGGCGCGCTGGCCAATCTCGAGTACATCCTCTCGCACGATCTCCAAAACAACGCACTCACGGTGGGCACGCACCTCGTGACCGAGTTGCAACGACGCACCGAGGGACTCGCCGTGGTTGGCGAAGTGCGCGGTCGTGGGCTCATGATCGGAGTCGAGCTCGTCGAACCGGGCACCAACACTCCGAATCGTCACGCCGCCCAAGTGGTGCTCGAAGAGTGCCGCCGCGGCGGCGTGTTAGTCGGGAAAGGGGGACTGCACAACAACGTGCTGCGCATTGCCCCTCCCATGAGCGTCACGAAAGACGAAGCGGACACCGCCATCGACGTACTCGTCGAGGCGCTGCAGACCGCTGATCGGATCCAGTCCGCACAACCAACAGAGGTAGGGAGTCGCTCGTGAAGCGAATCACGCATTGGATAGACGGCAAGCCCTTTGACGGCGACGCCGCGCGACGGGGCCGAGTCTTCAACCCGGCCACGGGCGAACATACCGGCGACGTTGACTTCGCCACCGACGATGAAGTCGACGCCGCGGTCGCCGCGGCGAAGGCCGCCTTTCCCGCGTGGCGGGCGATGTCGCTCGCGAAGCGCACCAACGCCCTGTTCGCGCTGCGCGAGCTCTTACGCGAGAACTTGAGCGAGCTCGCTGATCTCGTGACCAGCGAACACGGCAAGGTCAAGAGCGACGCTGCGGGCGAAGCGGCTCGCGGTCTCGAAGTGGTGGAGTTCGCGTGCGGCATTACCCAACTGTTGAAGGGCGAATTCAGCGAACACGTTTCGACCGGCGTGAACGTGCACTCTGTGCGTCAGCCCCTCGGAGTCGTGGCGGGCATCACGCCGTTCAACTTCCCGGCGATGGTGCCGCTGTGGATGTTCCCCTTGGCGATTGCCTGCGGCAATACCTTCGTCCTCAAGCCGTCGGAGAAGGACCCTTCGGCTTCGATATTCCTCGCCGAACTGGTGGCCGAAGCCGGGATCCCCAATGGCGTGTTCAACGTGGTTCACGGTGACAAGGTCGCGGTGGACCGAATCCTCGCCCACCCCGATATCGCCGCGGTGAGCTTCGTGGGTTCTACACCAGTGGCCCGATACGTCTACGAAACGTCCGCGCGAGAGGGCAAGCGTGTTCAAGCGCTGGGCGGAGCGAAGAACCACATGGTGGTGTTGCCCGACGCGGATATGAGCGACGCCGCCGAAGCGGCCGTGAGCGCGGGATTCGGCTCGGCCGGTGAACGCTGCATGGCCGCCTCGGTTCTGGTGGCGGTGGGTGGTTGCGGCGACGCGTTGGTCGAGAAGGTGCAGGCGCGCGTGGCGCGACTGACCGTGGGGCCCGGTACGAACGCCGACTCCGAGATGGGGCCGCTCGTCACGTCTGAGCATCGCGACCGCGTCGCTTCATACCTCGGAATTGGCGAGAAGGAAGGTGCGAATGTCGCCATCGACGGCCGTACGCACGACATCCACGGTGAGCCCGGCGGCTTTTGGCTCGGGCCGTGTCTCATCGACAATGTCACTTCCGACATGCAGATCTATAACGACGAGATCTTCGGACCAGTACTGTCCATGATCCGCGTCGAGTCGCTCGACGACGCCCTGTCGCTGATCAATAATAATCCTTACGGCAATGGCGCGGCAATTTTCACGAGTGACGGAGGGGCCGCGCAACGCTTCGAAACCGAGGTTGAATCAGGAATGGTGGGCATCAACGTCGCCATTCCGGTGCCCGTCGCCGCGTATTCCTTTGGCGGATGGAACAGCTCACTCTTTGGTGATCTGCACATCTATGGACCAGAGGGCGTCCAGTTCTACACCCGCGGCAAGGCCGTCACCAGTCGTTGGCACAACATCGGTCAGCACCACGCGTCGCTGGCGTTTCCTAACGCCGCGAGCGAGAAGACCGTAACGCAATGAGCGACACTCGAAGCGAGCACCGCGTCCGCGCATCACCGAACGTCGATCGTTTCCCCAGAACTCCACGAGCGAGAAAGTTGCACACATGTCCGAAATAGTTCGAGCCGCACTGATCCAGTCAAAGTGGACCGGCGACAAGCAGTCGATGATCGAGCGCAGTGTTGCGTTGGCTCGCGACGCGGCCGCTCAGGGCGCGCAGATCGCCTGCTTCCAGGAGCTCTTCTACGGGCCGTACTTCTGCCAAGTGCAAGACCCGGAGTACTTCTCCTACACCGAGTCTGTACCGGGGCCTACGTCTGACCTCATGTGCGACCTTGCCCGTGAGACGGGCATGGTGCTCGTAGTTCCGGTCTACGAAGTCGAGCAGTCGGGTGTCTTTTACAACACCGCCTTCGTGATTGACGCCGATGGGACGTACCTGGGCAAATACCGCAAGCACCACATTCCACAGGTGAAAGGCTTCTGGGAGAAGTTCTACTTCCGGCCTGGCAATCTCGGCTATCCGATTTTCAACACGGCTGTCGGTCCCGTCGGCGTCTACATCTGTTACGACCGTCATTTTCCTGAAGGCTGGCGTGCGTTGGGGCTGGCTGGAGCGAAGATTGTCTTCAACCCGTCGGCGACGAGCCGCGGACTCTCGGCGTATCTCTGGGACATCGAACAGCCCGCCGCCGCCGTGGCGAATGAGTATTTCGTCGGTGCCATCAACCGTGTAGGTGTCGAGGAGCTCGGTGACAACGACTTCTATGGATCGTCGTACTTCGTCGATCCTCGTGGACAAAAAATCGGCGAAGTGGGTTCGGGCTCGGAGGACGACGTCGTCGTCCGTGACCTCGACATGAGTCTTCTCGAGCAGGTCCGCCACACGTGGGCTTTTTATCGCGATCGTCGACCAGACAGCTATGGGAGCTTGACCACGCCGTAGTCGATGGCCAACAAGTACGAGGGAGGATGCAGTGAGAATACTGATTAGCGGCGGCACCGTCGTCAACTCGTCGGGCCCCATCGAGGTCGATGTGCTGATCGAAGATGAGAACATCGTGGGCCTTGGCGCACGCGGTTCGTCCATCGTTGCGTCGTGGGTTGAGGGTGCCGATCGGGTGATCGACGCGACCGGGCAACTGGTCATTCCGGGGGGAATCGACGGTCACACCCATATGGAGATGCCCTTTGGCGGTACTCAGTCGGCGGACACCTTCGAAACGGGGACCCGCGCTGCGGCCTGCGGTGGCACGACCACCATCATTGACTTCGCCATTCAGTCCAAGGGCAAGAGCCTACGAGAGGGGTTTGACGCGTGGCAAGAAAAGGCACAGGGTCAGTGCGTAATCGACTACGGCTTTCACCTAGCCATTTCGGACGTCAACGAGCAGTCGCTCAAGGAGATGGACCGCCTGGTGGACGAGGGCATCTCGAGTTTCAAGCTATTCATGGCGTATCCCGGGGTGTTCTATTCGACCGACGGAGAGATCCTCCAAGCCATGCAGCAGGCCTCTTCCAACGGGGCGACGATCATGATGCACGCGGAGAACGGCATTGCCATCGACGTGCTGGTCGCCCAAGCGCTCGCGCGTGGTCACACTGATCCGAAGTATCACGGCGAAACCCGTCCGGCCATTTTGGAAGGTGAAGCAACGCATCGAGCCATTCAGTTGGCTCGCGTTGCCGGCGCTCCTCTCTACATCGTGCACCTCTCAGCCAGCGAAGCTCTGGATGAAGTCATGACCGCGCGCGATCGAGGTCAGAGCGTCTTTGCCGAAACCTGTCCCCAGTATCTATTTCTCTCCGACGAGGACACGGCTCGCGATGGCTTCGAGGGCGCGAAATACGTCTGCTCGCCGCCGCTCCGTCCCAAGAGCTACCAGCCCGAACTGTGGCGGGGCCTGCGCACGGACGACCTGAGCCTTGTGGCCACCGATCACTGTCCCTTTTGCTTCAAGGACCAAAAGGAACTCGGGAAAGAAAATTTTTCGAAAATTCCAAACGGTCTGCCGGGCGTCGAAGATCGAGTGAGTCTGATCTACCAAGGTGTTCATCGCGGCGAGTTATCGCTCGCTCGCTGGGTCGACGTTGTCGCAACGACGCCGGCTCGCATGTTCGGTCTCTTTCCGCACAAGGGTGCCATTGCTCCTAGCTCGGACGCGGATATCGTGATCTACGACCCGCGAGTGACGCGCACGATCTCGTCGGACACGCATCACATGAACGTTGACTACTCCGCGTACGAGGGTCAGGAGACAGTAGGGGCGGTAAGGACCGTGTTGTCGCGCGGTGCGCTGGTCGTCGACGACGGCCGCTACGTGGGTACAACCGGAGCGGGACAATTCCTGCCCCGCTCCCTCAACGGGTACTTGCGATAAGTGCTGGTAAGCGCAGTGGTGAACGGCGAACATCGAAGAATCCAGGAGCGCAACTCACTCTCGAGTGAGCGGCGAACGAGATGTGAAGGTGAGGGGTAAGAGATGGACTTTGGACTAGTGGCGCAGACGAATCCGCCCGCGAAAGAGGTCGTCGAACTCGCACAACGCGCGGAAGAGGCAGGCTTCACTCATTTTTGGACGTTCGACTCGTGCGTGCTATGGGAGGAGCCGTTTGTCATCTACTCCCAGATACTCAACGCGACCGAGCGCATCATTGTCGGACCAATGGTCACCAACCCACTCACTCGTGACTGGACGGTCACCGCTTCCCTGTTCGCCACGCTCAATGAGATGTTCGGCCCGCGGACTATCTGCGGGATTGGCCGAGGTGACTCCGCGGTGCGCGTCACGGGAGGCGGACCCGCGTCTTTGAGCACCCTCTCGCACTGCATGCGCACGATCAAGGAACTCGCCGAGGGCCGCGAGGTAACTCTGCACGACATTGCCGTCAAGTTCCCGTGGGTGAACAGCGGCGAGCTCGATGTTTGGATGGGTGCGTACGGCCCGAAGGCCCTCGCTCTGGCGGGCACGCAGGCCGATGGATTGATCTTGCAGCTAGCCGATCCGTTCGTCGTGAAGTGGGCGAGCGAGGCCGCGCTCGCTGCCGTGCACGAGGCAGGGCGCACGGTCGACGACTTCACGGTCTGCGTCGCGGCGCCCGCCTACGTGGGCAACGACCTCGCTCATCAACGCGATCAAGTTCGCTGGTTCGGCGGCATGGTGGGTAACCACGTCGCCGATATCGTCGAGCGATACGGCGCCGAGTCGGACATGGTGCCCACGGCGCTCACCGAATACATCAAGGGTCGCAAGGGATACGACTACAGCCACCACGGTAAGGCTGGAAATCCCGACACGGAGTTCGTCCCTGACGAGATCATCGACCGGTTCTGTCTTCTTGGGCCGGTCGAGCGCCACAAGGAGCGCGTGAGCGAGCTGAGGAATCTCGGCGTCGACCAAGTGGCGATTTATCTGATGCACGACGATCCGCACGGAACGATCGAAGCGTACGGAAAGGAAATTATCAGCCAGTTTGGAGGTTAGATGAGGGCAATCGAGCAGTACCAAGAGCGAAGGTCACTAAAGGGCCAATCCAAATCGGATGCCGCTTCAAATACAGAGTTTAAATGGAGGTCTGAATTCGTTCAGACCAGAGGAGGGATAATGAAAAGCATTGTGTCAAAAATGAAAAGTGACGGTATAGGGGTGCACAAACGGCAGACGATGAGAGCAACAAGGTCGGTGGCAGCAATAATTAGTTTGGCACTGGTGCTCGTTGCAGGTGGTGCGGTCGCCGCTCCGCCCAGCTGGGCGAAGGGTTCATCCGCAAAAAATACACTTCGCCAACTGCTTCCAAGCGCCGTAGAAAAATCCGGAATACTCTCTGCGGCGATGGAAATCGATTATCCGCCCGATCAGTTTTATAAGGGCGACACCAAGACTGTTACGGGGTATAACGCCGACTTCACGAGAGCAATAGCCTCGTTGCTCGGTTTAAAGCCTGAGTTCATCAACGTAAATTTTGATGGAATCGTCGCTGGTTTGGATGCGAATCGTTATGACATCGGACCTTCGGGCTATTACGACACGGCAGAGAGAGAAAAGAACGGGACGTTCGTTGACTACATGCAAACGGGTAACACGATATTGGTGGCGAAGGGGAACCCGAAGCACATCACGTCTATTGATGATTTCTGCGGGATGACCATCGCGCAAGATGTCGGCGAAGCGATGATCGCGCAGGAACAGTCTCTGTCAAAGTCGTATTGTTTGGCTCACGGTAAGTCTGCGATAAAGGTGGATCAGTTCACTAACGTGGGCGACCAGATGTCGGCGATCGCCACTGGTCGCGCGGACGCAACACTCGAAACCTTCGATACCAATGCGTATAACGTCAAACTGCACCCCAGTACCTACGAAGTGGTTGGCCCGTATTACAAGGGACCACTTTGGGGGATCGCACTCGCGAAGGGCCAGACAAAGTTGGCGAAGGCGGTCGCCGCGGCTATTGACGAAATGATCAAAGACGGAACATACGCGAAGATCCTGAAGGAGTGGGGGATTCAGAAGGCGGCACTTCCTGAAGCGGAAATTGACCGAAGCGCTTACGTCCCGCCTAGCGGTTTATAAGTTCAGCACTGTGAAGTTTCAGAGTATCGATGACAGATAGGAACAGTCACGTGAAAACGTTGACGGAGGCCTCCGAGGTAGTGCCCTTACGACACCCTGGTCGATGGGTGGCAGCCGCAGTAATCGCCGTTCTTGTGGCGATGTTGGTGCATCTGCTCGCCTACGATCCAAAATTTGACTGGGGCGTCGTGGGGCACTACCTCTTTTCGACCACGATCCTCGAGGGGCTCAGGCTTACTCTTGAATTAACAGCGGTGTCGATGGTCGTCGGGATCGTGCTTGGTACATTGCTGGCGGTCGGAAAACTGTCACCAAATCCAATTGTTAAGACTGTCTGCTGGGCCTACACATGGTGCTTCCGCAGTTCGCCCGTCATCGTGCAACTTCTCTTTTGGTACTATCTCGCTGCGGTACTTCCACGCGTTGGGCTGGGTATCCCATTTGGGAAGGTGTTTATCTCCGGATCAACGAACACATTGATCACGACGTTTATCGCCGCAATCCTTGGATTGGGATTAAATCAAGCGGCGTACACCAGTGAGATTGTGCGAGGAGGCATCCTATCTGTCGATAACGGGCAACGTGAAGCCGCACACGCACTCGGAATGACGAGGTCGCAGACGATGCGGAGAATCGTCCTGCCTCAAGCGATGCGAATCATCATTCCGCCGATCGGGAACGAAGTTATGGCCATGCTAAAAATGACCGCACTCGTTCTTGTAATTGCCCTGCCGGATCTCCTTACTTCGGCTCAGATCATCTATGAACAGAATCTGCTTCAGGTTCCACTGTTGATTGTCGCGTCGATCTGGTACTTCGTGATAACGATCGTCTTGACTCCCATGCAATATGGACTCGAGCGACACTACTCTCGAGGCGCCAAGGCGCAACGACAGAACACAATGTGGCGTCCAACGTGGCTTTCGTGGGGCAACTCCGCGGAGCAGTCGATTCTTACGGCAGAGGCTCCCCGTTCATGACAAGTCACGATGCGGGGACAAAATTGACTCAAGGGTTTGAAACTTATCCGATGGTCCAAGCGATCGGCGTGCGGAAACGATTCGGTCGCCACGAAGTTTTACGCGGCGTTGATTTTAGTCACGAACGCGGCCGAGTGTTGTGCATCATCGGGCCATCGGGTTCAGGAAAGAGTACCTTGTTGAGGACCATCAATCACTTGGAGAAGGTTGACGCAGGCCAGATCAGAGTGGACGGACAACTTATTGGTTACCGCGACAAGGACGGGAAACTGTATGAGCGACGTGAGAAGGAAATTGCGCGTCGGCGTTCCGAAATTGGAATGGTTTTTCAAAACTTTAATCTATTTCATCATATGACGGTGCTCGAGAACCTCATTGAAACTCCAATGATGGTGCTCGGACGTCCGCGAGAAGATGCTTTGGAAAGGGCCGAGGTTCTCCTGGAACGTGTTGGCCTTTCCGACAAAGGAGGGGCGTACCCCCGGGAGTTGTCAGGTGGGCAGCAGCAACGTGTCGCAATATCGCGCGCGTTGGCTATGGATCCGAAGCTCCTCTTGTTTGACGAGCCGACAAGCGCTCTAGATCCTGAGTTAGTGGGCGAAGTGCTCGACGTCATGCAGGATCTCGCGGCGGGCGGGATGACGATGATCGTGGTCACGCACGAGATTGGGTTTGCTCGAGAAGTCGGAGATTGGCTGGTATTTATGGATCAAGGTCTCTTTGTCGAAGAGGGCCGCCCCAGAGAACTTCTAGCAGCCCCAGCGCAAGGGCGAACTAAGGAGTTTTTGTCGAAGGTCTTATGAATTCATTTTCGTTTTTAGTTAGGGGTCAGTGATGAGTGATGGGAATACGACGACTGCGATCCGGGCGGGTTACCTGATTGGGTTTCAAGACGGTGAGCACCGTCTCATCCGAGATGGTGCTTTGTTGTACAAAGGAGACGCCATTGAGTACGTGGGACCGTGGCGAAACTTTGACGGCGCGACGATCGTGGACCGGAGTTCCGAAATTGTGAGTCCTGGTTTTATATCAACCCACGGGCACTTTGCGGCGTCTCCGTTCGAGCGGGGTGTCCGTGAGGACTGGGGAAACCCGATCTTGTATGGGACTGGTCTCTACGAGCATGCGGTGGTGTTGGGTCGGTCGGTGGACTCGCAGTTGGCGAAAATCGCGGCTCTCTCATCTATTGCCGAACTTGTCCGCTCGGGCGTTACCACCGCCGTCGACGTCACCGATTGGCCCGAAGAGACGGTCTCCGCAGCAAAAGAAGTGGGGCTTCGAGCGTACGTGGGGCCATATTTTCGTTCATCAACCTGGGAAACAAATGGCAGAACCGTCACGTACAAGAAGCTGGACGAGGGAAAGGCCGCTCAGTTATTCGACCATGCCGTGACTTTTGTTCGCGAACATCAGCAGTCCGGCTCCCTAATTCGAGGATTCCTGGCTCCCGCACAGCTCGACACGTGTGAGCCCAAACTTCTAAGACGGGCACATCAAATTGCCATCGATGAAGGTTTCAAAGTTCAGATCCACGCTGCACAAAGTATCGTCGAATTTCGAGAGATGCTGAGCCGCTCGGGACGCACGCCGATCGAGTTCATGTCAGATCTAGGCATCCTCGATGAGAGTCTGATTATTTCCCACTGCATTTTCGTTGGGGGCCACAGCAAGTTGGCGTATCCGAAGAATGCTGACGTTGCCCTGGTTGCTGCGTCGGGAGCGTCGATAGCGCACTGTCCTTGGGTGTTCGCGAGGTACGGACAAAAACTGGAGTCACTGAGCAGTTACCTCAGTGCGGGAGTGAAAGTATCTCTTGGTATCGATTCAGTCCCACAGTCCATGCTTTCCGAAATGAAAATGGCTGCCGTAGTAGGAAAGATCGCTGAGCGTGATGGCCTGGCCCCCACCGCTCGACAGGTCTACGACGCGGCGACCATCGGTGGTGCCGACGCGCTGGGTCGTACTGATATCGGACGGCTCGCCCCCGGATGCAGGGCCGATTTTTGCACCTTCGAGACGAAATCGCCCACGATGTCTCCGGTTCGAGATCCGATAAAGAACATTGTCTACTCCGCGACAACGGGCAACATTTCGTCAGTGGTTGTCAATGGGACTGTCGTTTTTGATGACGGACGAATCAATGGGGTAGACGAGTACGCATTGGCGCAGTCTCTGCAGGAGGGCGCCGAGCGAACGTGGAGCGACTTTTCAAGACACGATCATGCGAATCGTTCTCTTAATGAGATGGTTCCGGGAAGCCTCTCTGATTGGAAGTGACAGCCGCTTCGGATCAGCTGGCCGAAGATGTGAAACATAATGTCTTGAGTGGTAAAGCGGCCCGCGTAGCAGGAGATCATTCGCTACGTCCCCGAACGGTCAAGTTTTGGCGCAGGTAGTTGGTATTCACTCTTAGGGCCCGCGCAAATAGGCGGTGCATTGGGAGCCCGACGATTCATCACCTTTCATTGAGCGCTCGCCCGAGAGAAAAGCTGAAAGTACATCAGGTTGTAATCTCGGTCGGCGACATGTCGGATTAGAGACTTTCTGGGCGACGAACGAGTGCGCCGGATCGCGATCCGGCGCACTCGCTTATCTCAGTTCGATCTCAATGAATCGAAACTCGTAGTCATTGGCGTTGATGACGTTGTGGGCCGTACCGATGACGCCCTCATAAGAAGCGCCGGTCTCTAATTGAGTCTCTCGAACATGGTCCTCTTCCGCTATTCGAAGTGTCCCGCTACTTAGCGGCACGATCACGTATTTATGAGTATGAATGTGGTGACCCGTTTCCTCGCCCGGGGCAAAGCTCCATTCGGTGACCGTAACGTCATTGCTCTGAACTTGAACGGTGGCGTTTGCTTTCATGGTTGGAGCGGCCCTCATACCGTTGTGCCATGGTAGCGGCTGGGCACGGCTTCAACGAGGGTAGACGGTCTCGAATGCGCGGAGTTACCCACTTCAGAGAACTGATGGCGCTGATGCGCGGCTTTCTCGGTGCTGATGTCGTAACGATCCGAGTGACTGAAGCTTTGGCGGAGTTCGGGTCGCTGTTCAACGGGATCCTCGTCCCTCCTGATGGCTATCTCGTCGGGGTGCGAACCCTTTGCGACGAGATGGGCATCGTCATGATTGTCGATGAAGTCATGGCGGGATTTGGTCGATGTGGAGAATGGTTCGCAGTTGACCACTGGGGTGTCGTACCGGATTTGATCACCTTTGCCATGGGAGTGAACTCTGGATACGTTCCGCTTGGCGGCGTGATCATCTCCGACGAGATTGCTGCGACATTCGCAATCCATCCATAACCCGGAGGGCTGACATATTCTGGTCATCCTCTCGCTTGCGCATCGGCAGTCGCTTCCATCAACATCTTTCGTGACGAGGGGATCATTGAGCACGCCAGATCAATGGGTGACGGACGTCATCGGACCTGGATTGGCAAAACTCGCTGAAAAACACCCCTCGGTGGGTGAACTTCGCGGTCTTGGAGTCTTTTGGGCACTAGAACTTGTTCGCGATCGCGCAACGAGAGAGCCGCTGGTCCCATTCAATGAATCAGGTCGCGAGGGCGCGCCAATGAACTAGTTCGCCAACGTGTGCAAAGAGTTGGGACTGTGGCCCTTCACTCATTTCAATAGAACGCACGTTGTACCACCGTGCACGGTCAGTGTTGATGAGATCGCCTCGGGTCTTGAGATCCTCGACCAGGCGCTCGTCGTTTCCGATCGCTACTACATCGGCTCTTGAGAGATTGTTGACCAGCGAGATTATTAATCGCCAACGCTTGACACGCTAAATGGCTGATGCTAGTTTTCTTTTCAGTTCGAAAACCATCGAACTGAAAGGCCGTAGTCGGGGGGCACGAATGCGAGAATCGGGTTTCGCCATTGGGCTAATTGTCCCAGATGAAGCTTCGAAAACGTGGGCTGATGGTCACGGATTCTTGCTGTGACGATGAACTTGAGGCACCCGCGAATGAGCCAAGATTTCGGTGGTGAGCCCTCGGCCAATAATGCATTCGCAAGTGACGGACCGAAAATGTGCTTTATGCCGAGAGTCCTTGTTTCGAATGTTGGAGTCGCGTCGCTACCGCCGTTGAGCCATGTGCGACTTAGTAACTTCACTATCGGGCGATGTCGTATCGATGATGGTTTCGAGCGTCAGCATAATTTTCTTGAGAGCAGCCGTCGGACGGTAGTAATAGAACTTACCTTCTCGCCTCGTCTGGATCAATCCCGCAGCTTGAAGGATCTTGGTGTGATACGAGATCGTCGATTTCGCCAAATCAAGTGTTTCGTCCAGTTCCCAACAGGCGACTTCTTGGCCAATTGCCTCTTGTCCGAGCACGCCTTCCACGATGGACATTCGCGTGGGATCCCCGAGAGCGCTCATGATCGTGACTATCTCCTCGTGTGGCTTCGAAGCTTTCGTCAAGTCAAATCACCTCCCGCCGCATTTGTTCAATCTCCCGACATGCTACCCCTGAAGATCAGAACCCGTGTCGAGAGAGCATCTGTATTCACCGGTTCTTGGTCGCAACCTCATATTTCGCGCCAGTCCGATGGAATTTGCGCAAGTCGCGACATGAGTGCTCGACAGTCGGGTCGGAAGTGCAACTCGCGACGTGCTTTCACCAAGGAAATGACGGAGATCCATGACCAAGCTTGACATCGTTGGCATTGGCGAACTTCCTGAGCTCGGCCATGTCCCTACTCGGATGTTTGCGCAAGTAGTGCGCCAAGAGCGCTTCGGCGACCCGCTAGAGGCGTTTCAAATTGAAGAAGTGCCCGTTCCGGTACCTGGACCTCACGAGGTGCTCGTTGCGGTCATGGCAGCGGGAGTGAATTACAACAATGTGTGGGCTGCACGAGGAACGCCAATTGATGTGATCGCAGTTCGACAACGTCAAGGATCAGAATGGGATTTTCACATTGGCGGCAGTGATGCCGCAGGAATTGTGTACGCGATCGGCGATGCTGTTGAGGCGGTCCGCATCGGCGACGAAGTCGTGGTTCATCCCGGGTGGTGGGATCAGGAAGACCCTTGGGTCAAAGACGGTCGAGACCCCATGATCGCTCCTTCGGCCAGAATTTGGGGATACGACGCGGCAAACTTCGGTGCCTTCGCGCAGTTTGCGCTGGTTCAGGATCACCAGCTCTTGCCCAAAGCACCTCAACTGAGCTGGGAGGAAGCCGCTGCCTCGACGCTCGTCGGGACGACCGCCTATCGCATGCTCTTCGGCTGGGAACCGAACAGCGTTCTTTCAGGTGAGGTTGTGTTGGTTTGGGGTGGCTCCGGCGGCGTCGGTTCTCAAGCCATACAGTTAGCAAAGAACGTGGGGGCGATTCCCGTCGCCGTCGTGTCCGATGAGCTTCGCGGCGAGTACTGCATGAGCTTGGGCGCAGTTGGATATATAAACCGCCAAGATTTCGAGCACTGGGGGATACCGCCGCACTGGGATGACACGAAAGGCCAAGAGGCTTGGACCGCAAGTGCACGAGCCTTTGGCAAAAAAATTTGGGACATATTGGGCGAGCGCCGCAATCCCGCCCTCGTGGTCGAACATCCCGGAGAGGCCACAGTCCCTACGAGTATTTTCGTGTGCGCGCCCGGTGGCATGGTCGTGGTGTGCGCTGGCACCACGGGGTATTCCGCTACGGTCGATCTTCGGTATTTGTGGGTGCACCAGAAACGGTTCCAAGGTTCACACGGAACGAACGATGACCAAGCACAGGCGTATAACAGGCTAATTCGTTCCGGCGCAGTCGACCCCTGCCTGAACGAAGTCTTTTCGTTCGAGAATCTTGGTAAGGCACACCACGAGATGGGCGAGGGAACGGCCGTCTTTGGCAATCGTGCGGTTCTCGTCGGTGCACCGACCACAGACCTCGGCAGGAGTTCCCTGCCATGAATCTCGAACGCCGGATATGGCGCTCATGCGCGCATGCGCGCTGGCGCGTCGAAATCGAAGAAAACGCCGAGTGTCGCAACTTGAAGGTCGTGCCGGGACAGATTGAACAAAAAGAAGGTTCACACTTAAGTGTCAGCATCCCCGCATTATTGGGTGGCTTGAGAGTTGAGCGTCGTGCGAAGAGGGCTCAGTTGGGCTCGTTTGGCGCGCAGCGGTCGTTACCGATTGTCGGGCTAAGTCGTGCGAATAGAGGGAGACAGGGATGACAATAAATTCAGAGGAGCGCGACGACAGCGCGTTCTATGGCAACATGCCGCAGCGATCGGGCGACATGGAACTCGAACAGCGCGGGATGGCGCCGGTTCCTGAGGCGAATCGATTCGGTTCGCCCTTTCGAATGTTCACGCTGTGGTTCGCGCCCAACATCCAGTTATCGGCGGTGTTTGTGGGAACGCTCGGCGCCGTCTTTGGTTTGGGCTTCGTTACTGGCACCATCGCCATCGTCGCCGGAACGGTGATCGGAGCTCTGCCCGTCGCATATTTAAGTACGTGGGGCCCGAAAACGGGTACCGCGCAAATTCCGCTCGCTCGAACGTCGTTTGGCAAGTCCATCGTTCTTCCAGGATTCATCCAGTGGGGATGCTCGATAGCGTGGGATGGGATTATCGGCATATTTGGAGCGGAAGCACTGCAAGTGCTCTTTCATATCCCGTTCTGGGCCGGTGCCGTCATCGTGCTCGGTCTCGTTGCCTTCGCGAGCATTTATGGCTACGAGGTTGTCCACCAACTGGAAAAGTGGCTGACCGTTGTGCTGGGCATCATGTTCATTATCTTTACGGTGAAGCTCGCGCCGCTTGGTCAGTGGACCACGGGCAACACGGTGCACGGTGCCACGTTGATTGGGTCTTTCATTCTTTTCTCGACCATTGCCCTGAGCGAGAGTGTGAGTTGGGGTGCCTACGCGTCGGACTACAGCAGATATCTCAAGCCTGGCACGTCTTCGCGAGCGATTTTCTGGTGGTCGTTGCTCGGGCTCGTTGGGTCGTACTGCTGGATGGAAATAATCGGGCTTGGTGGAGCCAAACTCTTGATGAACGATCAGACTGCAGGCGGCGTTCGCAGCGTGATGGGCGGAGGTTTCCTCGGAGCTATGGCACTGGTCGCCATTGGACTCGGCGCCGTCGGTGCGAACGCGCTCAACGACTACACCGGTTCATTAGCGTTTCAAGCCATGGGACTGAAGATTCATCGACCCATCGTCGCGGCCTTTAGTGACGCTCTCGCACTGTTGTTGATCTTGTGGCTCCACACCGGAAATCTGGAGACAAAGTTTGAGAACATCGTCTTATTCTTGGGCTACTGGGTCCCGCCCTTCATCGCAATTCAGATCATCGACTGGCGCCGCTCGCATGGCAAGCCGGACGTGCGGAACATCCTCAATCTCAGAACACTGCCAAGTGGATGGAGGGCCCTCGTTGCCTTCGTCGCGGGATTTTGCATCTCAATCCCTTTTATGGATAACAGCCTCGTGGTCGGACCAGTGGCGACGGCGTTGAAGGGCGGCGATCTGGCATTCTACGTGGGTTTCGTGGCAGCCGGACTCATTTACTGGGCGCTCCTACGCTTTCGTCCGAATTCCCCGGTGATGGAAGCAGTCGAGGTGTCCACGAGTTGACCAAGAGAATTGACGCCAGGGCGAATGTTCATCGACTGGTAAGCCCGAAAACTATCGCGCTCGTCGGTGCTTCTCTACGTCCCGAAGCAGCCGCGTCGGTGGTGCACGAGAATTTACGTCGGATCGAGAGTCCCGCACGTGTGTACTTGGTCAATCCCCGCTACGACAGCATTGGCGACGCGACGTGCTATTCGTCGCTGTCGGCATTGCCCGAGGTCGTTGACTCGGTTTTCATCGGCGTGGGTGGCCATCACGTGTATGGCGTCGTGCAAGAAGCTGCCAGCATGGGAGTTCCGAGCGCGGTCATCAATGCGAGCAATGTTTCACACCAAGACCTCGACCAACTCAAACTAACTATCCAAGAGAGCGGCATGTCGTTGTGCGGGCCCAATACGGTCGGCCTTTTGAACCTACGAGAGCGAGTCGGTTTATGGACGGTGGAAAACTGTCCCGTATCGGCGGGACCTGTCGCCGTCATCGCTCATAGTGGCACCGTAGCCATGACGCTGACCGAAGGTGTTCGAAAGGTGGGATTCGATTACGTGATGTGTTGTGGCAACGAGGCCGGTCTCAGCGCCGCCGATTATTTGGATTATCTCGCCGAAGATGACCACGTACGTGTCGTCATCATGTTTCTAGAAAGTATCCGCGACCCGGAACTCTTCGAGTCGGCGGCTCGCCGAGCAAAGGACGCCGGAAAGTCGATGATCGCATTGAAAGTTGGGGCAAGCGATGTCGGGGCGGCAATGGTCTCAACGCACACCGGCGCGCTCGCGGGGGACAGCAAGATTTACGATGCGTTTCTCCGTTCGGTGGGAGTGTTGACGGTCAGTGATCTAGATCAACTGTTGGAATCAGCAATTCTGTTCTCAGCCGAGAAGGGGAGCCACGCAATTCGTGGGCGACCGGCAATGGTGACCCTTTCGGGCGGTTTGGCGGCACTGGCGGCGGACGTCTCCGCAGAGCTCGGCCTTTCTCTGGCACCGCTCGCCGCAGGAACCATTCGTGGAATCCGTGAGGCGGCGCCCTCTCTGGTCAACGTTTCCAATCCACTCGATGCCTGGGGCGCGGGTTGGGACGAAAGTGCTGTCGCAGGAGCCCTCGACGTTCTTGCGATCGACCCTAGCGTTTCGAGTGTGGTGGCGCTTTTGGATGCCCCAGAGGGGGGTAGCGGAGAAGTCGAAATGGCACAAGTGTTCGGCCGCCATTTTGCGGCGCTAAAAGCGTCGGGTAACGATCGAGCATTCGTGGTTGTCAACGTGAATGGTCAGGGACCACCGGCGCGCGCCGTCCTCGAGGATCTTGAGGACGGCGGAGTCGTGTGTTTATCGGGACTCCGGGAGAGTCTTATGGCTCTGACGAATTGGTCATCGAAGGACCAACCAACGTATGAGGTAACGGCTGTGAACCGCCTTGACGTGTCGAGCGTGTCCTCAGCGACGGCGACGGCACGTGAGTGGGAACAACTACTTGAACGAGCGGGCGTGCGCATGGTGCGACGCTTTGCGGTGCTTTCCGCTGAGCAAGCTATCGAGGCCGCCGAACAACTTGGATATCCAGTCGTCGTCAAGGGGTGGCATCCACGCCTATTGCACAAAACGGAGCACGGTCTCGTGCGCCAGTCGATCTGGTCGGCGGAGGAGCTTGCCAGGATATTCGACGAGGTGTTGGCAATTACGAAGGTTGCGGGTCCCTTTGCCCCAGCCGGCGTACCAATAGGTGTGTACGTAGAACCCCACATCAACCACGACTTGGAGCTCATCGTTGGCGTACAAAACACCGCAGCATTCGGAAGCTACTGTCTCGTTGGTTTAGGAGGTGTACATGCCGAAGCTCTAGGCATGACTACTTTAGCGCGTGGCCCGCTCACAACCGACGGGGCGCTCGAACTCATGCTTCGTACGCCCATTGGACGGATCTTCGACAGCCCGAGAGGAAAGCGGTACGACGCACTGGCCGTCGCTGCACAAGTTGCCGCGATCTCTGTCGTCGGCGCCGCGCTGTCGTCGGATATCGCGTCACTGGAAGTGAATCCGCTCGCCCCACTGGCGGACGACTTAGGAGTAGTGGCTCTTGACCTTGCGGTGGAATACCGCTAGGACTAATCATCGATCGACGAATAAGAAGGCTGAAATGGAACAAACGATAAATCTTGAAGCTACCGCGAACGGAAAGGTGATGAACATCACGCTGAACCGTCCCGAGAAACTCAACGCGCTCGGACCGACTGAGATAACTCTCCTTGGAGAGCATCTCACTCGGATCGCGAGCGACGATGACGTCCGAGTCGTCATATTACGGGGAGCCGGACGAGCTTTTTGTTCGGGCGCGGACCTTGGGTCAACCGACGTGCCGCTTGAGACGGTCGCGGACTGGCGCAAGGAATTGACTGCGGAGGCGAGTTTGCTGATGCAACTTTGGTCGTTGCCGCAACCTGTCATTGCCGCCGTCCATGGATTCTGCCTCGGGCTCGGCTGTGATCTCATGCTGGCGTGCGATTTCGCTGTCGCTGCGGCGAATACCAAAGTGGGCGAACCTGAGATAAAACACGCCGCAGCGTCGACTTTTTTGGTAATGCCCTACATTGCCGGTATGCGAGCGACGAAACGAATGCTGCTGACGGGTGACATTGTTGACGCCGACTCGGCGAAGGAGATGGGGCTCGTCACGAAGGTGGTGCCTACAGAAGATCTCGACGAGGAGGTCGAAATACTCGCCGACACGCTCATGCGGATTCCGAGCCAAGCGTTGCGGATGAACAAAATTGGGCTGAACAAGGTCTATGAGGCCATGGGCATGCGGTTGTCGGTCGACTTCAATGTCGAACTAATGGCGCAGATACTCGTATCCGACTCGGCGAAGACCTTCGATGGCCTCATAAAAGAAAAAGGTCTTCGAGAGGCGCTTCGACTTCGTGAAGAAGGCCTGGAGATTTAGCTCGTGGCGAAGATACTCTGACCATCAACGCCAACACCGGAGTTCCGCTGGCCTTCACGGGCGGTGCCCCAGGACAGTCGCCCAACGTCACCGTTTCTTACCAGGTATCGCGAGTATCGCTCGCGGACATCGCGGCTGGGAAACTTTAATTCGAGAACCTTGTTCGTCGGTCAGGTACGCGAGAAGCGACTGGCCGACGAACAAGGTTTTCACTCGCCGCGCTTTCGAAAACGGCTGGCAAAGGCCGCGGGACTATTTCGAAGGCGCGGCTCAACTCCGTGGGGGAGGCATGTCTCGCTCCTCAAGTAGTTCGGGTTGTGCCGGATGCACGAACTTGGAGTTAATGAGTATTTGTAACTCCCGGCTCGTCCGGCCATCGGCGACGAGCCCATGGCCCTGAAACAGAAGGTCCCCAATTGGGGCTATTGGTCGGCGCTAACGCACGGGCGGAGAGCCTCACATCTCTTCGCGCGGACACGCTTTATCATGTCGGATCTGCCACCGAATTAGTTGACAGGGAGATTTGTGAGGCAGAACCCATTAGCAAATTTCGTGTCAGTGTTTTCGCTGATAGATAGCTATGTTCTGAACGTTCGAAGTGACTGCCCTCCCTATGGGCACCCTACGGGCACCTCGGTCGCCTGTCGCTCTGGAATGGGGGATCTCGTACCACCGGACAGCACTTATTCGCGTTGGCGCCAACACCTAGTCATAGAGACTAAGCACCAAGTTCACAAGTACCTCCGCCTCACGTAGATATTGGCCTTGATGCGCAACCCAGCTGGCACTTTTGGTCTTGCTGGCGCGTCTTTCTTCGGGCCACCCCGGCCGGGTGGCCCACACAAGATCGACCCACTGTGAAAACGTCACCTCGTCAGATAACTTGCCAGACTCGGCGTCAAGAAGCCATTGCTCTGACTGTCTGACGGCACAAAGAAACTGGACGTCGTTCTGTCAATTATCGGTCAATTGCAAAGTCCAGAATCTGTGGCTCGAACGATCCGGAGTTCGGTGACCCGATATCAAGGAAGGCTTGTGAGTCGCTTTCTAGACCGCGAGTGCGAGCTCGCTCCATGGCTCTGAGGACTCTGCCATGGTGCACCTCTTGTTGAGAGCTAATGTCAGCGTTACTAACGGCAGCAAAGTCCTCATTTCCCCAAAGTTCGACATACGTCGCGCCTGTGACCACCTCTCGTAACCACGGCTCGAAATGCTCGTTGTCTTGAGGAACATCGCCGAAATGATGAAGCCAGTCGTCGCGCCGGTCGATAGCTTCGATGGCGAGGTGACGCGCACGCTCTTCAATGGCATCGGCTCGATCACTCAATGCCGAAACGACGTCCGGGTCGGTGATCCCAGTCACTCGAGGAAAGAGACCCGCGACGAGTTGCGTGCTGGAGAGTTCGGGGTAACCCATGGCGGCCACGTAGCGAGCTACGCGGTGCGTCAAGGTCGCCGCGATGTCCTCGGCATCGTCGAACGACCGGGCCTTTACGAGCGTTGAGAGGGCGTCGCGAACGTCGAAACCACGAGTCTCCGCTTCGCGTAACTGCGCGAACAACGAGTGGTACGCGTCGGAGTTGCGCGTCCGGGCGAGGTCGGCGCCGTCGAGTCCCGCGTCGCGGAGAACCCTCTCCCAGCGCTCTCCGTCGGCCAAAGCGACAATCGTGTTGTACTCAGCGACCAGGGTGGCGATCGACGTCGCCTGGAACTCTCGGATCACGTCGGTGGCCGACTTGTCCGCGCCCTCACGGCGTAACACCTCGGTCAGCACTTCGAGTGCGTGAGGGGTCTTGGTCAGCTCCTCGTGCCCGGTGTCGGGATCGGGGTCGTAGTTGGTGTCGACGTATAGGCGATTCGCGTCCGATCCTCGCGTCAATGCGACGTAGAGCACTTCGCGTGTCGTCGTGGGACTGACGAAGGAGTGGGCGGTGTCGACGGTGCGACCCTGGGCGCGGTGCACCGTCGAGGCGTAGGCCAGCTCGACGTGCTGAGCGACGTAGCCAGATGGCAAGAGGACGGACTCACCGCCGCGTACTCGCTCCACCCTGAGCGCACCGTCCTCGTGCGTCGCCACAACGCGCCACTCGTCGCCGTTCTTCACCCAACTTCTGCTCGTCCGGAGGCGTCGGTCGTTCTCTCTGGTGACTACGAGGTCGTTGACGCCCACGTTCAGGGTGCCGATGACGACTCCGGCGTCCACGACGCCACGCGTGACGCGGTGCGCGCGAGCGCGGGCGTTCAGTTCGTTAACGGTGGTTGCGTCACCGGCCAGCATCAGAGAGTTCAAGCCCTGGTCGGTGTCATGCTGCCACGCCGCATATAGAGCGTCGAGCACGTCGTCGCGGGGTCCTCCGGTGATTCGTTCGTGGGCGTCGTAGGCGGTGAGAGCTGCGGCTTCGCCGCGTCGTATCTGCAGACTGGCTCGCTTCTCCCACGTCGCTCTGAAACGTCGAACATACTCCAACGTCGGCGCGTGCTCGCCTCGGGAAATTACCAATGTCCGGAACATGCCACCGGCTTCCACGCTGGAGAGTTGCGCGGGGTCACCTGTGAGGACGACCTTCGCCCCAACTTCCAGCGCCGCGGACATCAGTTCGTCGAGGGCGAAGGTGGAGGCGAGACTCGCTTCGTCGACGACGACCAGTTGACCCGCGCGAAGACTCCAGCGAGAGATCTCTCCCTCGAGTCGAGAAATCCGCTCGCGCAGTTGACTCGTGCCTCGACCTTCAGCTCTGTGTTGACGGACTGTTTGACGGAGACCCTGGAGCTCGCGAGTTCGCTGTCCACGTTGGCGATACTCGTAGAGCCACTTCGCGAGATTGTCGGCGTCGATACCCATGTCGTCACCTAGTGGTCTGTCTCTAAATTAACTAAGGCCAATTTCGTTCGGCCCCGCTTGACCTTCGCAATGATTTCGTCAGCGGGCTTCTTCCAGATGAACGG
>Ga0208357_1000728_pt1 | contig 25527 bp, 18 predicted proteins | sample NGESurdeep092012_6_FD_184487 | JGI IMG/M metagenome (GOLD analysis project Ga0208357, IMG submission 184487) | Arctic peat soil microbial communities from Barrow, Alaska - NGEE Surface sample F52-2 deep-092012 (SPAdes) | ecosystem: Environmental > Terrestrial > Soil > Wetlands > Peat ...
ATTGTTCGGCAGCAAGGTCGGCCGCTGGACGCCGGGCGCGAAGATCGAGAAGCTGCCGTCGCGCTTCGCCGCCGCCGAAATCTGGAACGGCCACAACAAACTCGGCCAGGCCGTCGCCTACGAGGCGATGGACACCTGCATGAAACTCGCCGACAAATACGGCGCGGGCATGGTGAGCGTGGACAACGCGACGCATTATCTCTGGGGCGGCGGCTACGTCATGGACGCCGCGCTCAAGGGCTACCTCGCCTACACGAACTGCACGTCGGCCACGTCCGAAGTCGTGCCGTTCGGCGGCAAGACGCCGACGATGGGCACCAACCCGCATTCGTGGGCGTTCCCGACGCAGGACGCGATCGGTTTTCCCATCGTGATTGACTGGGCGACCTCGACCATCGCGATGGGCCGTGTGCAAGTGATGAAACGTGAAGGCAAACTACTTGCGCCCGGATGCGCCGTGGATGCCGAGGGCAATCCGACAACCGATCCGAACAAAGCCGTTGCGTTGCTGCCATTCGGCGCGCACAAAGGTTATGGCCTCGGTTTGATTGACGAACTTTATGCGGCTTACATTGGCGGTGGTTTGCCGCAAATCCGTGGAACGAAACTTGGTTCTGAAAAAGAAAAACGCGGTTCAACTTTTTTCTTTCAAGTCATTCATCCCGACGCGATCAACGGAAATGGTTTTGCAAATAACCGCACGCAAAAAGAAAATATCAAAGCCATCGTTGAAGACATTCTTGGTCACGGAAATGAAAAATGCCTTTTGCCCGGCCAGCCCGAAGCGAATTCAGGAAAACTTTCCAAACAGCACGGCGGTTTGCTGTTCACGAAAGCAGAAATCGAAGAGTTAAATCATCTCGCGCACGAAGTCGGCGAAGCGGCGTGGAATTTGGCTGATTTCAAATCGGTGCAGGTTTGAAGAACCGTTTCCGCCGGACGTTTGCCCCGCAATTCGTCGCGACTTCGCGGCTTGCTTCGTTGTGGCAAACTGTGGCTTAATCAAGTCTCGTGAAAGTAACTGGCATCATTCCCGCGCGGTTTGCTTCGACGCGGTTTCCCGGCAAGCCGCTCGCGCTCATCGCGGGCAAGCCGCTTCTCCAGCACGTCGTCGAGCAATGCCAGCGCGCAAAATCTCTTTCGGAAATCATTGTCGCGACGGACGACACGCGCATCTGGGAAGTGGCGCAGAATTTCTGCCGCGTGGAGATGACGCGACCGGAACATCCGAGCGGCTCGGACCGCATCGCAGAAGTCGCGGAGCGATGCGAGTGCGACGCGGTCGTGAACATCCAGGGCGACGAGCCGCTGATCGAGCCGTCGGTGATTGACGCGGTGGCGAACGCGCTGGCGCAAAGCGAAATGTCCACCGCCGCGACGCGCATCAAAAATCCCGCCGATCTGGACAATCCGAACGTCGTGAAAGTTGTTGTCAACGCCGCCGGCCGCGCGTTATATTTTTCGCGGCGCACGATTCCGTATCTGCGCGACAAAGTAGGACAGGCTTCCAGCCTGTCCAGCGAGCGCGAAAGCGCGAGCGTGGAAAAAAATCGGGGGAATTTGGGCAGGCAGGATGCCTGCCCTACGTTAGCCGCCAGTTCAGCAAGCGAACAATTGGCGGTGTTTGCTTTTTTGAAGCACCTGGGCATTTACGGATACCGGCGCGAGACGTTGTTGCGGCTGGTGAAATTCCCGGTGTCGCCCCTGGAAAACGCGGAGAAGCTGGAACAGTTGCGCGCGCTGGAAAACGGCATCCAGATCGCTGTCGTGAAAGTAGATTACGACAGCATTGGCGTGGACGCGCCGGAAGATGTGGCGAAAGTGGAGAAAATAATTAGCCACAGATGAACACAGATGAAACACAGATTAAAACGAAGAAGCGAATTCGTTTGCTGCTGATAATTTTTATTGTCGGCCTTGTATTGAGCGGCGCAACAGCAATTCCTTTGGAGTCTGAAATTAAAACTGTGGCTGAAATCCAAAAACAATTAGGCATTTCAGAAACTTCTGACGCTTCCGCTTGGCTGGCCAAAATTCAAAATGCTCTGGTTGAAACCAATGCAAAATTTCCTTTCATGGCTTACGGAACGGACTGGCTGGCATTCGCACATTTTGTAATTGCCATCGTGTTTATTGGGCCGCTGCGTGATCCGGTGAAAAACATTTGGGTCATCGAATTTGGAATGGTTGCTTGCGCTTTGGTTGTGCCATTCGCTTTGTGCATGGGTGCTGTTCGAGGAATTCCAATTGGCTGGCGGCTCATTGACTGTTCTTTTGGCATCTTGGGAATTATTCCACTTTGGCTTTGTCGCCTCGACGTAAAACGAATCATCTTGGCAAACTTTTCTAAAACTTGAAACATGGGAGCAGGTCTCGTCATTTTTATTTGGTTAATTCTAGCTGGAATATACGGCTGCATTTTTCTCACATTTGCTGGCATTTGGTTTTGGGGACGAAAGAAAAACATAACTTGGCTGAAATGGTTGGGAAAAGTTTCGGCGATTGGAATGGCAATCATTGCTATATTTCTAGTCGCATTTATAGCTTGGGGAATTATTCGCTCCATGAATCCTCGCAGCATTTTCAAAGAGGAATTTGGCGTAGCTCCGCCAGCTTCAGTTTCTAAAATCCAAAGTTCGTATTATTGGTTTGCAGATACTGGAGACGTGTATCTTCGATTTCAAACCTCACAAGAAGAATTCGATAAATTGGTTTCCGCCAATTTGAAAAAGAAAACCGCCGAAGAAATGAAACGCGACACTCCCGGCGAATACGGCGGTGACACACCAGATTGGTGGGACTATCAAATCCAATCTGATTGGATTTACTATTTGCGCGTCTATTCGTCAGTCAACGAGTCCGGGCTTAAAGGATTTTTTAGTGAAGACGAGTATTTTGCTTACAATCCCAAGACACAAATTGCATATTACCATTTTATTGGAATTGATTAAATCTGTGTTTCATCTGTGTTAATCTGTGGCTAGAAATAATTTGAAATGAAATTCATATTCGTAACCGGCGGCGTGGTGAGTTCGTTGGGCAAGGGCCTGACGGCGGCCGCGCTCGGCACGCTGCTCGAAAATCGCGGCCTCAAGGTCGCGTTGCAAAAGTTTGACCCGTATCTCAACGTTGATCCCGGCACGATGTCGCCGTATCAGCACGGCGAAGTTTATGTGCTCGACGACGGCGCGGAGACCGACCTCGACCTCGGCCATTACGAGCGGTTCACGAACGTCAAGCTGACGCGCATGAACAATCTCACGAGCGGCCAGGTTTATCAGACTGTCCTCAACAATGAGCGCGAGGGAAAATATCTCGGCAAAACCGTGCAGGTCATTCCGCACGTCACCGACGAAATCAAAAATCGCATCCACGCGCTCGCGGAAAAATCCAAGGCCGACGTCATCATCACCGAAATCGGCGGCACGACCGGCGACATCGAAGGCCTGCCCTTTCTCGAAGCCATCCGCGAGTTCGCGCTCGAAGTCGGCTACAACAACGCGATTTTTCTGCACGTCACTTATGTGCCGTTCATCAAAGCCGCGGGTGAATTGAAAACGAAACCGACGCAGCAATCCGTCGCCAAGCTGCGCGAAATCGGCATCATGCCGCACGTCCTCGTTTGCCGTTGCGAAAAGCCGCTCGACAAGGAATTGCGCCAGAAAATTTCCATGTTTTGCAACGTGCCGCTCGAAGCGGTCATCGAGGAAAAGGACGTTGACCATTCCATTTACGAAGTGCCGCTGATGCTGCAACGCGAGCGCGTGGACGATCTGGTCTGCCGCCTGTTGCATCTCGACACACCCGTCGCGAACATGGCGCACTGGCAGGAGATCATCCGCAAACTCATCGCGCCGCAACATCGCGTGCGCGTCGGCGTTGTCGGCAAATACATCGGCTTGCAGGACGCGTATAAATCGGTCTATGAGGCGATCATCCACGGCGGCATCGGCAACGATTGCGGCGTGGAGATTGTGCAAGTGGACGCCGAGGAAATCGAAAAAGACGGCGCGGAAAAAATGTTGCGCGGCCTCGGCGGAATTTTAGTGCCTGGCGGATTCGGCGAACGCGGCGTCGAAGGAAAAATTCTCGCCGCACAATACGCGCGCGAAAATAAAATTCCTTACCTCGGCCTTTGCCTAGGAATGCAGATCGCGACGATTGAATTTGCGCGCAATGTTTTGAAGATGCCCAACGCGCACTCGACCGAATTCGACCTGCACACACCGCATCCCGTCATCGCGATGCTCGACGAACAAACACGCGTGACGAAAAAAGGCGGCACGATGCGCCTCGGCTCGCAACCGTGCCAGTTGACGCTCGGCACGAAGGCGGCGGAACTTTACGGCTCGTTCGTCATCAACGAACGCCACCGCCACCGCTACGAATTCAACAACACCTACCGCGAAAAATTCGAAAAGGCCGGTTTTGTTTTCAGCGGCAATTCGCCCGACGGCAAACTCGTCGAGGTGATCGAACTGAAAGATCATCCGTTTTTTGTCGCGAGCCAGTTTCATCCTGAATTCCAGAGCAAGCCGCACCAGCCGCATCCGCTGTTCAAGTCCTTCATCGCCGCCGCGCACCAGAACATCCATCACAAGCCGCTGTGAAATGAAAGTAATTCATCCGCATATTGCGCTGGTTTTCGCAGTTGAAATTCAAAAACAAGAATCTGCGTTCATCTGCGTAATCTGCGGACAACCTGCCGCGTGAATTATTCCGAATCCATCCAATTTCTTTACGGCCTGCAAATGTTCGGCGCGAATTTCGGGCTGGAAAACACGCGCAAGCTCGCCGCGCTCGCCGGCAATCCGCAGGAAAAACTCCGCTTCATCCACGTCGCCGGCACGAACGGCAAAGGCTCGACCTGCGCGATGCTCGAAAGCATTTATCGCGCGGCCGGATTGCGCGTCGGGCTGTTCACCTCGCCGCATCTGGTTTCTTTTCGCGAACGGATTCAGGTCAACCGCCAGTTGATTCCTGAAAATGATGTTGCGCGGCTGGTCGGCGAGTTGCGTAGGACAGGCGTCGCGCCTGTCTCTGTTCAAAAAAATCCCGAATCAAAAACGGAAGACGGAGACAGGCGCGACGCCTGTCCTACGTTATTTGAATTCGCCACCGTGATGGCGCTGAAATTTTTCGCGGAACAAAAATGCGACCTCGTGATTTGGGAAACCGGCCTCGGCGGACGGCTCGACGCGACGAACATCGTCACACCGCTCGCGAGCGTCATCACGAACATCGCGTTTGATCACGAACAATGGCTCGGCGATACGCTGGGAAAAATCGCGGCGGAAAAAGCCGGCATCATCAAGCCCGGTGTGCCGACAGTGACCTCGGAAACTCAAACTGAAACTTTGGCAGTCATTGAAAAAGTGGCGAACGGGCAAAAATCGCCGCTGACAAAGGTCGGCAAATCTCCAACCTTCAATCTTCAACTTGCAACCCCGCTCATTGGCGAGCATCAAAAAACAAACGCTGCGCTTGCGCTCGCGACGGTTGAAGTCTTGTATAAACAAATTCCCGTTCCAGAAGAAAAAATCCGCGCCGGACTCGCCTCTGTGAACTGGCCGGGACGTTTGCAATTGGTTGAAAAACCAAACGGCAGGAAAATTTTACTCGACGGCGCGCACAACGTCGCCGGCGCGGAAACCCTGCGCGCGGCGCTGGAGAAAAACTTCGCGGGTGGAAAACCGGTTCTTATTTTTGGCGCCCTGGCGGATAAAAACTGGCCGTCCATCTGCCGGCTGCTGGCGCCTCTGGCGGCGAAAATTTTCACCGTGCCGGTCTCTAGCGAACGCACGGCGGATCCGCGCTCTCTGGCGGAAGCCTTTCACTTCACCGGTTCGGCGGTGGAAACCACGGCTTTTGAAAATCTTGCGGACGCGCTAGAAGCCAGCAAAGACGCGCCTTTTGTCGTCATCTCCGGTTCGCTGTATCTCGTCGGCGAGGCGCTGGAACTGATGGGCTTGTCGCCGGCGGCCGCGGGCGAGCGCGGTTTGAACGAATGGTCGTCGCCGTCGGTGTTGAGATAAGGAACCACCAATTAAAGTCGTAGTCAGGCTAATACTTTGTCATGCCGGCGGATGGCGCGTTGACGCTGGGCTGGTTAGTAACTAAAGTGAAGGCCATTATGCCTTACGCTGATACTCTGCCGAAGCAACGAGGCTTCGCTGAAACAGCCCGCCCGGATGCGTGGTGGCTGCAACCGCTGGCCGTGTTCCTCGGTTTTTCCGCTTTCATTGTTTATTCGACTTGGGCGGCGTTTCAGGGAAATAATTATTGGTTCGCGGGCAACGGCGCGAATTATCTGTCGCCGTTTTACTCGCCGGAACTTTTTTATCCGGCGCAATTTCCCGAACGCGCCGCGCACGCGTGGTTCGGCGCGCAACCGCATTGGTGGCCGCGCTGGCTGGTTTTTTCGCCGGCGTTTTTGGTGCTGTGGGCGCCGGGCGGATTTCGCTTCACCTGTTATTATTATCGCGGCGCGTATTACAAAAGTTTTTGGGCCGACCCGATTGCCTGCGCCGTCGGTGAGCCGCGCAAAAAATATCTCGGTGAACGATATTTCCCGCTGATTCTGCAAAATGTCCACCGCTATTTCATGTATCTGGCGGTGATTTTTATTTTTCTGCTGGCGAGCGATGCGTGGCGTGGAATGTGGTTCGCGGACGCGAACGGCGTAAAACATTTTGGCGTGGGCGTGGGAACGATTGTATTGACGTTGAACGTCATTTTTCTCGCGCTTTACACTTTCGGCTGTCATTCGCTGCGGCATTTGATCGGCGGATTTTTGGATGCGAAATCGAAAGTGCCGTCGTGCGCGAAAACTTACAATTGCGTCACCTGTCTGAACAAAAAACACATGATGTGGGCGTGGGTCAGTTTGTTCGGTGTCGGATTCGCCGATGTTTATGTGCGCCTTTGCGCGATGGGCATCTGGCACGACTTTAGATTTTTTTGAGGCGGAAATGTAGCCGCGCTTGTAAAAGCGCGGATTCGGCGTTTTCACAAACGCCGCTACAAACTGAAAAATTTTAAGAAAATGGCTAATTACGAAACTCACGAATACGACGTGCTGGTCATCGGCGCGGGCGGCGCGGGCTTGCGCGCGGCCATCGAAGCGTCGGCGGCCGGCGTCAAAGTCGGCCTCGTCTGCAAATCGCTGCTCGGCAAGGCGCACACCGTCATGGCCGAAGGCGGCATGGCGGCGGCGATGGGCAACGTGGACGACCGCGACAACTGGATGGTTCATTTCGCCGACACGATGCGCGGCGGACAATACGTCAACAACTGGCGCATGGCCGAGCTGCACGCGAAGGAAGCGCCGGCGCGCGTCCATGAACTCGAAGCGTGGGGCGCGGTGTTCGACCGCACGAAGGACGGCAAAATTCTCCAGCGCAATTTCGGCGGCCATCGTTATCCGCGCCTCGCGCACGTCGGCGACCGCACCGGCCTGGAATTAATCCGCACCTTGCAGGATCACGGAATTCATCAGGGCATTTCGGTTCACATGGAGCAGACCGTGGTTTCGCTGCTCAAGGACGGCGAGCGCGTTGTCGGCGCGTTTGGCTACGACCGAGAGCGCGGACGTTTCCGCATTTTCAAGGCCAGGGCCGTGGTGCTTTCCACCGGCGGACTGGGCCGCGCCTACAAAGTCACGAGCAATTCCTGGGAATGCACCGGCGACGGCATTTCGCTGGCATATCACGCCGGCGCGGAACTGCGGGACATGGAATTCATCCAGTTTCATCCGACCGGCATGATCTGGCCGCCGAGCGTCATGGGCATTCTCGTGACCGAGGGCGTGCGCGGCGAAGGCGGCATTTTGAAGAACAAGGAAGGCAGGCGTTTCATGTTCGACGACATCCCGGACCTTTACAAATCGCAGACCTCGACCGATCCCGAGGAAGGCTGGCGCTATGTCATGGGCGACAAAAATGCCAAGCGCCCGCCGGAACTCTTGACGCGCGACCATGTGGCGCGCTGCATCATGCGCGAGGTCAAAGCCGGTCGCGGCAGTCCGCACGGCGGCGTGTTCCTCGACATCGCGTGGATCAAGGAAAAAATTCCGAATGCGGCGGAACACATCAAAAAGAAATTGCCCTCGATGTATCACCAGTTCATGCAACTGGCGAATCTCGACATCACCAAGGAGCCGATGGAAATCGGCCCGACGACGCATTATCTCATGGGCGGCATCCGCGTGGACGGCGATACGCAGGCCACGAATGTTCCCGGACTTTTTGCCGCCGGCGAGTGCGCCGGCGGCCTGCATGGCGCGAACCGCCTTGGCGGCAATTCGCTTTCCGACCTGATTGTCTTCGGCCAGCGCGCCGGGGAATACGCCGCGAAATATGCAAAAGCCAATCCCAACATTTCCGTCAGCGACGCCGAAACCGAAGCTGCCTACCGCGAAGCCGTGGAACCGTTTGAACGCCCCGCCGGCGGCGGCAGCGAAGGGCCTTACCAGGTGCAATATGATTTGCAGAACATGATGCAGGAACTTGTCGGCATCGTCCGGCTCCAAAACGAAATGGAGAAAGCGCTCGACGGCATAGGCAAGCTCAAGGAACGCGCCGCGAAAGTCGGCATTCAAGGCCACCGCGAATATAATCCCGGCTGGCACACGGCTCTTGACCTCAACCATCTGCTCACCGTTTCCGAGGCGATCACGATGTCGGCGATTGACCGCAAGGAAAGCCGAGGCGGCCATTTCCGCGATGATTTTCCGAACAAAGACCCGGAGGCGGCGAAATACAACACTGTGCTTTCCATGGCGGCGGACGGCTCGATGAAACTGCGCCGCGAACCGATTCCACCCATGCCAGAACCGCTGAAACAAGTCATTGAGGAGATGAAGAACTGAACTTTTGACGCGATGAAAACCGTTACTTTTAGAATCTGGCGCACGGACGGGAATGGCGGCGGCAAGCTTGTGGATTACACCACGGAGATCACCGAGGGACTCGTCGTGCTTGATGTCGTCCACAAAATTCAGGCGACGCAGGCCAATGACCTCGCGTGCCGCTGGAATTGCAAGGCCGGCAAATGCGGCTCCTGCTCCGCCGAAGTCAACGGCATGCCCAAACTCATGTGCATGACGCGCATGGATACGCTGCCGACCGACAAACCGATCACCATCGAACCGATGCGCGCGTTTCCGAGCATCCGCGATCTGGCAACGGACGTTTCCTGGAACTTCCGTGTCAAAGAAAAAATCAAGAAATTCAAGCCGCGTGCGCCCGACGCGCCGGACGGCAGTTGGCGTATGCAACAGGAGGACGTGGATCGCGTGCAGGAATTTCGCAAGTGCATTGAATGTTTCCTCTGCCAGGATGTCTGCCACGTTTTGCGCGACCATCACAAACACGAGGAATTCATCGGCCCGCGCTTTTTGGTTTACACCGCCGCGCTGGAAATGCACCCGCTCGACACGGAAGACCGTCTGCCCGAACTTCGCCAGGCGCAAGGCATCGGCTTTTGCAACATCACCAAATGCTGCACCAAGGTCTGCCCCGAAAACATCACCATTACCGACAACGCGATCATTCCGTTGAAGGAGCGCGTCGTGGATGAGTATTACGACCCGCTCGGCTGGCTCTGGAAAAAAATCCGTCCGAAGGGTTGAGCAGCACTGCGGATTGACGCTGATAAATTTCCCGCGCACACTTCGCTCGTCATGCCTCATCTTTCATGGAACGAAGTTCGTGACCGGGCAATTCGCTTTTCGCGCAATCCTGATTGGGTCAATGCGACCTCCGAGCGGCGCGACAAACAGACATTCTACAACGAATTCTTTGAGGTCTTCGGCATCCGTCGTGCGTCAGTCGCCACATTCGAGGCCAATGTCCGTAACTTGCGCGGTTACGAAAGCGCGATTGATTTACTCTGGCGTGGCAAACTCATCGTTGAACACAAAAGCCGTGGCGAAAGTTTAGAGCAGGCGGAGACGCAGGCGTTTGGTTACATCGAAGACCTCACACGCGAAGGCCGTTTCGATGAAGTTCCCCGCTTCGTCCTTGTTTCTGATTTTGCCAGCTTCGTTCTCTACGACCTTGAGCCGGAGGAGCAGCGCGACCTTCCGCTTTTTGTTGGTCGTCCGATGTCGCGCCTCGAATTTACGCTTCGGGATTTTCCGAAACACGTTCGCGCCTTTGCTTTCATCCTCGGTCAAACGCGCGTGCGTCTTGACCCCGAAGACCCGGCCAATGAAAAAGCCTATGCCCGCATGTGCGAGTTGCACGACGCACTCAAAGCTGGCGGTTTTGGCGGACACGAACTTGAACGCCTCCTCGTCCGCATTCTCTTTTGTGTTTTTGCGGAAGACACCGCGCTCTTTGAACCCGAAACTTTCACCCGCTTTGTCCGCGAGCAAACGCGCGAAGACGGTTCAGACCTCGGCGCACAACTGAATCTGCTTTTTGATTGGCTAAATAATCCGCAAGCCGACAATGACCTTGAAGATACCGACACACTCTACGGCTTCCGCTATGTCAACGGCGGTCTGTTCAGTGAACGCCTCGGCTTTCCACGCTGCAACAAGGCGATGCGGGATGCGTTGATTGATTGTTGCGAATTTCAGTGGGCCAAAATCTCGCCCGCTGTTTTCGGTTCAATCTTTCAAGGCGTGTTGAACGACCGCGCTCGTCGTCAGATAGGCGCGCAATACACCAGCGAGCGTGACATCATGAAAGTAGTGCGCTCGTTGTTTCTCGATGAACTGCTGGCAGAGTTCGAGCAACTTAAACGCGACCGCTCTACCCGCCGTCGTGCGGGCATGGAAGCATTTCACCAACGATTGCGGTCACTTCAATTTCTCGACCCGGCTTGTGGTTGCGGCAATTTCCTTGTCCTCACTTATCGCGAAATCCGCGCTTTGGAAATTGAAGTCGTTCGTGAACTCTCAACTGGAGTCGGCAGCCAGCAACTCTTGCCCATCGTCAACGTGGACCAGTTTCACGGCATTGAAATACTGGAGTGGCCGGTGCGGATTGCGGAAGTCGCGCTATGGCTCATGGATCATCAGATGAACCAGCAGGCCAGCGAAGTTTTCGGCCAGCCGATTGACCGTCTGCCGCTGACCACCTCGCCACACATTGTTCAAGACAACGCGCTCCGCAGAGATTGGAATGAAGTGCTGCCACGCTCGCAATGTTCATACGTTCTCGGCAATCCGCCGTTTGTTGGAAAGAAAGCGCGAAATGCCGAACAGCAAAACGACATGGAAATCGTGTGGGGTGAACTGCAAGGCGCTGGCACGCTTGATTATGTCACTTGCTGGTATCGCAAAGCCGCAGATTACATTCGTGACACGCGAATCCCGGTTGCCTTCGTTTCTACAAATTCAATTTCCCAAGGCGAACAAGTTGGAATCCTGTGGGATTTTCTTTTTCAGCAATACGGGCTGATAATTTATTTCGCTCACCGCACGTTCAAGTGGATAAGCGATGCGCGTGGGATGGCTCATGTCCATGTTGTCATCATTGGTTTTGCCAATTTTGACAAAACACCAAAGCGAATTTATGACTACGCCGAAGGGACTGACAACGCAACGGTGTCGGTAGCAGCGAACATCAATCCATATCTCATCGCGGCAAATAATGTGACTCTCCGCAATCGGGCGAGGCCGGTCAGCAATGTCCCCGAAGCAGAGTTTGGCAGTATGCCCAACGATGACGGAAATCTTCTTTTCACCGATGCACAAAAAGTTGCGTTTCTCGCTGAAGAGCCGCAAGCCGAACCGCTGTTCCGACCATTTTTAAGCGCGCACGAATATCTGCACGGTGAAGGACGTTGGTGTTTGTGGCTTAAAGATGCCAACCTTGCGCTCGTGAGTCATTGTTCCAAAGTCATGGAGCGAATTGAGGCAATTCGCGCGTATCGTCTTGAAAGCCCTCGTGCGGCAACACGAAATCTCGCGCAAACGCCCGGACTCTTTGGTGAAATTCGCGTGCCGCAATCACGGTTTGTTTTGATTCCTTGCCACAGTTCCGAAACACGAGTTTATATTCCATTCAATTATTTCGAGCCGGAATACATTCCAAACAACAGTTGCCTTTTTCTTGAGGATGCAACGCTTTATCACTTCGGCATTATTTCTTCGGGTATGCACATGGCTTGGGTGAAAGCAGTCTGTGGACGTTTGGAATCGCGGTATCGCTATTCAAACAAACTCGTCTATAACAATTTTCCGTGGCCGAATCCCACACATGCACAGCAAGAACGCGTGGATGAATGTGCGCGGGCAGTAATTGCCGCGCGTGAACCACATTTGCCGCCGCGTGGCATGAGCACGCTCGCCAACCTTTACGATCCGCTTTTGATGCCGCCGGAATTGGTGCGCGCCCACGCCGACCTCGACCGCGCCGTTGAAAAATGTTATCGCCCCGAACAATTTCATTCCGACCGCGACCGCGTCGAGCATCTTTTCCGTCTCTACGAACAATTCACCGCGCCGCTGATGCCCGTCACGCCACGAACACGCGGTCGGCGGTCTGTGACCGCCGCAACAACTCCACGCCCACGCAGACAACGCACGCCGGGCTTGCCGGGACAAATTCCACCACAGGCTTGAATTAACTTTCAAATCGGCTTTTTCTTTCAGAAACCCTCATTTTTCTGCATTTTATTGGGATTTTACGAGTCAAATTCATCGGCTTACACTCACTTTTCAGCGATTAACACCAGCTTTTCACCGTCTCGCACGGCAAATAGCACGATTTACACGCCAAATTCTTCGACTTACACACTAAATTCATCAGGTTGCACGTCAAATTCATCGTCTCGCACAGACTTTTCGACGGCTTACACGTCCTTTTTATCGGCTGACACAAACTTTTCGGTCGCTGACACGGACAATTCACCGGCTTACACGGGAAATTCCGCCGCTCGCACAAGAAATTCCGTTGGCGGAAGGAATGGTGCGCGATGGAGGGTTTGAACCTCCGACCCCTACAGTGTCAATGTAGTGCTCTACCACTGAGCTAACCGCGCAGCCGAAGCAGATTTTCATTCTAAATTTTCACCGCGCTTTTGCAAGCGCGAAATGTCGCGTGCCAGGAAGATTTTAATTTCAACTTTGAAGTTGCCGTGCGAAGTTGCTACGCTGCGGCCATGTCACGCAAGACGACAGATTCGCATCATGGTTTCAACGACGTCGTCGGTGTCGCGCTGCTGGCCGCCGCGCTGCTGCTGTTAGTCGCGCAATTTTCCTTCGACCGCAACGACGTTTCCTTTCTGACCACGCAGGTCAACCGCTCGGCGCACAACTGGATCAAGACGCCGGGTGCGTATCTGGCATGGGCCTCATTTTTGTTGCTGGGAATCACCGCATACATTTTGCCGTGGCTGCTCGCAATGTTCGGCGTGGCGTATTTGCTGGATTTTCCAGGCTACCTGCGCGAAAAATTGCGCTGGTCGGTGCTATGGTCGGCAATCCTGCTGCTTTCGCTCACGGGGCTGCTGCACATTCTGGACAACGCGGGCTGGCTCGGAAAAATCCGCGAAGATATTGGCTCACAAAGTGCGGGCGGCTGGCTCGGCTATGCAACCTACGGCGAAATCCGCCATCCAAGTTACAATTTTCAATACGGCTTTTCCCTGCTCGGACCGATTGGCGCGACGATTGTTTATTCGGCGTTGTGCTTGATCAGCCTGCTGTTCCTGACGAATTTCAAGCTCGGCGGATGGATTCGAGGTCTGATTGACTGGAAGCCGGAAGCGGCCAAAGACAAAACCCTTGAAGAACTGGCGCTCGAGCGCCGCGCGGAAGAACTGGAAAAACAGGCGAAAAAACTGCAAGAACAAGTCGCGCGCTCCGGCCTTGGCGCGGACGGGCTGCCCGTGCCCGAACCGACCGTGCGCGACTTGAGCGTGCCGCAGGCCAAGCCGGCGACTGGCGGACGATTCCGCAAAACCACTCTGCCCGAAACCAAAACCGCCGGACCGGTTGCACCAGCGGATGAAGGCGAAACGATCCCCACCAAGGAAATCACCGCCGCGACGACCGATGAAATTCTCGGGAAAAAACCGGATGAGAACATTTCCGAGAAATCCGGGGAGGCACAACCTGCCGGGATAAAAATTGAAGAACCGGTCGCCGAAAAAGTGGATTCCGAAACGTCCGCCGTGGAAAAAGCCGAGCCGGAAATCAAAATCACCGGAATCGCGCCGGCAAAACCAAAATCAAAAAAGCCCAGGCCCATCGCCGTCGCGCAGACGCCGATGATCGGAAATTACAAGCTGCCGCCGATGGAATTTCTCCAGCACGCGGACATGACGTTGAAGCCGACCGAGTCGAAGGAGGAACTCATGGCCAACGCGCGGCTCATGCAGCAGACGCTCGCGCAGTTCGACATCGAAGTTTCGCTCGGCGACATCACCAAAGGCCCGACCATCACCCGCTATGAACTGCATCCCGCGCCCGGAGTGAAGCTGGAAAAAATCGCCGCGCTCTCCAACAACATCGCCGCCGCGCTGAAAGCGGAACGGATTCACATCCTCGCGCCCGTGCCTGGAAAAAGCTCCGTCGGCGTCGAAGTGCCGAACCTTATCAAGACGAAAGTCATCATGCGCGATTTGTTCGAGTCGGACGAATGGCGCAACAGCAAGGCGCGCATTCCCATTGCGCTCGGCAAGGACGTTTATGGTCATCCCATCATCGCCGACCTCGCGGAAATGCCGCACTGCCTCATCGCCGGCAGCACTGGCTCCGGCAAATCCGTCTGCATCAACGCCATCATCGCCTCGTTGCTCTACCGTTTTTCTCCGGATCAATTGCGCTTCGTGATGATTGACCCGAAGGTCGTCGAGCTTCAGCAATACAACGCGCTGCCGCACCTCGTCGTGCCGGTCGTGACCGATCCAAAAAAGGTTTTGCTTGCGCTGCGCTGGGTCGTCAACGAAATGGAAAAGCGCTACCAGATTTTCGCGCGCGTCAACGTCCGCAACATCAAATCCTTCAACGACCGGCCGAAAGACAAGCTCGCGCCGCCGCAGGAACCCGAATTGCCGCTCGTCGCCAAAAAAGAAAAAGTCGAGCCGGGCGCGGATGGTTTCGCCGTGGAAGTTGACGAGCAAATTGTCGTGCCACGCGACGAGGACATCGTCATTCCCGAAAAACTTTCCTACATCGTCGTCATCATTGACGAACTCGCGGACTTGATGCTCGTCGCGCCTGCCGACGTGGAAATGGCCATTGCACGCATCACGCAGATGGCGCGCGCGGCGGGAATTCATTGCATCGTCGCCACGCAAAGGCCTTCCGTGGACGTCATCACCGGCGTCATCAAGGCGAACATTCCGGCGCGCATCGCGTTTCAAGTCGCGGCCAAGGTGGATTCGCGCACGATTCTCGACGCGATGGGCGCGGATAAACTGCTCGGCAAGGGCGATATGCTTTATCTTCCGCCCGGCTCCGGCAAATTGATCCGCGCACAGGGCGCGCTCATCACCGACAAGGAATTGCAGGACATCGTTGACTTCATCGCCAAGCAGGGCAAGCCCACTTACGAGCCGGAAATCCACAAGCAGCTTTCCAAACCCGTCGCCGAATTCGGGAACGAAAGCGGCATTGACGAGGACGAGGAAATCATCCAGCAATGCATCGAGGTCATTCGCAGCGAACAAAAGGCGAGTGTCTCGCTCATGCAACGCCGCCTGCGTCTCGGCTACACGCGCGCCGCGCGCATCATGGATGAACTGGAAAACCGCGGCATCGTCGGCCCGAGCAAAGGCGCGGAGCCGCGCGACATCCTGATTGACCTCGACGGCGGTGGCGCGGACGGCGGCGGACAGGAAGCGGTTTGATTTCAACGAAAACAAATCAACCGTCAGCGGGCAAATCCGTTCAAACCATGCCGATAATTTCACGGGCGCACCGATAAATAGCGCGTGCAACATGTTAATTATAACGGACAGAATGATGATTGTAATAGTAGATATGATAAATATCACAACCGACATGATAAATACCATCAGCGACAAGATAATTTACATCGTTTGAATAAAAAATTTAACGAGCGACAAGATTAATTTCACGAGCGGAATGATAAATAGCATGGCCTAGATGATCATTAACATGGCCGACAAGATAAATTATTCCGTGCTTGTCTTTGATTTACCAATAAAATAGGCTGTTTCCATGAGTTCTACATCAGAAACCGCGAAACCTGCCACAGTGACGCCATTGCCGGATTTGAAATTGCTGGCGGGCGCGCTCGGCAATCCGACGCGATGGAGAATGTTGAAGGAATTGAGTCTCGGCGAACCGCGCACGGTTGGCGAACTGGCGACCGCCGCCGGTTGCATCTATGACAATGCCGGGCGGCATCTGGCCGTGTTGCGCAAAGCCGGGCTGGTAGCGCAGGGACGCGGACGGCTTTACCAGATTTTGAATCAATATCTTCCCGCACCCGGCGAACGCACGGTGGACTTTGGCCACTGCCTGCTCCGGCTGGATGCGGCAGGTTGAAATTCTTCTCCCTCTCCTCGCCCAACGAGGAGAGGGCCGGGGTGAGGAGTAAAATTAGTTCGGAGTTTTTGAGGCGCGGCGAATTGGTTTGAGGCCGCGTTTTTCCAAAAGCCGATCAAACACGGCAAACAGCAAAGTCTTGTCTTGCTGGTCAAGCTCCGCGCTCAAACTGTCAATTACCTCATCGTAAAGTCCCTGTTTGTCCTTCAAGATCGCGAAAATAATTTCCTCGTAAGTGTCCTCAATCCACAAATCGTAAGCGAAGACGGTCGCCTTTTTCTGTCCGGGTCGGTGAGCGCGGGCGGTTGCCTGATTCATCACGGCTGGATTCCACCAATGGTCAAAGTGAATCACATAATTGGCGGCAACAAGTTCATTCAAACCGAGGCCAGCGGTTTTTGGATGGCCGACAAAAACTTTGTGTTCAGGTTTCTCGCCAAACGCGGCGAGCATTTCTTTGCGTTTTTTATCGCTTGTCGCTTTTGAATAATTGAGCGTTCCAAAATTGGCGAGTTCAGATTCAATCCAATTCGCGCCAGCAAATCTTTCATCAACGTATTGCGAAAATACGAGCGCCTTGTCACCCTCCGCCGTGATGTCATCCAAGCTGTCCCGCAACCAAACCATTTTTGAACTCTCGCCGGTTCGCGGACAGCGATTGCAAACTTGTTTCAGTTTGCCGATTAAAACTAGAATGTTGTGGGCTGTGATGGTTTCACCTTTTGCGTGGAGTTCAAGCACACCCTGTTCTTCAAGTTCGTTGTAGCTTTTTCGCTGCTCATCTTCCAATCGCAACCAGACGGGATTTTGAACAAGCGGTGGCAAATCAGCGAGAACGTCTTGCTTACGACGACGCAGAAAATATGGCTTAATTACCGATTGAACTTCCTGCGGATAATAGTCACGCGCCTCGAACAAGCCCGGCTTGATGAATTCAAAAATTGAAAAGACATCTTCAAGATGATTTTCCAATGGCGTGCCTGTCAGTCCCCAGCGGTGGTTTGCCCGCAATTCGCGGATTGCTTTTGATAGCCCAGCATTTCGGTTTTTAATGCGCTGCGCTTCATCAGCGATGATTAAACCAAATTCTCCTTTCCGCAGTAGTTCCACATCTTCAAGGTCGTTTCGCAACGTGTCGTAAGTTGTCAACCAGATGTGTGCCGGTTGACGCCAGCAATCTTTTCGGTATTCCTTGACGCCACGCACGACGGTAACTGCGAGATTTCCAGCCCACTTTGCAAGTTCCCTGCTCCAGTTTGGAATAACGCTCACCGGACAAACGACAAGTGCCGTCCTGATTTTTCCGGTTTGAAATAAAATCCGAAGTGCGACAGCGGCCTGAACGGTCTTGCCTGTTCCCATGTCATCACCCAAAAGAACAGTTTCCGTGTCCAAAAGAAATTCGACGCCTTTCGTTTGAAAACCATAAAGATTTGAAGGCAGGTCAACAACCGTTCCCAAATTCAAATTGATTGGCCGTTGTAGAAGTGGAAGCAGCAAATCCCAAATGCCAGAGCCGCGTATCATCCGCTGATTTCCAGAGATTTTTGCTTTTTGCAATGCCTCTTGGAACTCACGCTTCTTTTGTTCGGACATGAGTTTTGGCGGTGACTGCTTCTCCGATTCTTTTGTTTCTGGAAGGAATTGTTTTCCACCCGCCCGCGCCAATCGAACCAGCGGTTTATGCAAATCATCTGAAACCGCTATGCGTGGAGTTGGAAATTCAAAAACTTGGCTGCGCTGCGGCGGCTCGTGTAAATCATCGGACACCGACGCACGCGAAAGCAAAAAAGTCAGGCAATCTTTTGTGCTGACCGGCTGGGGCGTTTCAAACACGCGATGAAAGTCATCTGAAAAATCTGGCCGCTTTGTAAGACACAAAAAATGATTGGATGCAGCAGAGGCTTGAGCCTTTGCCCGCAGTTCTTCGGTTTCGGATTCTCCAAGCAACGGCAATGAGGTTTCAGTCGCAGTTTCTGTGAGCAGTTCAAGCGAACCCGTATTGCTGCGAGGAATGGAAAGCAGAATTCCAGAAAACGAATCTTGGGAAACTGTTTGTGTCAGCAAGCCAAGCGAACTTGTGACGTTGCGCGGAACAGAAAGCAGGTCTTGAGATTTTTGGGCTGGGGACGAAATCGGCGGAAACATTATCGAGCGGGACTGTGGCGCGGACAAAACGTAATCCGTCTCCTCTAACCAGCCAATCCTCGGCTTTACAAACTTTGCGGCAGCAATTTCATCAGCCGTTTTCCAGACCCGTCTGCGAACATTTTGGAAAAGCGATAACACTGTCAATCAGCTTTCAAGAACGCGTTCGTCGTGGACATATTTCAAACCTTCAACCAAGCGTTGAAATGGCTCGGTCAAATCCCAGCGGCCAAACAAATCACGCAGTCGGTCGCCAGTGGCATCAAGGTCAGTTGCAAATTTTGAATTAGCTTGAATTTCCACCTGCTCAAATTTTCCCGATGCTGATTGAATCAAAAGACCTTTCGATTTTGAACTGTTTGACTTGGCGACACGAATAACCGGGACAGAAATCTTGTGGCGCAAATCAAAATAAGCTTCGTCGGCAATTAAGATGAGTTGTGGCTTTTCACGAACCGAAGAAATCAGCGGTGCGCCGATGAGTTCCGTCAGCACATGAGGCAGAAGCGACTTGCCATAAAGCGTTCGTTGAAGGTCTGTCGGGCGAACCGGCGCGGTGCAACGAAATTCCAGCGGCTTGCTCCATTCATCCGTAACGAGAATCGCGCCGCGATATGCCGCCCCATCGTCAAATTCACGGTAGCCAAGAAAAGCAATTGATGTTTGCGGTGATGCGGGTTGTTGTTCAGCGCTCATGGCGAGATTCAAACACATTCATAATCCAAAGGAAAGACCCTGAATTGTTATTATTCGCTCCTCACCCCGCCCTCTCCTCGTTCGGCGAGGAGAGGGAGAATTATAGGGGATGCTCAATTATCGTCGGAACCGGCTCCAGCGTCATCGGCTCGTCGTGCGCCAGATAGTTTTCGCAGACGCGGAAAAAATCCGCCGTGGTCGTCACGCGGCGGATTTCGTGCAGGAATTTTTCGTCCACGCCGTCGCCGATGAAGTTCATGAATTTTTTCATCCGCATCACCTGCGACGATTCCGGCACGCCGGGCGTGATTTCGTTCTCCCACAGTTCGCGGACGTAGGCCAGCACGTCGCGACCGGTCGGCAATTTTATTTTCTCACCACGAAACTGCGCGCGGATCTGGTCGAACATCCACGGATTGCGGATCGCGCCACGCCCGATCATCAATCCGCGCACGCCGGTTTCGGAAATAATTTGTCGCGCCTGCGCCGCGCTGAAAACATTACCGTTCGCGAAAACCGGACAGCGCAATTCTTTTGCGGCTTGAGCGATCAAATCGTAGCGCACGCCGGGACGATACATTTGTTTGACCGTGCGCGCGTGAACCGTGAGCAGGTCAATCGGATGTTTCGCAAAAACTTTCAGCAGCGCGTCAAATTCATCCGGCGATTCAAAGCCGAGCCGCGTTTTCACGGTGAACGGAATCATCACTGCGTCGCGCAACGCGCCGAGGATGGCGTCTATCTTTTGCGGCTCGCGCAGCAGTCCGCCGCCCGCGCATTTGCGATAAACGATCGGCGCGGGACAGCCGAGGTTCAGGTCAATCGCGGCGACGGGATAATTTTGCAACTCCTTCGCCGCGCGCACGAGTGCGGGGATGTCGTTGCCGATGAGTTGCGCGACAATTGGTTTGCCGGTCGGATTTTCCGTGATGGATTTGAGGATCCATTTTTCCAGATGCGAGACGGCGTGGACGCGGAAGTATTCCGTCCAATAAACATCCGGCCCGCCGTAGCGCGCGATGACGCGCATGAATTCGAGCGTCGTCACGTCCTGCATCGGCGCGAGCGAAAGCACGGGCGCATCACCGCAGAGCAGTTGCAAAAATGTTTCAGACGGAGTCACGCGGAACGAGTTTGGGTGAAGATGAAATGAAAACAAGGGTCAACATCTTGTTTCCAACACCCGGCCATACCCGTCGCGAATTGCGGCGAGCCGGTCAATCTGAAATCGCTTACGCTCAAGCCGGCGGCAAACGGGCAGTTTCATCTTCAAGCTTGGCCTCGGCGCGCAAATGGTTTCAAATCCGCCGTGACTTCAAATGCCCGCTACCAGCTTGTCCGCCTGAACAGCGGCATTTGTTCGGTCCGTTCGCTTGCGGATAGCGAGACGTTTCATCCTGTCGTCGGCCCGGTCGCGGAGGCGGAGGCGCTTTACGTCAACCAGCTCCGGCTCCGCGAACGCCTTCAAAATCACACTGGCGAATTTGTGATCTGGGACGTCGGCCTCGGCGCGGCGGCCAACGCGCTGACCGTCCTGCGCGCCACGCGGGACATCTCGTGCCAGATTCGGCTTGTGAGTTTCGATCACACGCTTGAGCCGCTGGAATTCGCACTGAAGCACGCCGCCGATCTCGGCTACTTCGGCGGCTACGAAAATCATCTGCAAAAATTCATCCGCAATCATCGCGCGGCGTTTCAAGACGGCAAACAGTCAGTGCATTGGGAATTGCAACCCGGTGATTTTCCGTCGCTTTTGAAATCAGAAATCAGAAATCAGAAATTTCAAAAGCCTCACGCCATTTTGTTCGACGCTTTTTCGCCGGCCAAAAATCCGGCGATGTGGACGCTGCCGCTTTTCACGAACCTGTTTCAACTGCTCAATCCGCTGCGTCCCTGCGCGCTGCCGACATATTCGCGCAGCACGATTTTACGCGTGACGCTGCTGCTCGCCGGGTTTTTTGTCGGCGCGGGCCATGCGACCGGCGAGAAGGAGGAAACGACAATCGCCGCGAACGAGTTGAGCCTGATTTCCGAGCCGCTCGACCGCCGCTGGCTGGAACGCGCCCGCCGGTCGCACAGCGCCGAGCCGATGGTGGAACCGGTTTATCGCATTGCGCCGCTTTCGCCGGAAAGCTGGAAAAGATTGCAGACGCGCCCGCAGTTTCAACTTTGAATTCCGGCAAAAAATTTTAGACTGCCGCCGTGAAAATTCCGCGCAGTTGAAATCCTTGAATTGGCCGGCCTTGGAAAAATCAAACTTTGAAAAAATATGCCGCCGCCGGTTTTGAAAAAATTGTCGTGCCGAAGGGCCGCGGCAATTGTCTTGGCTTTCATGATTTCGACGCTCGTGCCAGTCGCCCGCAGTGCGCCGGTGCATCTGGTTGAACAGCCTCCAGTGCAAATTGCCGCAGTGATGTCCAATGTGTTCCTCGTGGATTTTGGTCGCGTCGCCTTTGGCAATCTTCAACTCAACCCGCCAACGAATGCCGCCGGAAATATCACGGTTCGTTTCGGCGAAGCCATTGTTGACGGGCGCATCAACCGCAAGCCGCCCGGCAGCGTCCGTTACGCCCAGGTCGAAGCCGCACTCGACGGAAACAAACCTCTCGTCGTCGAGCCGCCGGCGGATAAACGGAATACCGGGCAACCCCAGGCCGTGCTCACGCCGCAGGAGTTGGGTGTCGTTCTGCCGTTTCGGTGGGTCGAAATCGAAGGCTGGCCGGGCGAATTGCGGCCGGGGAATTTGTATCGGCGCGCGGCGTTTGCCAGCACTTGGAATGACAATGCGGCGGCGTTCCATTCGTCGGATGAAATGCTCAACCGCATCTGGGAACTGTGCCGCTATTCGATCAAGGCCACGACCTTTGCCGGCATTTATGTGGACGGCGACCGCGAACGGACTGCTTACGAGGGCGATGCCTACCTCGACCAGATTAGCCAATACTACACCGACGGCGGCGTGCAGATCGCGCGCGACACGTTTGACCGGTTGCTGAAACATCCCACATGGCCGACGGAATGGGCCGCGCACATGATCTTCATCGCGCACGCCGACTGGATGCAAACCGGCGACACCAACTGGCTCGCCTCGCGCTACGCTGCGTTGAAAACCAAACTTCACCTTGAAGCCACACGCCCCGACGGACTCATCTTCAGCACGGACAGGCAGGTGAAACACGACGACCTTGTGGACTGGCCCGACGGCGAGCGGGATCATTTTGTTTTTGAACCCGTGAACACCGTCGAGAATGCCTTCCACCTGCGCGCCCTTGCCGACATGGCCGACCTCGCCCGCGCCCTGCATCAGGACGCCGATGCCGCCGACTATTCCGCGCGCGAAATTGCCGGTCGCGCCACGTTTCAAAAAAATCTTTTTGACCCCGTGCGCGGCCTTTATCGCGACGGCGAAGGCACCGACCACGCCTCCTTGCACGCCAGCCTTTTTCCGCTGGCCTTCGGTCTCGTGCCAGCGGAAGGCCGCGCGCATATCGCCCAATGGCTGGCCGGACGCGGCATGGCCTGCTCCGTTTATGCCGCCCAATACCTGCTGGAAGGCCTGTTTGAAAATGGCGAGGCATCCAATGCGATCGCATTGATCACCGCGCCCGACGATCGCAGTTGGAGGCACATGGTTGAAAGCGGAACGACCATCACCTGGGAAGCCTGGGATCAGAATTACAAGCCAAATCAAGATTGGAACCATGCTTGGGGCGCGGCGCCCGCCAATCTCCTGCCGCGATTCGTTCTCGGTGTGCAACCATTGGCGCCCGGCTGGACTCGCGCTGTGGTCCGCCCCAATCCCGGCGCGCTGAAAAGCTGCGAAGGGAAAGTTCCGACACCGCTTGGTCCGGTTCTCGTCAACTGGGAGAATGGCGATCGTTTCAAACTTTCACTCACCTTGCCGCCCGGCATGAGCGCGCAGGTTCAACTTCCAGCGGACAAAAATTCAACTGGCGTGTTCCTCGGCGGCCAGCCAGTCAGCACGCACCGCGACGCAGCGTGGTGGATTCTTGACCAGGATGTCACCGGCACGGTCACGATTGAGGCGAGGTAACCGCGCGGTGGCTTTTCTATTTTTGAACTTTCGTTGCGTTAATTTTTTTTTATCCTGTGGACATGAATGTTCTTGTCACCGGCGGCGCCGGTTATATCGGTTCCGTTTGCACGGAAGAACTGCTCAACGCCGGACATCAGGTTGCGGTTTATGACAATCTCACTGAAGGCCATCGCTCGGCGGTGGATCCTCGCGCAAAATTCATTTTCGGAAAACCGGAGGAGCCGGGCGATGTGTTGAACGCCGTTAAATCCACCGCGCCGGACGCCGTCATGCACTTCGCCGCCAGCGCGCTCGTCGGCGAATCCATGACGAATCCAAAAAAGTATTTCCACAACAATCTTGTCAACGCGCTCAAACTCGCAGACGCCGCCGTGGAATGTGGCGTGAAAAAATTCGTCTTCAGCTCCACCTGCGCCACCTACGGGCCGCCGGACAAAATTCCGATGACGGAAGATTTGCCGCAACGCCCGATCAATCCTTACGGCGAGGCGAAGCTGATGTTTGAGAAGGTGCTGATCTGGTATTCGCAGATTTACAGGCTGGAATTTATCGCGTTCCGCTATTTCAATGCCGCCGGCGCGAGCGAAAAGTTCGGCGAGCATCATCGCATCGAAACCCACATCGTCCCGAACGTCCTCTTCGTCGCGCTCGGACAGAAACCGCAGTGCGAAATTTTCGGCACGGATTATCCGACGCCCGACGGCACCTGCATCCGCGATTACATCCACATCAAGGATCTGGCGCAGGCGCACATCCTCGGATTGCAGCCGGGCAAAACCGGATTTTTCAATCTGGGCAATGGCGACGGCTATTCCGTCCGCGAAGTGATTTCAACTTGTGAAAAAATAACGGGCAGGAAAATCCCCGTGATTGAAAAACCGCGCCGCCCCGGCGACCCGTCCAAGCTCGTCGCCTCCGCCGAAAAGGCGGTCCGCGAACTCGGCTGGAAACCACAATTTCCGAAACTCGAAGACATCGTGGCGACAGCCTGGTCGTGGCACAAAAGAAATCCGAACGGTTATCCCGATTGAATTGTAGGACAGGCGCGACGCCTGTCCTGCGCAAAAAAATTTCCTTGCCAGAGCCGTCCGCCAGCAGGCATTTTCTGACATGGCAGCGACGCGCAATTCCATTTTCGATGATTCGTTCTACCAACCGGCGGAACAATTTTTCACCGCGAACAATCATCTCGGCCTGACGTTCGACGACATCACGCTCTCGACGCTTTATTCCGAAATCCTCCCGCGCGACACGCAGCTCGACACCACGCTCGCAGAAAAATTGCATCTGCACATCCCGGTCATTTCGTCGGACATGGACACCGTGACGGAATCACGGATGGCGATTGCGATGGCGCTGAACGGTGGGCTGGGTTTGATTCATTACAATATGCCGGAACGGCAGCAGATATCCGAAGTCAGCCGCGTGAAAAACCATGTCCACGGTCTGATCCAGGAACCGATCAAGGTTTCGCCGGAGCAATTCATCGGCGACGTGCTGGCGATGATCGAGCAGAAAAAATTCGCGTTCGGGACGTTTCCGGTGGTTGACGAAAAGGGAAAACTCGTCGGCCTGCTGTCCGGCCACGTTGTCAAGCCGCGCTATGCAAAGATGAAAGTTGCGGATGCGCTCACGCCTCGTTCGCAGGTCCAGACCATTTTGCAAAAGGAACTCGGCAAGGATCCGATTGCGCGTGCGGACAAGTTTTTCACCGAGCACCTCGGCATCCACAAGCTGCTCGTCGTGGACGACAAGGATAAATTGTGCGGGCTGATCACGTTGAGCGACGTGGAGCGCATCACGCTCGAACGCGCGGCGCAGTTCAAGCCTGCGCGCGATACGAATTTTCACCTCATCTGCGGCGCAGCGGTCTCGGCCACGCGCAATGCGTTCGGTGAACTCGACAAGCAACGGATTCTCGAACACGTCGGCGGACTCGTGGAACGCGGCGTGGACGTTGTTGCGGTTTCCACCGCGCACGGCCACACGAAAGGCGTGGGCGACACTGTGAAAGTATTGCGCGACGCGTTTCCCAAATTGCCGCTCATCGCCGGAAACGTGACAAGCGCGGCGGGCGTGGAATTTCTCGCGGATTGCGGCGCGGACGCGATCAAAGTCGGGCAGGGGCCGGGTTCGATTTGCACGACGCGGA
>Ga0208357_1000729_pt1 | contig 25501 bp, 21 predicted proteins | sample NGESurdeep092012_6_FD_184487 | JGI IMG/M metagenome (GOLD analysis project Ga0208357, IMG submission 184487) | Arctic peat soil microbial communities from Barrow, Alaska - NGEE Surface sample F52-2 deep-092012 (SPAdes) | ecosystem: Environmental > Terrestrial > Soil > Wetlands > Peat ...
GATTTGCGTCTTCGCCCACAGGTCGAACGGAATACGTGCAGGAGTCAAACGGTTCAACGGCATGATGACTACTGTGACGAATACCACCAACTACGCCCGGCTGAGTCTCTCGGTGCTCGATCTCATTCCGGTGCGGGCAGGCCAAAGTTCAGCGGATGCCGTCGCGGCTTCGATCGAACTCGCGCGACGCGCCGACGAACTCGGCTACCGGCGCTACTGGGTGGCCGAACACCACAACATGCCGTCGGTGGCATCGACCAACCCGCCGGTGCTGATCGGAATCATCGCCGGCGCAACCCGGCGAATCCGTGTCGGTGCAGGCGGGGTGATGCTCCCCAACCACTCGCCGCTGGTCATCGCCGAGCAGTTCGGCATTCTTGAGGCTGCATTCCCCGGCCGCATCGATCTCGGTCTCGGCCGAGCACCGGGTAGCGACCCGGTCATCACGGCATTGCTGCGATCCAGTGGGGCCGTCAGCGACGTCGACGCATTTGCCCAGAACATCGCCGACATCGGCGCGCTGCTGAATCCCGACGGCGCCGTTCTCGGGTTGCAGAACGGGCAACGCTACGAGCTCAGCGCCACCCCCGCGGCTCGCTCCGTCCCGGAACTGTGGCTGCTGGGCTCCAGCAGCTATTCGGCGAACCTCGCCGCACAAGAGGGGATGCGATATGTGTTCGCAAATCACTTTTCCGGAGACAGCACCACCGAGACGCTAGAACTCTATCGGCACGACTTCGCGGCATCCGAAACGGTCGCAGAACCGACCACCTTCCTCACCCTGAACGTGTCCGTGGCAGAGACTGCCGACGACGCCCGTGCCCTCGCTCTGCCGCAAATGCAGCAGATGGCGAAACTGCGCACCGGAGCTCCACTGACACAATTGCCGTCGGTTGAACAAGCGGCCGCGACCACGCCGACTCCCGCACAAACCGAACTGATCGAGCGGATGTCCGCCAGCTGGATCATCGATTCTCCGGCGGAGGCGGCACGCCGCATCCGCGCACTTGCCTCCCAATTCGGCGTCGACGAGGTCATGCTTCACCTGGTGGCGTCCGCACACGAAGACGCCGCTGTGGCGTCCTCGCCCGCACGGGTTCGTGCCGTCGAACTTCTAGCGGCAGAACTACTGGGCTGACGCCCGTTCGCCCGCCAGCTTTCGGAGCCGATTGTTAAACGCGGCAGCGCGCGTGTTCGCAACACGCGCGCTGCCCTTCGGCTCACGCGGGGTTGATGATGCGACCCCACGTGCTCTTGTTGCCCCAGATGTTCTGGCGCAAGCCCTCCAACTGCAGAATCTGGCTGTGGTCGACGAACAGGTTGACCTCGTTGCCGTAGTTCTTGATGTACCACTCGTACACCGGTGGGTCCGCAGACTCGAACATCACATGTTCGAGGCCGACACCGTTGATGATCTCCGCAACCGGCCGGGTGTTCCACTCGATCACGTTTTCGGTGATGCCTTCCGATTCAATCATGATGATGTCGGCGCCGGCCTCGAGGGCCTTGTTCGCACGGGCGATCAGGTCGCCGACGTCCTTCTTGCCTTCCGCAGCGAGTTCTGCCTCTCCGGAGTCTCCGCCGGACCCGAACTGGATGCCGAGCTCCGGCTTCGCCTTGAGCCCGGCCTTCGTGACTTTCTCGATCAGTCGCAGCAGCCCTGAGGTCGGTACCGAGATGAACCCGGCTGAGATTTCGATCACATCGAAGCCGACCTCCTTGGCCTCCTTCAGATACGCGTCGACGGCATCCGGACCGTAGCGAAGCACGGTTTCCAGCCAGCCGCCGGATGAGATGTAGGCGTCGTGCTTGTGAGCCAGGTCGCTGAACGCCCGCACCTGCTCGCGGGGGAGCAGTGCGAACGATCCGCCGGCCCACTTGACGCCGTCGACCCATTGACCGGCCACGTCGAGCACATCGGCGAGGTGCCGCGTTCCGTACGTTGAGTAGTACGGTCCGCGCACTTCCGTGAGCCCGACCGTGCGCGGCTTCGCCGGGCGATAGGCGCGAGGAATGAAGTTGAACGCGACGTCGTGCGCGGTGGCGTTGCGGTTCGTCGCGGCGCCGTTCTGGTGGTCGTGAGCGGATGTTGCGCTCCGGGTGGGAGCATCGGTGATGGTCATGATGTGACCTTTCTTGTGTTGGTTTTGTGACGTTTGATCAGGCAGTGCGGGTCCGGCTCACCTGGGCGAGCAGCGCGGTCAGGGCGCTGACGGGTTCCCGCTCGAGCCTGTGGATGGTCGTGGCGAGCTGGTCGCGGAGCGCGGCTGTCGTGAACGGCGACGCCACGGCATCGAACTTGCGACGCGCGACGGCCCAGCTCATCGGGTTCGTGTGGAATCCCTCGTACGAGTTCTGCTCGGAGCGGAAGACGGTGCCATCGTCCAACGTCACTTCGAGGTCAGCAGGCATTTCGGCGGGGAAGCGTGCGGAGAACTCATCGTCCGGCACGATCGTCACCGTGTGGAGCAACCGTTGTACGTCATCGGCGGCGATCCTCTCGGGCGTGAATTGGGCCGGGGTGAGTTCGCCGTCGACGAGGGCGGCAGCAAGCAGGTAGGGGAGCGAGTGATCCGCTTCCTCCTTGGTGCGAACCGTGCGCTTGTCGCCTTCTTCACCGCCACCGATGATCGAGTATGCGACGGCGAAGGTGCGCAGGTGAATCGAACGGATGCGCGCGGCCACGAACCCCGCTTGAGAACGGATGTCGATGGCTGCGTCGAGCGCGGACTGCGAGTGGATCTCGGCGTTGTGCCGCTTCACGATCGTCATTCGCACGCGCTCGAGGTCCTCGGCGGACCAGTCGATCTCGAACGGCCCGGCGATGGATTGCATGAATCCCTTGTTGCCTTCGAAGACCAGTTCCGGTCCAGTGATTCCGCGCGAGGCCAGCAGCGCCGCGAACGTGCCCTCCTTTGCGGTGTTCGGGTAGGCGAGTCCCTTCCAGTTGCTGAGAGAACCGGTGCGTGTGACGCGGAGGGCATTGTTCGCAGTACCTGAGATGGCGATCGCATTGGCGATCTGCTCGGGTGGCAATCGCAGCGCCTTCGCCACGGCCGCCGCGGACGCATACGCTCCCTGAACGGTGTGGTCGAAGCCCTTCGCCCGCACCGGTGCGACATCGCTGAGCCTCGCTTGCACCTGGTAGGCGACCGCCAGGGCGGTCAGAAATTCGGCGCCCGTGCCGCCGATGGACTCGCTCGCCGCAAGCACTGCGCCCAGGTTGTCGGAGGGGTGGCAGGTTTCGCCCTTCGCGAGGTAGGCATCCATGAAGTCGAGGTAGCGACTGAGTGCGACGTTCACGAACGCTGCGCGGTCGATCGACGTGCGCCCGCCACCGATCATCGTGGCCGTGGGCGTGCCGCCGAGGTCGTCGACGAGCGCGCGGATGGCGACGATCGGCTCGGCGTCCAGCGCCCCGATTGCGACGCCGATCGTGTCGAGCACGCGGATCTTGAGTTGCTGTAGAGCATCCGTGCTCACATCGCCGAACGAGGCTGCGTCGACGAATTGTGCCAACTGTTGCACTCGGGTAGCAGGTGTCCGATCGGCAAGGGATTCCGGCAGGTGAACATCGGTCATGGTGAACTCGACTCCGTAGGCAATCGAGCCCTTGTTCGATGCTCATTAGGATTGCCTAACCTCACTACTCACTCTGTCACAAACTATCTTGATGTCAAGATAAATTCTCGAAGCGCCGATTGCGTCTTGACACGGCCCGAAAGCCGGAGCACGCTCAGCACAAGCGCGTGAACCGGCTGCCAGAACACCACAGTCGCGACGCGGGAAGGGGCGCTCGGAAATGCCACAAGTAGACCTGGTTCTCGAGGGCGGCGGAGTCAAGGGGTCCGGCCTCGTCGGCGCGATCACCGCTCTGGCAACGGCGACGGAGCCATACACATTTGCCCGCGTCGCCGGCACCTCGGCAGGCGCGATCGTCGCTTCGTTCGTGGCAGCAGGCATGAGCGCTGCAGAGATCAAGACGACGATGGACAACCTCGACTTCTCCCAATTCGAGGATGAGCCGAAAGAGTTCGCGCACGTCCCACATGTCGGTGGAGCGCTCGGTCTCATCTTCCACGAAGGGATCTTCATGGGTGATTTTCTGCATCAGTGGATCGCGCAGATGCTCGAGAGCCACGGCATCCGCACCTGGGCTGACCTCAAGCAGGACGATCCCGGCAGCGCGCTGCCGCCCGACCAACGCTACAAGCTCGTCGTCATCGTTTCGGATGTCTCGCGCGGCCTCATGCTGAGACTGCCGTGGGACTACCGCGAGCTACTCGGGGTCGACCCGGACCAGCAGCCCGTTGCAGACGCCGTTCGAGCATCCGCGTCGATCCCGTTCTTCTTCCGACCGTTCCAGATCAAGACGGACCCGTCGATCGTGAGCCACTCCGTGATCATCTGCACCGACGGCGGCATGCTGTCGAACTACCCGATCGACATCTTCGACCGTGACGATGGCCAACCCGCACGATGGCCGACACTCGGGGTCAAACTGTCTGCCCGGAGCAGTGTGAGTTCGAGCATGTGGAACCCGGATGCCGACAACTTCCAGCTTGCGAAGTCGCTGTTGAGTACCATGCAAGACGCGCACGATCGCGTGTACGTCGCGGACCCGGCGTTCGCTTCCCGAACGATCTTCGTCGACACCACCGGCTACACGGCCACAGACTTCCACCTGACTGCGGCAGACAAGACGAAGTTGTTCGGCAATGGGTTCAGCAGCGGCACCCGTTTTCTACAGGCCTGGAACTGGGACCTCTGGAAGCGCGGCGACTACAACGCGATCCTCGCAGCCACGGCCAAGGGGGTCGTGCCCGCCCCGGCAGCGTGAGCGCTTGCCGAGCGAATCGCTTCGCGATTCTCCAAGCGCCACCGCCACCCGTCGAAAGCGGCTCTGGCGCTGGGAGCCGGCGGGCTACATCCTGCTGTTCCTGATGTTGTTCGTCACGAGTGCGCTCCAAGTGACCGGACCCGCCGTCGCCTTCTGGATCCCCCTCGGACTGAGCGTCGTCGTCGCGCTGATCGTCGTGACCGAGGTGTTCAACTCGGGTGCGCGCGCTCATCTGCGTTGAGCAGAGCAAACGAGCAGAGCACCTGATCATGAGTGCGCTCGAATGGTCGTCGTCGCATCGCGTTCGTCGGTCGCGAGCAGCTCGAGCAGCGCCTCGACGGCCGGGGATGGCGGCGTGCTCGCCGAGCTGATCGCTGTCATCGTCCAGGTCAGGCTGGGCCCCGCCAGCGGGCGTACGGCGACCCCCGGCACCGTGATCGGTGCTGCTGCAGGAATGATTGCGACGCCGAGACCTGCCGCCACAAAACGCGGAATCGAGGTGAGGTCGCTCAGTTCCGTCGACACCGTGCGCGTGAGGCCGGCGTCGGCGAAGGCACGATCGAGGATCACGCGGTTTCCGAATCCGCGCGGAGTGTCGATCTGGCGACGGGCGGCGATGTCAGCGAGGGTTATCGTCTTCCGTGCGGCCAGTGGGTCGCTCTCCCTCGTTACAACGACGTAGTCGACGTGCGCTAGCGGGACAGTGCGCAGACCGGGCAGCTCGACTGGCGGCAGGCCGATAAACGCTACGTCGAGTCGCGCGTGACGGATGTCCTCTACGAGCCCACTTGAACCGGTCGGTGAAACGCCGAGCGAGAGATCGACCAGGGGATAGCGCTCGTGGAACGTGCCGAAGACATCCGCGAGGAAGTCGATCTGCAGATTCGTCAAGATAGACCCGAAGGCGCCCGCGCAGCCCAGCCGACGAATCAGCCGCAGCCGCGTGCAGCCGATCGACCGAATCGAGCACTTCTCGAGCCTTGAACAGCAGCGACTCCCCGGCCGGTGTCAGCTCGACTCGTCGAGTCGACCGCGAAAAAAGTCGCACGCCGAGCTCGTCCTCAAGAGAGCGGACGCCTGCAGACACCGTAGATTGCACGGCAAACAGCCGGCGCGCGGCACGCGTGAAATTCAGCTCGTCGGCAACGGCGACGAAGATCTCCAACTGGCGCGTGTCCATGTCCCAATAATCGCATATCACGATGAAAGTGATCAAGAATAGTCGTTGGACACGATGGATCTAAAGCGTGACTATGGATGCATGACCACGACAGCATCGCATCCGATCGTCAGGAAGCCGCAGACCGTGCACGCGCCTTCTCACGGTCGTCGCACAGTGCATTTTCCGGTGCGTCGCACGATGGCGCATGCCCCAGCGTTTTGGGTGGTCGCGGGCGCCTTCCTCACGGTCATGGCTTTTTCGACCATTCCGACGCCGCTGTATCCGCTCTACCAGCAGCGCGACGGCTTTCCGGCAGCGGTGATCACCGTGATCTTCGCCTCCTACGCGCTCGGTGTGATGGCCAGCTTGTATCTGGCCGGCCACGTGAGCGACTGGCTCGGACGGCGACGTGTGATCCTCGTTTCCGTGCTGGTGGAAGCCCTTGCCGCGGTGCTGTTCTTGCTCTGGAACGATGTGACAGGCCTCATCGTCGCGCGGTTCGTGTCGGGCCTTGGCATCGGCACGTTGACCGCGACCGCGACCGCGCACCTGTCGGAGCTGCGGATCATCGCCCGGCCGGACGAGCGCCGGGCACACGCCGGTACCGTCGCCACCGTGGTCAATATGGGCGGCCTTGCGATCGGGCCGTTGGTCGGCGGTTTGCTTGCCCAATACGTTGTGGCGCCTTTGACCGTGCCGTACATCGTGTTCCTTCTCTTGCTGATCGGTGCAGCCGTGGCGGTCGCGTTCGTGCCGGAGACCATCGAACGACAGGAAGAGCGACCCGCATACCGCCCGCAGCGCATTTCACTGCCGACGGATGCCCGTGGCCGGTTCTTCACAGCGGCCGTGGCCGTCGCGGCAGCATTCTCCGTGTTCGGCGTGTTCACTGCGTTGGCGGCCACATTCGTCGCGGGAATGTTGCAGGTGACGTCGCACCTGGTCGCCGGCGCCGTCGTTTTCGGTGTGATGGGGGCCGCTGCCGTGGCGCAGGTTGTCTTCAATAGATTGCGCGACCCGCACCAGCTCGAGCTCGGCGCGGTGCTGATGGTCGCTGGCTTGCTCGGGGTCGCGGGTGCGAGCATGCAATTGTCCATCGCCCTGTTCGTTGCCGCCGGGATCGTTGCAGGAGCCGGCGTCGGCCTGGTGTTCCGATCCGCAATCGGTGTGGCGGCCTCATCGGCTCCGAGCGGAAGGCGCGGCGAGGTGCTGGCCGGCATGTTCCTGTGGGCGTACGCAGGATTGACGGTACCGGTGGTGGCGGTCGGCATCGCGCTCAGCTTATTCGGCACACAGGGTGTACTCATCGGGTTCGCGCTCATCATCCTTGCCGCCGTCGTCGTGACGAGTGCGGCGATGCTGCGAAACAGCTCGCAGTAGGGGCCGTGTTCTCAGGCTGAGAAAGCATGCTCTGCTAGGCTTGGCGAGGTTAACTGCGCGCTCAGATACTGAACGCGCAGAATGACCGTGCGGAGCAGGCTGGCAGGAAGCTGGTCCTCGGTGGTGGTATCCGGAAAGCGCGAGCGTCCGTGTCCTTCTACTGGTGGCCAGCATGAGCTGAATGGTTCAAGTTTTGCCTACTTCCCTGCTCCAAAAGTACACACTCGCCTGCCACACGGGCAGTCGGGTTTCGCTCGCCGGAATGGCGAGGAAAACACTTAAGGAGTAAGACCTCAATGGAAGGTCCAGAAATCAAGTATGCCGAGGCCGTTCTCGATAACGGCAAGTTCGGCACGCGCACGGTCCGGTTTGAAACCGGTCGCCTTGCGCAGCAAGCACAGGGCGCTGTCGCAGCGTACCTGGATGAAGACACCATGCTGCTGAGCGCGACGAGCGCCGGCAAGCATCCGCGTGACGGCTTCGACTTCTTCCCACTTACGGTCGATGTTGAAGAGCGTTCATACGCAGCAGGAAAGATCCCCGGATCGTTCTTCCGCCGGGAAGGCCGTCCGTCGACGGAGGCCATCCTGGTCTGCCGTCTGATCGACCGCCCGTTGCGTCCGTCGTTCGTCGAGGGGCTGCGCAACGAGGTGCAGATCGTCATCACCGTCCTCTCGATCGCGCCGGGCGAGTTCTACGACGCGCTCGCGATCAACGCCGCATCCGCGTCGACGCAGATCTCCGGTCTGCCGTTCTCCGGCCCGATCGGCGGAGTGCGCCTCGCACTCATCCCCGGCTACGGAACCGCGGCTGACCAGTGGATCGCGTTCCCGACTGCATCGCAGCTCGAAGAAGCCGTGTTCGATATCACCGTCGCGGGGCGTCTTGTGACGGACTCGCACGGCCAGGAAGACGTTGCGATCATGATGGTCGAAGCTGAAGCCACCGAGCACAGCTGGAACCTGATCAAGGCCGGCGCCACGAAGCCGAATGAAGAGGTCGTGGCCCAGGGCCTCGAGGCCTCGAAGCCGTTCCTCAAGCAGCTCGTCGACGCACAGTCGCAGATGGCGGCACAATCCTCGAAGGCGATCCTCGACTTCCCGGTGTTCCCGCCGTACGAGCAGGCAACCTACGATGCAGTCGCCGGCTTCGCCTACGACGAGCTCGCGCAGGTCTACCAGATCGCGGAGAAGATCGCCCGCCAGGACGCCGATGACGCACTGAAGACCCGCACCAAGGAGTTCATCGCCGGCAAGGTCGCAGCGGGCGAATTGCCTGAGGGTGCCAACGCGCAGGTGTCCGGCGCGTACAAGTCGGTCACGAAGGTGGTTGTCCGTGGTCGCGTGCTGCGCGACGGCATCCGCATGGACGGTCGTGGGCTTGCCGACATCCGCCCACTCGACGCCGAGGTGCAGGTCATCCCGCGCGTTCACGGTTCCGCGATCTTCCAGCGCGGCGAGACCCAGATCCTGGGTGTCACCACGCTGAACATGCTGAAGATGGAGCAGCAGATCGACTCGCTGAGCCCGATCACGAAGAAGCGCTACCTGCACCACTACAACTTCCCACCGTATTCGACCGGTGAGACCGGCCGTGTCGGCAGCCCGAAACGTCGCGAGATCGGGCACGGCTTCCTCGCCGAGCGCGCACTCGTGCCGGTGCTGCCGAGCCGCGAGGAGTTCCCGTACGCGATCCGTCAGGTGTCCGAAGCTCTCGGCTCCAACGGTTCAACGTCGATGGGGTCTGTCTGCGCCTCGACCCTGTCGTTGCTGAACGCGGGTGTGCCGCTGCGCGCACCGGTCGCCGGTATCGCCATGGGCCTAGTCTCCGACACGGTTGACGGTGAGACGCGCTACGCCGCGTTGACCGACATTCTGGGTGCTGAGGATGCTCTCGGCGACATGGACTTCAAGGTTGCAGGCACGAGCGAGTTCGTCACGGCCATTCAGCTGGACACCAAGCTCGCCGGTCTGCCTTCCTCCGTTCTGGCCGCTGCGCTGCAGCAGGCGAAGGATGCTCGCACCACGATCCTGTCGGTGCTCAACGCCGCGATCGACCAGCCGGATGAGATGGCCCCGACCGCGCCGCGCGTGATCTCGGTCAACATCCCGGTCGACAAGATCGGAGAGCTGATCGGTCCGAAGGGCAAGACGATCAACGCGATCCAGGACGAGACCGGCGCAGACATCTCGATCGAGGAAGACGGCACGGTGTACATCGGCGCCGTCGACGGCCCCTCGGCCGAGGCTGCTCGTGCTCAAGTCAACGCAATCGCGAACCCGACGAACCCGGAGGTCGGCGAGCAGTTCCTCGGAACCGTCGTCAAGATCGCCACGTTCGGTGCATTCATCTCGCTGCTTCCGGGCAAGGACGGACTGCTGCACATCTCCGAGGTGCGCAAGCTCGCCGGTGGCAAGCGCGTCGAGAACGTCGAAGACGTGCTCAGCGTCGGCCAGAAGATCCTGGTGGAGATCACCAAGATCGACGACCGCGGAAAGCTGTCGTTGCAGCCCGTGATCGCAGAAGAGGCTGCGTCCGCTGACGCGCCGGTGGCCGAGGTCTCAGTCACCGAGTAGCTCACACAGGTCTCTCCGGTCGCCTCTCGCCAGGCGCGCCGGGGAGAGACGGGCCCGCTCTGCTTCGGCAGGCGGGCCCGTTTTTTGCTTTCAAGCAGTGATTGCTACAACCTGCGGCGGGGCGTATATTGTCGCCATGATGAAGAAGGCTCAGTTTAGATTCGGAGTTGTCGCGCGCCTCGCCGGATTGGTCCTGGCAACGTTCGGTCTGGTCGTCGGGATGGTGGCCGGTCCGGCCAACGCCACTCCCGTCAGCTCCGCCTCAAGCAGCGACGTTTCCGCCGCAGGCCTGCAACACGCCTCCTGGTTCGCCTCGGCGGGCAACTACGTCGCATTGGGCGATTCATTCACCTCAGGTCAGGGTGCACCACCCTACAATCCGGGACCGTGCCTGCAATCTCGGTATGGAAGCTTCCCGAGCATTGCGGCGTCGATCAGCCGCTATCGTCTAACGGCGAATCTCGGCTGCTCCGGAGCGACGGCGGCTGATGTGGGTGTTCTGCAGTTGCCGGCTGTGCCGGCGAACACCGCTCTGATCACCCTGACCGTGGGCGGCATCGATGCCGGATCGGATGCCATTTTGGCGGCTTGCGCACCGGATCCGAGCGCACCGGCATGCGGCGCAGCAGTCGCGGCTGCCGCAGGAGCATTGCCGACGGTCGGCCCCAAGTTGGTAGCGCTCTACGGCGCAATCGCCCAAAAGGTACCGAAGGCCAGGATCCTCGTACTCGGCTATCCGCACCTGTTCAACCCGGGTGTCCAGCCTCCGCTGGGTGACCAGATCAATACGGCAACGGATGCGCTGAACAGCGTCATCCAGGGCGCCGTCGCGTACGTGGCCACGTCGAGGATCAGTTACGTCGATACCACGGCGGCGTTCGCAGGGCATGGCATTGGTTCATCGCTGCCATACATCAACCTGACGACGATCCCGTTGCTGGCCACGGCGAACTTCCACCCGAACTACCTCGGCAACTTGCTGGCCTACCCCGTGGTACTCGCACCATACGGCCTGTAGCGAAGGCGGTAGGACGCTCTCGAGACTCAGCGACGCGGCCCACGGGCGAGCAACGGCCCGACCCGAAACGGGATCAACTCGCCCATGTCCAGTGATGTTTCGGTGCGTTCAACCCCATCGCACGCGAGGATCATGCCGTTGATTCGAAACAGTTCGTCGGTGTCTGCGCAGACGACGCGCACGATCAGATCGGACGGGCCACTGATGCCGTGGGCCTGCACGATTTCGGGGATGCGAGACAGCTCCTGCACGATCGCTGCGAGCTTCCGTTGCTGCAGGTGCACTGAGATGAACGCGGCAAGCGGATAGCCGAGCGCTTCTGGATTGATGCGGCGATCGAACGGCAGGAACACATTCGAGCGTTCCAAGGCGGCCATTCGCGCCTGCACCGTGTTGCGGGAGAGCCCGAGGGTGTCTGCGAGCGCGACGACGGTGCTGCGCGGCTCGTCCGTGAGGGCGGCGAGCAGCCGAAGGTCGGTCGCATCCGGGTTGGGCATGATGCGAAACCCTAGCACGGTGATTCATGCCTGGATAGTGCACTTTGCTCAGTCGACACGCCGGTGATTGTGCGCACTGCACTTCAGACGTAGCCTGAGAGTAATTCTGGTAAAGATGCTGGAAGCGAGTCGGTCGGCCACAAGCCAGATCGATTCGACACCGAGACAAAGGTGGCGTGCGATGATGCCGGGTGCCCGTCAAGGAGCAGAACTCCTTACTCGACAAGAAAACTTGATCCAGTTGCTGACGCCGTCAGGCGTGCGACTGACTGATCCGGACTACGATCCGTGGGTCGCCGACGTCTTCGGCGAGCAACTCGCCTCGCTCTACGAGGACATGGTCGTCGTGCGTCGCATCGACACGGAAGCGACGGCCCTGCAACGGCAGGGGCAGTTAGGGTTGTGGCCACCGCTCCTCGGCCAGGAAGCAGCGCAGGTCGGCTCGGCCCACGCCTTGCGCAGCGATGACTTCGTGTTCTCCAGCTATCGCGAGAATGGCGTCGCCTACGTGCGCGGTGTCGATCTCACCGACCTGCTGCGGGTGTGGCGCGGTTCCGTGTTCTCGGGTTGGAATCCCTACGACGTCAACATGGCGACGCCATCCGTCATCATCGGCACGCAGACGTTGCACGCGGTCGGCTACGCCCTTGGTTGCCAGTTCGACGGTGTCGACTCCACAGCGATTGCATACTTCGGTGATGGCGCGATGAGTGAGGGCGACACGAATGAGGCGATGATCTTCGCCGCCGCCTACAAGGCGCCTGTCGTCTTCTTCTGCCAGAACAACCACTGGGCGATTTCAGAGCCGGTGGGCTTGCAAGCACAGACTCCGATCGCCGATCGTGCGCCTGGTTTCGGCATCCCGAGCATGCGCGTCGACGGCAACGACGTGCTCGCGGTTCTCGCTGCGACGCGCATTGCGCTGGAACGGGCGCGCAAAGGTGACGGGCCCACCTTCATCGAAGCGGTGACGTACCGCATGGGCCCGCACACCACCTCAGACGATCCGACCCGCTATCGCAGCAAGGAGGAGCTCGCCGACTGGGCCGAGAAGGACCCGATCGAGCGGGTCGGATCCCTCCTCACCTCGCTCGGCATGATGACGGACGAATTCCGCGCGAATATCGCTGCGAAAGCGGATGCTGTCGCCGCCGAAATGCGCGCAGGATGCCTGGCCATGACCAAGCCAGAACCGCTCACCGTGTTCGACAACGTCTTCACAGAGCCGACGACATGGCTCACCCGGCAGAAGAGCCAGTACGCGGCCTACCTCGACCAGTTCGGCGGTGAGCCGGTATGACCGCAACGGAAATGACCCTCGCCAAGGCGCTCACCACCGGTTTACACGACGCGCTCGCCAGCGACGACAAAGTGGTGCTGCTCGGTGAGGATATCGGCAAGCTCGGCGGCGTCTTCCGCGTCACCGATGGCCTGCAGAAGGAGTTCGGCGAACGGCGCGTGATCGATACCCCTCTCGCCGAGTCGGGCATTATCGGCACGGCGGTCGGGCTCGCCTACCGCGGCTATCGGCCCGTGTGCGAGATTCAGTTCGACGGTTTCATCTTCCCGGGGTTCGATCAGATCGTGACCCAGGTGGCGAAGATGCACTACCGCACTGCCGGCGCCGTGCGGATGCCGATCACGATTCGTGTGCCGTTCGGCGGCGGCATCCGCTCGGTCGAGCATCACTCTGAGTCGCCCGAGGCGTATTTCGTGCACACATCGGGCCTGCGCGTGATCAGTTGCTCGAACCCGCAGGATGCGTACGTGATGATCCGGCAGGCGATCCAGGCGGACGACCCCGTGCTGTTCTTCGAACCGAAGCGTCGATACTGGACAAAGGCGCCCGTCGAGGCCGTGTTGCCGGCGGATGCGCCGAGTTTCGAAGCCGCTCGCGTTGTGACAGCGGGCACCGACGTCACTCTGGTTGCATACGGCCCGCTCGTGATGACGGCGAAGGATGCTGCGGTGGCCGCCGCAGATGAGGGCGTCTCGATCGAGGTCATCGACCTTCGCTCACTGTCGCCCGTGGATTTCGCGACGGTGGAAGCATCCGTTCGCAAGACGGGCCGGTTGGTGATCACACACGAGGCGCAGCAGTTCGGCGGTGTCGGTGCCGAGATCGCCGCGAGCATCACGGAGCGCTGCTTCGAGTATTTGGAAGCGGCCCCCGCGCGTGTCACGGGGTTCGATGTGCCGTATCCGCCGGCCGAACTCGAAGACCAATACCTGCCCAACTTGGACCGCATCCTCGATGCAGTCGATCGCGTGCTCGGCAAGCGCAATTCGTTGACCGGCTGGCGCGCCGCGACCGATCACGATGACGGGAGACGCAACGCATGAGCGTGCTCAAAGAGTTCGCGTTGCCCGATCTCGGCGAGGGACTGACCGAGTCCGAAATCGTGTCGTGGCACATCGCTGTCGGCGACACGGTGACGCTGAACCAGATCATCGCAGAGGTCGAGACCGCTAAGGCGCTTGTCGAGTTGCCCTCGCCGTTTGCGGGCGTCGTCAACCAGCTCTATGCCGAGCCCGGCACGACGGTGCAGGTCGGTGCGCCGATCGTCTCATTCGAGATCGAGGACGACCCAGTAGCCGACGCCGGCGCTAGCACGCCCGCGAACGACAGTGTCGTCGCCGACGCCGGCGACGCAACGAAGATCGCCGCTCTGAACGCAGCGGCAGGGCGACAGGCCGTGCTTGTCGGGTACGGGCCTGCAATTGAGACAGGGGAACGGCCCCAGCGTCGGGCGCGCAGTGGGTCTGATCGCATGGCAGAGCGGGCACCCGCCGCGCCCGCCGCCATTTCTGCGCGGATCACGCCTGCAGAACGGCCACGTTCGACGCCGCCTGTGCGGTCGCTCGCACGTGACCTCGGCGTGGATCTCGCACTCGTCGCAGGCACGGGCGAACGCGGATTGATCACGCGTGCGGATGTCGAGGCCTTCGTCACCGGTTCCGAAGCGGTGACACCGACAACAAGCACCAAGCCGATCGACTCAGACGAGCGCAGCGGCGGGGCGACCGGGCGCGCCGGCGATCGGCCACGTGTAACTCGGCTCGCCGTCACAGGAGTGCGCAAGCACACAGCTGCTGCGATGGTGAGCAGTGCTTTCACGGCGCCGCACGTCACGGAGTTCCTGACGATCGACGTCACTCCGACGATGGAGTTGATCGTGTCACTGAAAGCGCGACCCGAGTTTCGCGACGCCCGCATCAACATCCTCACGATTGTTGCGAAGGCGCTGTGCATCGCGGTGGAACGAACCCCTGCCGTCAACGCACGCTGGATCGAATCGTCGACGGACGGCACAGCCGAAATCGTGCAATACGGCTACGTCAATCTGGGCATCGCTGCGGCAACGCCGCGCGGGCTGCTCGTTCCTCACATTGCGGATGCCGATCGCCTCGACCTGTTGCAACTCGCTGGGGCGCTCGCTGAACTGACGACCACGGCGCGTGCGGGGCACAGTAGTCCCGCTCAGCTCACCGGTGGAACGATCACGATCACGAACGTGGGAGTGTTCGGAGTCGACGCGGGCACCCCGATTCTGAATCCGGGAGAGGCCGCGATTCTGGCAATGGGCGCCGTTCGACGGCAACCCTGGGAGCATCATGGAGAGATCGCGCTGCGCCAGGTGATGACGTTGAGCCTGTCTTTCGACCACAGAATGGTCGACGGCGAGCAGGGGTCACGTTTCCTCGCCGATATCGGGTCGATCCTGGCGGAACCAGGCATTGCGCTGACAATGGTCTAGGCATCCCTTTGGTGATCGAGTAGCGAGGTACGAGCGTATCGAGACCTGCATAGCCGACGCCGTGCTTTCGTTGCGGTTACGCCGGTGCTGTCAGTGCTGCAAGTGCCAGCTGCTCGAGGATCGAGCCGACCAAGACGGGGGAGAGTTGGGCGGCGCCGGAACCCGGAGCGTGTGCGCTGTGCGGAGTGGAGTTGATCAGTCCGAACACTGCGTGTGCCCTGATCCGCAACTCCGAGGCATCCGTTTCAGGGTGCAACCGCGTCAACACGCGCACCCACAATTCGACATAGGTGCGCTGGAGCGTTCGCACCGACACGCGATCGGCATCCGTGAGGCTGGCCAGATCGCGATCCTGCACGCGGATGACGTCGGGGTTGTCCAACGCGAAGTCCACGTGGAATTGCACGAGACCGCGCAGCGCATCGCCCGCCGTGCTCGACGCGGAGATCACCTTTTCGCCGCCGGACAGCAGGTTCTCGCTGACCTCCACGAGGATGGCGCCGAGCACCGCCTGTTTGCCGGAAAAGTGACGGTAAACGGCAGGCCCGCTGACCCCGGCCGCCGCGCCGAGATCTTCGAGCGAAACGCCGTTGAAGCCGCGTTCTGCGAAAAGTGTGGCGGCCGCGTTGAGCAGAGCGTTTCGTCGATTCGCCTTCGCCTGACTGCGCTGGGTAGGCAGATCGTTCGCCGTCCCCGTCATCGCGACTCCTCTCGGTGACCTCCACTATAGACAACTCAGTTAACAAGCGCTAACGTGGTTTGAGTTATTGACTCCTAACCGAAATTGACTGCACCGCACCCGGCACGTCGGTGCGGTTCTGCGCAATCTGATCGAAGAACACGGCGAAGACGCACCCATGCAGACAATCTCATGCACACACTGACCTCAACGTCAGATGCTGCGGATCCGAGTTTCGCCAAGAACGACGCGCAGCAGCGCGAACTCGTCGCGGAACTGCGGCAGCGTCTCGCACTGACCGCTCTGGGCGGGCCCGAACGTTCACGAGAGCGCCACGTCGCACGCGGCAAACTCCTGCCGCGCGCCCGCATCGACGAACTTCTCGATGTTGGCAGCCCGTTTCTGGAGATTGCGCCGCTCGCGGCCAACGGCCTCTACAACGACGACAGCCCGGGTGCCGGCCTCATCACGGGCATCGGTCTCGTGCACGGGCGACATGTTCTCATCGTCTGCAATGATGCGACGGTGAAGGGCGGCACATATTACCCGCTGACGGTCAAGAAGCATCTCCGAGCTCAGGAGATCGCGATCGAGAACCGTCTTCCGTGCATCTACCTGGTGGATTCGGGGGGTGCGTTCCTGCCGAGGCAGGACGAGGTGTTTCCCGACCGCGACGATTTCGGGCGCATCTTCTTCAACCAGGCGCGGATGTCTGCAGCGAAGGTTCCGCAGATCGCCGCCGTGCTCGGCTCGTGCACGGCCGGTGGAGCGTACGTACCCGCGATGAGCGATGAGACGGTGATCGTGCGCAATCAGGGCACGATCTTCCTCGGCGGCCCACCACTGGTCAAAGCGGCGATCGGCGAGATCGTCACGGCCGAAGAACTCGGCGGGGGAGAGTTGCACGCGCGGGTCTCCGGTGTGACCGATCATCTGGCAGAAAGCGACGAGCACGCGTTGAGCATCGTCCGCGACATCGTTTCCACACTGCCTGGCGAGGCCGCTCCCGTGTGGGATGTTGCGCCGGGGATGCCGCCCGCACTTGACGAGAAGGAACTCTACGGCGTGGTTCCGGTGGACGTGCAGGCCCAGTACGACGTGCGTGAGGTGATCGGTCGACTGGTCGACGGCAGCGAATTCCACGAATTCAAGAAGGAATATGGAACGACCCTCGTGACCGGATTTGCCCGGCTGCACGGGCATCCTGTCGGCATCGTCGCGAACAACGGTGTGCTGTTCAGCGAGTCCGCGCTGAAGGGCGCGCACTTCATCGAACTGTGCGATCAGCGCGGTGTTCCGTTGATCTTTCTGCAGAACATCTCCGGCTTCATGGTCGGCCGAGACTACGAGGCGGGCGGCATCGCCAAGCATGGCGCCAAGATGGTCACGGCGGTCGCGACAACGCGTGTGCCGAAGCTCACGGTCGTGATCGGCGGGTCGTTCGGCGCAGGCAACTACTCGATGTGCGGGCGTGCGTACTCACCGCGCTTCCTCTGGATGTGGCCTGCTGCCCGGATCTCGGTGATGGGCGGGGCGCAGGCCGCCTCCGTGCTCGCCACGATTCGCCGCGAGCATTTCGAAGCACGTGGCGAAGACTGGCCGGCCGATGAAGAGGCCGCGTTCAAGGCACCCATCGTCGACCAATACGAACGGCAGGGCAGCCCGTACTACTCGACCGCGAGACTCTGGGACGACGGCATCATCGACCCCGCAGACACCCGCACGGTGCTCGGCCTCGCCCTTGACGTCTGCTCGCACACGCCGCTGCCCGACACGGCTTTCGGCCTGTTCCGGATGTGATCGCCGTGCCCCCGGAACACTCAGACCGCGCAGACAACGCGCGCACAGACAACCTGCGCATAGACGAATCGCAAGCCCGCACCGCGCCGTTCGGCACGGTGCTTGTGGCGAACCGCGGCGAAATCGCCTGCCGCATCATCCGCACGCTGCGGCGCATGGGTATCCGCTCGGTCGCCGTGTACAGCGAAGCGGACCGAGACGCGCTCCACGTGAGAATGGCGGACGTTGCCGTTCTGATCGGCCCCGCAGAGCCACGGCTGAGCTACCTGAACATCGACAGCATTATCGCTGCCGCGCGAAGCACCGGTGCCGACGCGGTGCACCCCGGATATGGCTTCCTCTCCGAGAATGTCGACTTCGCACGCGCATGCCAGGCGGCAGAGCTTGTCTTCATTGGACCCGGCGTGACCGCGTTGGAGACGATGGGCGACAAGATCCGTTCGAAGAACCAGGTCGCCGCGCACGGTGTGCCGGTGACTCCGGGGATCGCCGAGCCAGGCCTGGACGACGCGGCATTGATCGCGGCTGCAGAAGAGATCGGTTACCCGATCCTGATCAAACCCTCTGCCGGTGGCGGCGGCAAGGGCATGTATGCGGTTGACACTCCCGCAGAGCTTCCGAACGCACTTGCCGCGGCGCGGCGGGTCGCTGCCAGCGCATTCGGCGACGACACGCTGTTTCTCGAGCGGCTGGTTGCGACCCCGCGGCACATCGAGGTGCAGTTGCTTGCCGACACCCACGGTCACGTGATCCAGCTCGGCGAACGCGAGTGCTCGCTACAGCGGCGGCATCAGAAAGTCATCGAGGAGGCGCCATCACCTCTGCTGTCACCGGAAACGCGCGCGCGGATCGGCGAAGCGGCCTGCGCGGTCGCCCGCAGCGTCGACTACGTCGGCGCCGGCACCGTCGAATTTCTCGTTTCGGATGCGGCGCCGGACGAGTTCTTCTTCATGGAGATGAACACCAGACTGCAGGTGGAGCATCCGGTCACGGAGGCAGTCACCGGCATCGATCTGGTCGAGTGGCAGGTGCGCATTGCAGCAGGCGATGAGCTGAGTCTGCGGCAGCAGGACGTGGTATTGCACGGCCATGCGATCGAAGCGCGCGTATACGCGGAGGACCCGCGCAACGAGTTCCTTCCATCCAGCGGTCGCATTCTCGCGTTGCGCGAAGCTGCGGTTGCCGGCGGCGGCGAGCACGGCATCCGCGTGGACAGTTCACTGACCGAAGGCCTCGAGATCTCGCCGAACTACGACCCGATGCTGGCCAAGGTCATCTCGTGGGGATCGAACCGGGCGCAGGCGATTGGCCGCCTCGAAAACGCGCTCGCAGAGACGGTCATCCTCGGTGTGCACACCAATCTGGAGTATCTGAAGGCGCTGCTCGACGACCCCGCCGTGCAGGCAGGAAACCTGGACACTGGGTTGATCGAGCGCACGCTGCCGACGATTGCGTTTCGTGCGATCGACGACGGCGTGCTCGTCGCTGCCGCGCTGGTCGTGCACGCAGCGGCGTGGGCCCACGCGACGGATGCGCCCTGGTCGCGACCGAACGGATGGCGCGTCGGCGGGGCCGCGCCGCTGAGGTACGAATTCGGATTCGAAGCCGATGCCCGTGCGTCGGTCGAAGTCGCCGGCCCGCCGACGGATGCCGTCGTGCGCGTTCAACGCGCCGCCGGCGACGCTCCTGCACCACTGCGCCCGGCTGCGCTGATGCGCGGGATCACGGCTGTTGGCTCCGACAATTCGGCCGGGCCGGTACGAGTGGAATTCGACGGCATCACGCGCACGTTGTGGGTGGCGCGCGACAGCGGGCTGCTGTGGCTGTCCGACAACGGATTCAGTACGGCGTTGCTCATTCGCGACCGCGCTGTGGTTCTCGCCGAGCATCTGGCGATGCGCAATCATGACGACGGACCGGTCAGTCCGCAGGTGCGCTCACCGATGCCGGGCACCGTGGTCACCGTCGACGTCATCGACGGCGATCGCATCGAGGCCGGAGCACCGGTCGCCACGATCGAGGCGATGAAGATGGAGCACCGCCTGCTTTCGCCGGTCGCCGGGATCGTGAGCATCGGCATCCGCACCGGCGAGCTGGTGAAGGCGAATCAACTCATCGCCACGATCGCTGTGGTGGATGCAGCGCCCGGCGAAGGCTGACGCTCCAACCACCGCGCAAAGGCTGGGATTCGCTGCCCAGACAGGGCAGACTCGAGCACAGGCAGATGTACGGCAGACAGGAAGGTCGCAGATGATCGACAAAGTGGTTTCGAGCGCCGCGGAGGCCGTTGCAGATATCCCGGACGGCGCATCCATCGCGGTGGGCGGTTTCGGGCTGTGCGGCATCCCTTCCGCATTGATCGCAGCACTGCATGATGCCGGCGCACGGGAGTTGGAGACGATCACCAACAACTGCGGGGTCGACGACTGGGGGCTCGGCATTCTGCTGTCGGATCACCGCATTCGCCGCACCGTGAGCTCCTACGTCGGTGAGAATCAGGAATTCGCCCGGCAATTCCTGGCCGGTGAGCTGGAGGTGGAACTCACGCCACAGGGAACCCTTGCGGAGCGGATGCGGGCGGGTGGCGCCGGGATCCCGGCGTTTTACACGCCGGCCGGTGTCGGGACGCAGATCAGCGAGGGCGGCTTGCCGCAGCGCTACGACGGCGCCGGCGGGATCGCGCAGGCGTCAGCCCCACGCGAGGTGCGTGATTTCGGTGGCATCGACTACGTAATGGAACGTTCGGTCCGACCCGATTTCGCCCTCGTGCATGCCGCCCAGGGTGACCGGTACGGAAACCTGGTGTACCGGGAAGCGGCTATGAACTTCAACCCACTCGCCGCAATGTGCGGGCGGATCACGATCGCGGAGGTCGAGGAGATCGTCGACGCGGGGGAGCTGGACCCAGGACGCGTGCAGACACCCGGAATCTTCGTGCAGCGCGTGGTGCTCGCCGCAGGCTACGAGAAGCGGATCGAGCGGCGCACCGTCGCACACGATATCGGCACGGGCGCGAGGGAGGCCCGCTGATGGCACTGACACGAACTGAGCTCGCCGCCAGAGTCGCGCTCGAATTGCAGAACGGGCAATATGTGAACCTCGGCATCGGAATGCCCACACTGATTCCGAACTACATCCCAGACGGGATCGAGGTGGTGCTGCACTCGGAGAACGGCATTCTCGGCGTCGGCCCATATCCGACGGAGGAGAACATCGACCCCGACCTGATCAACGCGGGCAAAGAGACGGTGACCGTCAACTCCGGTGCGGCATTCTTCGACTCGGCGACCTCGTTCAGCATGATCCGCGGCGGTCACGTCGACCTCGCAGTGCTCGGCGCCATGCAAGTCTCCGCTGACGGGGACCTCGCCAACTGGATGATCCCCGGCAAAGTCGTCAAAGGCATGGGCGGCGCAATGGACCTGGTGTTCGGCGCCAAGCGCGTGATCGTCATGATGGAGCACGTCGATCGCGCCGGTAATCCCAAGATCCTTGAGCAGTGCACCCTGCCGTTCACCGGCCGACGCTGCGTGGATCGCATCATCACCGACCTCGCCGTGATCGACGTTGTGCGGGCGGAGGATGGTTCCGGCACGTTGCGCCTGGTCGAGTGCGCCCCAGGGGTAAGCGCGAACGATGTCATTGCCGCAACGGGCGCCCGTTTGGCGCTTGACCGCGACCTGGCAGACGGCGGTGGTGCTGCATGAGTACGGACGAGGCGCCGCGTGACGACACAGCCGCGCGGGTCATCACCCAGCGCGGCCTGTACTACGAGGAATTCGAGCCGGGCACGCTGTACCGCCATCGGCCGGGACGTACGATCACCGAAGCAGACAACGTGTTGTTCACAACCCTGACGATGAACACGCAATCCCTGCATCTCGACGCTGCGTTTTCGGCCACTCAACCATTCGGGCAGCGGCTCGTGAACTCGATGCTGACGCTTGCGACACTGATCGGCAGCTCGGTTGCACAGTTGACGCAGGGCACGCTGGTCGCGAACCTGGGATTCGGCGAGATCGCCTTCCTGCATCCGCTGTTCCACGGCGACACGCTGTATTCCGAGACCCGCGTTGAGAGCAAGCGCCTGTCGCTATCCCGTCCCGGCCAGGGTATTGTCACGCTCCTGCACACCGGTCGGAACCAAGACGGCACGGTCGTTGCAACGGCCTCCCGATCCGCACTGATGTGGTGTGAGGCCGCCCACGCGGCCGCAGGCGGCACGCAGTGACCAGCCAGCCGCCGACAGCGACTGCGTTCTCTCTCGGACCCGCCCTCTTGTTCTGCCCGGCGGACCGACCTGATCGCTTTCAGAAAGCTCTCGACCGCGCAGATGCCGTCATCCTCGATCTCGAGGACGCCGTCGCTCCGGGCGATCGCCTCGCCGCACGCGATGCCGTGCGTTCCGGCGGGTTGGATGCGGCGCGGGTGATCGTTCGGATCAACCCGGCGGACTCCGCGGACTTCGGCGAAGACCTCGCTGCCGTGAACGCAAGCGGTTACCGTACGGTGATGCTGCCCAAGGCCGCGTCACAGCGGCAGGTGCGCCGCATCGCTGCGTTCGACGACTCTCTGGCCGTGATCGCGCTGTGCGAGAACGCAGCAGGAGTCGCCGCGGCACAGGGGATCGCGACAGAGTCGAACGTCGTCGCTTTGATGTGGGGAGCCGAGGACCTGATCGCCTCGCTCGGGGGGACGGCAAGCCGTTTTCGGAACGGACGCTACCGGCCGGTTGCGGACTACGCGCGGTCGACCATCCTTATTGCTGCAGGGGCAGCGGGCAAAGCGGCGATCGACACCGTTCACCTGGACATCGCAGACACCAACGGCCTCGCAGCGGAAGCCGACGACGCGGTTGCCAGTGGCTTCTCCGCGAGCGCGTGCATCCACCCCAGCCAGGTTGAGACCATCCGCGCCGCCTATCGACCGAGCGACGGCGAAGTCGCGGAAGCGCAGGCAGTGCTGGCGGCCGCACGCGAGCATCCGGGTGTCTTCCGATGGAGAGACCAGATGGTCGATGCACCGGTGCTGCGACACGCCGAAGCGATCATGCGGCGGGCACGCACCTGACGCCGATACGAAAGATTTGGTAACGGTTGCCGTGTGCCCCGGAGCTTTGTCGGTGGCCTGACCTACGCTCGTAGTGAGGTGCACCGAAGCGATTCACGCGGTGTGTGTCGCTCGGGGGTCGAGCGCAGGGAGGGAAACGTGGCTTTGCCGTTCTCCGTGCGTGCCCGTGAGCAGAATGCGGACGGCGAGTCCGCGGCGCAGACGGATGCACCGGCTCGAACCGGTCGTCCGGCGGCACCGGCGCCGGTTGACTTCGACCTGACCGGGCCGCTGTCCATCGTCGCCAAGCGCAGAGTCAATGAGTCCGCTCTCACGGTCTTTCCAGTTGCGCTGGGCGGCAGCACCTTCGGTTGGACGGCAGACGCCGACACGTCGATGCAGATCCTCGATCGGTTCAGCGATCTGGGCGGCAACTTCATCGACACAGCGGACAGCTATGCGGGTGGTCGCAGCGAATTGATCATCGGCGGATGGCTACGCGCGCGTCGCAATCGTGACCACGTTATCGTGTCGACAAAGATCGGTCGCAATGCCGACAATCCCGGGCTCGGCTCGGTCAGCATGATCCGGGCCGTCGAAGGGTCCCTTGCGCGTCTGGGAACCGATCACATCGATGTGCTCGCCTTCCACGACGAAGACAGCGCCACGGCACTGGACGACAGCCTGGCGACCGCCGAATGGCTGATCGAATCCGGAAAGGTCCGCTACCTGTCGGCGGCGAACTTTTCAGCCGAACGCCTGATCGAGGCGCGCATCCTTTCGTCCACAGGGTTGCCGCAGTTCGTGAGCATTCAGACGCACTACAACCTCATGCATCGCGCCGAATTCGAAGGCGACGTGCGCATCGTCGCGTCAGCTCAGTCGCTTGCAGTCATGCCGTACGCATCGCTGGCCGGTGGCTACCTCAGCGGCAAATATCGGTCGAAGGATGCAACCGGCCACAGCGCGCGCGCCGAGAATGCAGCAAGTTATCTTGGCCGCAGGGGCAACCGTGTGCTCGCCGCGCTGAAGCGAGTCGCCACCATGCACCAGACGACCCCTGCGAGCATCGCGCTCGCGTGGTTGCTTGCGAAGCGCAACGTGACGGCGGCGATCGCCGGGGCCAGTCGCCCGGAACAGGTCGACGGCATGATGACGGCTGCCGGCGTCCGTCTCACTCGGGCGCAAATGCTCGAACTTGACCGCGTCTCTGATTGAACGGCCTTTCACACTGCCACACTGCCACTGGCCAGCCGGAGGCGGCCGATTACGCTACGTTCAGCGTCCGTTCGAACGCTCGCAGTAGCGCGGCACTGGCTGTCACGGGATCGCCGACATTGCCACCGGAGAGCGCGCCGTCGCGAGCGAGCAGCAGGTCGTCCGCACCGTCTTCGGGATTCGGATGCCGCATCGCTGTCAGCAACTCGACCAGCGTCTCCCGATACCAGGTGCGATGTTCGGTCACGGCGATGCGAACGGGGTGGGTCGGATCCGAGAACTGTGCAGCGGCATTGATGTACGGGCAGCCGTGGAATTTGTCTCGTGCGGCCTCCATGACGATATTGCGAGCAAGCGAACGCAGCACGGCTTTGGGGTCGCCCAGCGTCTCTTTCTCCCGCGCAATGAACTCGCGTGCACCACGATCGCGCCCGGTGACGTATGCGACGATCAGCAGGTCCTTCGATCGATAGTGCTTGTAGAACGTCGCCTTGGTCACGTGCGCCGCGGCGATGATCTTGTCCACGCCGACCGTGTGGATGCCCTCCGTGTAGAACAGTTCGTCGGCGACCTGGAGGATCTTTACCTTCGCCGGTGCGGGCGGCCTCTCGGCGCGACTGCGGACGGTCTCCATGGGACTCCCTTTCAGGCTGCTCCGCTGCGGGAGCTCGGCACGCTCACTCGTTATGCTCAGCGGTGATCAAACAGATCGCCTCAGTATAGTCAGACAGAATGGTCGGTGTGTCCGCAGTTATGAGGACACGTTCGGCGTGTCGTGCGCCTAGCGTAGGGTTGTTCTGATGAACGGCGCCGTTGACCTCCCCCTCGGCATGGCCGAACTCTCTTTTACAGCCTCCGGTGAAGCGCTCGTACGCCGTTCCGTGTTGCCGAGCGGCGTGCGCATTCTCAGCGAGCATGTGCCGGGGTCGCGCAGCGCGACGATCGGCTATTGGGTTGCCGTCGGCTCCCGAGATGAGGTGGGCGCGCGCGTCGCGCGCGGAAGCGTCCCGGCGCGGTCCGCGAGCTTCGGCTCGACGCATTTCCTCGAGCATCTGCTGTTCAAAGGAACCGCAAAACGAAGCGCCCTGGACATCGCGATCGCGTTCGACGCGGTCGGCGGCGAGCACAACGCCATCACCGCGAAGGAGTACACCTGCTACTTCGCCAAGGTGCAAGACCGTGACCTGCCGATGGCCGTCGAAGTCATCGCCGATATGCTGACGTCGTCGTTGCTGGACCCCGGCGAATTCGAGAATGAACGCGAGGTGATTCTCGAAGAATTGTCGATGGCCGAGGACGATCCGGCGGACGTTGCGACCGAGCGTTTGTTTGGGGCGGTGTTGGGCGGGCATCCGTTGGGCCGGCCGATCGGCGGAAGCCCTGAAACCATCCGCGCTGCGACCCGCGCCGCCGTGTTCGAGCATTATCAGGCGAACTACCGTGCGCGAGACCTCGTGATCACGGCAGCAGGTGCGGTGGACCACGACCGGCTCGTCGCCGACGTCGAACAGGCTCTGCGCTCTG
>Ga0208357_1000732_pt1 | contig 25390 bp, 24 predicted proteins | sample NGESurdeep092012_6_FD_184487 | JGI IMG/M metagenome (GOLD analysis project Ga0208357, IMG submission 184487) | Arctic peat soil microbial communities from Barrow, Alaska - NGEE Surface sample F52-2 deep-092012 (SPAdes) | ecosystem: Environmental > Terrestrial > Soil > Wetlands > Peat ...
CGCAGCCCGGAGCGAGCGGCCTCCGCCAGGCGCTCGAAGCCGGCGGCGTCCCAGGCCGGCCCGCCCGCGGCGGCGATGACCTGGTCGGCCGCGCAGGCCGCGCAGTCGTCCAGCAGCGCGCCGGCGCTGGGGTAGGGATGCCGGCTGATCGACAGCTTGACGCTGACCGGCAGCTCGCCGGCGACGGCTCGCACTCCCGAGGGCACCTGCAGCAGGAGGAGCCGCCGGGTGCCCTGCCACATGGCCGCGCTGGCCTGCGCCTGCGACTCGAACAGGGCGATGCCGACGCTGTCGCCCGCGTCGGCCAGCGCGGGGTAGGCGCGCACGCGCCCGTCATCGAACACTCGCGGCAGCGCGCCGAAGTCCCAGGTTCGCAGCCCGGAGCGGGTGATGCCGCGGGCCGCCTGGCTGAGCGTGGCCTGCAGGCGGGGGCGCAGCTGCTGGCGCAGCGCGGCCAGGTCCTTGCCCGTCGCGAGCGCGTCCTGGCCGTCGGTGACCCGGAACGTGACCCGCAGGTGCGCAGGGAGCCGGGACAGGTCAAACGCGTCGCGGGGGATGTGCACCCCGGCCAGCCGGCCCAGCTCGGCGGCCAGCGCCTCCAGCAGGTCGCCGCGGGCCGGGCCGAGCCGGGCCAGCACCACCCGGGCGGTGTCGGGGGCCGGCACGAAGGCCGTGCGCAGCTGCTTGGGCAGCGAGCGGATCAGCTCGGTCACCAGCTCCTGGCGCAGGCCGGGCACCTGCCAGCCGAACTCTGCGCCGTCCACCTGGTTGAGCGTCGCCAGCGGGACATCCACCGTGACCCCGTCATCCGGCTCGCCCGGAGCGAACTCGTACGACAGCGGCAGCCCGGCCCAGCGGCCGGGATAGTCGGCCGGGCGGATCTGCTCGGCGGCCGGCCAGACGAGCTGCGCGGGGGAGAAGGTCAGCAGGTCCGGGTCGGCCGAGCGGGCCTTCTTCCACCAGCTGTCGAAGTGCCGGGCAGAGGTGACGTTCGCGGGGATCCGGCGGTCGTAGAAGTCGAACAGCGCGTCGTCATCGACCACGATGCCGCGCCGCCGCGCCCGCCGCTCGAGGTCCGCGGCCTCCTCGAGCAGCTCCCGGTTGCGCTGGAAGAACTTGTGCCGTGTCTGCCAGTCACCCTCGACCAGCGCGCTGCGGATGAACAGCTCGCGGGCGGCGGCCGGATCGATGCGCCCGTAGCTGACCTGCCGCGCGGCCACGATCGGCAGCCCGTACAGGGTCACCTTCTCGGCTGCCATGGCCGCGCCGCGCCGGGCGTCCCAGCGCGGCTCGCTGTAGGTGCGCTTGACCAGGGGCCCGGCCAGCGACTCGGCCCATTCGGGCTCGATGCGCGCAGCGGTCCTGGCCCACAGCCGGGAGGTCTCCACCAGCTCGGCCGCCATCACCCACGGCGGCGGGCTCTTGGCCAGCGCCGAGTCCGGGAAGATGGCGAAGCGGGTGCCCCGGGTCCCGGCGAATTCGGCCGGGCCGCGCCGCTGGCCGCGAGCCGGCTGGCCGCCGTTCTTGCTCTCGACCGCCTTCATCCCGATGTGCGAGAGCAGGCCGGCCAGCAGCGAGATATGCACCCGGGTGGCGAGCTCGGCGGGGAAGCGCGGCTCGCGGTGGCCCGCCGCGTCCAGGTCCGCCTGCGGGCCGGCGGGGTCGCGGTCCGGGCCGACGTGGATGTCGATCTCCCTGGCCGCCTGGCGGAGCTGCCCGTACAGGTCCTGCCACTCCCGGGTCCGCAGGTAGTGCAGGTACTCACGGCGGCACAGCCGGCGGAACGCCGACGAGGACAGCTCCCGCTGCTGGTCGCGCAGGTAGTCCCAGAGGGTGACGAAGGTGAGGAAGTCCGACCCCGGCTCGGCGAAGCGGGCGTGCCGGGCGTCGGCGGCCTCGCGCGCGTCCGTGGGGCGCTCGCGGGGATCCTGGATCGACAGGGCGGCGGTGATGATCAGCACTTCGCGGGCGCATCCGTTGCGGGCCGCCTCCAGGATCATCCGGCCCAGGCGCGGGTCCACCGGCAGCCGGGCCAGCTTCCGCCCGGTGTCGGTCAGCCGGAGGCTGCCCCGGCCCGGCGCGAGCGCGCCCAGCTCCTCCAGCAGGCGGACGCCGTCGGCGACGTTGCGCGCGTCGGGCGGATCGATGAACGGGAAGGCGGCGACCTCGCCGAGGTCGAGCGCCGCCATCCGCAGGATCACCGACGCCAGGTGCGTGCGCAGGATCTCCGGGTCGGTGAACTCCGGCCGGGAGGCGAAGTCCTCCTCGCTGTACAGGCGGATGCAGATGCCCTCGGAGGTGCGGCCGCACCGGCCCGCGCGCTGGTTGGCTGACGCCTGGGAGATCGGCTCGATCGGTAGCCGCTGCACCTTGGTCCGGTGGCTGTACCGGGAGATGCGCGCGCGGCCCGGGTCGATCACGTACTTGATGCCGGGGACGGTCAGCGAGGTCTCGGCCACGTTGGTGGCCAGCACCACGCGCCGCCCCGGTGCTGTTTTGCCTCCGGCAAAAACCCGGTGCTGCTCCGCGGCCGAAAGCCGGCCGTACAGCGGCAGGACCTGCAGGTCCGGCTCCCCGGCCAGGGCCTCGGCGGTGTCCCTGATCTCCCGCTCGCCGCTGAGGAAGACCAGGATGTCGCCGGGTCCCGCCGCGCGCAGCTCGGTCACGGCATCGGAGATGGCCTGAACCTGGTCGCGCGGCTCACCGCGGCGACCGTCGCGGTCGACGTCGGGCTCAGCCAGCGGCCGGTAGCGCACCTCCACCGGGTAGGTGCGCCCCGACACCTCGATCACCGGCGCCCCATCGAAGACCTGGCTGAACCGGTCCGGGTCGATGGTGGCCGAGGTGATGATCACCTTCAGGTCGGGACGGCGGGGCAGGAGCTGGCGCAGGTAGCCCAGGATGAAGTCGATGTTCAGGCTGCGCTCATGCGCCTCGTCGATGATCAGGGTGTCGTAACGGAGCAGCTGCCGGTCACGCTGCATCTCGGTCAGCAGGATGCCGTCGGTCATCACCTTGACCAGCGTGCCGTCGCTGGCCCGGTCGGTGAACCGGACCTTGTAGCCGACCGCCTGGCCCAGCTCGGTGCCCAGCTCGTCGGCGATCCGCTCCGCCACCGTGCGGGCCGCGATCCGGCGGGGCTGGGTGTGACCGATCTGCCCGGTCACGCCGCGGCCGAGCTCGAGGCAGATCTTCGGCAGCTGCGTGGTCTTGCCCGAGCCCGTCTCGCCGGCCACGATGACCACCTGGTGGTCGCGGATGACCTCGGCGATCTGGTCCTTGAGCTGGCTGACCGGAAGCTCGGGCGGGTAGGAGATCTGCGGCACCGATTCCCGCCGGGCCGCCGCGCGCGCGGCGGCGGCGTCCAGCTCCGCGACGACCCGCTCGATGGCCCGCGCGCGGGCCGCGGGGTCGCGGGTGGCAGCCGCGTTCTGCACGCGGGCGCCCAGCCGGTGCTGATCGCGCAGCATCAGGCCGGGCAGGCGAGCGCGCAGCTCAGCGAGCGAGGGCGTCAAGGCGGCAGTCTCCATGGCAAAGCGGGGCCATAGCAAGGATGGCGGGGAAGGGCCCTGGAGTCCTAACAATTTAGCGGCGCGGCTGCTTCCGCCCCGCCGGACGCCGGCTTCGCCGGCCGCTAACGGCCGCTGGTGACGTCGCGGCCGAGGCAGGCGGCGAGCCGGTCGATCGCGGGCGCGCCCGGGCCAGGTCCCAGCCGTGCACGAGGGCCTCGGCGAGCCGGTCACGATGTGACTGACCAGGTCGCAGACAGTCCCCCTACCGGCGGCCGCCGCCGGCCGCGGCGGTCCGGCGCTGGCGTCGCAGCAGCCGGCGTTCTTCCTCGTCACACCCGCCCCAGATACCGAACTGCTGCCCGGTGGTCAGGGCGAACTCCAGGCAGGCCTGCCGGACGGGGCAGCTGGCGCAGATAGCCTTGGCCCGCTCGATATCCGGCAGGGCGGTGCCGGTCGTCCCGATCGGGAAGAACAGCTCCGTGTCGGCGTACCGGCAGGCGGCCGATTCGCGCCACCCGTCAGGCTCGTAGTCAGCTGCAATCATGGGGGCTGGCTCCCTCAGTGTGTCTCGGCGAGCTTGATCGCGTTGCCGAGGGCCATGAACGTCGGCGCCCACAGGCCGACGTAGATGCCCCACCGGTCGGCCTTCTCGCCGGGAGCGTCCTCCATGTTGCGAGAGGCCGTCCAGGCCGCCACGCTGGCCCCGATGGACAGGACGGAGGCGAGGTAGGCGATGTCGCTGGTGAGGCCGAGGCCGCGCACGAACTTGATCATGATGGGTGGGTCCTTTCGTCGGGTCTGCATCGAGGCGCTACCCTCTTTATCAAGCTGATAAAACAGGAGTCATCACTATGAAGAACTATACGCCTTCGGACGGGGAGCCCGGCGACGGCCCCGGCCGCCCGGACGGCCCCGGCGGCCTGTCGGATCCCGCGGTGCTGTCCATCAGCGAGGTTTCCCGCCGGACCGGGATTCCCGTCGCCGGGCTGCGGAACTGGGAGCAGCGCTACGGCCTGCCCCGCCCGCAGCGCTCGGCCAGCGGGCAGCGCCGGTACCGGGAGTCCGACTGCGTGCTGCTGGCCGGAGTCCTGCGCGGCCGGGCCGGCGGGCTGTCCCTGCCGGCGGCGATGGCGCAGGCAGTGGCCGGCGCCGGGGGACTGGCCGAGCCATCGATCTTCGCCGGGCTCCGCCGCCGCCACCCCGAGCTGCGCGTCCACGTCCTGGACAAGAAGCACATGCTGGCACTGACGCGCGCGATCGAGGACGAGTCCTGCGCCCAGGCCCAGCGAGCGGTCCTGGTCGGGTCCTTCCAGCGGCAGCAGTTCTACCGGGCGTCCCGGCTGCGCTGGGCCGACCTGGCCCGCACCGCGGAGCAGACCGTGGTCTTCGCCGACTTCGAGCGCGGCCGCGAGCGGCCGGGCCCGCTGACGGAGGTGGCGGTCCCGGAGGGCTCGCCCATGCGCCGGGAGTGGTCCCTGATCTGCGACGCTCCGGGCCACGCGGCGTGCGTGGCCGGCTGGGAGCGGCCGGGCCAGGATCACCGTGCCGACAGTGACCGGATCTTCGAGGCCCTGTGGTCGGTCGACCCGCAGGTGGTCCGCAGCGCGGCCCGGATCGGCACCGGGCTGGCCGCCGCCGCCGTGCCCGACATCGCCACCCGGCTCGAGGCCCGGCTGACCGAGGAGGCCGGCGTCAGCTCCGCCGACCTGCAACGGGCCAGCGGCCTGCTCGAGCGAACCCTCGACTACCTGACCCGGTAACGGCGGCCTACTCCGGCTCGAGTCCCAGGGCGGCGCCGATCTCGGCCGTGACCGCCGGCAGGTCGGCGGGGAGCGCGCCGCCGCCCTGCGCGAACCGGGCGCTGCCGCCGCCGCGGCCGCCCGTGGCGGCCAGGATCTGCTGCAGCAGCGTGCGGGCGTCCAGGCGCGCGTCGGCCGTCGCGGGCACGCTGACGCCGACGCGCAGCGACCCGGCCTCGGCGTCGGGCAGCAGGACCACGATCACCGCGTCGAGCTCGGCGCTGAGCCGCCGCGACTCCCGGGCCAGCTCGGAGCTGACGATGCCCGGATCCACGGCCAGCACGTAGCGCTGGCCGGCGGCACCGACTCGGGCCGCCGGGCCCAGCGCCGCCGCGGCGACCCGGGCCGGCCGCGGCCGGGCGCCGCGCTCCGCCAGCGCGTCGACGCGCTGCGGCAGCTGATCGACCGACACCCGCAGCCGGCTGGCCAGCCCGCGGAGCAGCTGGTCGCGCTCCAGCGTGTAGTCGACGGCGGCCTGGCCGGTCACCGCCTCGATCCGGCGCACCCCCGCCCCGATGCTGCCCTCGCTGACGATCCGGACCAGGCCGACCTCCGCGGTGGCCTGGACATGCGTGCCGCCGCACAGCTCGGCCGAGAAATCACCGAAGGAGACGACCCGCACCTCGTCGCCGTACTTGTCGCCGAAGAACGCGATGGCGCCGCCGCCGACCGCCTCCTGGAACGGCCGGACCTGCGTGGCGCGCCGCTCGTTGGCCAGCACCTCGGCGTTGACCAGCCGCTCCACCTCGTCGACCTCGCTGTTCGACAGCGCCCGGGGGTGCTGGAAGTCGAACCGCAGCCGGTCCGGCGCGACCAGCGACCCCGCCTGCCGGACATGCTCGCCGAGGACCCGGCGCAGCGCCGCGTGCAGCAGGTGCGTCGCCGAGTGGTTGCGCATCACGGCCTGCCGCCGGGCGCGGTCCACGGCCAGCTCGACGGTGTGGCCGGGCTGCAGGACGCCCCTGGTCACCTCGACCAGGTGCACGTACCGGCCGTCGGTGTTCTGGGTGTCCAGCACCCGGGCGGCCAGGCCGGGCCCGGTGACCTGGCCGGTGTCGCCCACCTGGCCGCCGCCCTCGGCGTAGAACGGGGTCTGGTCGAAGACGGCCAGCCCGGTCTGGCCGGCGGCGAGCTCAGCCGCCAGCCCGTCCGGGCCGGCGTGCTCGCGCGCCGGGGCCAGCGCGAGGACCCGGCCGGGCGCGCTGAGCTGCTGGTAGCCGAGAAACCGGGTCGGCTCGCCGCCGGCAGCGGCGATGAGCTCCGGGTCCACGCTGACCGCCGCGCCCGGCGCGCCGCCCGGGCCCGTCCGGGGCGCGGGGCGGGACAGCTCCCGGTGCTCGGCGAACAGCTCGGCGAACCGGCGCTCGTCCAGCGAGCCGCCGCGGCTGGCGGCGAAGTCGCGGATCAGGTCGACGGGCATCCCGTGGGTGGCGAACAGGGCGAAGACATCCTCGCCGCTGATCTCGAAGCCCGGGCTGGCCGCCAGCGCGGACAGCTGGTCCAGGCCGCGGCGCACGACCTTGCCGAAGTCACGCTGCTCGCGGGCGATCAGGTCGAGGATCCGGTCCTGCTCCTTGCCGACCTGGGGGTAGTGGCGCTCGAGCTGCCCGATCGCCGCGCGGGCGACCTCGCGCAGGTCCATGGAGTCCGCGCCGGCCTGCGTCGCCGTGGCGATCGCCGTGCGCAGCAGCCGTCGCGGGATGTAGCCGCGGCCCTCGTTGGAGGGGGCCACCCCCTCGCCGAGGATCAGCGTCGAGGCCCGGACGTGATCGGCGACCAGCCGGATGTCCCGCTGGCCCGCTCCGGCCAGCTGCGCCCGCGCGGCCGCCACGATCGGGGCGAACAGGTCCGTCTCGTAGACCGACTCGCGGCCCTGCAGGACCATCGCCATGCGCTCCAGCCCGGAGCCGGTGTCGACGCTGGCGAACCGCAGCGGCTCCAGGGAGCCGCCGGGCAGCCGGTTGAACTCCATGAACACGCCGGCATTCCAGATCTCGATATAACGGTCCCTGGTGTCGAAGTCGCCCCCCGGCTGGTACTGCGGCCCGTGGCCGGGCCCGCTGTCGTAGAAGACCTCGGTACACGGGCCGCACGGTCCGGTGTCGCCGGCCGACCAGAAGTTGTCCTCGTCGCCCAGGTAGACGATGTGGCCGGGCGGAATCCCGGCCCGCCGCCAGGCCGCGGCCGAGATCTCGTCCGGCGGCAGGCCCAGCTGCTCGCTGCCCCGGTGCACCGTCACGTACAGCTGCCCGGTGCTGAACCCGAAGCCGTCGGTCAGCAGCCCGAATGCCAGCTCGATGGCGCGGTCCTTGTAGTAGTGGCCGACCGACCAGCTGCCGAGCATCTCGAAGAAGGTCAGGTGATGCCGGTCGCCGACGTCGCCGATGTCGATCGTCCGCACGCAGGGCTGGATGTTGCACAGATCCGGGGACGGCGGCACGGCCTCGCCGAGAAAGTAGCGCTTCAGCGGGGCCATGCCGGCGTTGACGAACAGCAGGGTCGGGTCGTTCACCGGGATCACGGAGGCGGAGGCGATCCGCTCGTGCCCGCGCTCGGTGAAGTAGCTCAGGAACGTCTCGCGAATCTCGTCGCTGGTCGTCGGCCGGTCCATGCGCCCAGTAAACCGGCTGGCCGGCCCTGGTCGCGACGTCATTTCCGGCGCGCCGCGCGCTGCGGGCGCGATCCGCGCAGCCGCTATTGCGTGACCCGGCATAAGAATGCCGGCTTCTTGCGCCAGGCGCCCGCCTAGGTACATTGCTCTTCAACAAGCCCGTTGATCATCTAGTCTTGGGGCCACTCTTATTTCTCACGCCATAAGGAGTAACCGTGGCTCAGCGCACGCAGATCGTGTTTACCGATGACCTGGACGGTGGCCCGGCCGATACCACTGTCAGCTTTGCAGTGGACGGCACCGCCTACGAGATCGATCTGTCCACCGCCCACGCGGAGGAGCTCAGGGCGGCCCTGCAGCCGTTCATCGCCGTCGGGCGGCGCGTGGGCGGCAGCAGCCGGCGGTCCGCCAAGAGCGGCCGCTCCGGCCCGAGCCCGGCTGCGGTGCGCGAGTGGGCCAAGACCGAGGGCATCAAGGTCTCCGACCGTGGCCGGGTGCCGGCCGAGCTGATCGTCCGGTTCCAGGCGGCTAACCCAAGGTAGGCAACCACGGGCACCTCGATGACAACCACGGGCACCTCGATGACAACCACGGGCACCTCGATGGTGACCACGGGCGTGGCCGTGGTCACCGGGGCCGGCTCGGGCCTCGGTCGCAGCATCGCCCGGTCCCTGCTCGCCGCCGGGTGGCAGGTCGGGGTGGCAGGCCGCCGCGAGGATGCCCTGCGCGAGACCCTGGCCGCCGCGCGGGCGCCCGCCCAGTCCGGGCTCGCCGTCGCGACCGACGTCACCGTGCCGGAGTCAGTCGCGGGACTGTTCGAGGCCGTCCGCCAACGGTGGGGGCGGCTTGACCTGCTGGTCAACAACGCCGGGGTGTTCGGGCCGGCCGGCGCGGCCGACGAGCTGCCCTGGGCCGACTGGCAGCGGGCGGTGAACACCAACCTCACCGGCGCCTTCCTGTGCGCCCAGCACGCCGTGCGGCTGATGAAGGCGCAGACCCCGCGCGGCGGGCGGATCATCAACAACGGCTCGATATCGGCGCACGTCCCGCGGCCGCGCAGCATCGCCTACACCGCGACCAAGCACGCGATCACCGGCCTGACGAAATCCCTGGCCCTCGACGGCCGGGAGTTCGATATCGCCTGCGGCCAGATCGATATCGGGAATGCGGCCACCGAGATGACCGAGGCCATGAGCCGCGGCGTCGCGCAGGCCAACGGAACACTGGCGCCCGAGCCGACCTTCGAGGCGCAGCACGTCGCCGACGCGGTGCTCTACATGGCGGGCCTGCCCCTGGACGCCAACGTGCAGTTCCTGACCATGACCGCGACGAAGATGCCGTTCATCGGCCGGGGCTGAGGCCGGCCGGGCCTCACCCCGCGGCGGCGCGGTACGTGGTCCATACGGTGCCCAGACGCTGGACCAGCGGGTGGTACTCGGCAGCGCATGGTCAGCTCGGAGAGCTGGCGCCACATTAGCCATCCCGGCGGTGCTTAGCTGGCAGAGAGGGTGAGAATGGAAGCCAGCTTCGTGACTAGTCCGGGATCGCCGCCGCCAGAGACTTCGTTCTCGGCGTTCGAGAGATTCTTCCGCGAGCACTATCCCGCGGTTGTCCGCATCGCATGGGGAGTCGTCGGCGACTCCCAGGCGGCCCAGGATGTCGCCCAGGACGTCTTCATCGCCGCGCTGCGCCGGTTTCCTGACCCGGACGGATCGGACCACGCGCCGGCCTGGGTCCGGGTCGCGGCGGCGCACGCCGGGCTGAACGCGATTCGCGGCGAGCGCCGCCGCGACCACCGCCAGCAGCTCAGCGGGATTGACGTAGCGCCCGCCGGGCCCGAGGAAGCGGCGCTCGACCGGGAGGCCCGGACCGAGGTCCGGGCAGCGCTCAGGCGCCTGCCCCGGCGCGCGGCAACGGTTCTGGTCCTGCGCCACAGCGGCCTGAGCTATGCCGAGATCGCCGAGGCGATGAACGTCAAGATCGGGCACGTCGGAACGATGCTCCGGCGGGCCGAGACCGCGCTAGGCAAGGAGCTCCGCGATGCGACACGTTTCTGACGCGGTGCTGCGGCGGCTGCTGGATGAGCCGTTCGCAGTGCCCGACGCCGCCCGGCTGCACGTCGAGACCTGCGGCCGGTGCCGGGCCTGCCGAGGTCAGATCTCCGGCGACGCCGCATTCGCCCGGCGTGTGCTGTCGCCGCCGCAGCTGGCCTTCGACAGCGGCCTGGCGTGGACGCAGGTGGAGCACCGGCTGGCCGGGCCGGCCGGGTCCGGGCACCCCGCGTTCAGAGTTCCGCGCCGCCCGGCGCGGCGGCTGGTGAACGCCTCGATCGGCACCGGGACCGCCGCCGCGGCCGGCCTGGTGCTCGCCGGGGTGGCCGCCGCGGCGACGCTCACGACTGTCTTCGCCCCGACGAAGGTGGCCCCGGTCCAGGTCAACCCGGGTGACCTCCGGGCCATCGCGACCGCGCTGGGCATCGGCCCCGTGCACCCTCATGGCGGCCTGTCGCCGGCGGCAGGCTCGGAGCAGCTGCCGTTCGGCACGCTGCGCTGGACCTCAGCCGGGCAGGCCCAGCGCGTGGCGTCGCTGCACCAGGCACGCGCGCTGACCAGCCTGACTTACTCGCCCCCGGCGACGCTGCCCGCGGGCGTGGGCTCCCCCAGCGCCATCATCGTGCAGCCGAAAGAGACCGCCACGATCAGCTTCAGCCCGGCCGCCGGCCGGCCCGTGGGCGGGAGCTCGCTGATGGTGACCGGCGGGCCGGCGGTGCTGGTCCAGTACGGGAGCTCCTCGTCGGGGGCCAGCCTGACCACGCTCGGAGTCCTGACCATGCAGCGGCCCGTCGCGTCCTCGACTGGGACGACGACCAGCCAGCTGGAGTCCTTCCTGCTGTCCCGGCCCGGCATTCCCGCGAGCCTGGCCCAGGAGATCCGGCTCCTGGGTAATCTCAGCGCGGTCCTGCCGGTGCCCACCCCCGCCGGAGCGGCCACCGGGCACGTCCGGATCGGCGGCTCGCCGGGGATACTCATCGCTGACGCGTCGGGCGCCGCCTCCGGCGTGATCTGGGAGAGCCGCAGCGGCATCGTGCACGTCGTGGCGGGCCTGCTCGACAGGAAGGACATCCTGAATGTCGCCCGCCAGCTCGGCTGAGCCGGCAGCGGCGCCGCGGCACGTGCCCGACCGGGACGCCGGGACCGAGGGGGCGGCGGCCTCCCCGGCGGTCCATGCCATCGAGCTGCGCAAGCGCTACCGGCATGTCGTCGCGCTGGAGGGACTGTCGATGACCGTCGGGCGGGGCGAGGTCTTCGGGTTCCTTGGCCCGAACGGCGCGGGCAAGACGACGGCGGTCAAGCTGCTGCTCGGGCTGGCCCGCCCGACCGGCGGCGAGGCCCTGGTCCTCGGAGCCCCGGCGGGGGACCGCGAGACCAGGCGGCGCATCGGCTACCTGCCGGAGCTGTTCCGTTTCCAGAGCTGGCTGACCGCCCGGGAGGTGCTGGTCCTGCACTGCCGGCTGATGCAATTGCCCCGGCCGCGCTGGCGCGGCGCGGCGGACGACGCGCTGCAGGTCGTCGGCCTGTCCGGCCGGAGTGACGATAAGGTCGGCACGTTCTCGAAGGGCATGCAGCAGCGGCTGGGCCTGGGCGTGGCCCTGCTCGGCGAGCCCGCGCTGATCGTCCTTGACGAGCCGACCAGCGCGCTCGACCCCGTGGGGCGCCATCAGGTGCGGGTGATCATCCGGGAGCTCCGCGGCCGGGGTGCCACCGTGTTCCTGAACACCCACCTCCTGGAGGAGGCCGAGCAGGTCTGCGACCGGGTCACGGTCATCGACAAGGGCCGGTCCCTGGCCACCGGCACGATCGGCGAGCTGGTGGGCCGCCACGCCAATGTCCGGCTCCGGATTAGCGGGCTGGAGGACGGGTGGTGGCAGCGGCTGCCGGGCTTCGGACGCTGGACGGCGGCAGGGGACTGGCTGCTGGTCGAGGGGATCGCGCCCGGCCGGGTTCCAGAGCTGGTCGAGGTGATCGTCTCACTGGGCGGCCAGGTCGAGGCGGTCGTGCCGGAGCAGCAGAGCCTCGAGGCGCGCTTTCTCGAGCTGCTGGGGGAAACGTGAGCGCGACCCTGACCATCGCGTCGCTGACCGTCCGGGAGGCGGTGCGACGCAAGCTTGTGACGGCGTTCACGGTGATCACCGTGGCGCTCGTGAGCCTGAGCGCCTGGGGGTTTTACCGGCTGAGCCACAATCCCCGGATGACCTCGGGCGAGATCCAGCTGGCGCTGCCGACGGCGCTCATCCTGTTCATGTTCATGTTCAGCTTCGTCGTGGCGCTGAGCGCGTCGGCCATAGCCTCGCCCGCCATCTCCGGCGAGGTCGACTCGGGCGTGCTGCAGACCGTGGTGACCCGCCCGATCCGCCGCAGCAGCGTGCTGCTCGGCAAGTGGCTCGGGCTGGCCGTCCTGCTGGCCGCCTATACCGCCATCGTCTGCGGCCTGGAGGTCGCGGTGGTGTACTGGGTCAGCGGATTCCTCGCGCCCGACCCGGTCGCGGCCGCCGCCTTCCTGTTCGCCGAGGGCGGCATACTGCTGACGCTGGTGCTGCTGCTCAGCACGCGGCTGCCGGCGATCGCCGCCGGGGTCGTCGGGGTAGCCCTGTTCGGGATCGCCTGGCTGGCCGGCGTGGTCGGGTCCCTCGGCGCGTCCTTCCACATCAGCGCCATGCGGACGGCCAGCCAGGTCTGCCAGTACCTGCTGCCGACAGATGGCCTGTGGCATGGCGCCATTTACGCCCTCGAGCCCTCCTCCTTCGTCGCGCAGGGGCTGACGGAATCGGCGGGAGTGCGCGGCGGCCCGTTCTTCGCCGCGACTGGCCCCTCGTGGCCGTACCTGACCTGGGCAGGCATCTGGTTCCTGCTGGTTCTGACCGCCGGCCTGGTCAGCTTCGAGCGGCGCGAGCTGTAGCCGGGAGCACAGCCGGGCCGTCGGCCCGTACCAAGACAGCCTGGATAAGCGATCCAGCCACGAAAGGGAAACGAGACATGATCGAGGCACGAGGCCTCACTAAGCGATACGGCGGCACGACTGCCGTCGACAGTTTGTCGTTCGACGTGCAGCCGGGGAAGATAACCGGCTTCCTCGGCCCGAATGGCGCGGGCAAGACTACGACGATGCGGCTGATCCTCGGCCTGGATCAGCCCTCCGACGGCACGGTGACGGTGAACGGGAAGCCGTTCGCTCAGCTGGCCTATCCGATGCGCGAGGTCGGTGCGCTGCTGGACGCGAGGGCGGTGCACGGCGGCCGCAGCGCCTACAACCACCTGCTCTGCCTGGCCCAGACCAACAACCTGCCGAAGCGGCGCGTCGGAGAGGTCCTGGAGCTAGTCGGCCTCAAGGAAGTGGCGAAGAAGCGGTCCAAGGGCTTCTCGCTCGGCATGGGGCAGCGGCTCGGCATCGCGGGCGCGCTGCTCGGCGACCCGGCCATCCTCATGTTCGACGAGCCCGTGAACGGGCTGGATCCCGAGGGCATCCTGTGGATCCGGAACCTGATGAAGGCGCTGGCCGCTGAAGGCCGTACCGTCTTCGTGTCCAGCCACCTGATGTCGGAGATGGAGAACACCGCTGACCATCTGATCGTGATCGGGCGGGGCAAGCTCATCGCGGACTGCACGGTCGTCGAGTTCATCGACCGGAACTCCCGGCAGGCCGTCCGGGTGCGCACCCCGCAGGCGGACGCCCTGGCCAAGGTCATCGCGATGGCCGGCGGGACCACGCGCGACGACGGCGACGGGCTCATGATGGTGTCCGGCCTCGCCGCCGAGCGGGTCGGGGACCTGGCGTTCGAGAATGCTGTGCGGCTCCACGAGCTCGCCCCGGCCCAGGCCTCGCTCGAGCAGGCCTTCATGGAGCTGACTGCGTCCAGCGTCGAGTTCCGCGCGGGCGTGCCAGATGATCAAGACCAGCAGGTTTTCACAGGGAGCGGCATCTGACATGGCAGCCACCTCAGCGCCGGCCGCGCCGGCAGTACGCCCCTCATCCCTGCCCGCCGCAACCGGGCAGGCGGGCATCCCGGGCGCGCTGCGCTCGGAATTCACCAAGATCCGCTCGACCCGCTCCACCTACTGGACGCTGCTTGCCCTGGTCGTCGTCACCGTCGGTTTCGGTGCACTGGCCAGCTGGGGCGCGGCGTCCCACGCGAAGGGCCTCGGCCCGGGCTTCGACCCGACCCAGCGGAGCCTGGGGGGTCTCTACATCGGCCAGCTGATCATCGCGGTACTCGGTGCTCTCGCGATCACGTCGGAGTACTCGACCGGGATGATCCGCACCTCGCTGACCGCGATGCCGCGCCGCGGCACCGTATTCGCCGCCAAGGCCGTGGTTTTCGCGACCATCGCCTTCGTTACCGGCCTGATCACGAGCTTCGCGGCCTTCTTCCTCGGCCAGGCACTGATGTCCGGTCAGCACATCAACGCCACCCTTGGCCAGCCTGACGTGCTGCGCGCGGTGATCGGCGGAGCCTTGTTCCTGACCATCTGCGGCCTGCTTGCGTTCGGCATCGGCATGATCCTGCGGCATACCGCGGGTGCGATCACCGCATCGATCGGCCTGCTGTTCGTCCTGTCGATCCTGGTCAATTTCCTGCCCCAGTCCTGGCAGGCGGACATCAACAAGTGGATGCCGACGATCGCCGGCAGTCAGATCTGGGCCACGAGGGCATCGGCCGATGGCGGCGCCCCCATGTTCTCGGCCTGGACCGGGCTCGCGGTATTTGCCGGCTACGCCGCCATCGCCGTGATCGCCGGCGTGATCCTCTTCCGCCGGCGTGACGCCTAGCAGCCGTGCACGATGTCGGTGTGGTGGCAGAAGTGCAGCCGCGCGGCGCCCGTCGACGTCATCCGCCGCACCGAGTCCTGCCAGGCCGCCAGGTCGGTGGCCTGGCCCGGCGGCAGGTCCTCGGTGCCGGTCACCTCGCCGCTGCGCGCCTGGGCGTACTGACGCGGGGTGTAGACGGCGTCTCCGGTCAGCAAGTCCGGTCCGTCGGCGGTTTGCACGAGGACCGACTGGTGGCCGCCGGTGTGGCCGGGCGTGGTGATGACCGACAGGCCGGGCAGGATCTCGGTGTCGCCGTCGAGCAGCTCGAACCCCGCGTTCATGAAATCAAACCAGTGGTACAGGTCGGGCGACTCGCGCTTCGCGCGGCTCAGTTCGGCTCGCTGGACATAAAAGGCGGCGTTCTTGAAGACGGCATTCTGGCCGCAGTGGTCGAAATGCAGGTGCGTGTTGATCACCAGGCCGATATCGCCGGGCGTCATGTCCAGGTCGGCGAGCGCGTCGGCCGCGGTGCGGTTGACCACGCGCCAGTCACTGAGCAGGTCGGCCGGGCCGCCGACGCCGGTGTCCACCATGACAGCGCCGCCGGGATGGGTGATCACGAAGCCGTGCACCGGCCAGTCCAGGCCGTCGGGGCCGCGCAGGCCCGCCAGGTGCAGCCGCTTGATCTCCAGTGGCGGGATCTCCAGTGGCTCGATCTCCGGTGACATGGGGAACCGCCTTCACGTTCATGGCCCGGCGCGGGACCGGCGGCCGGGGCCCTTCATGATCGCAGCCGGGTCCGCCGCGGGTCCACGGCCGGGCCGGTGCGGTCCGGAGGCTGGTGTGGCAAGGTAGCTAGATGAGCGCGGGCGAGACGCGGGACGGGGTGTCGCTGACCCACCTCGACCAGCCGCTGTTCGATGAGGCTGGCGCGACCAAGGGTGACCTGGTCGAGTACCTGGACGCGGTTGGCGACCGGATTATCCCGCAGCTGGCGGGCCGGCCGCTGTCGGTCGTCCGGGTGCGGCCCGGGCAGCCGCCTTTCATGCAGAAGAACGTTCCCCGCTACACGCCGCCGTGGGTCGCGACGGTGCCGGTCTGGGCGGAAGCCTCCAAGCGCGAGGTGTCCTACGCGCTGTGCGACGACCGCCGGACGCTGCTGTGGTTTGCCAACCAGCGCGCGGTGGAGTACCACCCGACGCTGTCGCTGGCCGCCCGCCCGCACCGGCCGACGCACCTGGTGCTCGATATCGACCCGCCGTCCGGTGAGGCGTTCGAGCTGGTGGTCCGGGCGGCATTCCTGGTCCGCGAGGCGCTGGCGGAGGTCGGCCTGGCCGGCGCGGTCAAGACGAGCGGCGCCAAGGGCGTGCACGTGATCGTCCCCATCGACACCGAGAGCGACGGCGAGGACGGCGGCGACGGCGGGGCGCGGGACGGAGCCGAGGAGGAGGCGCAGGGCTGGGCGGCGGCCGAGGCCGCGGCCGCCGTGACCCGGGCGATCGCGGCCCGCGCGGAGCGGCTGGACCCGGCCCTGGCCACCACGGCGTTCATCCGCGAGGACCGCGGCGGCAAGGTGTTCCTGGACTCGACCCGGGCCGGCGGGGCCACGGTGGCCGCCGTCTACAGCCCGCGGGTCCGGCCGGGCGTGCCCGTCTCGTTCCCGGTGCCCTGGGCCGACCTCGATCGCGTCACGCCGGCCGACTTCACGGTGCACACGGCGGCCGGGCTCCTCGGCGACGGTGACCCGTGGGCCAGCCAGCTGCCCGCCCCGCAGCGGCTCAGCGCCGACCTGATCGAGGAGGGCCGGGCCATCCCGGTCGCCCGGGTCCAGGCGATGCACGAGGGCAAGCGGCGCGCCCGCGCTCGCCGCGAGGCTGGCGGCTGACGGCTGACGGCTGTCTGGCTGGCGGCGGCCCGGGCGCCGAGCGCGGTCAGCTGGCGGTGATCTCGTACTCCCGGCGGCCGTTAATCCAGGGTTATTGCGGCTTTGTCGCGTGCAGCGTCCCGGCCGAGGCGGGCGCGGGCCAGGCGGGGGAGCGCGGCGGCTCCGGTGACCGGGCGGAACTGGTCCGACGCGGCCTGCAGGGCCTGGTACTCGTCGTCGGTGAGGTCGATCTCCGCCGCGGCGACGTTGCTTTCCAGCTGCTCGACGCTGGAGGCACCAGGGATCGCGGTCACGGCGGGGTGACGGATGACCCAGGCCAGGGCGACCTGCGCCGGGGTAGCGGAGTGGGCCTTCCCGACCTCGCGCAGGATCGCGAGCAGCCCGCTGGCCCGCTCCAGGTTCTCGGGCAGGAACAGCGGGTTAGCACCGCGGACCCGGTTGGTCGGCCGGTGATCCCGGTCGTAGCGGCCCGACAGCAGGCCTTGCGCGAGCGGGCTGTAGGCGATCACGACATGGTTCTCCGCCTCGGCGAACGGCAGCAGATCGCGCTCGGGCGCGCGGTCGGCGAGGCTGTAGCGCACCTGGTTGCTCAGCACCCGGCTGCCCAGGGCCTGCTCCGCCAGGCGCCACCGCGCGAGGGAGTAGTTGCTGACGCCGACCTCGGTGACCAGCCCGACTCGCTGCAGGGCGCGCATGCCGCGCATGATCGTCCCGTCCCGGACGACCGGGTTGGGCTGGTGCACCTGGTACAGGTCGAGCCGGTGGGCTCCGAGGCGGTTCGCGCTGGCTACGGCCCGCTGCTCAACCACCGGGGCGACCGGCAGGACCGGGAGAATCTTGGTGGCCAGGAAGACCGACTCGCGGTCGTCACCGAGGGCCTCGCCGAGGATCCGCTCGCTGCGCCCGAACCCGTAGATCTCGGCCGTGTCGAAGAGCGTGACCCCCAGCTCAAGTGCCCGCCGGACGATAGCCCGGGACTGCTGCTCCGCGTACGGGTCGCCGTAGCCCCACTCCCGCGAACCGAACTGCCAGGTGCCCAGCCCGATCTTGGAAACCTGCTGTGCCGTATCGATGTTCAGGTAGCGCATGACTACGTCTCCGTCCCGTCGTTCTCGTCGAGGGCGTTCCTGACTAGGCCAGCCAGGCCGGCCGGCCAGATGGTCTCGTCGGTCGAGTCCAGCTCGGGCAGCGTCCACCACCGCCAGGCGGCGATGCCGTCGGCGGCGTGCATGGCCTCCACGCCCCGGATCTCGCGCCGGTCCTGGTCGGTCCGGGCCAGGTACAGGCGTTCGTGCTGGTGCACCTCGCGTCCCCGCCAGTCAATGACGCGGGTATGCGCGTGAACCTCCCCGAGGAGGGCGATATCGCTCCACCCGGTCTCCTCCGCCAGCTCGCGGAGGGCGCCGGCGCGATAGTCCTCGCCGGGGTTCAGCCCGCCACCGGGGGTGGCCCAGTGGCGTCCGTAGGGCGGCTGATCGTCGTAGCGCATGAGCAGGACGCGCTCATGCGGATCGAGCAGGATGACCCGCCCGGCGCGCCGGAAGAACGCGCCGGGCGGGACGGGATCGGGATCGGGCAGCGCCATGCTTTCTATTGTGGGGGCCGCCCAGTGCAGGCCGGCCGCCCCCGGGTCGGGCGGGGTGCGATGGTTCGGGCGGGCGGGGTGCGATGGTTCGGGCGCTCCGGCCGGGCGTGCGGCAGGATGGGTCACGTGACCGGTGGTGACCTCCTGCAGGAAGCGGTCGGCGAGTTGTATTCGGCTGATCCGGACGAGTTCGTCGCCCGGCGCGGCGAGCTGGCGGCCCGGGCGCGCACGGCGGGCGATGCCGCGCTGGCCAAGCGCATCGGAGCGCTGCGGAAGCCCACCCGGTCGGCCTGGGTGGTCAACCGGCTCGTCCGTGCCGACCCCAGCGTGGCCGAGCAGCTGGAGACGCTCGGGGCCGAGCTTCGCGCCGCTCAGCAGTCCTTCGACGGGCCGGCCCTCCGGGAGCTGTCGCGGCAGCGCCGCCAGCTGATCGACGCGCTCGCCCGCCAGGCCTTTACCGTGTCCGGCCAGCAGGCGCCGCCGGCTTCGCTTCGCGAGGAGGTGGTGAGCACCCTGGGCGCGGCGCTGGCCGATCCGCAGGTAGCGGAGGAGTTGCGGGCGGGCGCGCTGGCCCGGGCGGTGAGCCGGGATGGGCTGGAGACGACGGCGGAGGGGCTGCCGGGTGAGTGGTCGCTGGGGACGGCGGGGCCGGGCGCGGGCGCGGGGCGGCGTCAAGCCGATCCGGGCCGGGCGGGGCGGCGTCAAGCTGAGCCGGAGGATGCCGGGCGGGGAGACGGCATGGCCTCCAAGGTCGTCCCGCTGCCGTCGGCCAGGCGCCGTGCGCCGGGCCGGACCGGCGCGGTCGCGCAGGACAGGCCGCCGGCGAAGGTAACCGCCCTTGCCACGGCCCGGGTGAGGGCGGAGCGGGCGGAGGCAGAGCGGGCGAAGGCGGACCGGGTCCGCCAGCGCCAGGCGCTCGCCGCCGCCAGGCAGGCCGTGAAGCAGGCTGAACAAGGGGCGCGCAAGGCCGCGAAGGTCGAGCAGGACCAGCAGAATGCCCTCCAGTTGCTGGAGGAGCAGCTCGCGGGCGCCCGTCAGCAGCTGACTGAAGCCAGGATCCGGGCGCAGCGAGCGCGCACAATGCAGCGCCAGGCGCAGCGGGCTCTGGACCGGCTGCTCAGGACGCCTCAGGCCTGAGGCGCAGGGACGCCAACAGGGCCTGAGCGGCGCGGCAGGTGGCATTCTCAGCCTTAGCCGCCTGCGGACCGGGTATCCCTGACTGCGACTGGCGGCCGCACGGTCTGCTAGCCGAGGGCGGCGGGGCATGGGCGTTGGGACGGCGTGGGGCATCATGGTTCAAGCCATGCGGGCCGAGGCGGCAGCCGCCGTCCGAGGGGACGGTGAGGGGTAAATGGCTGCCACCGGCGATCGCGAGGATCCTGCCGGGGCTGCAGGCGGAGCCGGGGGCGCGGCTGCGGGCGGAATGGAGGGCGCTGAGGTGGCCCAGGACGCCGAGCCCGACGCCCGGTTCACTTTCGCGAATGAGCGGACCTTCCTCGCCCTGACTCGGACCGCCCTGGCGTTTGTCGTGGCGGGGCTGGCGATCGTCCAGCTCCTGCCGCCTTTCCCCGACGTGCCCTGGGGCCGGAGGCTGCTCGGGGTCCCCTTGATCGTGGTCGGCGGGGTTATCGCCGTGGTCGGCTACCTCCAGTGGTCGCGTAATCAGCAGGCGCTGCGGCACGGTGCGGCCATGCCCGAGTCAATCTTGCCGCGGGTCCTCTCCGTCACCATCGCGGCCATGGCCATCGTCGCGGCGGTCATCCTCCTCGTGTCAGCCCTCCTGGAGCCTTGATGGCCCCCGCAGCCAAGAACCCGCCGCCCGGCAAGAAGCCCCCGCCGAGCCTGGCCTGGGAGCGCACCAGGCTGGCGTGGAGTCGCACCGTGATCGCGTTTGCCGCGGTAGGCGGCGCGCTGCTGAAGACTGACATTGCCGCCGGAGCCATCGTCGTGGCCATGGCCGTCCTGCTCTGGGTGCTGTTCCGGATCATTCCCGACCAGGCCGGCCGTGCCGCCAGCCCGGCCCGGCTGCGCCTCGTCGCGATGACCGTCGCCGGGGTAGCGGTGGTCGCTCTCGCAGTCGCGTTCCTGGGCCGCGGGGCCTAGCAGCGTTCTGCCAGCCCTGTTGTCATCGCCAGCGCGTATCCGATCTTCAACCGGTCTGAGCCTCTCGCACCTAGAACTTGGGTCTAGATTCGATACAGGTGCCAAATTGTCAGTAGCGGTCGATAGTGTGATCTAAACAGAGCCTTAGACGTCCTGGCGGATGGAGGTGCGGCGGTGCCGGCTGAGTCATCGAGCGATGCGGCTGATGCGGGAGGCGGCGATGAGCTGCGGGGCGGCGGCGGGCCGGGCAGCTATGGCGAGTGGATCGGGGGCGGGGACGACGCCTGGTGGGGTGACGACGATGTGTTCGGGGATGAGCTGAACCCCGATACCGGGCCCCCGGACGGCGCCGATGAGTTCCTCAATGATCTGCCGTGGGAACTGCGGGAAGAGCACATGACTGGCCCGTGGACGGGTGCTGGCGAGGCGATGGCGGCGGGCTTCCTGCATCACGGCCGGGGACGGGCGGGGACGGGGTTCGCGGCGGGAGGCGCGCTGGACCGGCTGTCGCCCGGGCCGGTGCTGGCGGGGTTCGCAGCTGAGGCGTGGGAGGGCGGACTGGCCGGACTGGGGGAGAGCGAGCTGGTCGGGCTGCTCTGCGGGTGGCGGCGGCTAGCGTCGTGGGCCGCGGCCGGGGAGGTCGCCGCAGTGATCACGCTGGCCCGGCGGCGAGCCGTGCAGGCGCGGGAGCGCAAGAGCCCAGCGCTGATTGATCACGTGGGAGACGAGGTGGCGGCCGCCCTGACGCTGACGGGGCGCGGCGGGAGCCGAGTGGTGGAGCTGGCGGGAAACTTAGCTCGGCTGGAGGGGACGCTGGCGGCGCTGGCCGAGGGAGTCATCGACTGGCCGCGGGCGATGGTGATCGCTGACGAGCTGAGCGTCCTGGACGACGCCGATGCGCGGGCCGCCGAGGCGGCGGTGCTGTCGCGGGCAGGCGGGCTGACGACCGGTGCGCTGCGCGCGGCGCTGCGCCGCGCGGTCGAAGCGGTGGACCCGGCTGCGGCGGGGCGGCGGCGCCGGGCGGCCCGCAAGGAGGCGGGGGTGCAGATCTGGCCGGAGGCGTCGGGGAACAGCTGCCTGGCCGGGCGGGAACTGCCGCCTGCCGAGGCGGTCGCCGCTGACTCCCGGCTTACCGCGCAGGCCCGGTGGCTCAAGGAGCGCGGCGCGCAGGGCACGATCGGGCAGCTACGACAGGCGGTGTTCTCCGCGCTGCTGGGCGGCCGGCCGGTAGACAGCCTTCTGCCCGGCCCTGCCGATTCCGGCCGCGACCGACCCGGTCCCGGCCGCCCGGCCCCAGACAGACCGGCCGGAGGCGGACCGGCCGCTGGCGGACCGGCTACAGGCGCGCCGCCCGCAGGCGGAGTAGGCACAGGCGGGTCGGCCGGAGGCGCGCCGGCCGGAGGCGGAGTAGGCACATGCGGGCCGCCGGGACCGCCGGGATGGACCGCGATCACCGGCACAGTCAACCTGATCATGCCGCTCGCGGCCTGGGAGGGCCGGTCGGACGCTCCCGGCGAGGTCCCCGGCTTCGGGACAGCCGACGCGGGGACGTGCCGTGATCTGGCGCGATCCCTGGCCGCGAGTCCGCAGGCACGGTGGTGCGTGACCATCACTGATGGTGACGGCCGCGCCGTCGCGCATGCCTGCGCCCGGCAGGGACCGGGGCCGCCTGGCGCTCCGCTGTCGGCCGGGTGGCTGGCTGGCCAGCGGCTGCAGATTCTTGAGTCCGGGACCTGCGGCCATGGTCGGCAGGCCTCCGGCTACGTGCCACCCCGGTCCCTTCGTCACCTGGTCACCACCCGGCGGCGGACCTGCGGATTCCCCGGCTGCCGCCGGCCTGCGGTCCGGTGCGACGTCGATCACACGATCCCCTACGATCAGGGCGGCCGGACTTGCGAATGCAACCTCGCGCCATTGTGCCGGTGGCATCACCAGGCGAAACAGGCCCCGGGCTGGCATCTCGATCAGCCCCGGCCCGGCGTCCTGACCTGGACCCTTCCGCACGGCCGCAGGTACACCACCACCCCCGATCCCTATCCTGTCTGACTGCCCTCTGCCCGACCCCGGGACCTGCGGTCGCGCCCGCGCATGCTGACCGAGCGCCAGCCGGCGGTCCGGTCACGCACGCTCGCATAAGGTGATCCGGTGCCGGCGCCGGAACTCACTTTCCAGCTCATCGACGGGCTGCTGGCGGCCGAGCACGCCGGGGAGCTCCAGGCGCTCCACGCCGAGGTTTACGCCGACCCGCCCTACGGACTGACCGGCGAGGACGCTGCCTTGTTCGCAGACCGCTTCCGGGTCCAGCGCCGCCAGCCCGGTTTCGTGCTCGCCGAGGCCAGGAGCGGCGACTACCTCGTCGGCTACGCCTACGGGATGCCGCTGCGGCCGTCCACGTCCTGGTGGCGCAGCCTGACCACGCCGCTGCCCGGCGACGTCAGCACCGAGCACCCCGGCCGCACCTTCGCGCTCGCCGAGCTGCTCGTCCGCGCGCCCTGGCGGCGGCAGGGCATCGGACGTGACCTGCACGACCTGATCCTCGGAAAACGTCCCGAGGAACGCGCCACGGTGGCCGTCGCGCCCGCCGCCGCGCAGGCGCAGAGTGCCTTCCAGCGGTGGGGGTGGCGCAAGGTCGCGCGCACTCGCGATCCCTGGCCCGGCTTGCCCCTGGCCGACGTGCTGATCATGACGCTCCCGGCCGGGCGCGCCTAGCCAGCGGCCTGACGGCCGGGCTACCCGTGCGGGCTCCACTGCGGACCGACCGCGCGCCAGTCCGCCTCCCACGACGTCAGCCGGCCGCGATTCAGCCGCCAGCGGCAGATCAGGCTCATGCAGGCTAGGGCGGCCGCGAGCGCGGCCAGGGCGGTCACCGCCGCGACGATGACGCGATCGCGGGCCTGACCGGCGGTCAGCGGTGGCAGGCGCACGTTGCCGTCGTGGTCCAGCCACACGGGAACGACGCTGCCCGCCCTGGTGCCTGAGACGGCCGGGACCCTGCCTGCCTGCGGCCGGCCCGCCGCCGTCCAGCGGGCAGGGACCCAGACGACCCAGGAGTTGGCGCCGTTGTCAGACATCAGCGGACCGGGCGCAGCGGCGAGGACGACCCCGGGAACCGGATCCAGCGAGCGCTGGGCATAGCGGGTGGCGGCGTTATCCAGATGAGCCAGCCAGACGGCCAGGCTCGCGACTAGCGGGCCTAGGGCCAGGAAAACGATGACGGCGCCGGGCAGAAGCCACGCATCGATCAGATCAGAGCGTCGACGCAGCGGGTTGTGGTCGGCACCTAGCCGCCGCGTCAGCCTCGTCCACGTCATTGTGGGCGTTGTCATTCAGTCACTCCATGGGCGAACCCGACCGCCGCGCTGCGGCCGCATCCCTCCAGGATTGTCTCCCCGCTGCCGCCAGATCGCCATACCCCCGTGGGGCAAACTGGCCTGCTTCCGATGTGGAGTTTTCCGCCGGTTAAACGTAACATCGTCCCGTAACGGAGTTACGATATTGCCGCCTCTGCAGTCGACGCTGCCCTCCGGGCGAAGGGAACCCCGTCATGGGAACGCTGATCTCGTACCGCCTGGAGAACTCCGTCGCCACGATCGCGATGGACGACGGCAAGGTGAACGCGCTGTCGCCGGACATGCTGTCCGAGCTCAACGCCGCCCTGGACCGGGCGGCAGCCGACCGCGCGGTGGTCGTGCTGACGGGCAGGCCGGGCGTGTTCTCGGCCGGCTTCGACCTGACCGTGCTGAGGGCCGGTGGCCGGCCGTCGGCGCTGATGGTCGCGGCGGGCTTCGAGCTGGCGGCGCGGCTCTTGTCATTTCCGGCGCCCGTGCTCATTGCCTGCACCGGGCACGCGATGGCGATGGGCGCGTTCCTGCTGATGTCGGGCGACTACCGGATCGGCGTGGCCGGCCCCTACAAGTTCTCGGTGAACGAGGTCGCCATCGGCCTGACGGTCCCGCAGGCCGCGATCGAGATCTGCCGTCAGCGGCTCACGCCGGCGCACCTCTCCCGGGCCGTCCTGCTCGCGGAGGTCTTCTCGCCGGAGGATGCCCTGGCCGCCGGGTTCGTGGACCGCCTGGCGGCAGACGGCGAGCTAGCAGATCTGGTGGCCAGCACCGCAGCCCGGCTGGCCACCCTGGATCTCGACGCCCATGAGGTGACGAAGCTGCGGGCCCGGCAGCCCGCGCTGGCGGCGATCCGGGCGGCCATCGACACGGACTACGCCGCCGTGCGGGCCTGACCAGCGCGGGGGCAGGACCGACGGTGCCGAGAGCCAAGCAGCGCACGCCGGAGCTGCGCGACCATGTCCTGCGGGTCGCGGTGGCGACGCTGGCCGCCGACGGTGTCACCGGGTTCACGACCCGGCGGGTGGCCCAGCAGGCGCAGACGTCCACCCCGGCGGTCTACGAGTTGTTCGGCGACAAGGCCGGGCTGGTCCGGGAGATCTTCTTCGAGGGCTTCCGCCTGCTGCGCGATTACCTCGGCCAGCTGGGGGAGTCCGATGACCCGCTGGCGGACCTGGCCGGCGTCCTGGAGATCTTCCGGAAGTTCGCGCGGGAGAACCCGGTCCTGGCGGAGCTCATGTTCTCGCGGCCGTTCGCTGACTTCGATCCGGGGGACGACGACCGGATGGCGGGGGACGCCGTGCGGGAGTTCATCGTGGCCCGGGTCCGGAGGTGCACCGGGGCGGGAGTGCTGCGCGGTGCCGATACCGACATCGCGCACATCCTGCTCGCGCTCGGGCAGGGCCTGGCGGCGCAGGAGGGCGCGGGCTGGCTGGGCACGTCGCCGGAGGCGCGCGACCGCCGCTGGGCCCTGGCTATCGGGGCCCTGCTGGACGGGCTGACCTGACTCGGGCGCGCCAGCCGGTGCCGGCGCGCCCGAGTCAGCCCCCGCGGGGCAATCGGCGATCAGGAGCTGAACAGCGGGATCCCGGTGCCGCCGATGGTGGTCGAGACGCTGAGGTACCTGGGGCCGCGCTTCTGGCAGGCCCGGAATGGCAGCGGGACGTACTGGGCCAGGAAATCGTTCGGCGGGTAAACGCGCAGCCCGCTGGCCGTCACCGGGTGGCATGCCTCCGCCGGGTAGGCCGTG
>Ga0208357_1000733_pt1 | contig 25369 bp, 18 predicted proteins | sample NGESurdeep092012_6_FD_184487 | JGI IMG/M metagenome (GOLD analysis project Ga0208357, IMG submission 184487) | Arctic peat soil microbial communities from Barrow, Alaska - NGEE Surface sample F52-2 deep-092012 (SPAdes) | ecosystem: Environmental > Terrestrial > Soil > Wetlands > Peat ...
ATGCGGCGCTGGTATTCGTAGCTGTAGATGTAGGGAATCAGCGCGTAGCGCAGACGGATCGCCGCGGTGGCGGCCTTCTCGGCGATCGGGCCGTAGACCCAGGGTTGGCGCTTTTCGTCGAACGTGCCATGCACGCGGAAGATCGGCGTGAACGCGCCGAACTCGATCCAGCGCGCGTAGTTTTCATCCGACGGATGGCCCTTGAAGCCGCCGCCATCCATGCCCCACTGCATTTCGCCCACATTGATCGCGCTGAGCATGCGCGCGCGCTGGCCGGCCATGCTGGCAAAACCGGTGTCGATGTCGCCCGACCACAGCCCGTAGGCATAGCGCTGCGAGCCCAGCCAGAAGTTGCGGTTGACCGACCACACGCGCAGGTCGCTGCGGGCGCGCTGCGCGTCGTACAGCGCGCGCTGCATGTTCATGAATTCGGTGTCGCTGCCGGTGGTGTCGGCCTCGTCGTTCCACCAGCCCACGATGCCTTCGTCGAAGGCGTACTTCAGCGCCAGGTCGCCGAACCAGGTGCGTGCGGCGGGGATGTCGAAGTCGATGTTCTTCACCGGCTTGTGCGAGAAATAGTCGTCGCTGACTTTTTCACCGGGCACCCAGAAGTCGTGCGCGGTGGCGTAGCGGCCTTCCACCGTATCGACGTGGATGCGCGGCTTCATGATGCCGGTGAGTTGGATCCCCTGCGCACGCAGCTGTTTCGCCAGTGCGCCGGTGGGGCCGCCGGGAAACTTCACCGGGTTCCAGCGGAACTCGCCGTAGTTGTCCTCGCCCCAGGCCTTCCAGTCGAAGTCCAGGGTGAAGTTGTCGATCGGGATGTGTTTGGCGCGGTAGGTATCGACGATCTGCAGCAGTTCCTGCTGGTCGATGCCCCACTGGCTGTTGCTGAAGCCCATCGCCCACTTCGGAAACAGCGGGGTGGGGCCGCTCAGCTTCGCCAACTCGGCGAACAGCTGTGTCGGTGTGCCGACCATCAGATAGACGTCCGTTGCGCGCCTGGACAAGCCGCTGATGTCGATGCGGCCATCGTTGAGCGCATAGTTCGCGCCATTGCTGTCCACCAGCACGCCCCAGCCGGCAGTGCTCCACACGAACGGTGCACCGGCATGGCCTTGTTCCCCGGCCTTGGCCACCTGCATGCCCGTGCGCAGCAGTCCGGCGCCGGCGTCGGCATCCTTGTTGTAACCGGCGATGCCGTACAGCGCATCGCCGGGCGCGTGGCTCAGTTCGACGTGGCCGTGTGCCAGCGCGGCAAGGTCGAGGGTGAGCAGTGGATGGTGGTGGGTGTCCTGCAACTCCAGCGTGCCGGACTGCTTGTGCCAGGTGGCCGTCAGCCGGTCGCCGACCACGACCAGATCACCACCGTCGCGGCGCACATCCGGGTGCATGTCATATGGCGCGATCGGGTGTGGATCCATCACCAGCGTCGGCGTGTCGTCCACGCCATCAGGCAAGGTACGCACGTGCACGACGCCTTGGCCATCGAGCTGGATCGAGAGGGTCTCGTGCGGTACGCGAAAGCTCACGCTGCCGGCACCGATGCGGATATTCTGCGGTGCGGTCACGGCAGGCGTTTCGGTGGCACGCGCCGATGTACCCAGCAGCAGGCCGGCGGTCAGCGCGGCGGCGAGGATACGGCGGGTGCCGAGGCGAAAGATCTTGGTGGGCATGGGAAGGCGGCCGTGATGGGGGATGACGGTATTGCTGGCTGGTGGCCAACCGGGAAGGCGCAGTGCCTTACCCGATCATTGCAGCACCACGCTGGTATAGGCAGGCACGTTCAGCGTGTTTGCGCGGATCGTGGCGCCGGGGCCAGTCTGCTTCAGCACATGGGTGAAGTGCGCTCGACCGGGCACGTCCAGCGCCATCGTCTGTGCCTGGCCGGACAGGTTGTGCACCACCAGCACGCTGCCGTGCGGCGCGGTGCGCTCCCACGCCACCAGGTGATCGCTGGCTTCCGGCCACGCGCGGAAACTGCCGTCGCGCAAGGCGGGGATTTCGCTGCGCCAGTGGGTCAGCCGCGTGTAGAGATGCAGCAGCGAATGCGGGTCGGCTTGTTCGGCCTCGACCGAGACCGCCGCGCCGTTGAGCGGATTGCCGGCTTCCCAGGTGGTTTCGCCCTTCGCTTTCGTCGCGCGCTGCCAGCGCATCGGCTGGCGCAGGTCGGGGTCGGGTTTCTTGCCTTGGGTCCCCAGTTCCTCACCGTAGTAGATGTACGGCTCGCCGGGCAGGGTGAGCAGCATCGCGGCCGCCGTGCGCATGTGTTGCGCGTTGCCGTCGAGCTGGCTCATCACCCGTTCCTGGTCGTGGTTGGACAGGAACGGCGCATCCTTTATCGCCGTGCCGCCGGAGGCTTCGTAGGCGGCGTAGGTGCGGTCGAGTGTGGGGCCAAGACCGAGGTTGCGTTCGCTGCCGGCAGCGGCGATCAACTGTGTCGCCAGCGGGAAGTTGAATACCGCATCCAGCGGTTTCAGCCACGGCGCCAGCTCGCTGGCGCGGTCGCGTGTCACCTCGCCGACCAGATAGGTGTGCGGATTCACCGCGTCGAGACCGCGACGGTACTGGTTCCACCAGGCGAAGTTCTTCGCTTGCGCGGCGGGGTCATCCACGTCCCACGGGAAGTTCTCGTAGATGTGCCGCGCGGCGTCGAGGCGGAAGCCGTCCACGCCCTGCTTCAGCCAGTACTGGCCGACCTTGATCATCTCGGCGCGCACGGCCGGGTTGTCGTAGTTCAGGTCGGGCATGGTCGGCGCGAAGATGCCGAGGTAATACTGTCCAGGAGCGGGCTGTCCCGACGTAGACGGTTTGCCCGTCGCATGCCATGCCGGACTGCCGGTGACGCTGTCGCTTGCCAGATCGGTGTACTTGTTCGCCCAGGTGTACCAGTCGTGGTACGGGCTGTTCGGGTCGAGCCCGGCCTTGAACCAGCGGTTCTCGTTGCCGCTGTGGTTGATCACCATGTCGATGACGACCTTGATGCCGCGCTGGTGCGCCTCGGCCAGCAGCTGGCGGAAATCGGCCGGCGTGCCGTATTGCGGATTGATGCCGTAGTAATCGGTGACGTCGTAGCCGTGGTAGCTGGGCGAGGGATTGATCGGCATCAGCCAGATGCCGCTGATGCCCAGCGACTGCAGGTAATCGAGCTTGGCGGTGACGCCGTTGAGGTCGCCGATGCCGTCGCCGTTGGTGTCGTACCAGCTGCGCACGAAGATCTCGTACCACACGCCCGAGGCCGCTTGTGGCACGTCGCCGGGCGCCGTCGCGGCCGCTTGCGAGGAATGCGGCGTGGCCAGCGTGACCAGCAGGACGATCATGGCGAAACGCAGGTGTCGGAACATGGAGACTCTCCTCAGGTGCCGGCCCGGCAGTGGTCGGCGACGAAGCGGGTGTGATCGGGCATGCTGGTTGCGGCGCGGTCGATCAGGGTGCGGATGTCGCCGAGGAAGCTGTCCAGTTGCGCCTCGTCCAGTGTGTCGGCCAGCGGGTGGTGGGACTGCGGCACGATGCGCTGGCCGATTATCACCTGCAGCCAGGCGACCTCGGTGAACAGCTCGTCGTGCTCGCGGAAGATCTGGCCGTGGCCGCGGAACAGGGCGATCTTGCGTGCAAGCCCCGGCGGGATCTCCATGGCTGCGCACTGGCGCCAGAACGCCGTGTCGTCGCGCTCGGTGGCCTTGTAGTGCAGGATCAGGAAGTCGCGGATGCTTTCGTATTCGAAACGGGTCTGGCGATTGTATTCGTCGACCAACAGCGGGTCGCAGTGGCGGTCGGGAAACATTGCCAGCAGGCGGCTGATGCCGGACTGGATCAGGTGGATGCTGGTCGATTCCAGCGGCTCCATGAAACCGGCGGCGAGGCCGAGCGCCACGCAGTTGCGCTGCCATGCCTTGCGCCGCATGCCGGTGGTGAAGCGCAGCGGCCGCGGCTCGCCGATCACTTCGCCATCGAGATTGGCCAGCAGTATCGCGGCGGCTTCGTCGTCGCTGAGGTGCTGGCTGGCGTAGACGTGGCCGTTGCCGGTGCGATGTTGCAGCGGCACCCGCCATTGCCAGCCCGCCGTGCGCGCGGTGGCGCGGGTGTACGGCCACAGCGGTTCGCTGCGTGCGCAGGCCACCGCTATCGCCCGATCGCAGGGCAGCCAGTGCTGCCAGCTTTCGTACCCGGTTTTCAGCGCGCCCTCGATCAGCAGGCCGCGGAAACCCGAGCAGTCGATGAACAGGTCGCCGCCAATGACTTCGCCGCTGGCCAGCTGCACCGATTCGATGAAGCCATCTCCGGCGCGCAGATGCACGTCCACCACCTTGCCTTCGGTGCGCGTGACCACGGCCGGGTCGCAGCGCCTGCGCAGGTACTGGCCGTAGAGTCCGGCATCGAAGTGATAGGCGTACTTGATGCCGCCGAGCGGGGTGTTGCCGACCTTGTCCATGCGCGCGAAGCGATGCTGGTTGGCGGCCTGCGTGTTGAGCGAGTACGCCCACAGGTCGCTGTCCGGATTGCGTTGGCGCTCCCGCAGCCAGTAGTGATGGAAACCGATCAGGCCGAGCGGCAGGCCGATATCGCTGAACGCATGCAGGTAGGAATCGCCGAGGCGCCCGAAGTCGTTCAGCTGCACGCCCAGCTTGAACGTGCCCTGGGTGGCGCGCAGCATGTCGTCCTCGTCGATGCCGAGGAAGGCATTGATGTGGCGAATCTGCGGGATGGTGGCTTCGCCCACGCCGACAATGCCGATCTCGTCCGATTCGATCAGCCGGATCTGCACCGCCGTGCCCAGTGCCTTGGCGAGCAGCGCGGCGGTCATCCAGCCGGCGGTGCCGCCGCCGACGATCACGATGTGACGGATGCCGGGATCACTCATGCGGTCGCTCCTGCGCGTGTGGCTTTGGTTGCCGCACAACCCTTGTCGGGGGCGCGTGGATCATGAAAAAAACCCCGCCGGAAAACGCACGGCGGGGCATCAGGGGAGACAACGTTGGCAGCGCTTACTGGAACTTGTACGAAACGCCGACATCGAACCGGCGGCCGTACTCCTCCCACGTCAACACCTGCCGCGGATCGTTGTTCTGGTAGGTGATGAAGGTCTTGTTGGACAGGTTGGAGCCCTGCGCGATCAGGGTCAGGCCCTTGAGCGCACCGCTTTCGAACGAGTAGCTGACCTGGGCGTCATAAGTGCTGCCGCCCTGGATGGTTTGCTCGATGCGCGAGGCGCTGATGCCTGACACTTCGCCCAGGAAACTGGAGCGGTAGCTGTCGCTGATGCGCGCTTCGAAACCGTTGTGCTGGTAGTACAGCGTGCCGTTGGCGACCCACTTCGACAGGCCCGGCACGGTGATCGGGTTGCTGTTGCCGGCGAACACCAGCGAACTGCTGGTGCGGTTGCCGGTGAGGATCATGCCGAAACCGTCCAGCGGTTGCGCGATCAGGTTGAACGGCAGGTTCAAGGTGACCTGGACGCCCTTCACCTGGCCGTGGCCGTCGTTGGTCGGGCCGGAAACCGTGCCCAGGGTGGTGCCCAGCTGGGCCTGCTGGGCCGGCGTCAGGCCGAACGGCAGGAATGAGCTGAAGTCGTACAGGTAAGCCGCGTTCGGGTTGATGTAATCCGTCAGTTTGAGGAAATAGCCCGACAGCGCGAAGTAACCACCACCGCCGCTGCGGCAGATGTCCGAGTTCTTCGCGTCTGCGGCATTGCAGTTGTAGCCGTTGCCGTTCGAGAAGTAGTGCTCGTAGCTGACGTTGTAGTTGTCGGCCATGGTCGGCTTGAGCTTGGCATTGCCGCCGGAGGCGCTGAAGTACGCCTGGTTCGGATCGGTCGACGTCAGGTGCGTGATGTTGCCGCTCACCCCGAGGCTGGCGTTCATCTGATCCATGCGCGGGCGCGCCAGGGTGCGTGCGGCGCTGACGCGCAGGTCGTCGTTGTCGCCGAAGCCGAAGATCAGGTTGGCGCTGGGCAGGACCTTGGTGTAGCTGGTGCTGCCGACCACCGGAATCAGCGTGATCGCATTGCCGGTGATCGCGCTGCCCGGTGCCACGCGTTCGCCTTCCGCGCGCTGCGAGGTGTGCTGCGCCTGCACGCCGAAGTTGCCGCGCAGGCTGACGCCGCCGAGATAGGTGTCGAGGTTGAATTGGAAGTACGGGGTCAGCGTCTTCTCGCGCACCTTCCAGTTCGGCGGCATCGCCAGCGACGAGCCGAAGGTGGGCACCTCCTGCAGGGTGCCGCTGCGGATCAGGTCGAACGGGTTGTAGCAGGTCTGCGAATTGACCCCCATCCATGCCAGCGGGCTGCAGTTGCTGCCGCTGAACGGTGCGGTCTCGACGGCGCTGCCGCCGCTGATCGTGCCGCCACCGAGGGTCAGGAAGTTCTGCTCGATGTTGTAGGTCTTGTTGCGGGTGCTGTGCGCCACGCCGAACTCCATGCTGGAGAACGGGCCACTGGAGAAGCTGCGCTGCACCGCCAGGTGCAGGTTGGCCAGGTAGTCCACGGTGCGCGGTGCGTTGATGAAGCCGGCCTGCACCACGTCGTTGCCGCCGCCCCAGCCCTGCGGGTCGGTCAGCACCATGCCGCTGCCGTAATCCAGCGAGGGGTTGACGTAGAACAGGCCGTTGTCACGCTCGGTGAAACCCAGGGTGTCCCTGGCGCCGTTGTTCGCGCCGAAGGCGGTGCCGGAATAGCTTTCGAGGTTGACGTCCTTGCGGGTGGCGCGCGAGTAGTTCGCGTCGGCGTCGACGGACCAGTTCTCGTTGATGGTGAACTTGTTGTCCCAGTTGAAGTTGTAGACACGCGCGCTGGTGCTGTTGTAGTCGTTGCGGATGACGGCCTTGACGCCGTCGTAGGTGCCGCTCTGCACGAAGCCGTTCTGCACGTTGCCACCCGGCTGCAGTGTCGCGTTGCCCCAGAACAACGGGAACTCCATGCCCTTGGCCTGCTGCACTTCCTTGAAGTTGTCGTAGGTCATGTCAATGGTGCCGGTGTAATGGTCGTTCGGCTTCCACTGCACGGTGCCCAGCAGGCCGCGGCGCTTCATGCTGTCGGAGATGCCGTAGTTCTTCGAGCCGCCAATCACGGCGTCACCGTTGGCGTCGTTCGGATAGCCCCACGGTGCCTGGTGCTCGATCTGCGCCGGGTTGGATTCCAGATCCACGCCGAGGGTGACGCCGATGGTGTTGCCGGCGAACTGGTTCACCCACACGCCGTTGACGTTGTAGCCCTTGTCGCTGACGCCGGGGCCGGTGGCCGGCTGCGACATGCCGTCCCAGATGTAGTGGGCATTCACCGCGGCCTCGGGGCCGCTCTTTTCCAGCGGGCGGATGGTGTGCATGTCGACCGTGCCGGTCAGGCCCTGGCCGATCAGGTTGGCCTGCGGGGTCAGGTGCACCACCACGTTGTCGAACCAGCTCGAGGGGTACTGGTCGAACTGCACGTCGCGGTTGTTCGAGGTCGAAACCTGCTGGCCGCCGTTGATCAGCGCGGTGGAGAAATCCGGACCCAGGCCATGGATGGTCAGCACCTGCGGGCGGCCGCTGACGGTCTGCACCGCCAGGCCGGGCAGGCGGCCCAGGGTGTCGGCAATGCTCACGCCGGGCAGCTTGCCGATCTGTTCGGCCGAAACCGCCTCGACGATGCTGTCCGCGTTGCGTTTTAGCGCGGTGGAGTTCTCGATACTGCTGACGAAGCCGTTGACCTCGACCGCCTGCAACTGCTTGGCGTTCTGCTTGGCTGACTTGCGGTTGCGCTTGTCCGTGCTCGTGGCGGCATCCGCGGGCGTGGCGTCCTGTGGGGTCGAGGTGTCCTGCGGGCTGGTCGCAGGGGCGGCGAGCGGCGCCGCCGCGTAAGCATTAAAGAAAGCGCAGAAGCCGACCGATGCCAGTGCCAGGGCAAGCATGTTGTGTTTGAGTATCACCGTTGTCCCCTCCCAGGGTAGTACTGCAATCTTGTGATGGTTGCGATCATGGGCAAGACACGGCTGGCTGGCGATGCTGGCGAGCGGAAGCGTTGTCTCTCCGTGGAGCCGATGTTAGGACGGCTGTGTATGGACGAACCGTCCCTGCATACGTATTCATTCTGTTGCGGCGCGTCGCAAAGTCGCGTTGCACGTTGCGAGTAGCGCAACTTGGCCTGCGCTGAAGTAGCGCATGGGTGGCTTCGAAATAGTTGCGTGGATGCCGTTATTCCAGCGCTTTTGGCGGCCGGAACAGGCTCTGGTATGGACGGCCAAACGGATCGCGGCGATGAATGTTGCACAGCGACAGGCGTCATCCATGAATACGTATGCACAGACGCGGTGGTTACGCGCGCAGCCATTAAGCTGCCTGCAAGGCCCGGCAGCGTCGTCATTCGGCGTGTCGTTGCAACCCGGGCGGCAACTGCATGGACATGCGAATGAGCGATGCCCCCTGGTGGCGCGGTGCCGTCATCTACCAGATCTATCCGCGCAGCTTCCTCGACACCGACGGCGACGGGGTGGGCGATCTGCCGGGCATTGTCGAGCGGCTGGACTACGTGGCGGCCCTGGGCGTCGACGCGATCTGGATCGCACCGTTCTTCAAGTCGCCGATGGCGGATTTCGGCTACGACATCGCCGACTACCGCGATGTCGATCCGTTGTTCGGTACGCTGGATGATTTCGATCGCCTGCTGGCGAAGGCGCACCGGCTCGGGCTGAAGGTGATGATCGACCAGGTGCTCAGCCATACCTCGGCCGAGCATGCGTGGTTTCGCGCAAGCCGGCAGAGCCGCGACAACCCGATGGCGGACTGGTACGTGTGGGCCGACGCGCGGCCCGACGGCACGCCGCCGAATAACTGGCTGTCGCTGTTCGGCGGCAGCGCGTGGCAGTGGGAGCCGCGTCGCGGGCAGTACTACCTGCACAACTTCCTGGCCGCGCAGCCCGACCTGAACTTCCATCACCCCGAGGTGCGCGCGGCTACGCTGGACAACCTGCGTTTCTGGCTGGACAAGGGCGTGGACGGCGTGCGCCTGGATGCAATCAATTTCTGCTTCCATGATCGCCAGTTGCGCGACAACCCGCCAAAGCCCAGCGACCAGCGCGTCGGCCGCGGCTTCAGCCCGGCCAACCCGTATGCGTTTCAGTATCACTACCACAACAACACCCAGCCGGAGAATCTGGCCTTCCTCGGCGAACTGCGCGCCTTGATGGACCGCTATCCGGACGTCGCCGCACTCGGCGAAATCTCCTCGGAGGATTCACTGGCGACGATGGCCGAGTACACCGCAGGCGGCCGCCTGCACATGGGCTACAGCTTCGAGCTGCTGACCGACGACTTCAGCGCGGCGCACATCCGCGACACGGTGCGCCAGCTGGAAGCGCAGATGACCGAGGGCTGGCCATGCTGGGCTATCTCCAATCACGACGTGGAGCGCGTGCTCAGCCGTTGGGGCAACGGCAATGCGTCGGCGCAACTGGCCAATCTGTTCACGGCGATGGTCTGTTCGCTGCGCGGCTCGGTGTGTGTCTACCAGGGCGAGGAACTTGGCCTGACCGAGGCGGATGTGCCCTACGAGTCATTGCGCGACCCGTACGGCATCGCGTTCTGGCCGCAGTTCAAGGGACGCGATGGTTGCCGCACGCCGATGCCCTGGAGCGATACCGACGTGCAAGCGGGCTTCAGCCATGGCATGCCATGGCTGCCAGTGCCCGAGGAGCATCGCGCGCGCGCGGTGGCGCAGCAGCAGGCCGACCCGCATTCGGTGTTGAACGGCTTTCGCGCCTTCATGCGCTGGCGCCAGACCCAGCCCGCGCTGCGCTGGGGCGAAATCGAGTTCATCGACACGACCGAGCCGGTGCTCGCTTTCATCCGCAGGCTGGATGGCGACGCCCTGCTGGTGGTGTTCAATCTCGGTGCCGCACCGACGGAGCTGTCGCTACCCACGCTGCCCGGCACGCTGACGGCATTGCACGGGCACGGTCTGGGGGAAGGCTCGCTGCACGATGGCAGCTTGCGCCTGCCCGGCCACGGCGCCTGGTTTGCCCGACTGGATCCCGCGACCTCCGCGTGACCTTACCGCACGCGCGTAGGAGCCCGCTCGCGGGCGATGCTTTTGCTCTCGTGAACACCAACCCGAAAGCATCGCCCGCAAGCGGGCTCCTACGGTTAGCGGGTTTATTGGCGTTGGTCCGCGGTGCCCTCGCGTGCGGCGCGGAACTCGGAGTCCTTGCCCCAGCCGGGCCACTGGTTCGAATTGGCCAGCTGGCTGCCCACGGTGTAGAGCAACTGCAGGTCACGCGCGATGCCGGTGAACGGCCAGCTGGCCTGCCACTCGTCGGAGGGCTGGTGGTAGTGCCTGGCGGTGTATTCCGCTTCGGCTGCGTCGCCGGCCTTGACGCCGCCGTCGACCCAGTCGTTGCCCGAGCCGAACGAGACTGCCGGCACGCCACGCTTGGCGAACGAGAAATGATCGGAGCGGAAGAAGTAGCCCGCCTCCGGTTTCGGGTCCGGCGTGTAGACCATGTTGAACTGCTTCGCGTCGGTGACCAGGTCATCCAGCAAGCCGAGTTTGGCGTTGCCCGAAATGGTGAAGTTGCGGGTCGGCCCGTGCGGATCGAGCGCGTCCATGTTGATTACGCCGGCGGTGGTGGCCAGCGGATACAGCGGGTGGGTGGCGTAGTACTCCGAACCGAGCAGGCCTTTTTCTTCGGCGGTGACGTTGAGGAACACCACCGAACGCTCCGGCTGCGGCGCGTGTGCGAAGGCGCGGCCTATTTCGATCAGCGCCGCGGTGCCGGTGGCGTTGTCGACCGCACCGTTGTAGATGCGGTCGCCGGTGGCATCCGGCTGGCCGACACCGAGGTGATCCCAGTGCGCGCTGTAGATCACGGTCTGGTCCGGATGCTTGCTGCCGATCACGCGGCCGACGATGTTGTGCGAGGTGATCACGCTCTTGTCGACTTTGAAGTTGGCTGAAAGGCTTTCGCCCTTCAGCGCGACCGGCTTGAACGCACGCGTCTGCGCCTGCTTCTTCAGACTGTCGAAATCCAGCCCCGCCTGCTTGAACATCTGCACCGCCAGATCGCGCTGGATCCAGCCCTCCAGTTGCGGATGCACCTCGCCGGGCTTGTCGCGCACGATATCGAACATGGTGTTGGTGTTGGAATTCTTCACCGTGGCCCAGCCGTACGAGGCCGGCGCAGTTTCGTGGATCACCAGCATGCCCAGCGCGCCCTGGCGCGCCGCCTCCTCGTACTTGTAGGTCCAGCGGCCGTAATAGGTCATCGCCTTGCCGCCGAAGTCGCCCTTGCCGGTTTCGAAGTCGGGATCATTGACCAGTACCACGGCGATCTTGCCGTGCAGGTCGACGCCCTTGAAGTCGTCCCAGTGGCGCTCCGGCGCCTTGACCCCGTAACCCACGAAGACCAGTGGCGCGTTGCTGATATCCACTGCGGTGGAGCCGTCCATCGGTGCGCGAATGGCGATCTGCCGGCCCTGGGTCAGTGGCTCGGTCTTGCTGCCCAGCTGCAGGCTCAGCGACGGCTGGCCGATGATCTCGGTGCGCAGCAGCGGCACGGCCTGCGTCCACAGTCGTTTGCCGTCCTTGAGGTCGCCGCCGGGCTGCAGCCCGGCGGCTTTCATCTGCGCCACCACATAGTCGATGGTTTTTGTCTCGGCCGGGGTGGCCGGGCCACGGCCCTCGAAAGCATCGGAGGACAACGTCTTGACCTCGTCAGAAAGTCGCTGCGTGCTGAAGGTGGGCGCGTCAGCCGCCTGTGCGCTGGCACAGGCGGTGATGATGAGCGCGGACAGGAGGAGTCGCTTCACGGGCAATCACCAGTGGGGGAGAGGAGCTTCGGATACTAGTGAACATCCCGATGGCGGTCTATTCGCGACGGGTCTGCCGCAGCTTGTTCAATCCGTGCCAATGACCTTGCCGATGATTGCATCGATGCGCAGCACCCGGAAACATGCCTCCGATGGCGAGCGCGAAGGTCAATGTGGTGGCGACGTTCTTCATGACGGCGGCCTCGTGGCTTGCGGAAAGCACGAGTCTTTGACGCCGTGGGAAATCCGGAACGGGATGACCGCCGCCCAGCGGCTCAGCAGGGAGCTTGCGCCGGAGTTCGCTTGCGTTGCACCACCGCTGTCCGGGAAAGCTCCGGCGGACAGCGGCGTGCGGATGGATCAGACGACTTGGGTCAGACCAGCAGGATCAGACCGCGGCGTCCTTCAGCTTCTTCAGCGCGCGCACCTTGACCTTGACGGTGGCGGGCTTGGCCGCAAACATCTGCTCCAGGCCGGTGAACGGGTTCTTGCCCTTGCGCTTGGGCTTGGCCGCCACCTTCACCGCGTTGATCTTGAACAGACCGGGCAGGGTGAACTGGCCCACGCCTTTCTTGTGCACCGAGGCGAGCACGGTCGACTCGAGGCCGGCCAGCACGGCCTTGACCGTCTTCGCGTCGACGTTGGCCTGGGCGGCGATATGGGCGATCAGCCCGGACTTCGACAAGGTCTCGTTCATCGGCTTGACGGTTGCGGCGGGCTTGGCAGCCTTGGCGGGAGCCTTCTTTGCGGGTGCTTTCTTGGCAGTGGTTTTGGTAGCCATGGATTTCGTCTCGTTAGTGGGAAACTCCGGCTTTCAAGGGCTCGGAGGCCTCGCGGCCTGCACAATGTAGCGAAATTTTTCGCGTTTGACGCATTTCACCTGAAATAAAGTGCTTTCGGATGCGCCTGTCGGTAGCCCGATCCGGTCGAATCAGGGCGCGTTCTCCCTGTCGCTGTTGATCGGATAGCTGCTCGCCGGCCCGCGAGCCGGCTGCCACAGCATGCGGTCCAGGCGCAGTTCGCGCGGGTCGCGGAACTGGTTGATGCCGATCGTCATGCCGGTGTGGCCGTCGCGCGGTTGCGCACGATAGGTACCGAACACGCGGTCCCACCACGATAGGTTGAAACCGAAGTTGGAGTTGGTTTCCGCCGGATGCCAGGAGTGATGCACGCGATGCATGTCCGGCGTGACCAGCAGCCAGCGCAGCACGCGATCGGCCCGACGCGGCAGGCGGACATTGCCGTGGTTGAACATCGAGCTGACATTCAGCACCACCTCGAACGCCAGCACCGCCGCCGCCGGAGCGCCCAGCGCGACGATGACCCCGAGCTTGATCAGCAGCGACAGCAGGATCTCCAGCGGATGAAAGCGCGCGCCGGTGGTCAGGTCGAATTCGAGGTCGGTGTGATGCATCCGGTGCAGCCGCCACAGCAGCGGCACGGCGTGCAGCATGACGTGTTGCAGGTAGATCGCCAGATCCAGCAGCAGCACGGAGGCCACCAGCGCGACCCACGCTGGCGTTTGCCACGCGTGGAACAGGCCCCAGCCGTGGGCTTCGGCAAACAGCGCCACGCCGACCGCCGCGGTGGGAAAGATCAGCCGCACAAGCACGCTGTCCAGCACGACGATGCCCAGGTTGGAAGGCCAGCGCCGCCACCGATCGATGTCTTGCCGACGTCTCGGCGCCAACACTTCCCACAGTGCCATCACCGCGAAGATGCCGGCAAAGGCACCCAGGCGGATCGCGGCTTCATGCGTGAGTAACCAGGTGGTCAAGGTGGTCGATCCGGTTCGAGACGGGCCTTCAGCATCGTAGCGCGCACGGGTAACCGGGGTGGCAGCCCGGACGAATCAGGAAGTACGGGTTACTGCGCCGGTCACGTTTGCGTCATTGGCCCCGCTATGCTCGGGGCCAAGGAGCGTGGGCCGTAGAAACGTTCGAGGCGAAGAGCTTTACAACAGCGCAGCTGGTCAAAGTCCTGTTCTACGGCCCACGCTCCAATGTCCAAGGCTTTCAACGTTGATGAAAAGCAAGCTCACGCCGATTCGCTGGCTGATCGTCATTGCGCTGGTTGGCGCGGTGGTGGCGTTCTTCGTCCTGGGCCTGCAGCATCAGTTGAGCCTGGAGGCACTGAAAGCGCGCCAACATGAGCTGGATGCGTTTCGCCAGGCTCACCCGGCCTGGCTCGCCGCCGGGTTCTTCCTGGTGTACGTGGCCGTCACCGCGCTGTCGTTGCCGGCAGCCACCTTGCTGACGCTGGCCGCCGGCGCGGTGTTCGGCTTGATCGAGGGAACCTTGCTGGTCTCGTTCGCCTCCAGCATCGGCGCCACGTTGGCGTTCCTGGCCAGTCGCTTTGTACTGCGCGACACCGTGCAGCGGCGTTTCGGCAAGCGCCTGTCCACCATCAACGAGGGTGTGCAGCGCGAGGGCGGCTTCTATCTGTTCACGCTGCGACTGGTACCGGTGTTTCCGTTCTTCGTGGTCAACCTGGTGATGGGCCTGACCACGCTGCCGTTGCGCACGTTTTACTGGGTCAGCCAGTTGGGCATGCTGGCCGCCACCGTGGTGTTTGTGAATGCGGGGACGCAACTGGCCAGCCTGGATTCGCTGTCCGGCATCCTGTCGCTGCGGATCATCGGTTCGTTCGTGCTGCTGGGCGCGCTTCCGTTGTTGGCGCGCTGGAGCGTCAAATGGTTCGAGGCGCGGCGGGTGGTTGCGAACTGGCCGAAACCGGACAGGTTCGACCGCAACCTGGTGGTGATCGGGGCCGGTTCGGCTGGCCTGGTCAGCGCGTATATCGCCGCCACCGTGCGGGCGAAGGTGACCCTGGTCGAAAAGCACGAGATGGGCGGCGATTGCCTCAACACGGGCTGCGTGCCGTCGAAGACCTTGATCCACGCCGCCAGGCTGGCGGCGCAGGCGCGTGGCGCAAAATCACTGGGCGTGGATGTCGGCGACGTTCGGGTGGATTTCCGCGCGTTGATGGAGCGCGTGCAGCAGGCCATCGCGACGGTGGCACCGCACGATTCGGTCGAGCGTTACACCGCGCTCGGTGTGGATGTGCAGCGCGGCGACGCCCGCATCGTGTCGCCGTGGGTGGTGGAGGTGGACGGCAAGCCGATCACGACGCGCTCGATCGTGATCGCGTCGGGCGCCGAGCCGTGGGTGCCGCCGATCAAGGGCATCGAGGAAGCGGGCTATCTCACCTCCGAGACTTTGTGGCAATTGCGCGAGTTGCCGCCGCGCCTGCTGGTGATGGGCGGTGGCCCGATCGGCTGCGAGTTGGCGCAGGCCTTTGCCCGGCTGGGTTCGCACGTGACCCAGGTCGAGGCGATGGACCGGCTGCTGCTGCGCGAGGACGATGAGGTGTCGGCCTTCGTGCAGGCGCGGCTGGCGGACGACGGGGTGGATGTGCGCACCGGGCACAAGGCGGTGGCGGTCGAACAAGAGGGTGACGGTCGCGTGCTGGTGTGCGTGGCGGGCGACGAACAGGTGCGCCTGCCGTACGACCAGTTGCTGGTGGCCGTCGGGCGCAAGCCGCGCACCACGGGTTTCGGCCTGGAAGCACTGGGCATTCCGACCGGGCCCACGGTGGAAACCGATGCCTGGCTGGCCACGCTGTATCCGAACATCTACGCTTGCGGCGATGTCGCCGGCCCATACCAGTTCACGCACACCGCGGCGCACCAGGCGTGGTACGCCACGGTGAACGCGTTGTTCGGCCAGTTCAAGCGATTCCGTGCCGACTACTCGGTGATACCCGCAGTGACATTCGTCGATCCGGAGGTGGCGCGGGTCGGCCTGAACGAGCGCGAGGCGAAGGAGCGGGGGGTGGCGTACGAGATCACCCGCTACGCGCTGGACGACCTCGATCGCGCGATCACCGAGGATCGTCCCCAGGGTTTCATCAAGGTACTGACACCGCCGGGCAAGGATCGCATCCTGGGCGCCACCATCGTGGCTGCGCACGCCGGCGAGATGCTGGCCGAGTTCACGCTTGCGATGCGCCACGGGTTGGGCCTGGAAAAGATCCTGGGCACCATTCATGCGTATCCGACGTGGGCCGAGGCCAACAAGTACGCGGCCGGCAACTGGAAAAAAGCGCACGCACCGGAACGCGCCTTGCGCTGGCTGGCGCGCTATCACGCATGGCGACGCGGATGAGTGGATTGATGAAAGTCATGGCCCTGTTGCTTCTGTTGGCGCCAGTCGGATCGGCTGGAGCCGCGGCGGCGCCTGTCACATTGCGTTTTTCAGAGTCGGCCCCGGGCAGCGCGTTGCCGTCGGGTTGGAAATTCTATGCGATGTCGCGGCATCCCGCGGTGGCGCGCATGGCGATCGTTCGCGACGGCAACGATCAGGTGTTCAACATCGATGCCAGGCATGCCTCCGGTGCCATTGCCCACGTGCTGGACCTCCCCGCGGCCACGACCCTGAGCTGGCGCTGGAAGGTGGACCACAGCGTGGCGAAGGCCAACCTGTCGAAGAAATCCGGCGACGACTTCGCGGCGCGCGTCTATGTCTTCTTCGATGTGCCGCGCTCGCGGCTATCCTGGCTGCAACGCATGAAACTGAGGGTGGCCAGCAGAAGTCTGGGCCATCCGATACCCACCGCCGCCTTGTGCTACGTATGGGACAACCGCCACCCGGTAGGCACCATCGCACCCAACGCCTTTACCCATCTGGTGCGCACCATCGTCTTGCAGAGCGGCGATGCACACGCGGGCACCTGGCAGCTTCAGCAGCGCGATCTGGCCGCGGACTTTCGCACCGCATTCGGTCGCGCCGCGCCACGCGTGACCGGCATCGCGCTGGCATCGGACACCGACAATACCGGTGGCCACGTCACGGCATGGTTCGGTGACCTGACGCTGACGCCTGCAGCGGCCCCGTCGGCCACGCCCGAGGCTGGCCAATGAACACGGTGTCGTGCCAAGGCACCGTCACCATTTCGAACAGGAGCGATTCCCCGTGAACGCCGTTCTTTCCACCAGTCCGCCCACGTTTGCCCGCACCCTGCGCGAACATGGCCTGAGCCTGCCGCGCAAGCCGCTGGAAATCCTGCAGGTGAATGTCGGCAAGTTGTGCGACCTGGCTTGCCAGCACTGCCATGTCGAGGCCGGGCCCAAACGCACCGAGATCATGCAGGCGGCCACGGTCGATCGCCTGCTCGAGTTGCTGGCGGATGCACCGGCCATCCACACCGTGGATCTGACCGGTGGTGCGCCAGAGCTGAATCCGCATTTTCGCACCCTCGTGCGCGAGTCGCGCGCCTTGGGCAAGACCGTGATCGATCGCTGCAACCTTACCGTGCTGTTCCAGCCCGGACAGGAGCACACCGCCGAGTTTCTCGCCACGCAGGGGGTGAAGGTGGTCGCTTCGCTGCCGTGCTACAGCAAGGCCAACGTGGAGCAGCAGCGTGGCCAGCACGTGTTCGATCCCAGCCTGCGCGCGCTGCACCGGCTCAATGCCCTGGGCTATGGCCAGCCGGGCAGCGCGCTGGAGCTGGACCTGGTCTACAACCCGCTCGGCGCCAGCCTGCCGCCGTCGCAGGCATCACTGGAGGCGACTTATCGGCATGAACTGGGCGAGCATTTCGGCATCGTGTTCAACCACCTGTTCACCATCACCAACATGCCGATCAAACGCTTCCTGCATCTGCTTGAACGCGAAGGCCGTGTCGACAGCTACATGCACACCCTGATCGATGCATTCAATCCGCAGGCGGCGCTGGGCGTGATGTGCCGCAACCTGCTGTCGGTGGATTGGCGCGGGCAGCTGTACGACTGCGACTTCAACCAGGCGCTGGAGTTGCCGCAGGGTGGCCGCAGGCGCAGCATCTGGGAAATCGAATCACTCACTGACGTCGAGCGCGATCCGATCGCGTTTGGCGACCATTGCCATGGCTGCACCGCAGGTGCGGGCAGCTCCTGCGGAGGCGCACTGGCATGAGCATGGAACACGACAACGACAACAGCGCCGACGCCGAGCGGCAACAGTCCGCCGTGCGCAGCTACTACGGCGAGACCCTGCAATCGAGCAGCGACCTGCGCACCACCGCCTGCTGCAGTATCGGCGCCATGCCGCAGCCATTGCGCACGATCCTGTCGCAGTTGCATCCCGAAGTGCGTGAGCGCTTCTACGGCTGCGGCTCGCCGCTGCCGCCCGCGCTGGATGGCATGACGGTACTCGATCTCGGTTGTGGCAGCGGGCGCGACGCCTACCTGCTGTCGAGCCTGGTCGGTGAGCATGGCCGCGTGATCGGCGTCGACATGACCGCGCAGCAACTGGACGTGGCCGAGCGCCATCGTGCGTTCCATGCCCGCGCGTTCGGACACGCGCGCTCCAATGTGGAATTTCACCTGGGTGACCTGGCCGACCTGGCCGGGCTGGGCATCGCCGACGATTCGGTCGACGTGGTGGTGTCCAACTGCGTGCTGAACCTGGTGCCGGACAAGCGCCGCGCCTTCGCCGAAACCTTCCGTGTGCTCAAGCCGGGCGGCGAACTGCATTTCTCCGATGTGTTCAGCGACCGCCGCTTGCCGCGCCAGCTGCTGGCCGATCCGGTGCTGTTGGGCGAGTGCCTGGCCGGCGCGCTATACGTCGAGGATTTCCGCCGTCTGCTGGCCGAACTTGGCGTCGCCGATGCCCGCGTGTGTGCGCGCAGCCCGATCGCGTTGACCGACGCGGCGATCGAACAACGCATCGGCTTTGCGCAGTTCGAGTCGATCACCTGGCGCGCGTTCAAGCTGCCGCTGGAGGATCGCTGCGAGGACTACGGCCAGGTCGCCACGTACCAAGGCAGTCTGGGTGGTCACCCGCATGCGTTCGATCTGGATGATCACCACCGCTTCGAAAACGGTCGGCCGGCGCGGGTCTGCGGCAATACGGCGGACATGCTCTCGGCCAGCCGCTATGCGACGCATTTCCGCATCGATGGCGACAAGCGCCAGCATCACGGGTTGTTCGACTGCGCGCCTGCCAGCACGGCCAGCAACGCCACACCCGGCTGCTGCTGAGCCGGCCGATGTCCACGGTGACCGATCCTGCGCGAGCGTCGCTGTCAGTGATCGTGCCGCTGGCACCGGGCGAGCGCGAATGGCTGTCGTTGCTTGAGCAACTCGCCGCGTTGCCGCCAGGCAGCGAGGTGATCGTGGTGGCTGCCGATGACGTGGTGCGTCTGCCGCCCCCCGCATGGCCGGCGCCATTGCATTATCGCGTGTGCCGCAGCGAGCCCGGCCGTGCGCGGCAACAGAACCTGGGTGCGCGCATGGCCAGCGGCGACTGGCTCTGGTTCGTGCATGCCGACTCGCGTCTGCGCGCAGATACCCTGCAGGCGTTGCAGGGCTTCCTGGATCAGGGCAACCCGGCCCTGGGCTGGTTCACACTGGCGTTCCGTCGCGACGGGCCACGCTGCACCGTCTTGAACGCGGCCGGCGCAAACTGGCGCGCGCGCTGGCTGGGGCTGCCGTTCGGCGACCAGGGTCTGCTGTTGCCGCGTGCGTGTTTCGAAGCCCTGCACGGGTTCGACGAACAGGCCGCCTATGGTGAGGATCACTTGCTGGTCTGGGCCGCGCGGCGGGCCGGGTTGCCGCTGCAGCATATTCCCGCGGTACTTGAAACCAGCGCACGCAAATATGCGCGACACGGCTGGCTGCGCACCACGTGGCGGCATTGGCGGCTTACCGTGGTGCAAGCCTGGCCCGCCTGGCGAGCCACAGGCAGAGACGACAGATGACGGCGGCGTTGGCCATTTTCGTCAAGACGCCCGGCCTGTCGCCGATCAAAACGCGACTTGCCGCCGGCATCGGCGCTGCCGCGGCGCAACGCTTCCATCAACTGGCCGGGGCGGCCACCGCCGAAGTCGCGCGTGCCTGCGAGCCGTGGTTGACGTCGTACTGGGCGATTGCCGAAGCCGGTCCGGCCGCCGTGGCCGCATGGCCGGGCTTTGCGTCATTGCATCAGGGGCAGGGCGATCTGGGTGAGCGCCTGCACACGGTGTACGCCCGGCTGCAGGCGCGTCATGGCTGCGCATTGCTGATCGGCGCCGATGCCCCGCAGTTGACCGTCGCATCGCTGCAGCGCGCACTCAGCATGCTGGACGACCCACGTATCCCGTTCGTGATCGGCGACGCCAGCGATGGTGGCTTCTGGTTGTTCGGCGGCCGCGCTGCGGTTCCTCGCGAGGTCTGGACGCGTGTGCGTTATTCGCAGACGCAGACCGCATCGGCACTAAGGAAGCAATTGGTGCCGCACGGTGCGGTAGCCGCGGTGGGGCGGCTGACCGATGTCGATACGGTCGAGGATCTGGCTGCGCTCCGATGTGCGCTGGAAACGCTGGACACACCGCAACCGGCGCAGCTGAGGTTGCTGGCCTGGCTGGAAAGTCGGCGTGTCCAGTCCGAGGCCACGCGCAGCCAGGAGTGAGGCCAGCTCAAGCCTTGCGTTTGCGCGGAGATTTCGCCCCCGCGGCGGCGATCAAGTTCTGCAGATAAGCAATGCCTTCTTCCTCGGGGAAAAAGGCGACCACGTCGGCCACGCTCAGATCATGGCGTTGTCGCAGCACCAGGAATTCCTCGCGCGCCCGGGCCATGCGTTCCATGGCGGCAGCCTTCTTGCCCGGCGGCTTGACCGGTTTGGCCGGTTTCTCCGCTTCGACCTTGCGTTCGAGTCGGGCCAGCTCTTCCTGGAACTGGCGGAAATCGTATTTCGGGGTAGTCATCTTCGATCGCTTGGTGGCCTGACCCCGTCATTTTCGCATGTTCTCCGACGCCGGCGCCTGTGTCGGGTTCAGCCGACCTGGACCACCCGCGGCAGCGGCTCGCGCGCCAGATTGTGACGCGCGGCGGCATACGCCCTGGAATAGCGGGCCGCGCAACTGTCGTCTTCGGTCACCCCGGTAGCCAGGTCGTCGTCGCAGGACAGGCACTCCCTTGACAGAGCGGAGCTGGCCGCCACGGGCGGCGCGAAAGAAGCCTCCGACCGGAAGCGCGCCAGTGCCTGGTGCAGGCGATCTTCGACGGTCAGGCCCGTCAGCGCCTTGCGGCATTCGGCATGGCGCAACAGGAAATGAATCGCCAATTCTTTCGGCGAGCTGGTGGCCGGGGTGCGATCGATGACTTCTTCCATGGCTGCCTTCTCGATGACGGAACCGGAGCGGTTCATCGAATGTCAAGCAACATCCACGCCAAAGGGGGCGCTAAAGATCTCGCCAGGCAGGCCGATAACGACAGGAAGACTGCGAGGATTGCGGCGCAACTGCCGGATTCGCGTGCATTTCCTGGGGCACCGACGGCCGGCGAAAAGCGTTGAAGATGACATGATTGTGGTATAAGGGGAGTCCGCCGCCCGATCCATTGGGTAGGCGGTAACAGTGATCAGGGCGGGGTCGCAAACATGTTTCGACTATTCCGACAAAGGGCACTGCGCTGGCAGCTTCTGCTCGCGCTGGCTGAGTTCGTACTGCTGATGGCGAGTGTCTATGTCTCGGTGGTATTGCGTTACTGGGGTGACGCCGGCACCCAGTCGATGTTCGGTCATACCCTGCATTGGCGCGCCCCGCTGGTCGCGATCGTGCTGATCCTCTCCATGGCAGCGCTTGGTTTGTACGATATTCACCTGCGGGCCAGTTGGGTGGGGCGGATCAGTCGCCAGGGGGCGGCCTTTGTGCTTGGCGGTATCGCGCTGACCGTGCTGTATTACGCGGCTCCCGCGGCCTACCTGGGTCGTGGCGTTCTCGGCATTGCCCTGATCTTCGGCTATTGCGTCGTGGTGTCGTGGCGGTTGGTGTTCCTGAGTTTCGTGGACGCCGACCTGTTCAAGCGCCGCGTAGTGATGCTCGGTGCTGGCGAGCGTGCCGCCGAGGTGATCCATGAGATGCGCCGCAAGACCGATCAGCGCGGTTTCAAGGTGTTGGGTTACGTGCCCGTCGGCAACGATCCGGTGGCCATACCGGCAACTTTGCTGCTGAATCCTGCTGGCTCCCTGTGCGAATGGGCGACCCGGCTTGGTGTGGACGAAGTCGTGGTGGGACCGGACGACCGCCGAGGTACCTTGCCTGTGGATGGGCTGTTGGAGTGCAAACGATGCGGCATCGCGGTGACCGAGCTTTCCGAGTTCTTCGAGCGCGAGGCCGGCAAGATCAAGATGGATCTCACCAACCCGTCGTGGCTGGTGTTCTCTGATGGCTTCAACGTCTCGCCGGTGCGGCGCGCGATCAAGCGCTCCTTCGATGTGACGGTCGCGTTGCTGGTGTTGCTGCTGGCATGGCCGCTGATGCTGTTGACCGCCCTGGCGATTCGGCTCGAGTCGGGCCGCGGCGCGCCGATCCTGTACCGACAGGTGCGGGTTGGCGAGAATGACAAGCCGTTCGAGGTGATCAAGTTCCGCAGCATGGGCACCGACGCCGAAGGCGACGGCGTGGCACGCTGGGCCAGCAAGGATGACAACCGGGTGACCAGGGTCGGACGACTCATCCGCAAGGTCCGGTTCGATGAACTGCCGCAGCTGTGGAACGTGCTGCGCGGTGACATGAGCATCATCGGTCCGCGCCCGGAGCGGCCGGAGTTCGTCGACGACTTCAACCATCGCATTCGGTATTATCGGTTGCGCCATTGCGTGAAGCCCGGGCTGACCGGCTGGGCCCAACTGCGCTACACCTACGGTTCGTCGCTGCAGGACGCCGAGGAAAAGCTGAAGTTCGACCTGTTCTATGTGAAAAACCACAACCTGGTGTTTGATCTGACCATCCTGGTGCAAACCGTGGAAGTGGTGTTGTTCGGACGCGGTGCCCGCTGAAATCGAGGAGAAAAACACGTGAAACCGCTATCGCAAGGCCGCGTATTCTGGTTGTTGATGGTCATTGGTTTACTGCTGCTTGGCGGTTGCCGCACGGCGCCCGTGACCGAGTCGGTCGCAAAGGTCCCACCGCCGGAGGAGCACTACATCATCGGTCCCGGTGATTCGCTGGATATCTTCGTGCGTGACAATCCCACGCTGTCCACCTCGGTGCCGGTGCGTCCTGACGGGCGTATCTCGATTCCGCTGGTGCAATCCATCATGGCCGCTGGCGAAACTCCGGAAGAGCTGGCAGGCAATCTGGAGAAGGCGCTGGGCGGCTATATCCGTGCGCCGTTGGTGACTGTCATCGTCAAGAGTTTTGTGGGCGCGTACAGCCAGCAGGTGCGCGTGGTCGGGCAGGCGGCACAGGCCAAGGCTGTGCCTTACCGCAGCGGCATGACCGTGCTCGACGTGATGATCGATGTCGGCGGTCTTACCAAGTTCGCCTCGGGGAACTCGGCCAAGATTGTCCGTCGACTGCCTGACGGCAGCGAGCACACGATTCCCGTGCGGCTGGGAGACCTGATGAACGGCACGATCAAGTACAACGTGGCCATGCAGCCCGGCGATATCTTGATCATTCCCCAGTCGTTGCTTTGACGCGACGGGCACGGTACGCGACAGCAGACAGTGACATCAAGGAAGAGTATGGCGATGCAGAAAAAATCGGTCGACTTGCATGAACTGCTTCAGCAGGTATTGCTGGAGGTGCGAGCCGCCTGGCGCTACCGCTGGCACGCGCTGATCGTCACGTGGCTGGTGATGATCGTCGGGGCGCTGCTGGTGTTCAGTCTGCCGAACAAGTATGCGGCCAATGCCCAGGTGTATGCCGATACCGAGGCGTTGACGAATCCCCTGCTGCACGGGGTCGCGGTGCAGCCAGATGTGCGTGAGCGCCTCGAGATCATCACCCACACCCTGCTTTCGCGCCCCAATCTGGAGACGGTGGCGGACAAGACCGGGCTGTCACTGCGCGCCACCACGCCGGCCGACAAGGATGAATTGCTGGCCGGCCTGGGCGCTGCGGTTACGGTCAGGGATGCCGGCACCAAGAATCTCTACAACATCAGCTATGCGGATGCCGACCGGCAGATGGCGCAGAAAGTCGTACAGGCGTTTCTGCAGATCCTCATGAACGACACCCTCGGTGCCAATACCGCATCCACCGATACGGCACAGAATTTCCTGCAACAACAGGTCGGCAGTTATGGCGACCGACTGAGTGAAGCGGAGAAGAAACTCGCGGATTTCCAGAAAGCCAACGTCGGCTACATTCCCAGTCAGGGTGGCAGCAGTTATTTCACGCGCCTGCAGGCGGCCGAGAGCCAATTGCAGACTTTGCAAGGCCAGTACGATACGGCCGTCGCCGGCCGGGCGACCACGCAGCAACAAATGCTTGCAATGACGAGCAACACGACGTCATCGGGGATCGATCCGCGCACCCAGGAGATCGACAAGCAGATTGCCTCCTATCAGCAGCAATTGAACAAACTGTTGCTGAGTTACACCGAAAAATACCCGGACGTGATTTCTGCCCGGCGCATGATCACGCAACTCCAGGCACGACGTGAAGCGGTACGAAAGAATGAAGCCGGCACCTCGTTGATGGGTGTGATTTCGGACAATCCGGTATACCAGGAGATGCAGAAATCCATGTATTCCACCCAGGTCAGTATCCAGACGTTGGGCACGCAAATTGGTCTGCAGAAGCGGCAAATCGCCGATCTCAAGTCCAATGTAGACAAAATCTCCGACGTGCAGGCCACCTTGCAAGGTCTGATGCGCAATTACGACGTTACCAAGAAGCAGTATGAGCAGCTGGTGGAGCGTTTGAACACGGCTGAGCTATCCCAGGACGCGACGCAGAGCGGCAACAATTTGAAATTCCGGGTTATCAATCCACCGGTGGTGCCATTGTTGCCGGTGAGCCCGAAACGCGGGTTGTTGCTGTTGATGGTGTTCGCGCTGGCGGTGGCACTCGGCGGCGGATTTGCGTTTTTCATGCACAAGATCAGGCCGGTGTTCGTGAGCCTCAAGAGTTTGCGGTCGTCCGGGGATTATCCCGTGCTCGGTGCCTTCAGCTTGATTGTGTCGCGCTCAAGGCGCCAGGATCAGCGTCGTGAGGTGGTCGGGTTCTGCGCCGGGGCCGGTCTGCTCGCGGTGGCGCTGGTGCTGGGGTTCGCCTTTGAGGGACAGCTCACCAGGTTGGTACAGCATCTTTTTGTGATGGGGAACGCATGAGTATCGTTGAGAAGGCGATCGAAAAGCTCAAGGCCCTGCAGCCTGAGCCGTCGCTGTCGCCATCCGTCGAGACTGCGCCAGCGCATTCCGCGCCGACGATCGAGCGTTTGCAGAACAGGGCGCAGGCGGTGGATCAGACCGGGGAACTTGCACCCCTCTGGCATGTGGATCCCAAGGCGCTCAAACGCGCGGGCCTGCTGGCTGCTGATGAGGAGGCGAACGATCGACTTGCGGATGAGCTGCGTCGCGTCAAGCGACCGTTGATGCGCAACGCGACCGGAAAAGGCGCCGAAGTATCAGCCAATGCGAGGCGCATCATGGTGACCAGCGCGGCGCCCGGCGAAGGGAAAACCTTTACCGCGGTGAATCTCGCGTTGAGCCTGGCGCGGGAGCCGGATTTCGAGGTGTTGCTGGTGGACGGCGATATCCCGAAAGCTCATGTCACCCGTGCCTTGGGGCTCGAAAAGCATCCGGGGCTGATGGACGTGCTGGTGGACGAGCGGCGCGATCCC
>Ga0208357_1000734_pt1 | contig 25333 bp, 26 predicted proteins | sample NGESurdeep092012_6_FD_184487 | JGI IMG/M metagenome (GOLD analysis project Ga0208357, IMG submission 184487) | Arctic peat soil microbial communities from Barrow, Alaska - NGEE Surface sample F52-2 deep-092012 (SPAdes) | ecosystem: Environmental > Terrestrial > Soil > Wetlands > Peat ...
TTTTCCCCTACTTGTTGAGCACCTCATATGGCAGGTAGAGATGGCAGTTATTACTACAGAACTAAGGATCCCGGCCGAGCGCCGTGGCCGTTACCCTAACGAGTTCCGTCGAGACTCGGCCGCTTTGGTCATCGATCAGAAGCGCACCGTGGCCACGTGGCCCGACAGCCGGGCATCAACAGTCAGACCCTGAGCAACGGTAGTGCGCCAGGAGCGAATGGATCGGGGCGAGCGAGAAGGTCTCACCAGCGCCGAGCGGGCCAAACTGACGCAGCTGCGACGTAGACTGCGCCAAGTGAAAGAGGAGCGCGACCTGCTAAAAAAGCCACGGTCTTTTGGGTGAAGGAGTCCACTCGTTGAGTCGCTACCGGTGGATCAGCGCTCGAAAGACCGAAGGACACAACGCGCGACTCGCCTGTCGGGCCCTACACGCCTCGTCCTCTTTCTACTACGAGTGGCGCGCTCGCCACGTGCGGGGACCGAGTCCCCAGGACCTCGACGAGGCTTACCTGGTCAACGAGATTATGGCCATCCACGACGATTCCTAAGGCTCGCCGCGTTCTCACCAACGAGCTGGCGAAACGGGGCTTCTGCACCAACCACAAGCGCGTCGAGCGACTCGTCAGTGACTACGGCCTCTACGCCACCGACGCGCGGCGCAAGAGGGTGAAGACGACGATTCGCGACTTCTGGGCGCCACCGTTGCCGGACCGCGTGCAACGGAACTTCCGCGTCGGGGCACCAGGTCGACGCACGTGTGGGGACCTTACCTACATCGCCACGGCTTTTATTCGAAGAGGCTCGTGCGCTCCGAGCAGTCATTGGCTGCAGGATCGATGGTTCGCACCGGTTGGGATAACGCCATGGCCGAGTCTTTCTTCGCCCCCTCAATACTGAGTTTTGCTACCGGCGCGTGTGGCCCACGAAGAGGCGCGCTCGGATCGAAGTCGGCAAATGGATCGAGGACCGCTACAACCGTCGACGCCGCCACGCGTCATTCGGACAGATCTCGCCCGTTGCTTTTGAGATGCAATACTTAACCGACACCGCAACTCTTCAGAAAGCCGCCTAACCCGTGTCTACCAAACGAGGTCTAGGCCAGATCAAAGGGTTACGCGTGCGCGCCCGACCTTTCGAATCAATCCTCGGTTCACGCCACATTCCTCATTTACTCTCAAAAACCTTTCAATGTGAAGCGCCAGCGAAAATGCATGGACATGAGGTCTCTATGCAACCAACTCCAGCGCTCAGTCCGAAACCATAACTCATCTAATCGACAGACTCCGACGCACGTAGTCCTGGAATGTTCCAGGTGAACGACCGAGCAGCCAGGCAAGGACATTTGGATTGCCGGTGATCCCGTAGCGCCCGTAGTGGTCGAATAGGCGGACAAATGCGTCGTGCTGGTAGTCATCGACATCCGGTGAGTCACTCCCTTCGTGCAAACCAAGTGGTGGAGAAATTACTTCGGTGGCGATCGAACGTCCTGAGACCTCCTCGATAATTTGAGCCAACTGGCGACCATTGAGGAAATCGCCGCCGCAAAGTTCGTAGGTCGCGAAGGAGTGCCGAGCGGTGTCGCACGCCACTAGTGCAGCCACTTCTGCCACGTCGACTAAGTCAACGTGGGCCAGTGGCGTGTCGAGTGAGTAGGGCTGTCGATAGAGTTCGTCGTCCACGACCTGGACGACGTCCGTGTTCTGCATGTAGTGCATGGGCTGGAGAATTGTGAAGGGAATCCGCGATAGTAGTACGAGCCGCTCCACTGCCAACTTGGCCTGATGGTTCAAGAGAGGTTCGAGTTGGGGATGCGTCACAGAAAACTGCACGAAGTGCTGAACCCCACTTCGTCGGGCAGCAGAGACGATACTATGGCCCATCTCGGCCTCGCGAGGGTGCATCGGAGGGCCAATATGAATGACAACCCGCACCCCGTCAACCGCACTACTCACGTCCCGCGGCTCCAGAAGGTCACCAACGAGAGCCTCGGCTACGCCTCGGTCGACAAGATCGTGGACCTCCGGATTGACGTCAAACGCTCGTACTGACTGGCCTTTGCGCACTAACGCCTCGACGACACTTCTGCCCGTTCGACCGCTCGCCGCGGTAACTAGAACCGTCATGACCGCACCTCCCATTCAATCGGGCCGTAAGGAGACCCGCCGCGAAGCGCTTCCCGTACGGGCTTGCGGCCTTCGTGCAGGGCACATTCCGCCTCGACGCCAGTTGCATCGCTCGCGGCAGATGGTAGACGAGCACGTGGTCCTGACCATGTTGCACCGAAAGGAGAATAGCAGTGACGACCAACTCAGGTGGATCCGGTACATGGATCACGGCCCGTGACAAGGTGGCCAGGGCGAAGTCTCTCGGAGATTCGCTCGCCGTCTCGTAGGACGTGTGGCAACCTTAAAGTGTTTCGGGTTGCCGTCTTTTTTCGCGGACAGGGCGAAGTGTCGAAGAAAGGGGTTCTCGCATGTCGGACCTTCGAATTGGCATCCTCGGACCCGGAGCCGTCGGCGGTCTCTTGGCGGCGCTGGCGACGAAGCACGGGGCTGAAGTCGTATGTATCGCGACACCATCGACGTCCGACAGGATTTCCTCGAAGGGCCTATTAATCACGAGCCATCGTTTTGGCACCTTCCGAACCAATATCAAGTCAGAATCGGTTCTAACCCTTCCAGTCGACGTACTTTGCGTGACCGTCAAAGCCATCGCGCTCGACGAAGCTCTCAACCGGATTCCGCCAAGTGTTCTGGGGAAAGCGCTTGTCGTTCCATTGCTCAATGGAGTTGAGCATGTCACGCTTCTTAGAGAACGCCTTCCACTCGCCACTGTCGTGGCCGCGACAATCCGCATCGAATGCACGCAACGTGCGCCCGGCGAGATCAAGCAATTATTCTCTCTCGCCAAAGTGGAGATCGCCAGCGATCCGGAGACCAACGATCGTGTTGCTCCATTAGTGGAGCTTCTTGGCAAAATGGGATTCGATGTATTGTGTCGCAGCGATGAGGGAGCGATGCTCTGGGAGAAGTTGGGCTTCTTGGCACCTTTCGCATTGCTCACCACCGCGTACGATTCGCCTATCGGCGAGGTGCGAGTCGATCATCGAGATGAACTTGTTTGTGTGGTCAACGAAATCTCGATCGTTGCCAACGCTGAAGGCGTAACTTTCGATCCCGCCGACATTCTCCTTCAACTGGATTCAGTTCCAGCATCAATGCAATCCTCAATGCAGCGTGATGCGCGTGCGGGGCACCCCTACGAGATTGAAGCAGTAGGTGGTGCAATTCTGCGCCGCGCAAGCGCGCATCTGATTTCGGTGCCAGCCACTCGCCGGCTCGTCACCAGGCTGCGGACCTCGTAACGGCGCGCGTGGTCGCTGCTCATGTCTGACAGAGCGCCATCGACGAATGCCACCGCGTGTGATTAACCAATACCTTCAATTTCAGGTCCCAGGGTGACAAGAATCATACCAAAGTCCTTGGACTGAAGAGTGGTACGTCCCTCACGCGAGTTGATGACTCGTACTTAGCCGTCAATTGACTCTCCCTTGGGCAGCGGCGTTTTCCAGACCTTCAGGCTTAGGGCGAGCATTTGATAATAACCCACAAGCACCACGACGTCGGCGAGGCTTTCGTATCCAAGGAGCGCCAGTGCTCGGCCAAAACAATCGTCGTCAAGATGACGATGGCGTTGTAAGGCCGCAACCAACTCTCGCACGACCAACTCGTCGGCCTGGAGCGTAGCACAGGCTGCGCCGCACGCTAAAGCCGTGATCTCGCCCGGGGTGAGTCCAATCGCTCGGCCCAGGCGCTCGTGCGCGTACCTCTCGAAGTCGCATCTCTCGAGTTGAGCGAGTTCCAAAATGGCGATCTCGCGTTGACGATCGCTCAATGCGCTGGCGTAACGAAGAGCTGCGCCGACCCCTTGCACCGCCAATCCGACCTTGGGGTCCATCAAGAAGGAATTGAAAGGTCCTTCAAGACGGCCCCGCTCGTCAAGCATCTTGAAGACCTGGGGACCCTGCGATCGCGGTCCCCCCACGATGGCGTCGTACACAGTTCGCTGGTCGCCACTCAATTCATCGGGCGTCGGCCACGGCAGCCTGCCGTGATAGCCCGAGTCGGGTCCCTGGTCGCTCATCGTCTACGCGCCGATCATGCTGTAGCCACCGTCGCACAACATGTACGCACCCGTCATGTGTGCGGCCTCCTCGGTGGCGAGGAACAGCGCCGGAGCGGCCAGTTCTTCGGGAGCGGGAATTCGACCCATGGGCGTCATGGCGATGAGCTTTTCTCGACGCCCATTGTTCCAATCATCTCGAGCCAAGGTCCCGGGGGTCTTCATGAACCCTGGGGCAAACGCATTCACTCGAACCACGGGCGCAAATGCGGCCGCGTAGGACTTTGTGAGGCCGATCATGCCGTACTTACCCGCGGCGTACTGAGGCGCTCGAGGGCTGCCCTTAACCACCACCGTGGAGCCGATGTTGACTATGCAGCCCTTCTCGCGCGCCAGCATGCGGACTCCAAACTCATGGATCATAAGCATTGTCCCCTTGATGTCAACGTCCAAAACCCGAGAGACGATCGATTCATCGATGTCGCGCCACGACATTTGTTCGGTGGCGATATCGCCGACGTTGTTAATGAGAGCGTCGATGCCCGATGTCTCGGCGAAGGATTCTTCGGCCAAGGTCCGTATTTCTTCCCAATTGCGCAGATTCGCCCGCATGACCACTGCCTTGCGACCGTAAGAGCGAACTGCTGCCGCAGTTCTCGAGGCACCTTCAAGCGAACTGTTGTAGTGCACGACGACATTGCCGCCCTCCGCGGCAACCCGCTCGGCGATCGTCGCGCCGAATCCCGTGCCGGCACCGGTCACGAGCACCCATTTGCCCTCAAAGCGAGGATAGACAGGGCATGTCCATTCAATCTGTCCTTCAGGCATTACTACCTCCTAGCCCGTCTTCTTGAAAGTTGTGACGATCACGTGAGCGTCCGACCGCCGTCCACAAAGAGGATGTGTCCGGTCACGTAGCCCGAGCGTGGCGAGGCGAGAAAGAGTGCGGGATCGACGAGGTCCTGGGGCGTACCCAGTCGCCCCCAGGGAACCAATCGCTCGAGGCCCTCTCGCACGCCGGGCCGCGACAAGTACTCCCGGGTCAGTTCGGTCTCCGTGTAGCCCGGTGCGATGGCATTCACCCTCACACCGTGAATGGCCCACTCGGCCGCCATCACACGCATCATCTGGTTCATGCCACCTTTGCTGGCAGCGTAGGGAGCGTGCAGTTTGTGAGCCAGCAGTCCCGACACGGACGAGAAATAGACAATGCTGCCGCTTCCTTGCTCACACATCAAATGTCCCGCAGCCTGCCCGAGGAAAAAGCCGCTCGATAGATTCAATTCGATCGTCCGGGTCCATTCGCCATCGGACAATTCCAGTACCGGCTTACGCACGTTCATTCCCACGCAGTGGACCATGACGTCCAACGCGCCGAAGCGCTGCTGGGCCGTTCGAACGGCCTCGCGGCAGGAAGAGGCATCAGTCGCGTCCAGGAAGAGGCTGCCCCCTCCGTTGTGCTCGAGATCGAGCTTCCCCGCGACTTCGCTCACTCGATCTTCGTCAAGGTCGGCCAAAAGAACCTTGGCACCCGCATCGGAGAAACCCTTGGCGCACGCGCTGCCGATGCCGCCAGCCCCGACCAGCAACACTCCAGCGCCCTCGAGTCCCAGCCATTCATTCGTCATATCTATGCACCATCGCCCCTTCCGTGACTCGTTTCTGCATGCATTACTCGCGAACGGCACACTTAGCCGGGAAGCTCCTGCACGCCGCCGGACATGAACGTGCCGATTCGGTTACCTCGAACAATGGGTAACAACAGAGACGACGGGTGGTCGCCGTCATGGTAAACGCTCACGCGTGAGCTTTCGGGACTCCATATGTGACCCATGGCAATCGCCTGGAGCGCGTTCGCCGGCGTCTCATCGTCCACGCTCTTGATGCGGACCGCGAGACGCGTGCCCGGGCGCATGAGTATGTCGTACGGTCGAACCTCGATGTCGAACTCATAGATGCGATTCGCTTCCAAGGGCTCACGACCCGTGTGCGAATGATACGGCTGGTACGGTCGTGACTGCTCCTCGTCGAGCACTCGATGCGTTCCTCGCAGCCAGCCGCGCGTGAGCAGACGCTCGTCACCTCGCTCGTCAATTTCCAGCAGCGACACGAACCAGAGGATCTCCTTATCGGTCGATGACGCGAACAGCTTGAGCACCATGGGACCGCACACCTCGGTCGCCTCGACAAAGGCTGGCGTCACGAAGCGCAGTTCCCCTCGCTCGTAGGGTGAATCAACATACGTGGACGGCGCCTCATTTGGCCAGAATTCGTGCTCGCTCAAGAGGCCATCCTCGTGTAGGTAGAACGGCGTCCACCGCGTTTCGGGCAGCGGCCACTGTTGAGCCGCCCTCCACTCGCCGCCGCTACCTTCGACGTAGAGGTTGATCGGCGCCTCATCCATGATGCCGTTCTCTACACCCTTCATCCAGTGGTCGAACCACATGAGAGATTCGTAGGCGTACTGGTATAAGGGACGATCCAAATAGATCGGCGGTCCGATGGTCAGCTTCTTTGGACCCCGCCACTTCTCATAGGCTCGAAAGGCGCCCGGGAGGTGATTGCCGTAGACACCCCAACAGGCACCGAAGTACGCCGGGACCGTCGAACCAGTCGAGTAGTTTACTGACCGCTCGCGGAAGTACGGGCTGTCAAACGGCTGTAGCAGGAGTTCCAAGATTGTGCGGTGATCACCGGCATCGGGCTCGGCCAAGACCTTGCGCAGGAATGGAACCGCGTTCAGCTCGCGATCTTCTCGCGCGGCCTCGAGCGCCCGTTGAAAACGCTCCGGCTCCCAACTCGCCTGGAGTCCCGGTCCAAAGGTGGTATCGGGAAGCGTCGCGAACCAAGCTTGCGTGAAGCCGTGATTCAAGATTCCACCATGATAGAAACGATCACGATACGCATCGGTCCACGCGAACGGGGCAAAAACGCACTTAAGCCCATCGGGAGCGCGTGCGGCCACATGATTGGATATCAAGGAGAAGTAGGAGGCGCCGAACATTCCAACGTTCCCGTCGCACCAAGGCTGGCTCACCAGCCACGCAATGACGTCGCACACGTCATCGATGGTGCCAGGTCCGAGATTGTCGAAAACACCCCCGGAGAGGCCGGTTCCTCGGATGTTCACGAGGATGTGGACGTAGCCCCGGCGAACGTAGAACACCGGATCCCCTGACTCCATGTGTCCGCGAAGATGCGTGAAGCCCACGGGTTGAAGCGGCGCAACCTGATCGTCGAAGAAGTACGGGCACGGCGAGAGGATCACGGGAAATCTACCCTCGTCATCTGGACGGTAGACGTTCGCGTCAAGTTCATGTCCGGCCGACACCGGAATCTTGACATGCTCATCAACCCGCATCTGGTATCTGCGCGGAGAAGTCCCCCAATTCAGCCCAAACATTCGTCTACTGCCTTTCCCCGCACCTCACGTGTGCAAGATCAGTAATTCAACAAAATCAACCCTCGAATACACCACGAAGATCCTCAGAGTCGAGGATTACCGGAAGAAGCAGATACGACGGGTGTTCGGCGCTGTGGTGGATCTTATGTAGCGTCGTCTTGCTGCTTCCCAGGTGGTAAGGAAAATACTCAACATTGGTAAATCCAGCGGTCCCAGTAGGCATGTCCATGCTCGAGATCTCCACGCATATGCGGTGGCCGGCCTTGAAGAGGTTCGCCGTTGCCAGAATCTCGATGGCGTATTCGTTGATCTCATCGGGCACCACTGGTTCTTGCGCTTCACGCGTGATGGGATGCCACGGTTTCCACGGCGTCGAACGCGACTCGTCAATCGCGCGATGCGATGCCTTGAGCCATCCCCGAACGAGTTCTCGCTCGTGAAGATCATCGGGAATTCCCGTCTCCCCTTCGCGTGCAGTACGTACGGCGACGTCGGGTCCGACGTCCTTAAGCACCACGATCCAATTCGTGTCGTTCTGGTCGATGCTCGCGTGCAGGTACAGGACGCTCGGTCCGGCGATATGGACATCATGAGACAGTGGATCAGTCATGTAACGGAGCTTGGCCAACTCCCTGGTCTGCGTAGGAGGCATTTGGACGAAGGCGTCCGGCGCCGCGGAGCCGTCGCGACTCATCGGCGCAAAAGGTTCGGTGCGCAGACGTTCCCAGCTGTCCAAGTAGAACTTCGTCCAGCGCGTCTCGGGTAACGGCCAATCCTGGGCGGTGCGCCACTCATTGGCTCCCATCAACCAGTACTTGACCGGTGGCTCATCCATCACGCCAGTATCAATGCCTTTGAGCCAGTAGTCGTACCATCGCAAGACCTCGCCGTGAAAGCCGTGCCACGGCCTTTCGAGATGCGCGGGACCGGTGATGATCATCTTCTTGGGCGCATTTACGCGAGTAAACAGGTCTTGGCAACCCTGAAGGTGCAGCTTGTAGGAGTATCCGTACCAGCCACTTCCCGTGTACATCGGAATGTCGACTTTCGCGAAGTCCTTTTCGCTCTCTTCGACGCTTTCGACCGTATCGTAGGGGTTGAGCAGCAGATCAAATATGTATGGAGTGTGCTCGCCCTTTTGGGTCAACACGTTATACATCGTGAGATACATCCGATAGTCGGGGTTTTCCATTGCCTCGCGCCAAAGTGACTCGGTGGCGGGGTCCAACTCATGCGGAGGCATGCCACGTTGCATGTGAGGAATGCCCAACTGGTCAAGGATGTAGAAAAAGGGGGTCAAAACGCCACCCGGGTACACGCCGCGAAACCCGGTAATGGGCGTTCCCCAGACGGAACAAGGGTCGTAGGGAAAGATCGCCTTCAAGTGTGGCGGATGCAGCTTGGCGGCGCTGTACTGGGAGCCACCATAGGCCGAGATCCCAATCATGCCGACGTTGCCATCACACCAGGGCTGCTCGGCGATCCACTCAATGGCGTCGTAGACGTCGTACTCGCCACCCATCCAGGGCGCCATCACATCACCGCCATCTTCGGATTTGCCCACGCCGCGAACATTCACCACGACGTGCACGTAACCGCGACCCACGAAGAAGCGCGAGTCACCAGCCTCTTGAGCGCCCATCCACCACGCCGACCAGGCAGGCTGCCCACCTATCGAGGGTGCCCGTTCTGTGGCGTCAGGCGTCTGCAGGTCCTTGTTGTGAGGAGCGAACGCAAGCAACGCTGGGAACTTGCCCGCCGATTCAGGTCGATAGACATCGCCGCACAAGCGGACGCTGTCGCGCATGGGAATCATTACATCGCGATCCCACTTCAATTCGGTGTGCTCAACCTCGCGGTCATAACTTGGTGGCGGCGTCTCGGGCCCGTACGGCACAGCCCACTGCTCGTAGGACACATCTCTTGTGGTCATAATTATGATCCCTCTTCTGTACTTGGCATTGCGACCTCGACGTTTGCTGGGACCGGATCTTCTCCGACTTGTCTTCTGCCCCTTTCAAAATACGTGGATATTTGCCTCTTTTTGGAGTAATGGTTACTACTTCAATGCAAGAAGAACTCGTAGCCTCTCGACAATGCGTTCTCTAGTCTCCTCGCGCCTCTCCTCATTCCAGCAAAGAAAACCAGACCCAGTCTTCGCACCCAATTTTCCGGCTCGAACCGCCTCTCGAAGAACGTTCAAAGGCTGCTGGGCGGTACTGAGCACGGGGAAGACGTATTGGTGGATCGACATTGTCAGATCGAGACCGACGTAATCGGCATTCTCGATGGGACCGATTGCTGATAAGCGAAGCCCGATGGTGTTACGCGCCACGACGTCGACCGACTCAGCGTCGCAGACACCCTCTTGTATGAGGGCCATGGCCTCACGCCACAATGCGTGCTGCAGGCGATTGCCGATAAAGCCCGGCGTGTCCTTCTTCACGAGCACCGGTGTCTTGCCAAGCGAAGCGAGCAGCCCGATTATTCCCTCTGCCACTATCGGGTTCGTATCGGCGCCTGGGATCACTTCGACTAAGGGCATGAGGTGCGGAGGGTTCCACCAATGCATGCCCAGAACTCTTGAGCGATCTTGCGCCAGAGCGCCGACATCCGAAACTCGATACACCGAACTATTGGTCGCGATAACGGCGCTCGGGCAGGTCTCTGAGACCTCGCGCAGCAGATTCTGCTTGAGTTCCAATATTTCGGGCGCCGCCTCAATGATCAGGGGAGTGCTGCGCGCAAGCTGGGAAGCTTGTTCAATGACCTTTACGGGTTGCTTGGCCAAATCTCCGTCGCAAAGTTGGCCGAGCACGCGCTCCATCCGAGAAGCCAGTGACCGCCGCATCTCGTCATCGGGTTCAACGCAGGTCACCTCGTAGCCGCGAGCGACGAAGACAGCCGCGATGGCGTGGCCCATCAGCCCCGCGCCCAGCACAGCCACTGATGCTTCTCCAGGCAGGAGCCACTTCTCGGACCCACCTAGCACGAGGTGTAGCCGCCATCGACGTAGAGGATCTGTCCGGTGCAGAAACCGGCTTCGCTGCCTAGCAAGAACAGCGTCGGGCCCACGATGTCTTGGGGCTCGGCGAGTCGGCCCAGGGGAATGCGCGAAAGCATGCCCTGGCGCGTCTTGACGGCGTTCTCTTCTTCGGTGTACATCCACGCAGTCAAGTCAGAACGAAAAACGGTCGGAGCCACCGCGTTCACGCGGATATTCGAGGGTCCCCACTCCGCAGCCAACGTTCGAGTCAATAGGTTTTCGGCTCCCTTTGAAGCGCAATACGCGGTGTATCCCGCGCCGTGTCCGAGTAGTGCGCGCGTCGAAGTGACGAGCACGACGCTGCCGCCACGTCCAGACTTCAAGAGTTCTCCCCCGAAAGCTCGGCAAATCAACCATGTGTTGCGCACATTAGCGTTCATCACGTCATCGAATTGATCGACGCTCATTTCCGTGATCGACGCGACCCTATTGGTTCCACTCGCGACGATTAGGCCGTCCACAAATCCGAACCGATCGATCGCGCTCTCCATGATCCTGCTGGCGTTCGCTTCGCTATCGGGCCGCAGATTGACGCAATGAGCAAAACCCTTGTTCGCGGCGATGCCCTTCTCCAGTGCCTCGAGCTTCTCGCTGCTTGCGCCGGTCAGAGTCACGAAGGCGTTGCGCGCAGCGAGCTCAAAGGCGACCGCGCGCCCTAGCGCCCCGGTTGCCCCCACGACAACAACGGATCTTCCAGTGAAGTCACCGGTTGGCGTATTCGAAGAATCCCCCATAACCCCCCGCCCAAATGGCTTTCCAGGCCTGTACCGCACTACAGTACATGATGTCCTGAAATAAGGTAGCAGCGTCGCCCCAGACTGTCAAGTCAAATAGTCCCTGGGGAGTCCGTCTTCTCACCCGTCAGTTCGCGCTTGCGGTTTCGCGTCTGGCTCGCAAAATTGCAAGGGATTAAGATGAAGAATATGGTGACTGAGAAAGCAATACTGGAGGTCAATCCAAGCCAAACCGACGAGTTTGAGGCTGCCTTCGCAAAGGCGATTCTCATGCTCGACGCGTCACCTGGCTCGCATAATGCGCGCTTGGAGCGGTGCGTCGAGAGGCCGAGTCGTTATCAACTAGTGGTTGATTGGGACTCGCTCGATGCGCATACGGAGATCTTCAGAAATTCACCGCTTTATGAGCAGTTCCGTGATCTCCTCATTGGCTTCTACCTAGAGAAGCCCGCCGTGAGTCACTACGAATTCGTGTTGAGGGCGCCGTAGCGCTATTGCTGGGTCGGACGAAGCGCGTACCACACCGCCGAATAATCCTCGTCGCCGTGCCCGGCATCGCGAGAACGCTCGAGATGCGTGGCCACCGCGTTGGCCATCAGCAGTTCAATTCCGACCTCATTTCCCGCGGCCACGATGAGTCTCGCGTCTTTCGCCGCCCAACGCAGGGGCAATCCTGGGGCAAAGTTTCCTTCGATCATCGCCGATCCCTTGAGGTGCGCTTGGGCGACGTCAAAGGGACCGCCACGAATCATTTCGAGGAAGGTCATTGGGGCAAAGCCCAGTCCTACTGAAAGCGCAATCGTCTCGGCGGTCAACGCGGCCAGACCCAGGATCCAACCGTTCATGACCAACTTCAATTGGCTTCCGTGGCCGGCCTCGCCCAGCCAGAGTATCTGCGTGCAAAAAGAGTGAAGTACTTGTCGGCTCAGCTCTTGTGCCCCGCTCGGACCCGAGTACAGAGCCGTCAACTCGCCCGCTTCGGCGGTCACCTTCGTACCGAGCAGCGGGCAGTCCACGTACGTGATCCCCGCATCCTCGGCGATCGCACCGAGCCAGCGGGTACCTTCTAAGCCCACCGTGGACGATTGAATCCAAAGGCCATTCACGCCCTCAATTGCTCGATTGCTTCCGGTCATCACGTCGTGAACGACCTGGTAGTCCGGAAGCATGGTGATTAGCACCTCGGCGCCTTCGGTGGCCTCTCGAGCGCTGGAACACATGGCGATGCCCTCATTGGCAAGGGCTTGACGACGCTCGAATGCAATGTCCCAAGCCCTGACGTCGAATCCAGCTCTGTGAAGGTGCCGAGCCATGGGGGCGCCCATTAGGCCGGTACCGAGTACGGCGACGCGCGGCGCTGACCGACCGGTCGTATGCACGGGTGACCTACGCCTTTGGGATCACCGGGAGGAAAACATACGAAGCTTTTGCGGCGCCGGTAAAGAGCGTCCTCGTTCCCCATAGATCTCCACCGGGCGGTCATCGAGATGGTTGTGCAAGAACGGACCCGAGCCCTTGTTCGCTAGATCATCCGGACCGCTCGCCCCGCGCACAAAATCTTGCCCCACCAGTGTGATCGCCACGCGAAAACCTGCCGGCAACACAATCGATGTTGGCCCAATTTCGATCTCATAGGCGATGCCCGGCGTCAATAGCTCAATTTGATTATGGGAGTGATAGGGCTGGTACGGAGTCGATCTCGCCGGACCGAATCGGCGGTGCGAGGCGCTCGAGCAACCTTGAGCGATCGGCGTGCACGGGTCAAGGGCGCTCTGAAACCAGACCTCTTGGTTGTCCGCGTCAAAGGCCCGGACCATCACGAAGAAGTCCGCGTCGACAGTCGTCGAAGTCACGTACAACTTGGTCGCCACCGACGCGATAATTTCAGTCGTCGTCTCTAGAGGCGCCGTGAAGAACGTCAGACCTTCGCTCATGGCAGCAAATTCTAGTTTCGACTCCGTACTGAGCTCCTGCCACGATGCGCTCTTGCTCGCGGCATCCAAAAAAAGCGGTGTCCACTGGGTCCGTGCCAGCGGCCATTCGTGCTCCTTGCGCTGGACGAAGACTTCGCCGGGGTGGCGCACGTTGAGCAGAACCGGTGGTTCATCCTCCCATCTGTTATCGATACCCTTCAAGTAGAAGTCCAAGAAACACTTTTGAAGAGCGACCGCCTCGGGCACCATAAATAACTCTTCGTGACGTCCACCATGTCCTTCCAGCCACTTCTTCTTCGAGCTACTGCGCAGATAGCCTTCGAAGTTACCTCGAGGGTGCAGTCCCCACCCGCTCCAACTGGCCGCCGAGAGCGGCGGAACCGTGATCTTGGTCAGGTCGGTCGAATACGCGGGATGATACTCATCGTCGAGATTATCTATTTTCATCTTTCCAGCAACGTCTTCGCGGTTTGCTGTGAGTTCTTCTTCACTCAGCGTTTCGGGCCCGGCGGCGGGTTCATTAATCCAGGGATCCATGAGACCGATCGTGCCATTTCCGTGCTGGATCCTTGCAATGCGAAGATTGAAGAGCATCCGCCAGAAGGTGCAGAGAATCCCTCCATGACGACTTATCTCGCGGTAGTGCTCATTCTCGCCATCCAAGGGGATTATTGCGGCGAAATGCGGCGGTTGCAGCGCAGCGGCCTTCCATTGGCTCATGCCGTAATAAGAAACGCCGCAAAGACCGACGCGACCGTTGCACCATGACTGAGCCGCCGCACACTCTTTTGAATCGTGAAAATCCTTCGACTCGCGCGGCGAGAAGTTGTCAAGAATGCCCTGCGAACGGCCGACGCCTCGAGCGTCGACGCGAACGACGGCGTAGCCATCGCGGACCCACACTTCTGGATCAACCGTCACCCACACGACGTACGACAGCGTTGAATTGTCGCTCAACTCGGGGTGCTTTTCAATCAGCCATTCCCACTCGGCCTTGTAGCCGTCTTGATACTGAACGCCCTTGCCGTAGGGGCCTAGCGTCATGATCACCGGCACCAGGTCATCAAAGTCCGGTCGAAAGACGTCGCACCGTAGGACCATGCCATCATCCATGGCTAAGGCAACGTCTCGTTCGAAGATGATTCCTTCGGGTGCATTTCAGTTTGGCCACATCTCCTCCTTGGGTCTCTCGCACCGCACAGCAAAAGGGTGCTCGCTCGAGCTAGTGGGGATCAGCTCCGAGCGAGAACTCCAATTTCGCTTCTTCTATTGTCGCAATCGTCTTTTCCAGAGCTTTGGCCGCTCCCGCCAATCGGAGCACGAGCGATTCGTTGTTTGGCGCCAACTCACCCTTTCGCAAGTACAAGGTGTCCTCCATGCCGGTTCTGGCGTTGCCACCGAGCGCCATCGCAACGGTCGTGAGTTCGAAATGCGGACGACCAATTACGATCGCCTGCCAGACGGCACTCGGGGGGAGCTGGCGTACTGCGAAGTGTAGGTTGTCCACGGTGGCCGCCATTCCGCCCTTGACGCCCATAACAATTGAAAACTGCAATGGTTCGCTTAGGAGACCCTCTTCGAGCAGAGAGAAGCAGACCGGTATATGACCCATGTCGTAAATTTCCAATTCTGCCTTGACGCCCAGCTCTTGCATGCGAGAGGCGAGGCGACGCACGTCCGCTGGAGGATTCCGGAATTCTCCAGCGCCGAAACTCATTGAGCATGGATTGAGTGTCGCCATCTGGGGCTTCAGCTCGACCAATTTTTCCCGATCTTCGAACGGCGTATCCAGCCCCACTCCGGTAGACAACTGGATGAGAATTGGTGACTGCTCGGCAATGAGACCGATGGTCCGCTCGGCGATCTTTAGGTCGGCTGTGGGCCGTTCATTCTCATCTCGCAGATGAACGTGCACAACCGCCGCGCCCGCCTCGTAGGCTTTGGCGGCGGCGAGCGCGATCTCTTCTGGTTGTGTCGGTAATCCCGGGTTGTCCTTCGTGCTGGCGATTGGGCCCGTGGGCGCTATGGTGATGACGAGTTGGGATTTCACGTCGTTGCCTGACGGGGCTATTTGCTAGGAGCGATGACAACGACCCAAGACGCCGGCTCACCGCTTGCGTTCACAACCCGGCGACGCTCGTTCGGTCCAATGAACACCGAGTCGTTCACCCCAAGCACCACGGATTCCGTCTCTGTTTCCACGGTAATCTCTCCATCGAGAACGACGTAGACCTTGTCCGCATCGGTAGCGTCCCATTCCGCGCCACCGCCGAGTGCGAAATGGGAAATGCCGACCCAAAACTTGTCCACCGGCGATATGTCCATACCCTGTAAGCGAAACGCCTCACAACCGTTGTGATTGGCTGCCTTGTAGGGCTTCGCTTCCTTGAATCGAGTGACGATCACAGTTTGTTCCCCCCAGTTTCAATTCGGAAACTTCCTTTGGGGTCCACGATGGCAACAACGCGAACGATGCAGCCGTCGCCGCCAACCCATCGCCACGGGAACGCCGCGAACGTGACGCGCTGACCGGTCACATCATCAATGTCGCCGCCAACATTCTCGAATCCGACAATGCCTTTGCTCAAGAGAGCGCGGTGGCACGGTTCCCACTCCGGGAAGTCGTCAATGACCGCTCGACCGGTCTCTTTCTTGTACTGCTCGTTCGCCCAGGGCAAGAGTCCGTTCGGTGCGCCAGGACCGTGCGGCCCGATGGCCGTGGCGAGTGGGTGGTCGAGCGCTTGGGTGTCGGTGCCCACGGCGCGGACCTGCCGATCGGCGAACCACTCACCCGCGCTTTTGTCAAACCCGGGCGAATAGGCGTAGTACATGCTGTTGTCCCCGTAGTAATGGTGCCAACCAGTGTTCACCATCACGATGTCGTCGGGCTGAATCTGCGGAGTGGCCGCCTCTAGATCTGCGGCATTAACGACGCCCCATTTCTCCTTGGGAATCGAAACAACGACGCCGGTGCCAAAGAATCGCCAAAGTGGAATCTGGTCCAACAATGGTGTTCCCTCAATGACGTGGCCGGGTACGTCAACGTGAGTACCCGAGTGCATTACCGTAGTGATCTTTTGCGTCAGCACACCAGAACGGGCCATGGTGTGCAAGCGTTCAATCTTTACATCCTCGAAATATGGCCACGCTGGCACACCGTGTCCCCATGGATGACTAAGTTCGTGATATTCGAGTCCATTCGTTGGATCAATTTGAGGTGACATTGAAATTCCTTCCAATCGTTTCGCCCGAAGACCTCGACTAAGGTCCTCTTCCCAACAGAGTGATACAGTTTGTCCTGACTAGCAAGACAAATTGAGTATCGCACATCCAAGCGGACGCGTCAACTAGTGATTTAAGTTGTTCATCTACACGAGAGATTTCATGACGACAGAGAGCGAACACGAAAAGATAGTCAAGACCCCGAATCAGGCAATTGACGTGCAAGTGATTTCTCGGGCCGCTGCCATTCTGAAGGCTATCGGGGAGTCGCCCAACGGCGTCAGTCTTTCCCAGATTGCCAAGATAACTGGTCTGTCTCGGTCAACGATTCATCGGATCGTCGTTGCCCTGTCGCGTCAGGAGTACGTACGCAGCGCACGAGACGGCTACAAGTTGGGGCCGGCGCTGCTCCGGCTGGCCAATATGAATCGATCAAACTTTGAAATAGAGGCCCATCCTTATTTAGCCCAACTCAGTCTCGAACTGCGCGAGACCGTAGACCTCTCCGAACTGACCGGGCAAACCATTACTTTCATAGACCAGGTGATCGCCCAGCGTCGACTTCGTGCCGTGTCGGGTATCGGCACGACCTTTCCCCTATACTGCACAGCCCCTGGCAAGGCAATCCTTGCTGCTATGGATCCAGTGGAAGCGAAGTCCCTTCTCCCGGCACGCTTGGAACGACTCACCCCTTCAACTCCGACGACGTGGATGGCGCTCGAAGAGGAATTCAAGACAATCCGCGAGACGGGCATAGCCTTTGACCGCGAGGAGCATACTCTGGGGATTTGTGCGGTGGGCAAGGCGATCCAAATGAGAAACAATCAATGGTTTGCGGTGTCGGTGCCGTTACCGGTACAGCGCTTCTACGAGCAAGAGGAGCGATTGGCCAACGCCCTGACTAGGTCGGTTGAAGCGATAATTGAGGCCATGAATATAGATGACTAGCAGCACCGTGCTACAACGAAAGTCACGTACCGTTTTGGGTTTTAGGTAGTTTCAGCGCTCGACATTGGAGGAAGTATGAAGCTCGTAACATTCAATGACCATCGCGTCGGAAGAATCGACAATGACGTCGTTGTCGAACTCGATTGCGTGAGCCTGCGAGAGTACTTTGAGCGAGGTCAAACGAGCAAGGAGACTGGTGAGACGTTCCCGCTGAGTTCGTGTCAACTCCGGGCACCGATCATCCCGAAGAAGTTCTTTCACACCTCTGGGAACTTCACGGAACACGAGGAGGAGTCCAAGGCAGTGAATTGGTCCCACCCGATGCACAAGGGCATCGTCTTCTTCCAAAATGTTGACGCGATCATCGGCCCCGACGAACCAATCATCTACCCCGAGCATTTGACCAAGAAACTTGACTACGAGCTCGAAGTCGCGATCGTCATCGGGAAAGCCGGTAAATTCTTCAATCCTGAAGAGGCTAACGAGTACATCGCCGGTTATACCATATTTAACGACATCACTGCCCGCGACATCCAGGTGCGCGAGATGCAATCCGGTGTCTTCTCATTCTGCAAAGCGATAGACACTTTTTGTCCCATCGGGCCTTACATCGTGACCGCCGACGAAATCGGTGATCCGCACGATCTCGGCATGGAACTCTATGTAAATGGTGATCTGCGCCAGAAGGGCAACACGAGCAAGATGAAGTTAACCATGGCCCAACTCGTCGCCTACCATTCACCGCAAGGATATAGTCCCGGCGACCTTCTTTCGACAGGCACGATTGGCGGCGTAGCTGGCTTCAGCCCTGATGCGGAATCGCTCTACCTTCGGCCGGGTGATGTGGTCGAAGCCAAGGTCGAGAAGCTCGGAACGCTTCGCAATCCGGTCATCTCGTGGGAGCAAGGCCATCACACCGCGGTCCCTTCGGGAGAATTCTGGAGCAATGTAATGAGCGGGCAATGAAATTCGCCAATCTACACAATCGCGTACGTCTCTTCACGGAAGCGGGCGCCATTGACGTTGAAGAGTCAAGCGACCACAGGTTCCCATCTGACCCTGACGCAATCTACGAGCGATGGGAGGAATTCCAAGCTTGGGCTTCGACACACCGAGACGGCGAAGCCGAACCTTGTCAAGCCACTGACCTGGGTGGGCCTTCGCCACGACCCAACCAGGTGTTCACCCTGGCGCTTAACTACGCACCCACTCCGCCGAGGCGGGCTTTGAGGTGCCCTCCGAGCCGTTGGTTTTCACCAAGTTTCCCAGCTGCATTACCGGTCCCATTGCGAAAGTCGACCTACCGCTCGACACGATCGACTGGGAGGTGGAAGCGGTTGTGGTCATAGGAAATCTGGCCAAAAGTGTCAGTGAAGAGGAAGCATGGGGTCACGTTGCTGGACTGACCTTGGGCCAGGATCTCTCTGAGCGCACGGTCCAGATGAGGGGAAAGCCTGCGCAGTTCTCACTCGGTAAATCACTCCGGGGTTTTGGACCGACGGGTCCCTATTTGGTGACCACCGACGAACTGACTTCGCGTGACGACATAGAAATCAGTTGTTATCTCAATGGCACGAAGATGCAAGCGGCGCGTACGTCGGGAATGATTTTTTCGATTCCGTCGCGGATTGCAAAGATCTCGGCGGTATGCGACCTTCGACCCGGGGACATAATCTTTACCGGCACGCCCGAAGGGGTGGGACTGCACCTTAGCCCGCCACGTTTTCTGCGACCGGGCGATGAACTCGTCAGTCAAATGGAGGGCCTAGGGGAGCTCCGTCAAACGTTTGTTGCATGAACATTCCACGTGTGCGCGAATCGTCATTCGAACTCAACTCGTGCAAACGTTCTGTACTGTTATTGATCGATCATTGAGGAGATTGAGTGCTCACGATCGTTGCAGTACCCACTACGCAATCAAGGACGAGGCTAACGACGCACGGGCAATGTTGTAACGACGCCCGAATAGCTGTCGCCAACGTGAGAGCAAGTCTCAAAGGCTTCTCGTTCGAGGACGGTTGGTTCCATTCAATGAATAACTTCGCTGAGCAACGAGGAGTGTAGATGGACAAAGTCATAGATACCGCGAGTGCGGCGGTTGCGGATATTCCAGATGGCGCGTCACTCGCCGTCGGAGGTTTCGGGCTGTGCGGCATACCGAGCGCGCTGATCGCGGCACTGCTCGCCGTGGGCACCACCGACCTGGTGACAGTCAGCAACAACTGCGGCGTCGACGAGTGGGGGCTCGGGATGCTGCTGTCAGCCAAGCGCGTTCGTCGCACCACCGGTTCCTACGTTGGCGAGAACAAGGAGTTTGAGCGCCAATTTCTCTCGGGCGAGCTGGAGGTCGAGCTGGTTCCCCAGGGGACGCTGGCCGAGCGGCTGCGCGCGGGGGGCGCGGGTATTCCCGCCTTCTATACGCCAGCGGGAGTCGGCACCCAGATCGCCGAGGGCGGGCTGCCGTGGCGCTACGACGGCGCGGGCGGTATCGCCATAGCTTCACCGCAGAAAGAGGTTCGCGAATTCGACGGGAAGCGTTACGTGCTCGAGCGGGGGATTCGGACCGATTTTGCCCTGGTGCACGCTCGTTACGGTGATCGTCTCGGGAATCTGGTCTACGAGAAGAGCGCCCAGAACTTCAATCCGCTCGTGGCGGCTGCCGGGCGGATCACCATTGCTGAGGTCGAAGAGTTGGTCGAGCCGGGCGAACTGGATCCGATGCACGTCCATACGCCGGGCATCTTCGTCCAGCGCGTGGTCCACGCGCCAGGGATTGAGAAGAAAATCGAGAAGCGGACGGTAACTCCGTGAGTGCACGAACCCGTGACCAATTAGCGGCGCGCGTTGCTAGGGAACTGAGCGATGGGCAGTACGTCAACCTCGGCATTGGCCTGCCGACGTCTGTGCCCAATTTCATCCCTGACGGTCTGCACGTGGTCCTGCACGCCGAAAACGGGATCTTGGGCGTAGGACCGTATCCTTGGCCCGACGCCGTCGATCCTGACCTTATCAATGCGGGCAAAGAGACGGTAACGGTCCTTCCCGGCGCCTCATTCTTCGATTCGGCGTCTTCGTTTGCGATGATCCGGGGCGGTCACGTGGACGTTGCCGTCCTCGGCGCCATGCAGGTCTCGGTGGCCGGGGATCTGGCCAACTGGATTATTCCCGGAAAGATAGTCAAGGGCATGGGCGGCGCGATGGACCTCGTCCACGGCGCCAAGCGTGTCATCGTCATGATGGAGCACGCCGCGAAGGACGGGGGCTACAAGATCGTCAACGAGTGCTCGCTGCCGCTGACGGGCCAGACCTGCGTCCAGCGAATCATCACCGATCTCGCTGTCATCGACGTGAAGCCCGAGGGCCTGGTGCTGCGCGAACTGGCTCCTGGGGTGTCAGTCGACGAGGTGAGAGCACTCACCGAGCCAGAACTCATCATCGACCTGGAGGGATGACGGCGACGCTGATTCTCGTTGGCTCGACATACAATACGTTCGGACGGTCCCTGTCAGCGGGAGTCATCCGACGGGGCGGCGCCTAATTGGTAATCAGCGTGGAATTATTGGATAGTCGGAAGTCTGCATAACCCGAGTGCACTCAGACGGCCCCCGCCGGAGCTAGCGGGATGCAGATGCGTAAATTTCCTCGCCATGTCGAAGGTACGTTGAGACATCGCGATGGCGAAATCTTCGAGAGTCCATCTGGCGCTGCGAGGGGCGTCACTGGATCCAGTGTGAACGGTTGGTCGTTCTGGAAACTTGACACCGCCGGAAATCGGGGACTCAACAGTCTCTTTAACGACTACGTTGACCAAACCGCCGCTGACGTTGACGAGGACGCGAGTGAAGACGATGGCGACGACGAAGATGACGATGCCTGAACAGACATGAACCTAGAAGAAGAGCTTCAGAAACTGCTAACCGTCGTAATCGAAAAGGTTGGAATTTGGACTGAGAGAAGTACTTGGTGCCCGCAAGTAGGATCGAAAACCGCCTCTGAATTAGCGAACACCGAAGTGGGCCAGGACGGAACCTGAGGGACGGCGCCTATCAATACTGCCTTTGCCCTTGCGGGCGCGGACATGAATTACGCTCTCGAGCTCGCGAGATCGTTCAACTTGATTTTGGATCAAAAGAGAACTTCAATCTCGCTGGAGGTGATGGCTAGGACCGCCTTGGAGGCGTCTGGTTGTGCATGGTGGCTCCTCGATCCAGACATCGGTGCAAGACAACGAGTATGCAGACTTCAATTACTTCGCATAAGCAGAGCGGTCAATCTTTCGAAGTCGATCGCCAGCAGTGGGGCCGACCCGATTGAAGTCGGAGGAGAACCGGAACTAGTTCGTAAGTACTCCCGAAAACTATGCCTGAAGGAATTCGAGACTCACGACCGCAAGAAGAATCGAAAATGTGAAACGGAAGTCCTTACTTCTTATACAAGTCGAGTTGCGGCACTGACCAATGCAGCCCACTTTCATTGTTCGTATGAGATTTATTCAGGTTCAGCTCATGCGGAAGTCTTCGGAATCTTCAGGATCTATGGACCATTCGCGAGTACGTACCCCGAGAGACAAACGGTGTTCATGTTGGCGCGTAAGCCGCGCGCAGTACTCGCAGCGAGCCAGGCAATGCTCGTCGCGCTGATCCAGCCGATGACGAGAGCGACCATCTTGTTCGGATGGGATTCGAAGACGATAGGACGGGACGTAGACGAACTGATCGTACTTGCAAATGACACTGCGGTCTTTTTGGATGAGTTCTGCAAATCTCTTCCCGAGTCGGCACCTCTTTCTTAAAGCGAATTGCCACGTTGGGAATGCAAGTTGCCCAGTTCGGACTCTCGCACAAGCAGGGTTCTTTCGAGAATTCCACCGTTTCACGGTGGCAGTTATGAAGCAGATTGGTGAGAGTTACTCTGTTAGAGCCTTAATCAAACGACCCGAACAGCCAGACGGCCGTCGCCGACGCTTCGTCCCGATCAAGCTGAGTCATTGGAAGACCATTCTTCCACCACCCGTCATCGGGCCACTTCCTCGTAGTCAGAACCGACTCGGTGGTTGTTGAAAGGCAAGCGATCATTCCTCGCTGGTAAATGTGCGGGACGAGTACATTCAGGCCACCGATCTTCAAAATTCCGGCACAACCTGGGCGGGCCCAAGGCAAGGTCTGTGACTATGTTGAGCACGCAGCACCGGCCCGATCTGACCCAGGTCAAGGTATGACCAAGGTGTCCTTCGCTCGATCTGTCGATCGACGCCGGTGCTGCGCTTCAAAGCGCACCGGCCAGACGGAACTGACCTGATAGGAGCTTGGCTAGAAGCCCCGTCACAGACCTGTCGTCCGCCCGACCGGTTCGCCCACCGTCAGAACAGACCTAACGGAAGGCAGATACAGCATGGCAAACATTCAACACGGCGTCATAGGTGGCGTCGATACTCACAAGCACACGCATTACGCGGCCGTCATAGATCGTCACGGACAACTCCTGGGAGATCGGGAGTTCGAGGCCTGCGACGATGGCTACCGCCAACTCCTTCAATGGATGCGTTCACACGGATCTGTTCAGGCGATTGGCGTTGAGGGCACCGGTCACTACGGCACGACACTGACCAGATATCTCACCGGTGCCGGCGAGCGCGTGGTCGAGGTGAACCGACCAAACCGTCAGGCGCGTCGCCTCGAGGGAAAGTCAGATCAACTCGACGCGGAACAGGCCGCGCGCTCGGTCCTTTCGGGGGCCGCCACGGCTGATCCCAAGACGAAGTCCGGCGCTATTGAAGTGATCCGGTTCCTACGGGTTACACGGGCAAGCGCCGTCAAGTCCCGAACTATGGCCTTTAATCTCCTGCACAGCGTCATGATTACGGCCCCTTCGCCACTTCGCGAAGAACTGGTGCACCTGACCAAGCGGACCCTCGTGAACCGTTGCTATCGCTTACGACCCGAAACCGACGATCTCGCGAGTCTCGTGGCGAACCCGGAACGACTCCTGCTCGCCGGCACCAAGACGACGTTGCGCGAGCTCGCGCATCGCTTCAAGACCCTCGATGAGGAGGTGAAGGTACTGAGCCTCCAAATCACCAAGCTCGTCGAACTGATTGCGCCCGAACTCACCGCGGTCTTCGGTGTGGGCACCGAGATTGCTGGGCAGTTCCTCGTGACCGTCGGTGACAACCCCGGCCGGATTCGCAGTGAGGCAGCCCTCGCGAAGATCTGTGGTGTCGCCCCGAAGCCGACAGGCAGTGGCAAGACCTCGGGTCGCCACCGACTAAGTCGAAGTGGGGATCGCGCCGCAAACAGCGCGCTCTACATCATCACCATTGTTCGGATGCGCCACCACGAACCCACTCGCGCATACTTTGAACCTCGAACCGCCGAAGGACTCAGCAAACGCGAGATCATCCGCTGCCTAAAGCGCTACATCGTTCGAGAGATCTACCTGGCGTTGCCCAAAGTTGAGGAACTGAAAGAAATCAACCAGGCCGCTTGACAAACATAGGAGCGTTGCCCAAAGTTGAGGAACTGAAAGAAATCAACCAGGCCGCTTGACAAACATAGGAGCATCGAGCGGTGGCACCTGACGCTGAAGAAGTGGCTGCGCAAACAGCCGCCGGCCGCGACCATCGAAGAGCTGCAGTTACAGATCGACGGCTTCGTGAAGTACTACACGAGAAGCGACCGCACCAAGCGAGGGACTGTCCGCCAATGCACGCGTGGCGCTCGCTCGACAAAGCAACGCCCGAGATAGACGGTCAGCCGTTGCTCGCCAAGACTCGCGTGCGTCGCGATCACGTCGACCACTGGGGCTCGGTCACCCTGCGCTATCGCCGCAAGCTGCATCACATCAGCGTCGGACGAGCGCAACGACACAAACGCGTGCTCATCTTGATGGCCGATCTTGACGTTCGTGTGGTCGACGAAGACGGTGTCTTACTTCGACATTTCGAGTTGGATCCGACTCGCGACTATCAAGCGAGAGGGCGAAGTAGTCTCTGAGGGTTCGTTTGTCCCAGAAATTCTGCTACATCACAATAGTGGGCCGTGCAGGACTTGAACCTGCGACCCCTTGCGTGTCACGCCCATATTTCCTCTTCACCGCCGCTTTCTGACGTCCAAATTTCGCCAAATCGTAGCACTCTGATTCCACTGAGATTCGCCATTGGTGGCTCAGATGTTTCGGCATTGCTGACGGCGTTGCTGACGGAGATTTTGTTCATGATCTTGGATCTTCGATCAAATTTTTCGAATCGAAAAATTGAACTGTCCTTTGCAGTCTATGCAAAGGGTAGTAATTTGGTGTCCGCATCATCGAACTACGGGATACTATTCTCGCCCAGTCACTGACAGCGTTGCTGATGGATGTCATTGCCCTATCTCGAATGGGAAAGCGTTCGCTGGAGCCATCACCAGAACGAGGCAATCTTCTGCGCCAGCCCCGCCGTCGTACCCAACATATCGGTAAGCAAGCGCTTGCGCAATCGCTTGCTGTGTCCGTCTCATTGCGTTTGACACTCGATTGGACGTGTCCAAGCGAGGGATAAGGGGCATGTGCTCAGTCTCTCAATCGTCGTAAAGAGAGTCGTGATCCGAGTCAATTGTCCAATATCCGAAGCGAGAATTGAGCAACTCAACGACTGCGTCACTGTCCACGTAACTTGGACGATATTCGAGTCCGAGTCCTTTCGCAGTTGAAACATCAGCGGCGCTAACGCTTTGATGGCAATAGGGGCATTTGCACGGGAGTCTCTCCTAGACGTCGCGATCTATCGAATCACGCTCTAGGTTAGAGCTCCTAAGCGTTAGTTGAGGGTTTCGCCACACGCCGAAGCAACGAGCGGTAGGTGTGCCCCATCACCAGAGAAATGGACGAGTAGAGGGTCATCGAAGTCATTGGGCTGGTCTTCCGTGTCGAGTGTAGGTTCATGTTG
>Ga0208357_1000735_pt1 | contig 25332 bp, 23 predicted proteins | sample NGESurdeep092012_6_FD_184487 | JGI IMG/M metagenome (GOLD analysis project Ga0208357, IMG submission 184487) | Arctic peat soil microbial communities from Barrow, Alaska - NGEE Surface sample F52-2 deep-092012 (SPAdes) | ecosystem: Environmental > Terrestrial > Soil > Wetlands > Peat ...
CATCCCATGCTGACCTCCACCACAGCCAGCATCTTGAATCAGAATTCGATGCCCCGGGGAATCCCCAATCGATTCCTTCCACACGAATCAGACTCTAGGGTCACGATTGGACGCGAATTGACAACCGGAGCCACCTCTCACTTCGTACTCCGCCTTGTTGTAAACGCCGCGCGAGGAACGACCGTCCTCGTGCGCCAAGCACTTCTCGATCCAATCGCTGTTGAAGCCCAGTTCGTTGAGAAGCGTGGAGCCCGTTCTTCGTAGATCGTGAACTGTAAATGGCTACAGCGGCAGGCCATCCTTCTTCGCTTGCGCGACAACCGCGTAGGTGACGCGATTGAACGTCGCGCGCGACATGGGCGCATCCGCGTCGTAGCGCGACGGAAGGAGAAACTTCGAATTTCCGGCGCACGTCTTCAGCGCGATCATGATGTCGAGAACCTGACGCGACAGATAGACGTTATGCGCCTTTGAGCGCTTCATTCGCTCCTTCCGGATTGTCCAGACGGTGTTCTCGAAATCGACCTCGTCCCATAAGGCATCCTGCAGTTCGCTCTTGCGCACCATAGTCAGCAAGTAGAGCCGCATGCCGAGCCTGATGGTCGGCAACGTCGCTACCTTCTCGAGCAGCTTGACCATGACCCTGATCTCGGTTGGCGAGAGTGATCGATCCTTCGGCACGAACGTCGCAATCGAGGCGGGTCCCACACCGTCGGCCGGGTTGGCGACCTTCTCGCCGTGCAAGATCGCGAAGCCATAGATCTGCTTGACGATGTCGCGGACATGGATCGCCGTCGCCGGCGCGCCGCGGTCGACGATGGCACCGCAATGAGCCCTCAGGTCGTCCGGCGCGATCTCGGTCAGCAGCCTGTTCCGCCGCATGGGTATCAGTTCGCGCTCGAAGATCGACCGGCGCATCGCCCGTGTGCTGTCCGCCATCGGCGCCGCGGTCAGCCATTTCTCGCCGAACTCGCCAAAGCTCTTCGCCTCCAGGAGACGCCGCTTCTCCCGCTGCTTTTCAATCGCCGGCGACCGTCCCTCGCTAATGGCCCGTTTGGCGTCGATGCATAGCTCTCGAGCCCGAGCCAGCGACAGACCGGCCGGGCCGTACTTACCGAACGTGACGGTCTCACGCCGCCCGTTCATCCGATAATTGAGTTGGAAAGTGAGTATGCCCGACGGTCTTACGAGCATATACATGCCGTCCCGGTCCGTGACCTTGTAAAGCTTCTCTTTTGATTTCAGATGCTTAAGGGCTGCACCGGTCAACATTTTGGCCGTCTCCACGAAAAAAGACCGTCAGGCCATTTTCGGGCACCTATCCGACATAATTACTTGTTCTTTCAATGTGTTATGAAGAAAAAAAGACCGTCATAGGCGCTCAGACCCTGACGGTATCGGACGAAATCCATTTTCGCAATGGGGAAGCGCACCGTCAGGGAGTACGTCAGCGGCGATCTCTGCCAGCCGAAAGTCCCCGAACGTCTTTGGATGATTTTATTTTGTTTATCAGTATGTTATGGAGGTTTCCGGGACGCTGCTGGATAGACCCGGATGGGCCAGAATCATTCCCACTCGATGGTGCCGGGGGGCTTCGAGGTAACATCGTAGACCACGCGGTTGATCCCGCGCACTTCGTTGATGATGCGGGTCGCGGTGGCGCCCAGGAATTCGTGGCTGAAGGCGTAGGATTCCGCCGTCATGCCGTCGGTCGAGGTCACCGCGCGCAGCGCCAGCACATAATCGTAGGACCGGCTGTCGCCCATCACCCCGACGCTGCGCACCGGCAGCAGCACGCAGAACGCTTGCCAGATCGAATCATACAAACCGGCGCGGCGGATTTCGTCGAGATAGATGGCGTCGGCTTGGCGCAGGATGTCCAGCTTGTCGCGAGCGATGGCGCCGGGAATGCGAATGGCGAGACCCGGCCCCGGAAATGGATGGCGATTGACGAGGCTCGGCGGCAGGCCCAATTCGCGCCCCAACGCGCGCACCTCGTCCTTGAATAATTCGCGCAGTGGCTCGACCAGTTTCAGCTTCATGCGCGCCGGCAGGCCGCCGACATTGTGATGCGATTTTATGGTGACGCTGGGGCCGCCGGCAAAGCTGACGGATTCGATGACGTCGGGATAGAGCGTGCCCTGCGCCAGGAATTGCACGCCGCCGAGCTTTTGCGCCTCCTCGTCGAAGACGTCGATGAAGGTGGCGCCGATGATCTTGCGCTTCTGCTCCGGGTCTTCGACGCCGGCCAGCTTGCCCAGAAACAGGTCGCTCGCATCGCGATGGACCAGCGGAATGTTGTAATGATCGCGGAACAGGGTGACGACTTCATCCGCCTCGTCCCGGCGCAACAGGCCGTGATCGACGAAGATGCAGGTGAGCTGATCGCCGATCGCCTCATGCAGCAGCACCGCCGCCACCGATGAATCGACGCCGCCGGAAAGGCCGCAGATCACCCTGCCCGTGCCGACCTGTTTGCGCACCCGCGCGATTTCCTCGGCGCGGAAGGTGGCCATCGACCAGTCGCCGCGCAGACCAGCAACATGGTGCGTGAAGTTCTTCAGGAGTGCCGCGCCGTCGGGGGTATGCATCACCTCGGGATGGAACATCAGCCCATAAAATTTGCGCCGGTCGTCGGCGATGGCGGCGAACGGCGCACCCTCACTGGTACCCACCACCCGGAAGCCGGGCGGCGGCTCGGTGATGCGGTCGCCATGGCTCATCCAGACCTGGTGCCGTTCGCCGGGTTGCCACAGCCCGTCGAACAGCGCGCAGGGTTCGCGAATGTCGAGAAAGGCACGGCCGAATTCGCGCTCATGCCCGCTCTCGACGCGGCCGCCCAATTGCGCCGCCATGCTCATCTGGCCATAGCAGATGCCGAGCACCGGCACGCCAAGCTCGAATACATTTTGCGGCGCGCGCGGCGTGCCGATATCGGCGACCGAAGCCGGACCGCCCGACAGGATGATGGCGCTGGGCGCAAAGGCGGCTAGCTTCTCCGCGGCGATGTTGAAGGGGTGAATCTCGCAATAGACGCCGCTCTCCCGCACCCGTCGCGCGATGAGCTGGGTCACCTGGCTGCCAAAATCGAGGATCAGAACGCGATCGGTCATGTATCCACTTCTATCTCGGTAAGATCATCCGCGGTGGCGTCTGGTTCCGGTTCCGGTTGCTGGGCCTCGACCGGCTTTACCGGCTTGGCCCGCTCCATCACCGCGACGAAGAACCCATCGGTGCCGTGGCGCGCCGGTGACAGGCGCAGCATCGGGTCGCGTGTCGGGCACTCATCGCCAACCGCATCGCGCCACACCGCGTCGATCGGCAGCAGCGAAAAATCCGCGTGCGCGACGAGAAACCCGATCACTTGATCCTCATTCTCTTCGCGCAACAGCGAACAGGTAACATAGGCGAGGCGGCCGCCCGGCTTCACCAGGCGTTGCGCGCTGTCGAGAATGTCGGCTTGCAGCGCCATCAACTCAGTCAGATCGTTCGGACGCAGCCGCCATTTGGCGTCGGGATTGCGCCGCCAGGTGCCGGTACCGGTGCACGGCGCATCGACCAGCACGCGGTCGAAGCTTTGCGCATGGCGCTTCACCCATTTGTCGCGCTGATCGGCCAGTGGCTGGCGTTGCACGATGCTGGCGCCGGCGCGACGCAGGCGCTGGGTCGCGCGCTCCAGCCGCAACGCCGAGACATCGCTGGCGACCAGGTGCCCGCGATTACCCATGCTGGCCGCGAGCGCCAGGGTCTTGCCCCCTGCCCCGGCGCAAAAATCGACGACCCGCATGCCGGGCCGCGCGTCGACCAAGAGCGAGGCGAGTTGCGAGCCTTCATCCTGCACTTCGATGCCGCCGCTTTTGAAAATCGCGAGCGTCGACAGGGGCACCCGCCCGAACACGCGCAGGCCCAGCGGCGAATATTTGGTGCGCGCCGCCTCGACCCGATCACGCCCCAGCACTGCCCGCGCCTTCTCGCGATCCGATTTCAGCGTGTTGACGCGCAGGTCGAGCGCCGCCGGCTGATTCAAGGCCTCCGCCTCGCGCGCGAGGTTGCGGCCAAGCGCGGCCTCGAGATGGGGCTGCAGCCAGGCCGGATAATTGCCGACGACGTCCGGCGGCATGTCCCGGTGCAGCAGCGTGCCACCGGCGATCATGTCGATCAGCCGCTCCTCATCGCTGGAGAGGCGCGGCGGCCGAAAGCGGTCGCCGTCGCAGGCTTCCTTGATGTCATCGGGCGACCAGCCCTCGACCAGCACCAGCGCGATCAGCAGACGCGTGCGGCCGTGCGGCGTCAGCGACGGCGCCATGCGGCCAAGCCACCAGTCGAGCGAGGCACGCCAGCGCAAGACGGCATAGATATGTTCCGAGATCGCGGCGCGATCCTTCACGCCGGCAAAGCGATGGCGCCGGAAATATTCCGCGACCGTGGTGTCGGCGGGCGCGCGACCGCGCTCCACGGTATCGAGAAGCTGAATCGCCGCCTCGACGCAGGCACCCGGCGTCAAGCGTCAGTCCCGTACCGCGAACATCGCCCAGCGCGCGCCCGGCTTAGTCACGCCCAGCAGCACCCGCGCGCATTCGAGCTCAATCTCGTCGGCCAGCAGCAGATGCTGGGTGCCGGCATGTGCGTCGCGATAGGCGCGCTGAAGCCGGCTCGGCCGCAGCGACACGCCACGCGAATAGCGATGCGCGAAGGTGGTGATCTCCGACAGCACATCGTGAATATGCCGCATCGCCAGTCGGACCAACGCGATCTGCTCGAGGGTCGGTGCAATGCCCTGCGCCGAGCTTTCGGCGATGCCGGTCCAGCCCTCGTAGACGAAGGCGCGCGCGGCGCGATATTTCGCCTCGGCCTCGGCGAAGGCTTTGCGGAAGGTCGGGCTGTCGGCCAGCAGGCCGAACGCGTCGTGCCGCTCGCGCGCCAGTCGCGCGATCTCGTCGAGCGCGCGCCGTCCGACGCCGAGCGCCCACGAGGTATGGCCCCAGGCGGTGAATCCGACGAGGTCGATTTGATATTGCGTGCCGCCGCGCCGCGGCGTCTCGGCATCGAACGAATAGGTCATGTGTTCGGGCACGAACAGGTCGGCGCCTTTCTGAACATAATCGAAGCTGCCGGTCGCGCGCAGCCCCAGCACGTCCCAATTGCCCTTCAGCTCGACCGTGTCCTTGGGATGGTGCATCAGCACGATCTCGGGCGAGCCGTCGGGATTGAGCACCGGCTTCCCGGCATCGTCCACGATGAAGCAGCCGGAATGCACCCATTCGGCGTGCGGAATGCCGCTGCCATAGGCCCAGCTGCCGCCGATGCGATAGCCGCCATCGACACGGCGCGCCTGACCGCGCGGCACGCCATTGCCGGAGATGGTGGCGTCCGGCCCATGGCCATAGATCGCCTGAGCGCCCTTATCGGGAATGAAGGCGCCGGCCGACGCCGCCATCACGCCGGCGACCATGGTGCACCAGCCCGCCGAGCCATCGGCCCAGGCCAGGCGCTCGACGATCCGCATCGCATCGACGAAATCCAGCTCGGCGCCGCCCAGTACGCGCGGCAGCAGCATCGAATAGAGCCCGGCCTTGCGCAATTCGGCGACCACCTGGTCGCTCTGCTGCTGTGCGCGCTCGGCCGCCTCCGCCTCCGCCTCGATCAGCGGCACGAGACGCTCGGCCGTCGCCATCAAGTCGCGCGCTTCTGCGCTTCCACTCATGATCCGTCCCTTCTCGCCTATTCGCGGCAGGTAAAGTTGGCGCTGTCCTCGGGATTGCCGCTGCCCTTGTACTGAGCATGCTGGGGATAGGCGCATAGCGGCCGGCTGCGTCCGGGGAAAGCCGTCCCCGTCGCGATCACCTGGTCCGGTGCGTGGCCGTGCTCCACCCAATCAACCACCGCGGTCAGCAGATCGAAATTGTCGAGCGCGGGACCGCCGCGGCAATGCCCCATCCCGGGGACGAAATAGATGCGGCTGGATTGGGCGCGCACTTTCTCCATGCCGCCTGAATCCTTCGCCATCCGCTGATAATAGTCGAGTGTGTCGAGCGGCGAGAACCACGGATCGCTCCAACCGTGATAGTAGAGAATCTTGCCGCCATGGCCGAAGAAGCTGGTGAGATTGGTCCACAGCACGGTATCGGTCAGTTGCTCCTGTCCATCGGCATCGACGCGGTCTTCGATCCGATCGACATCAATGCTTTGGTAAAATGGCGGGTTCACCGGGCTGTGCGCGGCACTGGCGAGAATGCCGGGAATGAAGCCCGGCGCGTCCATCCCGCTGTCATAGGGAAAGGCCGGATAGGATTGCGTGCCGCGCGAATTCTTCGGCCCGGCAAGGCCCGTCTTCAACGCGCCGACCTGTGCCGGCGACAGGCAGGACGCATCCTTCTCGGCCTTGCACTGCAATACCATCGGGTCGAAATGACAGTGCAGCCCGTCGAAGATCATGCCGTCCTTGATGCCGTCCAGCGCATCGCAAGCGCCTAGAATGGCGCCGACCACCAGCTTGCGATCGGCGGCGGAGAAGGCCTTCGTCGGCTCGGGCTTGCCCGATGGGTCCTTGGGCGCGATCGCGGTGAAGGCGTGATTGGCCCAGGCGAGGCCGAGATTGGAATGGCCGGTATTCATCGCCGGATCCCCCGAGACGATGCCGTCAAACGCTTCGGGATACCGTTCGGAGGCGAGCATGCCTTCGCGGCCCCCGGTCGAACAGCCGGTGAAATAGGAATGCCGAGGCCCTTCGCCGTAGTAGCGCGCGAGGATCGCCTTGGCCGCCGCCGTGACTTTGCCGACGGAAGAATTGGCGAAATTCAACGCCGCCTCCTGGTCGGCGAAAAACGAGGCATCGAACACCGCGCCCTTATGCCCGCTGTCGGTCGAGACCACGGCGAAGCCGCGCGCCAGCGCCGGCACATCGCCGGCGGCCGCCGGCCCGAGGGGCGGCAGCACCGAGCCATTGAGCCCGCCGCCGCCCTGGAACAGGAAACGCCCGTTCCAGCGATCGGGGAGCGCGATGGCGAAGCCGATGGCATAAGGCTTGCCGCCAACGCCGGTGCGCGCATCGATGACCCCATCCGCGCGGCAATGCGCGGGGACGGCGACCGCGACCGTCATCGGCCGCGGGGGTGCGATTTTCACGGAATGCGGCGGCGCGTCGGCCATGGAATCGGCCTTGACGATGGCGATGCTTGTGCCGGGAATTTTCAATCCCACCAGATCGGCGCATTTGAGGGCGGGCGCGATCGCCGCCTCAATGTCGGCGGCCCGCGCCGGCCCGACCGCAAGCGTCATCGCCGATACCAGCGCCAAACCGATCGCCCCCAGCAGGAACCGCATCTCGCCCTCTCCTATTCTCATGTCCGCAGCACTCCGTCAGACTTTCCGCGCGGCACGCGCTCATCCGCCCGTTGGATAATTCGGCGCCTCGCGCGTCACCGCGATGTCGTGGACATGGGATTCGCGCAAGCCCGCCGAGGTGATCTGAACGAAGCGACAGTCTTTCTGCATATCGGCTATGGTGCGATTGCCGGTATAGCCCATGGCGGCACGCAGGCCGCCGACCAGCTGATGAATCACGTTGGCCACCGGCCCCTTGTGGGGCACGCGGCCCTCGACGCCTTCGGGCACCAGCTTCAGGGTCGAGGTCACCTCCTGCTGGAAATAGCGGTCGGCCGAACCGCGCGCCATCGCGCCGACGGATCCCATGCCACGATAGGATTTATAGCTGCGGCCTTGATAGAGATAGACCTCGCCGGGGCTTTCATCGGTGCCGGCGAACAGCGAGCCGATCATCGCGCAATCCGCGCCGGCCGCGATCGCCTTGGCGAGATCGCCGGAATATTTGATGCCGCCATCCGAGATCACCGGCACGTCGCGCTTGCGGCAGGCACCCACGGCATCCAGCACCGCCGTCAATTGCGGCACGCCGACCCCGGCGACCATGCGGGTGGTGCAGATGGAGCCGGGGCCGATGCCGACCTTCACCGCGTCGGCGCCCGCCTCGATCAGCGCCTCGGCGCCCTCGGCGGTGGCGATATTGCCGGCGACGATCTGGGTGTAGTTGGATAGCCGCCGGATACGCGACACCGTCTCCAGCACCCGGGCCGAATGGCCGTGCGCGGTATCGACCACCAGCACATCGACGCCGGCATCGAACAGCGCCTCGGCGCGCGCGACGCCGTCATCACCGGTGCCGGTCGCGGCGCCGGCGCGCAGCCGGCCTTGCTCGTCCTTGCAGGCGAAGGGAAATTTCTGCGCCTTCTCGATGTCCTTCACTGTGATCAGGCCGACACAGCGATAGGCATCGTCCACCACGATCAGCTTCTCGATGCGATTCTGGTGCAGCAGGCGCTTCGCCTCCTCGCGGCGGACGTTCTTTTCGCGCACGGTGACGAGCCGCTCGCGCGTCATCAACTCGGCGACCGGCTGGCCCGGCTCGGTGGCGAAGCGCACGTCGCGGTTGGTGATGATGCCGACCAGCTTGCCGTTGCCCCGCTCCACCACCGGAATGCCAGAAATGCGGTGATCCGCCATCAGACGGAACGCGTCGGCCAGCGTCTCGTCGGGGTGGATGGTGACCGGATTGACCACCATGCCGGCCTCGAATTTCTTCACCTTGCGCACTTCATCGGCCTGCTCGGCGATGCCGAGGTTGCGATGAATGACGCCAAGCCCGCCCGACTGTGCCATGGCGATGGCCAGCGCGCTTTCGGTCACGGTGTCCATCGCCGCCGAGATCAGCGGAATGCCCAGGCTGACCTCGCGCGTCAGCCGGGTCTTGGTCTCGGTTTCGGTGGGTAGCACGCCCGAGGCGGCGGGTACGAGCAGTACGTCGTCGAAGGTATAAGCCTGACGGAATTCCATGGAAGGGCCTTCCACTCAACATGTTGAGGGTTGGCGACCCATCATACACAACATGCAGCGTATTGGAAGGGGCGTCTGCGCCTATAAATGCACCCGCCAGCCGCGCCTGCCAAGCCCCTGGCTTGGCACGGCCAAATTGGCTTCGTTCGGCAAAAAGCTATTTTATTGGCTTCGCACCGCCCCATCGCGCCGTCATCATTTAGGTATGATGTTGCGTACATTTTTCAAGCATTATACGGCTTTTCCGCGAAATCCCCATGCAACAACGCAACGCGGCCACATTTAGCGGCGGCGCCGTCGCCCGCTAGCGTGGCGGCGGCAACCCACCAATTGGAGCGCTCGGCCCGCAGCGTGTCGGCGGCGGCGATCGCCGCCGCGTGGTCGGGGAAAAGGGCAAAGCAGGTCGCCCCGCTGCCGCTCATCCTCGCCAGCAGGCATTGATCGGCGCGCGCCAGCCGCGCCAGCACCGCCCCGATTGCCGGCATTAGGCCGATCGCGGCACCGGTTAGATCGTTGTCGTGATCCGATAAAATAGTTGAAAATTCAAATATATCCGATGGGATATTAAATCGCCTCCGCAGCGAGAACTCGCCGCCAAATACGCGATAGACGGCGGCGGTCGGCAGCGGGATTTTCGGATTGACGAGAATGATCCCGCAGGCGGGGAGCGGCGCCGCCGGCGCCACCTCGTCGCCGATCCCGCCCAGCCATACTGGCCGCGCCACGAGGCAGGCCGGCACATCGCTGCCGAGGGTCGCGGCAACCGCCATCAGCAGGTACCGATCGGGGCAATTCCACATGGCCGCCAGCGCGCGCAGGCACGCGGCGGCATCACTCGATCCGCCGCCGATCCCTGACGCCACCGGCAGGTTCTTGACGAGGGTGATGGCGGCGCCATCGTGCCGGCCCAGCCGGCTGGCCAGCGCATCCGCCGCGCGCCACACTAGATTGTCGCGGGGCGCGCCGTCGAGTGACGCCGCGAAGGGGCCGGTCACGGTCAGGCTGGTCACCGGCGCCGGCGCGACCTGGATTTCGTCGCCGATATCGGCGAAGGCCACTAGGCTGTCGAGATAATGCAACCCATCCGCGCGGCGGCCGGTCACATGAAGATAGAGATTGAGCTTCGCGGGGGCGAAGCAGCGCCACGCGGTCACACCGGCGGTTCTAGCCGCCGCGCGGCGACGGCAAGGCGGGCTGCTGTCCCAGCCCATGCGCCAGCTTGGCCTCGATCTTGGTCTTCTCGTCGGCCTCGGGTTTGAATTTCAGCGCCCGGTTCCATTGAAAGCGCGCTTCGACATGTCGGCCGCTGCGCCAATAAGCGTCGCCGAGATGATCGTTCACGGTCGGGTCCTCGGGCACCAATTCGATCGCGCGCTCGAGATTTTCGGTCGCCCTGGCATATTTGCCGAGCCGGAAATAGGCCCAGCCAAGACTGTCGACGATGTAGCCATCATTGGGCCGCAGCGCCACCGCGCGCTCCACCATGCCGAGGGCACGGTCGAGATTGACGCCCTGATCGATCCAGGAATAGCCGAGATAGTTCAGCACCAGCGGCTGTTCCGGCTCCAGCGCCAGCGCGCGGCGCAAATCGGCCTCGGCGCGCGGCCATTGGCCCGACCGCTCCAGCGCGATGCCGCGGCTGTAATAGAGCCGCCAATCGTCCGGCGCCGCCTGGCCGAAGCGGGCAAACACCTCGTCATAGGCGGTGACGGCTTCCTTGAAGCGGTCATGCCCGCGCAGGAGATCGCCCAGCTCCACCACCGGCTGGCGGTCATGCGGCCGTTCCGCCGCCATCCCCCGCAACAAATCGATCGCCGCGTCGGTCTGGCCGAGCTGATCCATCAGCGCCGCCTCGCGCAACCGGGCGGGCCACGCCAGCGGCGACGCCGGATCCACCGCGCGATAGAGCGACAGCGCCTCGGCCCGATGGTTCATTTCGTCGGCGATTTCCGCCAGCAGAAGCTGAGCGCTCGGGTAATTGGGCCGCAGATAGGCGGCGAAGCGGGCATGGATCAGCGCTATATCCAGCGTATCGCGCCGATTGAGGATACTGGCGAGATCGAACAGGGCCTCCGCGGCGCCGTCTTGCGGCGTCACGATGAGCCGCTTTGGGATGCCCCCATTGGCAACCCGGGCCAGCGCGCCTTCGACCAGGACGCCGGTATCACTGTCAGTCTGGAGCCGGCGATAGAGATCGCGCGCCGCCGCGCTGCGCTGATGGCGCTCATAGAAATTGCCGGCGAGCTCCACGGTGCGCCAAGTCAGATGCGCGGTGTCGCGGGTCAGGCGCGCATATTGCTCGGCCGCTTCATCGATGCGATCGGCCTGATCCGCGATCAGTGCCCGATGCAGCGCCGTCAATTCGGGCAAGGCGCCCGGCGCCTTCGCCCCGCTCAGCGTCAGTTGCGCCTCGACGATCTTGCCCTCGCCGACCTCGGCCCATGCCGCGAGCAGCGGCGCCGCCAGCCGCTCCACCCCGTCATGCGGCAAATCCTTGGTGCGCTGTAGCGCCTCGGCATAGTGGCCGGCCTTGATGTCACGCAACACCAGGACCAGTTCCGCGAAGCCGGCGCGGCGATCGAGATCGGCGATGCGAGTGGCCAGCGGCAGCGCCGCATTGATATCGCCATCGCCGATCCGGAACAGGAATGTCCGCCGCACCAGGTCGAGATTGCCGGGATCGGCGGCCAGCGCGCGCCCCATGAACGCGGCGGCGGTGGTATAGTCGCGCTCGCGCTGGGCATGGCGCGCGGCCAGATAGGCGCCCAGCGGCGAGGCTGCGGCGGGCGTCGTCACCAGCGCGTCGCCCGGCGTCGCCGCGCTGGTCGCGCAGGCGCACAGCATGAATGACACCAGAAGCGCCGCGCTCTTGGCCTTGGATCGTACTTTGCTGTTCAGAAGCGTCGCCATTGCTACTCACATATTGGGATAATTCGGGCCCCCGCCGCCCTCGGGCACGACCCAATCGATATTCTGCGTCGGATCCTTGATGTCGCAAGTCTTGCAGTGGACGCAATTCTGCGCGTTGATCTGTAGCCGTGGCTCGCCGTCGCCGGTCCGGACAATCTCATAGACGCCCGCCGGGCAATAGCGCTGCTCGGGCGAATCATAGAGCCGGTAATTGACGTCGATCGCCACCGCCGGATCGCGCAGATGGAGATGCGGCGGCTGGTTCTCTTCGTGATTGGTGTTGGAAATGAACACCGACGACAGCCGGTCGAAGGTCAGCTTGCCATCCGGCTTCGGATAGGCAATGCGCTTCGCCAGCCGGGCGTTCGTCAGATGCGTATGGTCCGGGGTATGGCCCAGGGTCCAAGGTGCCTGACCGCGCAACAGATAGGTGTCGATCGCCGAATAGGCCAGCGCCAGCGGCAAGCCCCAGCGAAACGCCGGCCGGATATTGCGCGCGCCGAACAGCTCGGGCCAGATCCACGACGCCTCCAGCGCGGCGCGATAATTGGCATTCGCATCGCCCGACAGGCGGCGGAAGATGGTCTCCGCCGCGACCATGCCCGATTTCATTGCGGTATGGCTGCCCTTGATCTTGGGCACGTTCATGAAGCCGGCGGCCGCGCCGATCACCAGCCCGCCGGGAAAATCGACCGTCGGGATCGATTGGAAACCGCCCTCGTTCATGGCGCGCGCGCCATAGCACAGGCGCCGCGCGCCGGCGAAGATCGGGCGAATGGCGGGATGCGTCTTGAGACGCTGTAATTCCTCGAACGGCGACAGGAAGGGGTTGCGGTAATCGAGGCCGACCACCATGCCGATCGCGACCTGACGATCCTCGAGGTGATAGAGGAACGCGCCGCCATAGGTGCGCCAATCGAGCGGCCAGCCGACGGTGTGGACGACGCGGCCGGGATGATGCTGTTCCGGCGCCACCTCCCACAATTCCTTGACGCCGAGACCGTAGGTCTGGGGCTGATGCCCGTCGCGCAGGTGGAAGCGCGCGATCAATTCCTTGGTCAGCGAGCCGCGACAGCCCTCGGCGAACAGGGTCTGGCCGGCGCGCAGCTCGACACCGGGCTGATAATTCGCGGTCTCGTGGCCAGCCTTGTCGATGCCCATACCGCCGGTCGCCACCCCGGCGACGGCGCCATTCTCGTCATAGAGAATTTCCGCGCCGGCGAAGCCGGGGTAAATCTCGACGCCCAGCGCCTCCGCCTGCTGCCCCAGCCAGCGCGTGACGTTGCCCAGGCTGACGATGTAATTGCCGTGATTGTGCATCTGCGGCGGCGTCGGCAGCCGCACCCAATTGCCGGCGGTAAGAAACAACAGGCGATCGTCGGTCGCCGGGGTGTTCAGCGGCGCCCCGCGCTCGCGCCAGTCGGGGAACAGCTCGTTCAGCGCGCGCGGCTCGACCACCGCGCCCGAGAGGATATGGGCGCCAACCTCGGAGCCTTTTTCGATGACGCACACCGAGAGTTCGCGGCTGGCCTCGGCGGCCAGCTGTTTCAGCCGGATCGCCGCCGCCAGGCCCGCCGGGCCGGCACCGACGATCAGCACGTCATAATTCATCGTCTCGCGTGACATCGGACGCAACTATAGTGGATGCGGGACAAAGAACCAAAGGCTAGACTTTGACCGATGCCCGGCCCCCAAACCGATCTTGCCCTGCTGCGCTGGTATGTCGAGATGGGCGCGGACGAGGCCACCGGCTGGGAGGCGCCGGACCGCCTCGCGCCGAAGCGGCCACCGCCAGTGGCGCATGCGGCGGAACCGCCGCCATCCCCCACAATCGGGGCACCCGAGCCACCGCCGGCTCGCCAGCCACCCCCGAGCTTCGCGCCGCCCCTGGCAGCCATGCCGACTGTCACGGCGTCTCCCGTCGGCGCGGCGGCCGACGCGGCCAGTCTGGCCGAGTTGGAGGCGGCGGTGCGCGCCTTCGACGGATGCGCCCTGAAGCGCACCGCGACCAACACTGTCTTTGCCGACGGGGTCGCGGGGGCGCCGCTGATGATCATCGGCGAGGCGCCGGGCGCCGAGGAAGATCGCCTGGGCCTGCCGTTTGTCGGCCGCAGCGGCCAACTACTCGACCGGATGCTGGCAAGCATTGGTATCAGCCGCAAGACCAACGCCTATATTACCAATGTTCTATTCTGGCGGCCGCCCGGTAATCGCAAGCCGACCGGCGACGAGATCGCCGCGTGTCTGCCCTTTGTCTGGCGCCATATCGCACTGGGGCGGCCGCGTCTGGTGCTGCTGTGCGGCGGCACCGCGACGGCAGCGATTCTCGACCGCACCGAGGGCATTACTCGGTTGCGCGGACGCTGGTTCGACCTCGCCGTGCCGGGCCTCGATCGGCCGATTCCGGCGCTGGCGGGATACCATCCCTCCTTCCTGTTGCGTAGTCCTGATAGAAAAGCCGAGGCTTGGCGCGATTTATTGGCGTTGCAGGCGCGTTTTTTGGAATAACCGTAACAGTCTGAAATCGTTTAACAATACGCGATAAGCGGTGAAATGTGGCAAACTAGCGTCGAATTTAGGCTTGCCTCGACAAAATTCTTCCTCTAATGCGGACTTCCATGTGGAAACAAACAATTCTCGTCACACCGCGCAAGACTTTATCCAGAAGCGGGTTCGTTATCGGCATTGTCGGCGCAATTCTCGCCACTGCTATGGCGCCTCAAGCCTATGCTTCTGATGCTCCCGTCCCTACTTCGCCACCCTCCGCCACCAGCCCCGAACCAAGCGCCAATGTCGCGCTGCCGAGCCTTCTCTCGGCGGCGGATGTCGCGCGCTATCGCGACATTTTCGCGCTGCAGGCACGCGGCAAATGGGCCGAGGCGGACCGCCAGATCGCCCAACTGACCGACCGGTCGCTCTTGGCCGAGGTCGGTGCCCAGCGCCTCCTCAGCCCGCATTATCGGGCGAAATATGACGAGTTGCACGACTGGCTCGATTCCTATGCCGACGCGGCCGATGCCCCCACCATCTACACGCTGGCCATGCGGCGCCGGCCCCGGGGCGTGCCCGCCCCGGCGATGCCAGTCGTCGGCGATGGCGCGCCGATGGACGACGGCGCCTCCGACCGCATCAGCACGTCCATCGGGACCGGCGATGAGGCGGCCAGCGCCAACCACGCGCAATCCGCCGAATGGCTTGCCGGCCTCGCGGCATGGCGCGCGGGCCACCTGGACAAGGCGCGTCACGATTTCGAGGCGCTGGCCAAATCCGCGCGGCAATCGTCCTGGACCATCGCGGCGGCGGCGTTTTGGGCCGCCCGGGTCGAGCTGCGGACCGGCCATCCCGAACTGGTCAATTACTGGCTCGGTCTCGCCGCCGAGAATCCCCGCACCTTCTATGGCCTGCTAGCCCGGCGGATGCTCGGCATCGACCCGTATATCGATTTCAATGCCGCGCATTTCGGCGCGGCGGATGCCCAGGCCGTCACCGATACCCCCGCCGGCCGCCGCACCCTCGGCTTGATCGAGGTCGGCGAGACCCAGCGCGCCGAGGCGGAATTGCGGGCCTTGGCGAAACGCGCCACGCCAGACCTGTTGCAGTCGGTCGCGGCCCTCGCCCAGCGCGCCAATCTGTCGTCGCTCGGCGGCGAAATCGCCGCCCGCGTGTCGAGCGGGAAGGCCGAGGAGCATGATCGCGCGCAATTTCCGCTGCCCCACTGGAAGCCGCGAGGCGGCTTTCAAGTGGATCGCGCCCTGCTCTATGGGCTGATGCGGCAGGAATCGAAGTTCAAGCCGGTCGCCCACAATGCCTCGGGCGCCACCGGACTGATGCAGCTCATGCCGGCGACCGCGCGGTCGATGGCGGCGCGGACGGGCATGTCGCTGGGCGGCCGCGGCAGCCGGACGCTGACCGATCCCGCGATCAATCTCGCGCTGGCGCAGGAATATATCATCGAGCTGATGAACGACGATCGCGTGAACGGCAATCTGCTCTATTTCGCCGTTGCCTATAATCGCGGGCCCAATGCCTTGCCGAAGCTGGAATCGAAATCCGGCACAAGGGCCGATCCGTTGCTGTTCGTCGAAAGCATTTCCAACCGCGAGACCCGGTTCTTCATTCACCAGGTCCTGACGAATTATTGGATCTATCGGCTGCGCCTGGGCCAGCCCACCCCGGATCTCGATGCGCTTGCCGCCGGCGAGTGGCCGATCTATACCGCGCAGGACGACAGCGCGGGGTCCAAGATCCTTCATGCCCAAAATTGATGAAACGCGGCCTTTCCTTTCCGTCAACATCGCGATCCTGACCGTCTCCGACACCCGTACCGAGGCGGACGATAAATCCGGCCGCTCGCTCGCCGAGATGATCGGACGCGACGGCCATCGCATCGCGGACAAGAAAATCGTGCGCGACGATCAGGCCGCGATCGTCGCCCAGCTCCGCGCCTGGATCGCCGACCCGGCGATCGACGTGGTGATCGCCACCGGCGGCACCGGAGTCACCGGGCGCGATGTGACGCCCGAGGCATTCCACGCGGTCTACGAAAAGGAGATCGCCGGCTTTGGCGAGCTGTTCCGCTATCTCTCCTATCAGAAAGTCGGCACCTCGACGATTCAGAGCCGCGCCACCTCGGGCGTCGCCGGGGGCACCTATCTCTTCGCCCTGCCCGGCTCGCCCGGCGCCTGTAGGGACGGCTGGGAGGATATTATTCGCCACCAGCTCGACAATCGGCACCGCCCCTGCAATCTCGTCGAACTTATGCCGCGACTACAGGAACATCTCGCTTCCCATTGATTCATAACATCTTCAATTTTAGGTTTATTTTATCGAAATTACGACGCGATTCCGCACATTGCGCCGACGGATTCACGCTAGACTCTTGACATCCAGTATGTTCTAGTTTTGTTCACTTCGTTTATGTATGGTTAATTTTATGAACAAAAGAGTGTCGCCGGAAATTCGCAAGGGGCGCGGTGCCGGCACGAATGAATCCGGGCGCTTTGAACGCCAGCATCGCGAAGCGTTCGACACCAGCGCCGATTTGGTGACGATGCTGACCGGGTGCCGCAACTCGCGCAGCACCTCCAGCACGCGCCGCGTCACGCCGTATTGCCGCTCGGCGGGTTGATAGGGGTCGGTGTTGGCGCCGAGCGCAATGGTCCGACACGCATAGGATGGCCCAGCCAGTTCGGCCCGCAGCAATTCCGGCGCCTCTTCCTTGACGAAGATGCGGGTTTCGAAATCGAGGCCCGGCGATAATCCCAAATAGGCATGGCTCGGCCGGGCGAAGCAATAGATGCAGCCATGCTCGCAGCCGCGATAGGGATTGATCGAGCGATCGAACGGGATATCGGGCGAATCATTTCGCGCCAAAATTGTCTTCGCGCCATCACGCGTATAGGTAGTATGGCGATCTCGCTGACGACGCTCGACGGCAAGCTGGCCCGCGCGATGGAGCCACGCGCCGCGGCCGCCGCCGCCCACGGCGCCGAGGCCGCCGGCACCATCTTGCTGCGCCTGCCGCTTGAACTAGGTCCGCTCGTCGAGGATTGGCTCAACCGCCATTTCCCCGACAAGGCGAAGCACGTCCTGTCGCTGGTACGGCAGGCGCGCGGTGGCAAAATCTATTCCTCGGAATGGGGCCAGCGCATGACCGGCACCGGCCCCTATGCCGACCTCCTGCATCTGCGCTTCGAGAAGGCCTGCAAGCGCCTCGGCCTCAACCGGCGCCGCACCGCGTTCGACCTCGACAAGACGCAGTTCCGCAAGCCGGCGAAAACAGGGGACCAGTTGAGTCTGTTGTGACGAGGATGCTCGACGGTCGGCGGACGGGCGATTGCTGAATCCGTCATTGGGGTATATATCGAGATGAGGCTGGTTCCGATAACCGTCGCCGAGGTGGACCCGTTTTCCCGCAACGGCGCGACGAGCGGGATTGACCGAGGAAGAACGATTTCGGCTGATCGATTTTTTGGCCCGCAGCCCGGAAGCGGGAGATTTGATTCCGGGAACCGGCGGACTACGGAAGTTGCGTTGGGGCGGCAAGAGTAAAGGCAAGAGCGGCGGCTATCGCGCCATTTACTATTTCTTTGATCGTGACGTACCGATCTTCCTCTTGGCGATATATGCAAAGGCAATGAAGGAAGATTTGACTTCGGCAGAAAAAAAGCAATTGCGCGATTTGGCGATAATTTTGAAGGCCCGCGCCAAGACAAAGAGGACCGCAAGAGAGCAATGAGTGAACTCGGCAAAGAGTTGATCAAGGGCATGCGAAATGCCATCGCCCATGTGGAAGGGAAAAAGCGGGCGAGCCATGTGACCACCGTTGAGGTGACGATCCCGGAAACAATCGATATTGCCGCAATTCGCCGCAGGCTTGGATTGACCCAGGCGGGTTTCGCGGCGCGGTTCGGCTTCAGCGTCAAGAACATCCAGAATTGGGAACAGGGTGTGCGGCAACCGGAGGGTTCCGCCCGAGCCTATCTTCTGGTCATCGCTCGCGATCCCAAGGCGGTTGAGCGCGCGCTGGCTTCGGCCGCGTAACCCGTGACGAGTCGAACTTGCGTCCGGCGTGGCGGCCGTGCCAGCGTGGCGCATGCCTAGCTTCAGGATCGAACGCACGCTGACCGGAGTGATTTGCGGCATCGACGAGGTGGGGCGCGGGCCGCTGGCCGGCCCGGTGGTCGCGGCGGCGGTGATTCTGCCGCAAAAATTGCCGCGCGGCCTGCGCGGCGCCATCGACGATTCGAAACGCATGAGCCGGCAGGAGCGCGAAGCGGTCGGCGCCATCCTGGTCGGCGTGGTGCAATACGGCATCGGCGCCGCCAGCGCCGCCGAAATTGACCGCATCAACATTCTGCGCGCGACCTTTCTCGCGATGGCGCGCGCCCTCGCGGCCCTGATGGCGCGGGGACATCGCCCCGACTGGGCGCTGGTTGATGGCAACCAGGCGCCGCCCTTGACCTGTCCGGTCAAGACGGTGATCGGCGGCGACGGCCTGTCGCTGTCGATCGCGGCGGCCTCGATCATCGCCAAGGTGACCCGCGATCGCGCCATGCGGGCGCTCGCCGCGCGCTATCCGGTCTATCGCTGGGAGACCAATGTCGGCTACGGCACCGAGGAGCATCGCGGCGCCCTGGCGGCCCATGGTCCGACCCGCCATCACCGCCGGAGCTTTTCCCCGCTCCAGCTTGCTCTCGAATTAGAGTCGAACGAACTCTGATAACGTATTGACTCTTAAGATTATTGACGGCGCGACTCGGGCCTGCGCAAACTCCACCCCAACGGCACCAAAAGCAAAGGGCGGCGCCATGGGGGTCATCACCCGCGATCGGATTGAGCGCGACCAGATCATCGTCGGCGATAGCATCGACGCGATGGCGCGCCTACCGGCCGGCTCGGTCGATCTGGTGTTCGCCGATCCCCCCTACAATCTTCAGCTCAATGGCGAGTTGCGGCGGCCCAATCACAGCCGCGTCGACGGCGTCGAGGAGGAATGGGACCAGTTCGCCTCGTTCGCCGCCTACGATGCCTTCACCCGCGGCTGGCTGGAGGCGGCACGCCGGGTTCTGAAACCGGACGGCGGTCTATGGGTCATCGGCTCATATCACAATATTTTCCGGGTCGGCGCGCTGCTACAGGATTTGGGCTTCTGGATTCAGAACGACGTCATCTGGCTCAAGACCAATCCGATGCCGAATTTCCGCGGCCGCCGCTTCACCAATGCCCATGAGACGCTGATCTGGTGCACGCGCGACCAGGCATCGCGCCCGACCTTCAACTACGAGACGATGAAGGCGCTGAACGATGAATTGCAGATGCGCAGCGACTGGCTGTTGCCAGTATGCACCGGCGCCGAGCGGCTGAAGGGCGAAGACGGCCACAAGGCGCACCCGACGCAAAAGCCGGAGGCGCTGTTGCACCGGGTCCTGCTCGCGACGACGAGGCCCGGCGACCTCGTGCTCGATCCGTTCTTCGGCACCGGCACCACGGGCGCGGTGGCAAAGCGGCTCGGCCGCCATTTCATCGGCATTGAGCGCGATCCCGACTATGCCGCCGTCGCCCGCACGCGGATCGATGGCGTCGAGACCGCCCCCGAGGACACTGTCTCGCTGCAACAGAAGCGCGACGAGAAGCGGGTCCCGTTCGGGACCCTCGTCGAACGCGGCTGGCTGAAACCGGGCGCCGTGCTGTCCGACGCGAGCCAGCGCTGGACCGCGAAGGTGCGGGCCGACGGCACCTTGATCTCCGCCGACGCCCGCGGCTCGATCCATCAAGTCGGCGCGCAGGTTCAAGGCGCACCCGCCTGCAACGGCTGGACCTTCTGGTATTATATGGAAAAGGGCCGGCCGGTGCCGATCGACCTGCTGCGCCAGCGCGTTCGCGCGGAGTTGCGCGACAGCGCCTAACCCCGCGCGCCCTGGCGCCAGAATTGCGGGCGCACGAAGGTCCCGGCCCAGGCCCCGCGTTTCAACCGGCGCGCCTCCGCCTCGATCGGCAGATATTGGAGGCCCCTTCCATAGTAAAAGGCCAGCCCCTCGCCCACCAGCATGCCGCCGACATCCTTGCCGTCGACCGTGCAGACCGCGAATTCCCGCGCGTGCCGGTCGATGAATTCGCTGTCGACATTGCAGGCAAAGTCGGGCCGGGCCACCAGCGTCGCCATGCGCCGCTTCGCCACCGCGCCGCAGGCCCAGTCCCGGCCCGCCCCGTCCCGACAATTCTGGGCGCTTTCAAAAGCATCGACGCCATAGAGCCGCAGGCGCTGGGTCAGGCAGGACAGGCCCAGTCGCGATAGCCCGCAATCGCGCGGCGTCCATTCCAGCGTATCGCCGTCGCGCACGGCATAGAGATCGACGCCTTTTGCGGGCCCGTCCCAGATCGCGCCGGCGGCGAGGCAAATCGCCGCGATGATCGCCGCCACGGCCCACGGCAGCCAGCGCCGCGCCGGTGACGGCTCCGGCGGTTCGGAAAAGTCGGACGTCGGATCGCTCATATTGGTTCCTGGCTACGCCTGCCACCCATGCCGGTCAAGCGGGTGCCCGACGATTGAGTTTTCGTCGCGGCACGCTAAAGTCCGCCGGCAAGAACGAAAGAATGAGAGGCCGATGACCGACGATATCGTCACCCGATTGCTGCGGCTCGATTGCTGCGCGGTGTCGGACGCCCTCGACAAGCTGGGCCAGCCCGCCGCCGTCACCGGTCTGCCGCCGCGCAGTGTCCCGCGCAAGATCGCGGGCAAGGTGCATACGGTGAAGCTGGTGGCGAAGGCCGATGCGCCGCCCGCCACCGGTGCGCCGCGCCATCTCGGCACCACGGCGATCGAGGTCAGTGCGCCCGGCGAGATCATCGTGGTCGAACAGCGCACCGGCATCGATGCCGGCTGCTGGGGCGGCATCCTGTCGCTCGGCGCTAAAATGCGCGGCATCGCGGGCGTCATCGCCGACGGGCCGCTGCGCGATGTCGATGAGGCGCGCGAGTTCGATTTTCCCGTCTACAGCCGCTCGGTCACCGCGCGCACCGCCCGCAACCGGGTCGCCGAATTGGCGACCGACCTGCCGATCCAGATCGGCGAGGTGACGGTCCAGCCGGGCGATTACGCCATCGCCGATTCGACCGGAATCTGCTTCCTGCCGGCGGCGCATGCGGCCGCGATCGTCGCCGAGGCGGAGACCATCGCGATGCGCGAGGCGGCCATGGGCAAGGCCCTGCTGGCCGGCAAACGGATCACCGAGGTCATGGGCGCCAATTACGAAAAAATGCTTGAAAGGTAAATGCATGGATAAGAATGTTGAACGCGCGTCTAAGCTCGATACGGCGACCATCAGCGACGCGCTGGATCGCCACGGCATCGTCGGCCAATGCTACCGAATCAAACCCCGCGATCCGAAATTTCGCATGGCCGGGCGCGCCTATACCTTGCTGTGCGGGCCGGCATCGGTGCCGCCGGGCACGGTCGGCGACTATATCGACGACGTGGCACCCGGCAGCGTCGTGGTGATCGACAATGGCGGCCGGCTCAACGCGACCATCTGGGGCGATATCCTGACCGAGGCCGCGCATGCCAAGGGCGTCGCCGGCACCGTGATCGACGGCCTCTGTCGCGACACCGCCTTGTGCGTGGAACTCGGCTACCCGGTGTTCACCCGCGACCATTGGATGCGCACCGGCAAGGACCGGGTTCAGGTCGAGGCGACCAACGTGCCGGTCACCATCGGCGAGGCGCGGGTTCAGCCCGGCGACATCCTGCGGGGCGATGCCGATGGCGTCGTGGTGATTCCGAAGGAGCATGAGGACGAAGTGCTTGCCGCCGCCGAGGAAATCGAAACTGCCGAGAACGCGATCCGCCAGGCGGTGCGCGGCGGCATGCGGCTCGACGAGGCGCGCAAGCAGTTCAAGTACCATTCCCTCCAGACCAGGGTGAAATCATGACCGGCCTCAAGACCCTTTCGCCGACCGAGACATTGGATTTCGAGCGCGTCGACACCAAGCTGGTGGAGGCGGCGCGGCCCTTCGGCACCGCGACCCTGCACGAGGCGGGCGGCAAGATCGGCGCCCTGCCCCCGCAGATCAAGCCGATGGCACCGTCCTTCAAAGTGTGCGGCCCGGCCTTTACGGTGCAAGGCCCGCCGGGCGACAATCTGCGCCTCCATCGGGCACTGGCGGCGGCCAAGCCCGGCGACGTCATCGTCGCCTCGGTCGGCGGCGTCTATGAGTATGGCTATTGGGGCGAGATCATGTCGACCGCCGGCAAGGCGTTGCAGCTCGGCGGCCTGGTGCTCGATGGCTGCGTGCGCGATGGCGCCTTGCTGGAAGGCGTCGGCTTTCCGGTATTCGCGCGCGGCTTGTGCATTCGCGGCACCGGCAAGGATTTCGAGGCCCGCGCCTGGCTCGGCGCGCCGCTGCTGATCGGCGATGTCACGATCAATGCTGGCGATCTGGTGGTCGGCGACATTGACGGCGTCTGCGTGGTGCCGCGCGCCCGCGCCGCCGAGGTGATCCAGAAATCGCTCGATCGCGAAACCAAGGAAACCAAGGTGATGGAGCAACTGCGTGGGGGCGCCACCACCCTCGATCTCTATGGCTGGAACCGGTAGCTCTTCTCGAAGTCGGCGAGCCTATCGCAGCCAGTTTTCTTGCGGCAGCTCGCCGATTCGACCGAACTCCCGCTCATTGGCGGTCACGAGTGTGCAGTGGGCGGTAATTGCGTGCGCCGCAATCAGCAGATCGTTCTCGCTGATCGGCTTGCCAATTCGTTCGAGGCGCGCGCGAAGAGAGCCATAAGCAATATCCGCTGGCGGGCCGAAGGGCAGAATTTCGATCGTCTCCAGCAATTGCTCGACGCGTTGGGCAATTCGTGGCGATGCGCCCTTGGCGACGCCATACCTCATTTCCGCGGCAACGATAATGCTGGTGCAGATTTGCTCGTCGCCGACGGCCGAAACGCGCATGGCAACGCGGCCGGCGGGATTGCGAATGAAATCGGAAATGATGTTGGTATCGAGGAGGTACCGCCTCACAATTTGACCGGCCTCGTTGGCAGACGCTCGATCGGCGGAAATTCCTCTTCGATCGGCGTCCAACTATTCAGAAGGTCGCGCAGCGATTTCTTTCGGCCTGGCTCGATGATGAGCCGATCGCCTTCCTTGCGCATGATCGCGTCGTCACCCGGCAATTCGAATTCCCGCGGAATGCGAACCGCTTGATTCCGGCCATTCTTGAACAGCTTGACGTGGCGCTCAACGCTCGACATAGGCTTAAGCATATGCCTAGCGGGACCCGGCGTCGAGTCCGCTGCTACGCCTTCACGATATTGGCGCCCTTGACCCCGGCGCGGGCGCAGGCGTTGCGCGTGTCGATCACTAACGGGCAAATCTCGACCAGGAGTCGATAGTCGACCTGATCGTGGTCGGTGGTGATCAGCGCCGCATCGAATTGCGCGAGATTGGCCCGGTCCAGCGCGACCGACCGGCGGCCGCCGAACTCGGGATGCTCGCGCAGGCGGGGGATTTCGGGGACCAGCGGATCGTGAAACGACAGGGTCGCGCCGCGCTTTTCGAGCAGCTCCATCACCTTGAAGCTGGGGCTTTCACGCGTGTCGTCGACGTTTTTCTTATAGGCCACGCCCAGGATCAGGATATTGGCGCCGCGCACGCTCTTGGTCAGCCGTTCGCTCAACGCCTGCGCCACCCGCTCCACGACATAATGCGGCATGGCGGTGTTGATCTCGCCCGCCAACTCGATGAAGCGGGTCGAAACGTCGTTCTCCCGCGCCTTCCAGGTCAGATAGAACGGATCGATCGGGATGCAGTGGCCGCCCAACCCCGGTCCGGGATAGAACGGCATGAAGCCGAACGGCTTGGTCTTGGCGGCGTCGATCACCTCCCAGACATCGATGCCCATCGAATCGAAGATCAGCTTCAGCTCGTTCACGAGCGCGATGTTCACGGCACGGAAAATGTTCTCGGTCAGCTTCACCGCCTCGGCGGTCTCGGGCGACGATACCGGCACGGTGCCGGCGACGAATTGGTCATAGAGCGTCGTCGTCAGCAGCAGCGCGTCGGGCCCATCGCCGCCCACCACCTTCGGAATCTTGCGGGCATTATATTCGGCGTTGCCGGGGTCTTCGCGCTCGGGCGAATAGGCGAGATAGAAGTCGCGCCCCGAGATCAGACCGCCGGCTTCGAGAATCGGGCGCATCACGTCGCGCGTGGTGCCGGGGTATGTCGTCGATTCCAGCACCACGAGCTGGCCCCGCCGCAAATGGGGCGCCACCGCCTCGGTGGTGCCCACCACATAGGAGAGATCGGGCTCGCGATGCTTCGTGAGCGGGGTCGGCACGCAGATCAGAATCGCATCCACCGTGCCGAGCTTGGCAAAATCGGCGACAGCCTCGAACCGCCCGCCCAGGACCAGGCCGGCGACCAACGAATCGGGAATGTGATGGATATAGGATTTGCCGCGATTGAGCGCGTCGACCTTGGCTTGATCGACATCGAAGCCGATGACGCGAAAGCCACTTTGCGCGATGGCGCTGACCAACGGCAGGCCGACGTAACCCAGCCCGATCACGCCGATCTGGGCCGTCCGGTCCAGGAAGCGGCGGCGCAGCCATTCCGTCGTCTCCGACAAAGCCAGTGTCACGGTGGTGTTCTCCCGCCGATGCGCCTCGCGCGCCCGGCGGCGAGCCTTATCACGCGTCTCCGAACGGCTCAAGCGGGTGCTTTCGCCCGCGTGCCGATGCCGCTAATCTCGCCGCCATGACATCCTGCATCGTGCTGGTGGTGGCGGCGGGTCGCGGCACCCGCCTTGGCGCCGCGATACCAAAGCAATATCTGGCCCTGGCGGGCAAGCCGGTGCTGTGCCATTCGCTGGACGCCCTCGCCCGCCACCCGGCGATTGGTGGCGTGCGGGTGGTGTTCAACCCCGACGACCGGGCGCTGTACGACGCCGCCGTGGCCGGTCTCGACCTGCTCGACCCGATCGAAGGCGGTGCGGCGCGGCAGGAGTCGGTGCGGCGGGGGCTCGAAAGCCTGGCGGAATTCGCGCCGGACCGGGTGCTGATCCATGACG
>Ga0208357_1000736_pt1 | contig 25317 bp, 22 predicted proteins | sample NGESurdeep092012_6_FD_184487 | JGI IMG/M metagenome (GOLD analysis project Ga0208357, IMG submission 184487) | Arctic peat soil microbial communities from Barrow, Alaska - NGEE Surface sample F52-2 deep-092012 (SPAdes) | ecosystem: Environmental > Terrestrial > Soil > Wetlands > Peat ...
TTTCGAACTCGAGCTTCGATCCCTCTCGGGCGTCTTGAACGTCGAGATCCGTCACCGCGACAACGGCGACGTGGACGCGGTGACCTTGATCGTGACGGGACAGGACCCCAGCGCGATCCGCGTGATGGCGACCCAGATCGTCAACCTCTACTACACCGAAGCCAGCGTCATCGTCGAAGACGCCAGTAAGGCGATCTCACCCCGGGAGATCCAGGCCGTACGCGTGGCACTGGTGCGCACCGACTTCAACCCCGAGAACGGCAACTGCGAGGTCGAGCTCTCCTACTCCGGCCGCATGGGCGTGGGCCGGGCCGGCAGTGGTCAGCTCTTCGGCGGGGCCGAAGCGACCCTCGCCGCGCTCCGTGAGCTCGGCTACAACATTCCCTTCTATCTCTTGACCGTGATGAGCGTCGCCACCGTCCGGGGTTGGCCGGTCATCGTCACCCTGCGACCGTTCTCCGAGGGCGCCGACATGTTCGGCATCGCCCAATCCGACGACGACGTCGCGGCCGCCGCGGCGGCCACCCTCGACGCGCTGAACCGCTTCCTCACCAAGGCGCCGAGCTACCAGTAGTCGGTGCTGCGGTGTCGTCAAGGGCTCGATCTGCGCGATGAGGGCGCGGGAATCGGCAAATCTTCGCCCAGTTCGCGCGAACGTCGCGAGCGGGCTTCGTAGTATGGACGCTATGCAGACTCTCACTCGTCGCGCCGTCTCGCCCCGACCACCCTTCGATCCGACGTGCGTTTCAAGCGCTCGACCGGTACCGCACTCGCCGTGCGTTGGAGGAGATCGCCGATGACCAAGATCCTCGTCGTGGACGACGACGCCGAAATCACCAAACTCCTCGACACGTTTCTGACCAGTGAGGGCTACGAAGTGGCCGTGTCGTCCAATGGGGCCGCGGCCTTAAGTGCGGCCTCCTCCCTCGAACCCGACCTCGTCATCTTGGACATCGTCCTCGGCAGTGAGGACGGTCGTGAAGTACTGCGTGAACTTCGCCTGATCAGTGACGTCCCCACGATCTTCTTGACCGGTCGCGGTCTCGAAACGGAACGAATCGCCGGACTGAAGCTGGGCGCGGACGACTACATCGTGAAGCCGTTCTCCTTGGGTGAGGTCTCCGCGCGCATCGAGTCCGTACTACGTCGCTCGGGTGTCAACTCACTGCAACACCAGATCGACGCGCCGAACATCAGTTTCGGCGACCTCCAGATTAACGAGAACACGCACGAAGTGAGACTCGCGGGAACGCTGTTGGACCTCACCTCGAAAGAGTTCTCGCTCCTCAGTTTCATCGCCGCCTCGCCGCGCCAGGTCTACTCGCGAGCGCAGCTGCTCGAACACGTGTGGTCGTCGTCGAGCGAGTGGCAGAACGAAGCTACGGTGACCGAGCACATCCGTCGCCTTCGCGCCAAGATCGAAATCGACCCCGATCACCCGCTGTGGATCAAGACGGTGCGCGGCGTGGGTTACCGCTTCGAGCCCCAGGCCAGCACACAGGCGCCGGCGTAACGACGGGTCCCGCGAAGTTCCAACAGGACGTCGCTCGCTGTCGTGTTCGCGAGCGCCTAGCGACGAGCGAGCAAGTCGTGCACCTGGTCGATGAGTGCACTCGGGCGAAACGGTTTCGCCAGGAACGCACTCGTCCCCGGGAGTAAGTCCCTCAAGACCGTTGCGTCAGCGGTGCCCGAGGTCAACAGAATCCGGAGCGCGGGATTCGCTCGCTGCAGCGAGCTGGCAAGTTCGGGGCCCGTGAGGTCAGCCATGACGACGTCGCTCACGAGAAGGTCGATGACACCGTCGAACGCTCGCGCCAGGTCGAGGGCTCGCTCGCCGGTCTCCGCGACGACGACCTGGTAGCCGTTTCGACTGAGGACTTGGACCATGAGTCGGCGAAGGTCCTCGTCGTCTTCCGCGATGAGGACCGTGGCTGATCCGCGAGGTCGCTCACCGACGGGCGCGGCGGGCTCGTCGACGACAGCTTCGTGGCTGGCCGGAAAGAGGATCGTGAAGGTCGTCCCCACGCCCGCTTCGCTCTCACAGGTAATGGCGCCGCCACTTTCTTCGACGAGTCGACGCGCCGCGGCGAGCCCGAGCCCCGTGCCCTTAAAGGGACCCTTCGTCGTGAAGAACGTGTCGAAGCAGCGCTGTCGCGTCTCCTCGTCCATGCCGACGCCAGTGTCGGCGACGGTGATGACAACGTAGTCACCGGTCGTGAGATTCAACGCGCTCGCGCGCGTGGCGTCCACCGCCGTGGCCGCGACGCCGACGCGAAGTTGCCCGCCCGTCGCCATGGCGTCACGTGCGTTGATCGCGAGATTGAGCATCATCTGTTCGAACTGTCCGGCGTCGACTCGAATGGTGCCCGCGTTCGCGTCGAGCGCCCACCGTGCCTCGATGTCGGCGCCCACGATGCGATCGAAGACTTCAGCGCTCGACTGCAGCGCCGCGACGGGGTCGAGCACCACGGGTTCGAGCGACTGTGTTCGACCGATGCTTTGCAGCTGAGCCGTCAGCATCGACGCCCGCGACGCCGTGGCTTGAATGTCCTTGACCATCTCGAGCGACCGAAGATCACCACTCAGATCCTTCGAGAGGATTTCGGCGTAGCCGGAGATCAGCGTCAGAAGGTTGTTGAAGTCGTGCGCCACGCTGCTCGCGACGCGTCCACGAATCTCCATTTGCTGCGCGTGGTGCACCTCAGCCTTCAGCTGCCGATGGTCGGTCACGTCGTCGACCAGCATCAAGATGCTGGTCGGTTGACCCTCGGGCGACGGTAGGAGAGCCGCCGACGTCGTGAGGTCGCGACGGCGCCCCTTAATCTCGACGTCGATGAGCTCGCGCCCACTCGTGGTCACGCCCCCCAACACCTCTGACCAGAGCACCGCGAGTTCATCGGAGGCGGACTCCGGAAAGGGTGGCTCGATCCCCGCGTCCGCGTTGAAGGCGGGCCAGGCGAGAATCTTGCTCGCGGCGCGGTTCCACCACCGCACGCGTCCTTCGAGGTCGACCTCCACGATGCCCGCGGGCGCGGTGTCCACCAGGATTCGAAGGCGCGTCTCGCTGCTCTCAATCTCTCGAGTGAGTTCCGTGGCGCCGAGCGCCGTAGCGGCCATCTGGGCCATCAGCGTCAGCACCTCGCGGTCTTCGGCGAGGAACTCTCCTTCGCCTCGACGCACGGCCAACACGCCGCGAGCCTGATCACGCCGCTCGAGCACCGGCGCGACGAGCCAGTCCCGATCGATCCACGCTACGAACGTGGAACGAGAGACGGGGACGTCGTCCGGGGCTTTGAAGTCCGCGGGACCGAGACACGTCGGCGCCCGGCCACGTTCGGACACGCCGCGAAGTGGCGCCTCGGGACCAATCTCGAGCGAGAGGACGGCTACGTCGGCGTCGAAGACCCGCCTCGTGCTGTTCGCGAGACTCTTTAAGATCTCGTGTTCATCGCGAAGTCCCACGACGGTGATCGACGCCGCAATGAGTTGGTGGAGTTGGCTGGCGATGCGCTGTGAGCTGCGAACGGCGTCACGGGCGTCTTGGGCGGCGGGAGATGAAAGCCGGTCCTTCTTCTTCTCGCGACTCTTGACCTTCCCACGATCCCGGGCCACGTCCGTCACACTCCTCGGTTTTGCTTCACGCGGACTTAGAGAGGTTTTCCGGAGAAGATGGCGAAGTCTTCGAGGAAGCGATCGATCTCTTCAGCCTCGTGAGGCTTGGAGAAGAGGTAGCCCTGTCCGACGTGCACCTTTTCATTCTTCAGTTGGGCGCGCTGCTCGGAGTCCTCGATACCCGAGGCGATAACTTGCAAGTGGCGCGTTTCGCTGCGTTTGACCAAGCTGTGGACCAGCGACGTCGCCTCGGACGACGTAGAGAGTCCCGCGATGAACTCCCGGTCGAGTTTTACGATGTCGATCGGCAGTTCTTCGAGTTCGTCGAGCGCCGAAGTTCCCGGCTCGAAGTCGTCAACGGCAACGCGGACGCCGAGCGTCTTTAGGTGCTCGAGGCGCTGCGTGCTTTGCGCGCGGTCGCCCAAGAGCGTTGCCTGGGCGAACTCCAAGACCAACAGCGAGGGATCGAACCGGCTGGTAGAAAGCGCGTCAGCCACGTCGCGAAAGAAGTCCGGCGTTTCGAACTGTCGCGGGGACACGTTCACCGAGACGTTGAACCGGTATCCCCGATCGTGCCAGGCGGCCCCCTGGGCGCACGCGGTGCTGAGAGCCCACCGCCCGACGGGTCCGATCTGGCCACTGGCCTCGAGTTCCTCGATGAAACGGTCGGGGCTCAGCACGCCATGACGGGGGTGGCGCCAGCGAATGAGGGCTTCGACGCCCGCGAAGGCGTTGGTTTGCAGGTCGATGGTCGGTTGGTAGACCAGGAAGAACTGTTCGTCCACGAGGGCCTGGGCCAGTTCGAGCGCGAGGTCCGGGGTAACGTCCGCCGCGTTCGGTTCAGCCGGTTCTCTTGCCATGACGTACCACTTCCTTGAAGTCCTCAACCGTCCAGAGAGAACCACATTCGTTCAAGACACCTCGGAGGTGACGCTACCAGTTCGACGCTGATTCTAGATTGCCGCGTTGCCCGATCGAGGACGAGAGCCCATGGTTCACAACGGGTTCACGCTGGCGTCCCACACGATCTCCGGGACCGGATCGTCGGCCCCGTAGACCGTGTTACATTCCTCGGGTGAACGAACTGACCTTCGTCATTGTCCAGACGGCCCTCCTCGACGACGACGCCGCGAACGCCGTCGGCGTGCCTTCGTGAGAGTGCTCGTCACCGGCGCCGCCGGTTTCATCGGCTCGACGACCGCCGAACTCTTAGTAGCGAAGGGCCACGAGGTCGTTGGGCTCGACAGTCTCATTTCCGGTCGCAAAGAGAACGTGCCCGTCAACGCCACGTTCGTCGAAGGCGACTGCGGCGACACGGCTCTCGTCCGGTCCCTCGGATCATTTGACGCCTGCATCCACTTCGCCGCCCGGATCGAACCCGGCGAGTCGATGAAGTACCCCGAGGTCTTCTTCGCCAACAACGTGGCCTCGAGTTTCCGCCTCCTGGAGGCGTTGGTGCAGTCGGGCGTGGAGCGCTTCGTATTCTCGTCGTCCTGCGCGGTCTACGGCGATCAGGTCGAAATGCCCATCGACGAAACTCGGTCGATCCAACCCCATAGTCCCTACGGAGAGTCCAAACGCATGGTGGAAGAAGGGCTCCGTTGGCTCGTGGCCTGTGGTCGCCTGCGTGCTGCGTCGATGCGCTACTTCAACGCGGCCGGCGGGACCATGGCGCACCCCGAACGCCACGAACCCGAAATCCACCTCATTCCAATTGCGCTCGACGTCGCCGCCGGACGGCGTGACTACCTGGAGATCTTCGGGGACGACTATCCGACGCCCGACGGCACGTGCATCAGGGACTACATCCACGTCAGTGACCTCGCCGACGCGCACGTCCGGGCGATCTCGGCTCTGGACGATCATCCAGAGTTGGTGCTCAACATGGGTTCGGGCGTGGGTTACTCCAATCGCCAGATCGCCGAGACCGTCCAGCGAATCACCGACACCGAGTTCGAGATTCGCTACGGCGCGCGCCGCCCGGGTGACCCGGCGGCGGCGATCGCGAGCAACGAACGAACCCGCGCAGTGCTCGGATGGCGTCCGGAACACTCCGACCTCGACGTCATCGTTCGCGACGCGTGGGCAGCGCACCAGTCCATTTCGTAAACGCGCTTCGCTGAACACCGTGGACCCCCTCGGCGACGTCCAACTCTGACCTCTTCTGCTCCGTGTGACCTCGGGCACGTTCGCACGAGCCTCTGGCGCCACGCGAATCGTCGGGCGCGACGCAACCAAGGCGACGCCGAAAATCCGGCTCGTGTAGTCAAATAATTGGCCCAAATGGCACTTTTCAATCTCCTGGAGGGGAGATAAATCCTGGTCACAAACGGTATAGAACGAAGTTGTGGATTTATTGGGTGTCAGTAGGTCGAGGTGTGATTTGAGTCTGTGAATTTGTTCCTCATGAACAAGGGCTCATTCAAACAATTCCTCAGGGGCAACACCGCGCACCGATTCCCGAAGATCGTGACGCTCGCCGTTACGTCGTCGGTCCTCGTAGCCATGATCGCCGTCGACGCCTCGGCGTCGAGCAACGGCCAAGGGAGCACCGGCCAGGGGAGCACGGCATCGAACTCCGCGTACGTGACGACCACGCTGACCTTGGGCTGGAGCCAGCCCCAACTCAGGGAGTTGGCGTCTCACTGGCAGCCACGCCACTCGGCGTTCCCGCTGAAGCCAGTGAAGTTGCGCACGATAACGACCGTCACCACGACGACCCCGCCCGTTACGACCACGACTCCCGCGCCGACGGTGCCAACCCTCCCTCCAACCACGTCCACGACGACCCCGGCCACAACCACGACGACGGCCCCGCCCACCACGACGACGACCAGCCCGGCCCCCACGACGACGACCAGCCCGGCCCCCATCACCGCGTTCCCAACCGGCACGGCGGACAGTTCTGAGCCCTCCGGCTACGCGCCATCTTCCTCAAGCGCCCTCGCGGGTTACTCACAGAGCTACGTCAATGACTTCACGGGCACCACGCTCCCCTCTGGCTGGGAGCCCTATAGCGGAACGCCCAGCGGTGACCCGGGCGGACAGTTCGGCTCCGCCCACGACATTGTCGGCGGCGGCATTCTCTCTCTCAACACGTTCCAAGACCCGGCTTACAACAACGAATGGGTCACGGGCGGGCTGTGTCAGTGCGGACACTCGCAGACGTACGGCGCCTACTTCGTTCGATCTCGCCTTACCGGTGCGGGTCCAACGGGCGTAGAACTACTTTGGCCCGCCACCAACGCTTGGCCACCGGAGATTGACTTCAACGAGACGCTCGGCGGGACCTCCTCGACGACGGCCACGGTCCACTACAACACCAACAACTCTCAGGTTCACAACCACACGAACGTCGATATGACCCAGTGGCACACGTGGGGCGTTATCTGGACACCGGCCTCGGTGACGTACACGGTCGACGGCTCGGTCTGGGCAACGGTGACTAACACCGCATCTATTCCAAACCTGCCCATGACCTTGGATCTCCAGCAGCAGACCTGGTGCAGTTCTGGATACGCGTGCCCCACTGCTCCGCAGTCGATGCAGGTGGACTGGGTGGCCGAGTACAGCGCAACTTGATCGCTGACTTTGGTAGTGGGCTTCGCCGCGTAGGAAACGGACGCCTGACACGAAGCCTGGCGGCGACGGGATCGGGAGTACGCAACAGAACCTAAGAATGATCGAACGGAAGAATCGACGAAGTTCAGAAACACATAAAAGTGAGGGCAACAATGAAACTGAGCAGTGTTACGATCGAGAGCCTGAGCACCCGCGTGTTCCGCGCCAACGACGAGTCCCTTCGGCGACTGCGTCGATCGAGGCCGCCGCGCGTTGGCGAAGGTGTAAGCCCTTCGCGAGACGTGGCGCCGGTAACTTTCGGCACGCCGGAGAACTATTTTGACAGGACGAGGAAACTCTGCCATTCTTTAAGGGCAAGGGCTGATGAGGAGTAATGGCGCGTGTGACTGCGACCCCGCCGCCGCGGAGGCCCTTGTGGATGACGTCGTACCCGAGAACGACCCCGTACGAGACGCCACCGTCTCGGTCATCATTCCGACTCTCAACGAGGCCGGCAACCTCCCCTACGTGCTCAATACGATTCCCGGATGGGTCAAAGAAGTGATCGTTGTCGACGGCCGATCCGAAGACGATACCCAGCGCATCGCCAAGGTTCTTCGACCCGATGTCGTTATCGTCCATGAGCTGACGAAAGGTAAGGGAGCGGCGATGAGGGCCGGTCTCAGCGCCGCGTCAGGGGCCATCCTCGTCTGCCTGGACGCTGACGGATCGATGGACGGCGCGGAGATCGGGAAGTTTCGCGACGCCGTTCTGAACGGCGCCGACTACGTCAAGGGCAGTCGTTTCGCCCCCGGCGGCGGCTCAAGCGATATCACCAAGTTTCGGCGCTTCGGCGACGGGGGTATTTGTTTCTTGATCCGCATCCTCTTTGGGGCCCGCTACAGCGACGCCACGTATGGCTACATTGCGATACGTGCGAGCTCAGTGCGCGCGCTCAACTTGGACACCGACGGCTTCGAGGTAGAGACGCTGATCGGCATCCGAGCCCGACGAGCCGGACTAAGGATTAGCGAAGTACCATGTTTCGAAGCGAAGCGAATTCACGGCACCAGTAACCTCAGCGCCCTGCGTGATGGGCTGAGAATTTTCGGCGTGATCGTGAGCGAGCGAATGAGGAGATACCGTGTTTCGGCGGCTTAACATCTCTGGGGACAACCGGGGAGTGCAGCGTATCGTCGTGGCAGGGCCCGGCTCAGCGTTGACCATTCCCGGCATCATTGTGTCAGAGATTGTTCGATCTCTTGCGAAAGGCGCGCACGTTACGCGCGTTGAAGTGGACCTTTCTTCAAATCAGATGACCGGACTGCATCGCGCTCCAAGTCTGAGCGCGTGGCACAACGAGCAGACGAGTGATGGTGTCATTCGCCGTCGAGCGCCCGTTAACGCACGGCTTCGGTCGCAGACGTTTCACGACCTCCTTGGGCCCGACGTCAACGCCGCGCTTGCCTACGCGTGGCCCGGTATCGACAACAGTTGGATTCGTCAGTTCATCCGAACGGCCAACTCGCGCAGAATTCCGACGACCGTGCTCTGCGCGAGCCTTCCAAAGTCGAGCACTGCCCAAGTGAGCTCACTGTCGGAGATCATGTCATTCGCCGACCGAATCTTCGTCGGCGAACCGAGTGACGCCACCGCTCTCGCGACGACGTACGGTTCTCGCGGTCCGGTTGTCGAGATACACGGCGCACTGTCACTCAAAGGACGAGGCGGACGACTCGGTGGTCACGAGATCACCGCGTTCTTGCCCAAAGATAATCGAGAGTCTCTGGCCACGCTGTTAGCCGCCTTTGACGCCATCCCCGAAACGTGGATCAGTGACTATCAGTTGCGAATCGCCATGCGATACTCCGACGACTCCATTTCGGAGATGGTTAAGGCAAGTCACCACGCGGACCGCGTCGCGTTGATCGGTGAGAACATGGGAGTCGCCGAGCTCGAGGAACTCTGCGCAATGTCGTCCGCGCTGAGCGTGGCCGATCCGGCGTCTGACTCACGGGCATTTTCCTCGGCGATCGACAGCGGTGTCGCCACGGTTCTGCTCACCACGTCAGCTCAGCCTCAAGTAGGTCGTGGCTACGTCGGAGGACTTCTTGCGGACCTCCATCGTCCCGCGTCGGTCAGCGTCGCACTCAGTCACGCTCTGAGACTTGAGGAGCTCCGCTTTCCGAATCCCGTCGCCTGGGATCAGCTAGCGCGACGACTACTGCCAGTACTTAGTCCCGTCGCGCCCATCGAGGTCTTCGAGCCTGCCAACGACGGATGAAAGTATCCGTCGTCATCTGTGCGTACACAATGGATCGCTGGTCGGCGCTCAACGACGCCGTGCAATCGTGCGTCGACCAAACTGTCGGAGCAGACGAGATTATTCTCGTCATCGACCATAACGACGAGTTGTACGAGCGAGCGAGCGACGCGTTGCGACACGTTCGCGTCATCAAGAATCAGTCGAGCCGAGGACTATCAGGCGCTCGGAATACTGGCGTGTCATGTTCCGTGGGGGACGTGGTGGTCTTCCTCGACGACGACGCGTACGCCGAGCCGAACTGGCTCGCCGAACTCATCGCCCCGTTTGACGACCCCACGGTGGCCGGTGTCGGGGGATGGATCGTCCCCCATTGGGAGACGAAAGCTCCGACATGGTTTCCCCTGACGTTCTACTGGATACTGGGTTGCAGCTACGAGGGTCTACCGCCGACGCGCTCAGCGATTCGCAATCCAATCGGCGCGAGCATGGCACTGCGCCGGCGCGTCTTTTCTGACGTGGGAGGTTTTTCCACCGGTATCGGACGAATTGGCAAGATTCCTTTGGGTTGCGAAGAGACGGAGCTCTGCATTCGCTACTCAACGTTTCGTCCCAGTGATCGTTTCATCCTCACGCACGAGGCCATCGTTCACCATCGCGTCCCGGCCTCGCGCCTCACCTGGCACTACTTCTGGTCACGGTGCTGGGCTGAGGGTCTGTCGAAGGCAGCCGTGACCTCGCTCGTCGGAGCCAGCTCCGGCTTCTCGGCTGAGCGACGTCATCTCCTGCAGTCGCTTCCTTCAGAGATTTTCGGTAGCGTACGCGCGATACGCCATGATCCCCGTAGTCAGTGCACCCGCGTCGCGTTGATCGTGGCCGGTACCTTCACCACCGCCGCGGGCGTTGTTCGAGGGCACTTTGCGGTCCGACGAACGCCTATTCTGCCCGGCTCGATCGACATCGACGAGTCCTTGCGCTCGCACGATCGCCCCGCAGACTAAACGTCTGAGCGACGCCGTCAGATTAGATTGGGATGAATGTCTGCTGCACTCCTTGACCTGACCCACCGCGGCGTTGACCCTTTTGCGGCGTCGTCCGGACGCCAAGCGTTAGCGTTCCGGGAACTCTCCCGTCACGTGGAGAACGCACGGCGCCGCAACGGGCCCGACGCTGGTGGGGACCGCGAGGCGCAGGCGCTCGAGCGCCGCCGGCTTTCGAATGGATGAAGGCAGCACGAACCTTCCTCCAGTAGGTGGGTAGTCGATGATCGGTGGTGTTCTCACTGCTTCCAGCGCGCTCGCGGCCCCGCCGGCGGTCCTCGTTACACTCATCACGAGTGTCATCCTCCTCGCCATCCGGGCGTGGGTCGGCACGGTCGGCTTGACACTGACGCGGCGCGAGGCCTGGTACTTGGACGGCGCCATCGTCGTCTTCGTCGTAATCTTTTTCGCCTTCGTCGTGATTAGGTTTGCGAACCTTGCCTGAGATCACGGGGGCCACTCTTCGTCAGCTGTACAACTCCGTTCATCGACGACGTTCATCGACACTTCCGATCGTCGCGCTGATCGTCGCGGCCGTGCTCTGGCTGATTTCGGTGGCGCGAGCCAACGATCTCGCCATGAAGTCTTACGGCCTCGTGTCCATTCTCGGATGGACGTTTTTCGTGGGACTCGTCCTCGTCGTGCTCGGCTTCACGTCCGAACTTTTGCGAACACCGTTGCGTCCGCGATACCTGACGGCGTTTCTTATCCTCCTCATCGTCTTCATCTTCGGTACCGCGTCGGCCATAGAGCCGACCGGGAGCCTTCAACAGTCGTTTATCCATACGGGATTCATTCAGTACATCCTCGTGCACGGTCAAGCCCTGAACAGCTACGACGCGCGCTTTTCTTGGCCCGGGGGTTTCTCCCTCGGCGCGTTACTCGTCGCCTTTGCCGGCGTCCCGAATGCGCTGGCGTTCATTCGCTGGTTTCCGCTCGTGATTGAGCTCTTGTACCTCGCGCCTCTTTTGGTCATTGCCCGCGCTAGTGGCGTCGGGCGTCGAGCGGCGTGGCTCGGGGTTGCGCTCTTCTACGCCAACAACTGGATATTCCAGGACTATTTTTCGCCCCAAGCCCTGAACTATCTCTTCTTCCTCATCATTCTGGCGGTGGTGTTCGCAAACTGGAAGCCAAAACCGGCGTCGTCGACGCCGCAACCGAGGCGCCGCGTTCCGCGCCGCGTCGCCGACGTGCGCGCGTGGCTCTCTCGATTCGCCGACGTGCGCGCGTGGCTCTCTCGATTCGCCGCCGTGCGCGCGTTGCTCTCTCGGTCTCGATCTCGCCTGGAGGGCAGCGACGCGCAGGCCCGATGGAATAGCTCAACAACGCTCGTGACGCTAGGACTTGTCGGAGCGATCTCATTGGCGTCAGCGATGAGCCACCAACTCACGCCCTACGCAATCTTGTTGGACCTCGCCGCCTGTCTCGTCTCTCGCCGTTTGGGACGACCCGAGGTGATCGTTGTCATCTTCTTGTTCTCGGTCGGATGGCTAAGTCTCGGCGCCAGTAACTACTGGGAAGGGCACCTGAGCACGATCTTCGGCTCGATAGGCCAACTTGGTGGAACTCTTTCGGCCAACGTCTCTAAACGCGTCACCGGCAGCGCCAGCCATCGCGCGATTGTCGATGTTCGAATCCTCCTCATGGTCGGTCTCTACGGACTCGGCGGGCTCGGTGCGCTCCGTCGTCGCCCGGAGACGCGAACGCTCGAGCTCCTTGCCGTAGCGCCAATCCTCCTGCTAGTGCTCCAGGACTACGGCGGGGAGGGTCTCCTTCGCGCAGTGCTCTTCGGACTTCCCTTCGTGACCCTCTTGGCGGCCTCGGCGATCATGCCAGATCTCGTCGGTCACGGACGGCCACTCCTGTCGGTTTTACGTCTTCGGGGACATGGTCGCACCGCGCTTCGCGTTGTTACCGTCACGGTCGTGCTCGGCCTCGCCCTCGGCACCGTGGTCGTTCGCGGCGGCAACGACACGTTCGAGTCATTCACGAACGGCGAGTTGCACGCCGTCAACTTCGTGTACAACCACGTGACACCGGGTCAAACGATTGGCTACGTGGCCCCTTATCTTCCCTTCGGCCAACGCGACGTCGGTGTCGTTAACCAGTACATCGCCATCGGGGTCGGGGCAACCCTGAAGCACGTCAACGCGTCGAGCTTCGTGAAGCGCCAAGTTGCGTGGATCATTCTGACCAGATCCCAAGCGTCGTGGGGTGTGAACGTGGCGGGCTACGCCCCCCATTGGGAGTCGAAGCTCAAGGCCGCCCTTGTGAAACGTGGATACAAGGTCGCCGCCACGTGGTCGACCGCGACCGTCCTGCGTTTGGCTCCTATCACTTCATCGACGAAGACGTAGAACCTCGATCCCAGCCGAAGCGCCGTCCGAGGTGATGACGCCGTGAGCGTTGCTACGCGAGCGGCGTGTCCAACCTGATAAACAGCCACAAACGCCGCGCGTGAGCGCGGCGGGCGCTTCACGCTCGTCCGGACACCGTGATTGGAGACGAGAATTCTCGGCACGGTCGCTCGGCGCGCCTAGGGCCCGTTCGCGAAGCCAACTACACTGGTACCCAGTCGTCGCGAAAGCGTCGACAACGCGTCCGGCGTCCAGTGGGCCGATAGGGCAGGCCTTCGAGGAGTCCGGTAACTAATGAAAGATTTAGGCACGTTCAAGAACCACCAGTAAACCGCGACAACAGTACGACCACATCCGAGTGGTAATCACCCCTTAAGGAGACACCGTGGAGCCGCGTAGCCCTCTAAGACCCGCACGTCGCGACCGGCGCGCTCGACCCCGTCGCACTCTGCGCTTACACACGAGGGCCTCGACGCTGACGCTGGCACTCGTCACGGCCACCATGTTGGTCACGGTGTGGGCGACCGACCAAAGTCCTGCGCCCTCACACGCGCTGAGCGTGGCCAACGTCTCACCGTCCGCGGACGTCGTCCTGCTCGCGAATCACACCCGTCACACGGCTCACACGGCGTACCCGATCGGCACCCGAAACCCCCGATTTCCCTCCGGCGAAGCCCCACCCAGCGCGACTGCCCTCGCGGGCTACCACCGGACGTACGTCGCACGATTCAGTGGCACGTCTCTACCCGCGGGATGGATGACGTTCCGGGGCACCCCGTCGGGCGACAACGGAAGCCAGTGGCTCTCGTCGCACGTCGTGGTGAGTAATGGTCTGCTGAACCTCAACGCCTACGAAGATCCGCAAGCTGGCAACCAGTGGGTCACCGGTGGGGTATGCCAATGCGGACTCTCGAGCACCTACGGGGCGTACTTCGTGCGCTCGCGGATGACGGGTCCTGGTCCCACGCAAGTAGAGATGCTCTGGCCGACGTCGGGTTGGCCCCCCGAGATCGACTTCAACGAAACCTTCGGATCCACGAGCACGTCGCTAGCCACGGTGCACTACGGGTCGTCGAACAGTCAGGTCCACCGCAGCGTCGCCATTGACATGACGCAGTGGCACACGTGGGGCGTCGTCTGGACGGCAACGTCCATTGTCTACGTGGTCGACGGCCGTGCGTGGGGCGTCGTCACGACCCCGGCGGCGATCCCGAATCAGCCAATGGCCCTTCACATTCAACAGCAAACGTGGTGTGGTCAGGGATTCGCTTGCCCGACGACCTCGGCGTCGACTGAAGTGGCGTGGGTCGCGGAGTACGCGTCCACCAACTGACCGGCCCCAACGTGGCTTCTCGTCCTCACGAGGCACCAGCGCCGCTGCTCGCTCCCGCGCCGGAGCTGCTCCGTGCTCCGTACTCCGCAACCCAGTCAATCTCCATGGTCACACGACTGGTCGGACAGTCGCGATTGGTGGTGCACCAGGTCTGTTGTTGGAGATCCAGCGTCATGGGGACGTGGGGAATCTCGGTGGCCGCGCTGATCGACGCCCACTCCTCGCCGTCGACCACGTAGACAATGGACGTTGGCGTCCAGACGACGCCCCACGTGTGCCACTGGGTCATGTCGATGCGAAGGACCCGCTGATCGGTCTGGTTTGTCGGACCGTAATGGTCGGTTGAGGACGTCGACGTGTCTCGCGCACCGGTTTCGTTGAAGTCAAGCTCCGGTGGCCACTTTTGCGAAGCGGGCCAGAGCAGCTGCACCTCATTGGGACCCGGTCCCGTGACTCGTGAACGAACGAAGTAGGCGCCGTAGGTGCTCGCCAAGCCGCAGTGACAGAGACCTCCCGTGACCCATTCACCGCCGTACGTGGCATCTCGCCACGTACTCAGGAGAAGAAGTCCCCCATTCACCTTCACGTGCGCGCTCCCGAACTGCGCACCGGCGTCGCCCAGTGGATTACCCGTGTAGACGACCCAACCCGACGGAAGTGTCGTACCCGCGAAGTCGTTCTCGTACCGTAGGGTGTAGCCCGCGAGGGCGTTGGGCGGCGGTGGTGCCTCGCCCGACGGATTGGCCGCGTCGGGTACGCCGATCGGGTACGGAGGCGCGTTGTGGCCCGTAGGTGGTAGCGAGATGACGGATGACGGCGCCAAACTTCCACTGTTGAGGGCCATGGCGACGATGACGCCGAGGGCGGAGATACTGACGAGCAACGTCAGGACAACGACGCGACCGTTCCACGGATGCCGACGGGGAGCGTCCACGCTACGACGACCGATTCCGGTACACACGTTCACAACCCGTTTGGACGGCACCGCGTGACGACGCGCGGCGTTGATGCCGTCGGCGCGCCAGGGATGAACATCGGCGTGGCGACGGTTCATCCGCCCACAGCGTCGAGTGAGGGGTGACTACCAAAGCGCTAGCGTGGATGGTCACCACTAACTCACTTCCACTTGGATAGGACCGGTAAGCAGTTTCGCGGCCGAGCCCGTCAATCCATGCCGGTGTGCTCCGTTCCGACAATTCTATGCTGAACTTCAGACCAAAAACGCCCATGTGGCGCCACGCCAACGGTGGGCACCCTCCGAGACGCGAAGGGGCCCCGGACCAGGCTCTCCCGACGCTCATCGCCCCGACGGCGCATCAGTGAACAGACGCACGCGCATTAGATTGGGTCAGATGACCGCACACCTTCGACTCGCGAGGCCATCGAGGTGCGAAGTCCGTTACTTGCGGCCACCCGCGACACGATCCCCTCGTCGATCGACCAAAGTCAACGCGGCGTCGTGACCGACGGCAGCCAGTTCCGTCGTACCCGACAACCGGGCGGCCCCAGCCTTGAAGCCATCGAATCGAAGCTCCGCGCGTTGACCGAGACGGAGATCGGCGTCAACTTCATCTACGCCGCGCTCGAAATTCTTGCTCAGACCTACACGTTGGTTGACGCGGTCATCGTCCTCGAGAGCCATACCATGGGCACGCAGATCTTTCGCATGGGCAATCTTTCAATCGGCGCCGACTTCGTCGCCCGCTTCGGCTCCCGGCCCGGCGTCTACTGCCAGCCGAACATCGTTCCGCGCCGCGAGCGCGACGCGGTGTATCGAGCCTGCCAACGGTGGCTGTCGACCCTCGTGCCCCCCACAACCTCGAACACAAAATCGGCCTCCATCACCGCGACCCGTCACGACGACCCGGTCCCGGCCGCCTTGGCGCTCCCCGACCTCGCGCGCACGGGTGACGTCGCGCGCTCCCTGATCGCCAGATTCCTTGACGTGTCTCGGAACGCGGACGTGCGCTTCACCGAGGTGCGAATGAGGGCCTCACTCTCCGCCGTCTTGATCGCGGTGGACGTTGTCGCAGCGCTGATGGCCCTCGCGGGGTTTCACGGACCCGCGCGCGTCGCTTTCGGACTTGCGTTCGCGTTGCTCACACCAGGGTGGGCCATTGTGGGGCCACTCCGGCTTCGAAACCCGCCGCTCGAGTTCGGACTCACCGTCAGCGTGAGCCTCGCAGTGTTGATGATCATCGCTCAGATGTTGGCGACGTTTCACTTGTGGGATTTGACAACGTGCGAAGTAATCATCGCCGCTGCCTCGCTCCCCTCTCTTGTGTGGCAGGTCGGAGCGCTTCTTCGCCTCCCACGTCCGTCGTCGTCGTAACTGTCGGGCCGAGTGAACCGGGACCAACACGTACGTCGTACGGTGGACGTACTCGAGTTGACTCACTGCAACGTCAACGAAAACTCGGCGTCAGCGTGACGCCTCGAGACGAGACATATGAGAAATATAGGTTGACCACTGGTGACGGCGACGCGCGGCGACAGCGATGACGTTCACGTCTCCGGATCCAAAGATCGAGGTCGCTAGAATGTGCACCTCCGGTCTATGACATTAAAGACGAGATTTCATTCGAAGGGGGCCTTCGGTGCGCGTCCATGGGCCGGACGCCTGATTCGAAACGCCGTCGCGCTCATGATATCGGCGGGGGGAACCGCCCTACTCGGCGTCGTCTTCTGGGGAATCGCCGCCCACTTGACCACCACCGCCGCGGTAGGAAGGGCGTCAGCCGAAATCGCGGCGATGGTGCTGCTCGCAAACCTCGCGCAGTTGAGTTTTGGCACGATCTTCGAACGCTTCCTTCCCGTGGCTGGATCCCGGACACGGTCGTTCGTCGTCCGGGCCTATTCGATGTGCGTCCTGGTGGGCACCGCCCTAGCGGTGATCTACGTGTTCTCCGGACTGACGCACCACTTCATTCCTTCGCCGCTGATCTGGCGCGTGACCTTCATTGGGGCGGTGGTGATGTGGACCATCTTCATTCTTCAAGACTCGGTGCTAATTGGCCTGCGCGCGTCACGCTGGGTTCCGGTGGAGAACATCTTGTTCGCCGCCACGAAGCTCGCCCTGCTGCCCGCGTTTCTGGCCTTCTCCACCAGCCAAGGACTCTTTCTCGCGTGGTCCACACCGGTCGTCGCCGCGAACGTCGTGGTCAACTGGTATTTATTCAAGAAACGCATTCCCGACCACGAAGCCATTCCCGGTCCGACCGAAGACCTACCTCAGCCCCGCGAACTCGTCATCCTCGCCGGCGCACAGTACGCCACGCTGCTCTTCAGCGTCCTCACGCCGTCGATCGTGACACTGGTCGTCATTCAGCGATTGGGCGCCACCGCCAACGCGCATTACTACGTGCCGTCATTGATATCCGGCAGTCTGTCACTCTTTCTGCTGAGTATCTTTCGGTCGTTCATGGTCGAAGCAGCTTCGGAGCCGCACGCTCTGCGGCGACACACGAATAACGCAATTCTCGCGATGACCGTGGTGCTCATTCCCAGTGTCACCGTTGGTGTGGTCCTTGCTCCGCTCATCCTACGGATCTTCGGCGCCGCCTACGCGGTCCACAGTACGGCGCTGTTGCGCATGCTGCTGCTCTCGCTGCCCCTCGGCGCGGTGTCGATCTTCTACAGCGCGTTCGCGTGGTTGGACAAGCGCGTCTGGTGGATGACCGCGCGCGATCTGGTGAGCGTCGTCATTTACTTCACGATCGTTTTCTTACTCATTGGTCGACTCGGCATCGACGCGATCGGCGTCGCCTCACTCGTCTCGTCGGGACTGCAGGGGATATTCTTCCTGCCGATCTCTATCTCCCGATATCGACTCTCGACGAATAGCACCCCGGAACCCGATGGGGCAAACACGTCACCGTCGAGTGAACTGTAGATCACGCGCTTCGCGCGCCGTAGGTCAAACCAACGACTTGACTGATTCACAACGTGTCCGCGCTCGTTCGCCTTAACGCCGCGGCCTCGCGTCACACGTCGCGCCGCCAACTCCACCGGCGTCGACAGCCGCCCCGACGTCGGCCGCTAGTTCGATAGCTCCTGCGTCACCACTTGACCAATGTTGCTGGGCCAGAAGTGTTGACCGCCGATGATCGTTTGCAGCACCACCTTCGCACCGCCCCGACATTTCAGGTAGGTACTGAGCTTTATCGACGTGCTGGGCGTCGTCGGACGAGGCTTCTTCCTACAGCCATCTCGCTTGGCCCAAAAGGCCACCGAACTTGGTGCCGACAGCACTGTCGTGCCGCCACCGACGCCGGGAAACGGCCCGCCACCGTAGGGGATATCCAAATCTGCCGTGCCGTGAATCTCGTACAGTGAGATCGGTCGTGACGGCCTGCACTTGGCGGCGACGGACACGGGAATCTCCCCCTCGACGGGGACGATGAGCGAAAAGTCGTTCGCGAGACGGCAGCCAATGTACTGCACCATCAACGATCCGTTGGAGAATCCTACGGCCGCCACGCGGGCGGCGTTGAACGACACGAGGGTCTTGATCTTTGCGAGGACGGTCACGGTGTAGGCCACGTCGTCGACGTGCGCACGTTCCGCGGGCGTATGCCCGGCCCCCTCATTCCACGTGTTGTCGTATCCCTGCAAGAAGGCGACCGCTTCGCCACTTTGATTCGCCGCACTCTCAAAATCAGTCTCTTTGATGGTGTTCGCCGCGGTGTCCGTCGCGCCGTGGTACACGACAATCAGGGGTAGGTTCGCAGAAAAACTAGGTGGGACGTAGAGGATGAAGGTTCGAGTGCCGCTGGGGGACGCTACCGATTCATAGTACGTACCCGGTCCCACGGTCGTCGCGGGGATCGTCGTGGTCCCAATCGTGGTGGTGGTGGGAGCGGGGCTGGTCGCGTTGTCGCGGGCGGGTGCAGCAAACGTGGATGAAGCGGCGGCACTGACCGTCGTCTGGCCGTTTCGTTCGACGCTCGACGCCGCCAAAGGAAGGGCAGTGGCACCTAAGACAACGAACGCCCCGGCTATCGCGACCAGTGCGTACGCCGATTTTCGCTGACCCATCTCAGTCACCTTCGATCTTGACGAGCGTTTTGACGACGTCGTCCATCGTCCGCAGCTCATCGTAGTTCGCGACCGTTCCAAGAACAGAAAACACGTGACCGTGGTTCCCTTCTCGCCAGTCGACGGACTGTCCGGGACCTCGATTCAAAATAACTTCATCGACGCCGACAACGTCCCCGAGCTCCGCGAGACCTTCTATCGAGGTAATAGACCGAATCTCCGCACGAGCTTGAACGTAGAAAAGGAACGCGACTTGATCGAAGTCGGTCACTTCGTCGACGACGACCGAGTGACCGAGAGCCAACTGCATGGCGATCGTGAGAAAACGCAGGTCGGTAACCTTGGCAAGCATTTCCGGCACCCCTCCTCCGATTCGACCGTTGACCTCAATGACGACCGGACCGGCGTCGGTCAACTTGATTTCAGTATGCAAACAACCCACCGTAACGCCCATTGCCTCGATGGCGCCGGTCGCCACGTTGAGAACAGCCTGAGAGCTCGCGACGTCGAGAGCGCTGGGGATGAAGAATCCCGTCTCTCGAAACGGAAACGCTGGTGGCATTCGCCCGTTAATGGCCAGATGCGAGATCGTGCCGTCACAGACGAAACTTTCTACCGAGACGTAGTTCGCAAATCCCGTACCGGCAAAGAGCGTGGGCGAGTCCGCTATGAACTCCTCGACGACGAACTCGCGAGCGGGAGTGCTCACCACGTCCACCCGTTGCCACAGTTCGCGCAGTTCGCCCAGCGACTCCACGAGGAAGGTGTCCCGACTCGCCTCACCACGACGAGGTTTCAGTACCGCCGGGAAGCGAATCTGACGTTCCAGCGCCGCCCACGACGTCGACCTCCCTCCTTCGTTCACGATGGCGTGCGCGGGTACGGCGAGTCCAGCTTTCTCCAGCGCCTGTCGTTGGGCGTGCTTGTCGGTCAAGCGCCTCGCCGTGTCGACGCTAAGAAACGGAAGTTCGAGACGGCGCGCGACCTCCGCGGTCCAGTTGAGTAGGTCATCGGCCAGCGAGAGGATTCCCATCGGGGCCTGAGTGGCGACCTTCGTGGCGGCCTCGTCGTACGTGAGTCCCGCGACGTCAACGATGGCTCCCGAGCGTTCGAGCAGTCGCACCATTGAACCTACGTCGACGTTAGACGTGTCGACGATCCAGACCAGGTCGCACAGGTCGCGCGCCGCGTTCACCAGATCGAATGTTGGAAACGAACGCGGATGATACACGTAGGCAAGGATCGGAAGTCTCCCTCGGGTCGCGTTCACGTCATCGACCGTCGCTCACTACAGCTGGTGACGCACCAGGAGAACTTGCGCGTTGTCGTGCAAGTAGCGGTCGTTGTTCACCATGATCACGCCACCGTGCGCGTCACGGATCACTCGATCGAGGGTGAAGGGCGACGTGCGTTGATAGCCGGCAATGCCACAGACGCCAAGCGCGGCCGTGGCGATCTTGACACCCAGGGACGATGACGACACCTTCAAATTGCGCAGAGCAACGGTAAGCGCGATGCTCTCGAGGTCCTGGTGTTCATCCAAGGTAGTGAACATCGCTACCGACGAGGCGAGAACGCCGCGTCCCATCTGTAGGTCCGCCGCAATCTCCGCGAGTCGCAACGCCGAAGGTGGTATGGTCCCGACTGATCGACGCGCCGCGGCGCGCACGTAGCCATGCGCGGCCGCGCTGGCCGCCTCGGCAATGCCGATCCACACGGCACTGAGCAGAAGCTGTCGGGTCTGGCCCCCACCGTCGTTGGCGATCGTGGCGAAGGGCACCGGAAATACGTTGTCCGGGTCAACGTTCGCTTGGATCCTAAAACCCCGCGAGCACGTGCCGCGAAGTCCCAACGTGTCCCACTCCGAGAGAGGTTCCAACGTGTAGTTCGGAAGGCGGCAAACGATAAAGACCTGATCGGATTCGCTGGCGTCGGGCGAACGACGGGCCGTCGTGAGTACGGCGTCCGCGTACTCGCCGTAGGAGACCGCTAACGCATTCTTGTCAAGCGTCCATTGGTCTTTCGTGTCGTCCAGTGCGCACAGGCTCCTTCCTACGTCACCCCCAATCCCTACCTCACTGTTCGCGTCGGCCATCAACAACTGCTTCGAGGCAACCTCTCTGCTGAAGTCCGTGAGAGCGTCTGTCGTTCCGTGGCGAGCAAGAATGAACGCTTCAATAGAGTGCATCGCCAGCACCAGCGCGCTCGACGCGCAGTGCGCGGCGACTGCACGTACCGCACCGACCATCTCGATAATCGTGGCGCCGCCGCCGCCAACGTTTGTCGGCAGTAGCGCCGACATGAAGCCAGCTTCTTTCATGGCCGCCACCGCTTCGTGAGGAAAGCGCGCGTTGCGATCCACGTCATCCGCGGCGGGACCGGCCACGTCAACGCCGAGGCGCCACGCCGCACTTTCCCACTGGCCGGTCGCTTCACTGGGTGCCGCGAGGCCCGACGTGAAACTGTTCATCGGAGTTCTCCTTTTTTCGTGAACTTGTTGTCAGTAACGCCACCTTGCCCAGCGAACTGAGTAAGTACGTAATCGTCGAGAATCGCTACAGCGCGCGATCTACCAAGTTCGCTGAGCATGTCGTGGTCTAATCCCGGCACGACCTCCACGCGGCACGAGTCGGACGAGACTATTCGACGGCGATCAATCGAACGCACGAGCGGTATTCGCGGAAAGGGCATGAGATCCTCGGAGCTTGCGAGTATCAGCAACTGCGTACCATTTCCCTTCAACGCCACTCTCAACTTCAGGGAGTACGCGGAGGGAAGAACCAATCGCGCAACCTGGAATATAACCTTCCATATCCACGAACCCTGCTTGAACTTGCGCTTCATCATGCTCGCGAGCGAGCGAACGAACCCCCGTTTGGACTCTTCTAGGACGTGTGCGTTTCGAACAATGCCCGAGCCGACTTGGGGATTGATGACACAGAGTCCCCGCGCGTGCAGTCTCAACGCCGCGTCGAGACCCAACTGGGCGCCGGAACAGAGGCCCACGAAGACCAAGTCGCTCTGGTCCTCAGGACTGAAGGCCGCAACGGCCGAAAGGATGTCCTCTAAACGAGTCAGGTCGTAGGGCTCTCGCGGAGGTTCGCCGGGCAGCCAGGGGCTCTCACCGAACTTGCGCAGGTCGAAACGAATCGATCGAAGGCCGAAACTCGCCCAACGACGCGACATCTCGACCCAAAGGCGCGAGGGCCCCACGTGATCCTCGTTCACGCCATTGAGCATCACCATCCACGGTCCGCGTACGTCACCAATCGGTTCGCTCACGATGCCGAACATCTCCTCTGGACCCAACTCCACGACGCGCTCGCGCACAGGAAGCACCGTCGCGTTGCGCGACACTACGGCTTCCAGGGCGCCAATCGGTTCACGATACGCAACGGGATCTTTCGCGTCGGCCACGATCCAGTCGAGGACACGAACGATGGTCGCCTCGGGTTCCTTCACTAACGGGAGTTCGGTCTCTAACATGGCCTCCTGTTCAGTGGAGGTGGCCCACTCGGTCCGTTCAAGTTCCAAGCGAGCACGCAGTTTTCTCGGCAGTGGACGGTCCTCTCGAGAGACGACGAGCACGCGCTCAGCGATTGGCCGAGTTCCGGCGGACATGCTGACCTGGCTCAAGAGTGCGGCGGCCTCGTCGCTGAAAACGAACTCTGAGGTCACTACGGGTCCCGAGAGGTCAATCATGACGTCGCCCTTGCGCAACGCTTCGAGGGCGGCCAGTTCTCGAAGGTAACTTCGACCCGATTCGCACGGGTCCCAGAAGACGACGGACGAAAACTGTAGGTCACGAGCGGCGGTCGCGGCGCCGAGAATCGTCGCCCCGATTCTCATCCCGATGGCCGACACGGACGGAACGCCACACGATCGCAGGAGAGCCGACCCTTTCTCGATGCCGTCAAACCACGCGTCCACAAACCCTTCGTCGTCCAACGTCCCGCTGGAGTCGCCGGTGCCGAACTGGTCAATGCGAAGAGAAATAAATCCGTTCTGAGCCAGGAAAATAGCGACGCTTCTAAGGGTGTGACGGGCCAAGCGAGCTTCACGACCGATCGGAGGCGACAACAGCACACCGCCGCGCGCGTACCCAACGCCGGGCACCGTCAACCTGGCGAACAGTGGTCGCTCGTCGTCACCGAACCAAAGTGAACGCTCGCGATAGGAATCGACCCGCGTCGTCGTCAAGATGTCCCCGGGCTCACCGTCGTCGCGAACAGGCGCTGGCGAGTCGCCGAGGGCCACGCGTCCACGTCGAAACCGTGCGTGAAAAGCAGCGACAGTGTGATGCGATCGAGGCCGAAACCGAAGCACGCCGAGTGCGCGATGCTTCCATCGGAGAGTGAGAGTCCGAAGTCCTTACCGAAGTGGTCTTCGTGGTAGTTGCCCGAGCAGACAGCGCCGGGAGAATCAGACGAGATTCGCGTCATGAGCTCGTACTTGAGGACCTTCTCACGTTGCCCCGCCGCCAGGAGCTGGCCCGCGCGTCCAAAGAACGGGTCGTTGGCTTCGACGACGTCGATGTCAAGTCCCAAGTCCTCGAGAAGCTCCCGCGCCCCGGCAATCCATAGTTCTCGACGCGTCCGGGCACCTTCCTCGGGACCCACGTAGATGTACTCGTGTTGCCGGAAGGACTGCATGCGCGCGGGATCGTGGCTGGGCTCGTGACGGAAACAAGGGCACTGCACTTCATACAGCAAGCCTTCGTCAGGCACAGGGAGGGACCGTAAGAGCGGGTAGATGGGGTGGCACGACGCCGAACACAGAGCGACCTCGACCTGTGTCAGGTGAGCGCTCCAGTCTTCACCGGTGCTTAACGCTTCGAGGAGAGTGACGAGTTCCCTCTCGCTCCCCATGAAACTACTGATCGTGCCGATCAAATTTGGAAACGACGTGGCGTAGCCGGCAGTAACGAGCGTCGACAGTGGCATGATAGGCGGCAGGAACAACTGTGTTTGTCGCGGGTCGAACCAGGCGGACGAGATGTAGGCTTCAAGACCGCGGACGATGCTTTCGAATCGAAAGGACCTCAAATACAGGCCGTCAACGCCCCCGTCAACAAGTAATCCCGCGTCGAGCAGCGATTGGCGGAATTCCTCAGTGTTCATTGAAGCGCTCCATTCCTACGTTTGAGTCCGTCGCGCGAGCCCGGTCCGCTAGACCGGATCGACGCCAACGCCAAGCGTAGTTAGCGCCTCACAAATCGCTGATACCGATTGAAACGTCCCTCGGCGGAGCAAGGCATCAGGAAAGACGACATCGAACGAATCCTCCAATGCCAACATGACGTTGACACTAGCATGTGAGGTCAGGCCCTTTTGATAGAGGTCGTCGTCGCTCTTGAGCGTCAGCGCCGACACGGGGAGTCTTCCGTGTGCTTCGAGAATCTCCTTTACGGTGTTCTCCACGTCACTCATGAGGCGAGCCGTTCTGATCGGCCCGACACCTGCGCAACTACCGCGGCGGCGGCGACGCTGTCAGTATGACTGAGGCTCAGTGACACGTGCCCCAGGCCTTGGCGACGAGCAAGTTGGGCGGCGACACCCTGAAGAATAACTTCGGGACGACCGCTCGCGGTACGCCGCACCGCAATGTCCTTCCACGCGGGAACGTCGTCGCGAACGTCGAGAATTTTCATGACCGCTTCCTTGGCGGCAAAGCGTGCCGCCAAACCGCGGGCGGACGTCATCGGATCGTCGCCACACTGCTCAACCTCGACGTCGGTGTAGATGCGGTGGACGTAGCGCGAGCCAAACTCTCTCATCGAGGCCGCCACTTCGTCAATGGATTGAACGTCAATGCCAACGAGAACGCCGGTGCCACGCTCGGAGGTAGGCGTGGCGTCGGTCGGCACGCTGTCGTGCCACGAACACTCGTGTTCACATCCTTGGGTCACTTGCACGGGCCTCTCCTGTTTCACGACAGATGTCAGACGATGCTAGTTGCAAAATCGAATGCCACTCCTGCAATTGAACCGAGTTTACGAGCGACAACGATGGGGACCGCCCGAGCGGCGAGGTGCTCGCTCGGGCCGACACGGCGTCTCGGCGCAGAGGTGTCCTAGTATCACGCTTGATGTGTACGTCCCTTGACTACCTACCG
>Ga0208357_1000737_pt1 | contig 25313 bp, 20 predicted proteins | sample NGESurdeep092012_6_FD_184487 | JGI IMG/M metagenome (GOLD analysis project Ga0208357, IMG submission 184487) | Arctic peat soil microbial communities from Barrow, Alaska - NGEE Surface sample F52-2 deep-092012 (SPAdes) | ecosystem: Environmental > Terrestrial > Soil > Wetlands > Peat ...
GGCGTCCACAAACACCCGACCACCATCGGCGACAACGCCTTCGTAGGTTCAGATTCAACCCTCGTCGCTCCCCTCACCATCGGCGACGGAGCCTACATTGCCGCCGGTTCCTGCATCACAGAAGATGTCCCCGCCCACGCCCTCGCCTTAGGACGCAGCCGTCAGACCACGAAGCCAGGCTGGGTAGCTGCAAGGAAAAACCCGAGATCCAAGGACTAGTGCTTGCAGCAAAGATATAACTACACGCCTTTGCCATAAGATAGAGGATTCATCCCATGAGGAAACCCTTAGACGAAGCCCAGCTAACCGCGGCGGCAGCAACCCTCCCAAATTGGAAATTAGACAACGGCGAGCTCGTTCGATGGGCCACCTTTGCTGATTTCAATCAGGCAATGACTTTTGTCAACCGCGTAGCCTCATTTGCCGAGGGAGCCAATCACCACCCGGACATCGATATCCGATACAACCGTGTTCGTCTCGCTCTGGTTACCCACGATGCGGGAGGTATCACCCAGATGGACATTGACCTGGCTAGATCGATCGAGGCAGATCTCTCTTGAAATCCGTCTGCACCCCCAATCATCCTTCAGTCACGCGGTTTGCAGCACGAAACCCGGCTGAATACGCTCTACATTTACTCCATTCATCCAGACCTTACGCGATTCCCTTACCTGGGTCGCCAAAATAAAATTCGTTTGCCTCTGTACATCCTGCCTGCGGCCTGTGCTATATTCTTTTTAGCGTATAAGTCTCCCAAAGAGCATATTGCGCGAAAGATTCCTCGGGCACCTGCAATCGCTCGAGAGCAAGTTGCGTCACTGGCCTCCCGGCACGAACAAAGCACCGTTCGTGCCGCCTTTTTTTTCTTGGGAGCACTTCTTGCAAAACGCCTAATCCCCCATGTAATGAGCAAGTTCTACTAGAGCCACACCCGCTCCACACCAAATGCGGCCATGATCCGTGCGGCATCCTGCCGCCCACGCGACTCCCCCTCCAGTGGATTCCCTGCTCCCTGACAATCGCAGCTTCACCGACCCTATATGTAATCGCATAGAATCGCGAGACGGATCTATGGAGTTTGTACAGCCCGATCCGCGCTTAGACCGCACACATTCAGGGGTGAAATCTCCTGACCAGAAAGGTAGTGAACGATGACCTGGGTCTTTTGGGCTCTCCTCTCGGCTCTTTTTGCCGCGGCAACGGCTTTACTTGCAAAGGTCGGCGTCGAGAACATCGACAGCAACCTGGCAACAGCGATTCGTACCTCCGTGATCCTGGTGTTCACCTGGGCAATCGCCCTCAGCCTCGACACGCATCATGGGATTAGCGCAATTAGCCGCCGAAGCTGGATTTTTCTTGTGCTATCCGGCCTGTGCACGGGGCTTTCCTGGTTATGTTATTTCCGTGCCCTGCAGATAGGACCTGTCAGCGGAGTGGCCCCAGTCGACAAACTCAGCGTAGCCATCGTGATCATTGCAGGATGGCTCTTCTTCGGCGAAAGCATGTCACCCATGAAGATCACGGGCGGCCTGCTCGTGACCGCAGGAGCACTCGTGATTGCGTTTGCATGAGATCGCCTCAATCCGACGTATACTGGTATCAGTTCTTTGAGTGCCCAATGCAATGTTGGTGCCAGCTCCAAATGGGGGCGTCACGGCTTCGACGGGATTGCTTGCGGCAGAGAGGCATGCCGGGGTGTGGACACCCGTAATCGCTCACAAAATCATAAGTGCCGAACCTCAATTCGCGCTTGCTGCTTAATAATTAAGTAGCCGATCGCTCAAGCTTCGCCTACGGGCCTGTACCGATCGTCGCACAGTAGGCTGGTCCAAGGTGTTCCGTCTGTACGCCATGGACGAGATCAATCAGGCTGGTGGTGAGTGCGTCTTCGTCCGTTGCAAGCATTCACTACGAGACAAATGCGAACGGAAAAAGCATGAAAGCTCTCTGTTGATGGTAGTTTCGGACGCGGGTTCGACTCCCGCCGCCTCCACCATTTCTAAGTTGTTTATAATCAATATTATGGTAGAACATCTCGACGGATTGGGATGGAATTGGGACACCCGGATCGCCGCGTACATGGCCTAACGAACAGATTTTCGTGCATCTGTTTGTTGCAGCTCTCTCGCCCCGCGGTGACTTCCCGGACCCGAAGTCCTAAGCAAAGACGTCATCTGCCTCGGTCGCAGCCAGCACAACATCCGGCTCCAGCGACCGCAGCAGGGTGTCGCGGACAAACTGAATGTGGTGATGCATCTCCCACTGCGCTCGTTCGCGATCTCCGTCTCGCATCGCCAAATAGATCTTCTGGTGGCTCGCCGGCGCCATTGTCGCGGAGAGATAGAACGTCGCCATTCGGCACAGCAGGCTCTTCTGCTGAATGTTGTCCAAAATCCGTCCGAACTCCGCATTTCCCGTCGACCCGGCAATCAGCCCGTGAAAGTGAATGTCTTCCTCGATATGACGCAGCTTGTCTCCTGCCTCCAGATTGTTGCGCGTGCGTTCAATGCTCGCCGCCATCTGTCCCAGAAGCTCAGGCGTTATCCTGGCGATACCCACCGCATGCACCTCCAGCAACGCGCGCACGTCGTACAGGTCAAGCACCTCTTTGACCGAGAACTTCCGCACATAGGCGCCCCGCCGCGCCTCAATACTGATCAGGCCTTCACTCTCCAGTCGCATCAGCGCCTCTCGTACCGGCGACTTGCTGATGCCGAGCGCACTGGAGAGATACTCTTCGGTGAGCTTCGATCCTTCGGCAAACGAGCCGTTGAGCAGTTGTCGCTTGACGCTTTGATACGCCTGTTCCGTAAGATTTGGGTTTTTCGCGAGTTTCAACATATCGTAAGGTTCACGCGGTTTCTACCTGACCGGCAAGTGTGTTCGCCGTATTGCGGCTCTAGAAGGAAGAGAAAATGCGCCTCGCAGACCAATTGATCTTCCACGAGGCGCACTCCCTTCTAGAACAGGAACTTGGCGCTCAGTTGTAGTTGCCGCGACGATCCACCATCACTCGTCGCAAAGCGTGTGGACGTGATCTGCCCGAAGCTCGCGGACTGCACATTGCCCGACGGCTGACCAAAGTTCGGGTGGTTCAAAATGTCGAACGCATCCGCACGAAGAATCAACGACACGCCCGCAATCAGCTTCGTTTCCTTCTCTCCAGAAAGATCCAGGTCCGCAAATCCCGGCCCCGTTCCATAGTTGCGCTGCAGGCTTCCAAGACCCGTGTAGGCCGTCGGAGCCGTCGCCCCAGTCGCACTGGCCTGCGTTCCCACAATCTGGAACGTGCACGCCGGGGTCGCGTTCGTCAGGTCGCACACCGAGCCACCGTAAGCCAGCCCACCCGGGTTCGCGAAGAACGTCACGTTCGCCGTCCCCGGGACCTGATGCTTGTGCCGCGTAATCGGCTGCAGCAGGTTCGGTCGAATCAGCCCGCTGTTCCCGTTGAACCCGTCGCTGCTCGCCACGATGTTCACCGGGTTGCCCGTCTGGTATTGGAAGATGCTCTCCAGCCGGTAGCCCGACACCAGCCGGTTGCCATGGAACGGAAGCGCATAGATCATCGTTCCCGCAAAGTGGTGACGCACATCGAAGTCCGAAAGACCATAGTTCCCGGAAGGATTATTGCTGTCCGGCAGCACTGCTCCGCCCTGCGAACCGAGTGAGTTAATATCCATCGACTTCGCCCACTCATAGTTCACATTGAACTGCAGGCCATTCGACATCGCCTTCTCCAGCGTCACCCACGTCGCGTTGTAGTTCGAGTAGCCGATGCTGTTCCGCTCCGTGATGTTCGAAGCAATCGACACCCCTGGAGCAATCGGGCTGTTGGCCGCCAGCTTGAGGAACGGCCGAGGGCTCGGAGCGTTCGTCGGCCCGCTCGCCTGGTTCGGATTCGTCACAATCAGCAGATGATGCCCAGTCGATCCGTAGTAACCGATCGATCCCACGAGATTCCACGGCAGCGCCTGCTGCACGTTCAGGTTGAAGTCCTCTACATACGCGTTGCGGAAGTTCGGGTTCACCCAGCCCAGCGCATAGCCCGATGCCGCCTTCGCCGAAGCATAAAGATTGTTCAGCGGTATCGGCGCCGCGCTGCTGCTATACGAAACCGAGGTCGTGAACGGAGGGTTCCCGGTCAGAATGGTCACTGTGCCCGCCACCGGCTGATCCACCAGCAGTCCATACGCGCCGCGAATCACCGTCTTGTTGTTATTGAAAAGATCGTACGCAAAGCCCAGGCGAGGCTCCAGGTTGTAGTTTTGCTTGTACGCCCCATCCGCGGGAATCCCGTTGGTTCCAGCCCGCGTCAGCGTGATGTTCGCGGGATTGAAGATCGCAATGCGGTTCTCACCCTCCAGCGGAGTTCCGTTCCACTCAAACCGCAGCCCGCCTTCCAGCGTCAGCCCCGGTTTGATCCGGTAATTGTCCTGGATGAACCCGCCCGCCGCGTCCGCATAGATGCGGTAGTCGATGATGTTCGGCTGAATGCTGAACACCGGTGTCACATCCGCCGCCAGATTCGCGCTCGAAAGTGTCATGCTTCCGATATTTCCGCCGAAGCTATACAGCAGATAGCGTCGGAACTCACCGCCCCACTTGATCTGGTTGTTCCCCTTCAACATCGTCACCGTATCAGACAGCACACCCGTAGTCGTGTCGCGCCCCTGCGGGAATCCCGCCGGTCCGCCGATCGTAAAGCCCATGTCCGAGATCGTCGTCTGCGGAATGCCAACATTCCCCGTCAGGCCGTCCACAATCCCCAGGCTGGCCGGGCTGATCGTGTTCGCCGGAGTAAAGGAGATGGAGATCCGGTTGAATCCAAGCCGAGCCTCATTCGTAATGTTGGAGTTGAACACATGCACATACTGCAGCGTTCCAATCTGCCGATGCGCCGCACGATGGTCGCCCCAACCCGGCAGCGTGTCTCCCTGTAGCGCAGGCTCCGTCCGCACATCCTTCTGAAACGCATAGAACGCATGCATCGAATCTTTCGCTCCCAACTGCTGCAGCACGTCTCCCGTGTACTGATCAATCTGCACCGGACCCGGAGTGAACGACACATGATTCGAACCGCTGTTCGGCAGAGGAACCAGCGCCGCAAACGCCGCCGCAATCGGATCATTGGAAGCATTCGCCGCAAACGCCGTCTGCTGCGCCTGGCTGAACACCGGGCTGTTCTGCAAAATCCCCTGGTGCTGACGCAATCCCTCATAGCTGAAGAAGAAGAACGTGTGGTTCTTCCACACCGGCCCGCCCACCGATCCGCCAAAGTTGTTGCGCTTCAGCGGAGCCTTTGCGCCTGTATTCGCCACCAGAGCAAGCCCGGTCGTCGGGTTGAAGCTGCGGTTGAAATAATTCCGCGCATCCAGCGCCTCATTGCGGAAGTAATCGAACAACTCGCCATGAAAATGATCCGTGCCCGACCGCGTCGCCACCGTCACAATCGACCCATCGCTCCGTCCATACTCCGCACTGAACGTCTGGTTATCGATCCTGAACTCCGACGTCGTATCGATCGACGGCTGAAACGTAATCTGGTTCTGGCTGATGTCATTCAGATTGATGCCATTGATCTGAAAGTTCACCGAGTCTTCGCGATTGCCCGCAGTAATAAACGAGTTCGATCCCAACCCTCGGCTCGAAGCCGTCAGGCTTCCCGATGTTGGCGCCACCACCCCACCCGGCGTCAGCACGGTCAAGTCCAGAAAGTGCCGCCCATTCAGCGGCAGTTCCTGCACCGTGTTCCGCCCAATCACCTCGCCCACCGTAATCGTGCTCGACTCAATTTGCCCAGCAGCGCTGCTCTCCACCTGCACCGTCTCGCCTGCCGACTCGACCGCCAGCTTCGGATTCACCGTCAGGCTCTGCGCCACCTGCAGCGTCACCTTCTCAATCGTGTCCGTGCTGAACCCCGCCGCCATCGCCTGAACCTTGTAATCGCCCGGCTGCAACGACGGCACCACATACAGCCCAGCCCCATCGGTCGTCACCGTCCTCGCCAGCCCTGTCGCCAGCGAATGCACCACCACCTTCGCATGCGCTACCGCCGCTCCCGTCGGGTCCGTCACCACCCCCGACAGCGTCGCCGTCGATTGCGCCCGCGCCCCTGCTGCAAAGAGCGCTAGGAACGCGAAAGCCACAAGAAAACCACGATTGCCAAGATATTTGAGAAAAGTCATGTCGCCTCCGAAGCCTAAATAGAAAAGAGAGAGCCTATACACGAGGGCCGTGGCCTTCAGGTTCTAACTGGATGAAAGATGTGTAGAAAAAAATATATCACATATCAGGCGCGGCGACGTACTTCAATCTCAATGACGATTTGTACATCTTGCGCATACGATGGGTGGCTCCCCTCGAACGGTACCCTCCGGCGACTGAGCTGCCACCTTACAGCGCCACCATCATGGCCACTGACGCAATGAGCATCAGCGTCTTCCGGCCCGACCTGTCAATCAAACTCATTCTCAGAAATGTAGCCAAACGATTCACCAACTCCCTGCCCACCCCAAATTCGCGACATACGGATAAATCACCGGAAATTCGCTTGACGTGAATTGCTCCCAATAGTCGGCGGTCTGGAAGTTAACCGGCTCGGGCTACGTTATAGGCTCGGTCGTACTGCACGAAAAACGGGGTCACCAAGTTCGATTCTCCGAACTCACTGCCAGCGAGTTTAGACCTGTACCTCACGCCCCTTCGAACGAATTCTGCGGCCGCGGGAGAACTGGAAACACAAGCCACTTCACTTTTGTTCGAATATATGCGCGGTCTTCATCCAGCCAGATGGGGCTGTCGTGATCCTGCCCATCATCCGCACATCACCGCTCAAAGGCAGCGTTCCAAAATTCCGCGGGCCTCTTTCAATCAAGAAAATGGAGGCAGGGATTGTAGTCGGCGTGACGAAGAGATTCCGCTGATGATCGAGCTCCACACGAATGTCATTTGTGCTATTTGCCTCAGAATGATCCTGGAATGCCCGGCCATTCGTGTTCGCTTAGCGCTCCAGAAGCTTGGGATAAAATTGGAATAATGGCCTTCACAGTGGGGATATTGGGGCCAACGTGGCATCTTTATTATCAGTAAGCTGCTGATTCTATTGGGCTTGATCCAGTGTGACACGCACCGCATCCACCACTTACTTTCAGTAGGTTACAGACAGGTAAAAGACAATCGTCCTCTGTCCTGTCCGTCTACGCCACCCACGATCCACTGTACGAACAAAAGCACTCTGCCTATTGACGCTACCGAGGGACTAATATCTTGCATTCCACGCAGGAACTGGCGCATAATCCACGACGGAGGGCTCAAGTTCCTCCGGCTTTAGCTGAAATCTATCGGCGCCATCCGAGGCCACTAGTCAACCATGTCCTATTTTTCTCATCAATACCAGGTCTGTTTCAGGGAGTCGCCATACCTATTCTCATGTCGCGATCGCGCAATGTCGACGAGGGCAATGCCACTGGCATAAAAGGCAGCAATGGTTGCACGGGACATCAAGGCTAGAAAATTCCGAAACTGGCAAATCAGTTGTAAATCTTCGGCCGTGTTGGGGCTGAACGTTCCCCATCCGAGCGGGTTCCATCGGTAAAGCGCCGCGCCACAACGTCGGAGCCTAATAAAGGATCCGCCGGTTTTGACGGTGCAAACCGACCAGGGAGCCGGCGGACGCAGACTCGGTCCTATCATTCTCTTTTTCTCCCCGAGAGAGCCCTCATGGAACGCGAACCTACAAACGCTTCACTCCGGACCCTCTTCCGCGACCTTGGATTCGTCAGTGACTCCGACGAACTCCTCCCGCAGCTGCAGTGTGCCCGCAGGGCTGCGGAGATCAGTGACGTCACGATCCTGATTGAAGGCGAGACGGGCACCGGCAAGCAGCTGCTTGCACAGGCGATTCATCGGCTCGACCGAAAGCGCAATCGTTTCAGCTTTGTCACAGTGCACTGCAGCACCATCTCCGAGGCCCTCGCCGAAAGCGAGCTCTTCGGCCACCAGCGCGGAGCCTTCTCGGGTGCCGTGAACAGCCGCAAAGGCTTGTTCGGTGCTGCCCAGCGCGGCACGCTGTTCCTCGACGACGTCAACGACCTTCCCCTCGCCTTACAACCCAAGTTGCTGGACGTTCTGCAGCGTGGCATCCTCCGTCCTGTAGGTTCGGACACGGAGATCCCCGTCGATGTGCGCATCATTGCTGCCGCCAACCGACCGCTGGAGCCACTGGTCCGCGAAGGCAAATTCCGCCTCGATCTGTATCACCGGCTTAACGTGGTTCGCCTAACGCTTTTACCGCTGCGCGCCCGCCGCAGCGACCTGACCGCACTCATCCTTGCTTTCGCCGACCGCCACGCTGCGCTCTACTCCCCGGTCGTAAGCGTAGACTCCGACCTGCTCCGCTTCCTTGAATCGCAGCCGCTGCCTGGCAACGTACGCGAACTGGAAAACGCCGTGCAACGGATGCTTTTCTTTAAGACCGAAGGCTCCTCGTTTAGCCTTGACGACTGGATGCGCCAGCTCCGTTCCGACGTCACTCAATTGGACGTGGATCTGCTGGCCGAATCCGCCAGCGGCGTCTGGCAAAGCATCGCAAGCGGAGGTCTCGGCTACAATCAGGCGTTTCAAGAGATCGAAAAGCGCGTGCTGCAGGCTGCCATCGCAGTCCCAGGCTCGACCCGGCGCAAAATCGCCCAGCGACTCCGCATGAGCGAGCGCGCCCTCTACTACAAGATGCGTGCCTGCGGCCTGACTGTCGCCCGTGTTCCCTGACTCCAGCACCAGAAAGCCCCGGCGTCACCCCCCGCATTCCTGTGCCTGAACCATCCTTCGTTTCTGTCCTGATCACTGCCACTTCTTACAGAGCGCTGCATAGACTTGCAGAAGACTCGGGGGTGCTGCTAACTCACACAAGCACTCAATTTTTAACCTCCTCTCAGCTTGGATTCCACCCGCCTCCTGCGATGCGCATTCAAAGTGACACTGCCAAATCCTGCATCGCCTGACTGACTGCGCCGTGCTAAAACGGCTTGTCCTCGACGGTTCAGGATTTTTTCTTCAGGCAAATCCCCACGGTTCTCGCTGCTTTCCCACACCAATTGGCCGAGTCGGGCGCTCATCCATCCCGACGACCGCAGATTGGGCTCTCCCGTGCACTATGTACTGTCGACAGGCGCAGGCAACTCAACCTCCGCCAGCGAGGGGGGCCCACTGATACACGAAGGAGACGCCGTCCGTTTTCAAGTCGCCGATGTCTTTCTGCCGTCCGCTGACGATCTGCCAAAGGCCCTCACCTCGACAGACCGTTTGGAAGGCACGGTCGTTAATTTTTCTGACTCCGGATTGCTTCCCCGCGTCTTTGCCGTAGTGGATGTGATCGCACGCCGGAGCTTCGTCGTCCCGGTCGAAAAGCTACAGAAGCTGGGGGAGAGTTCCAACGCACTCTAAACCGCGCCCGGACGAAATCCCTACGGACGCACACCGGCCACCAATCGGAGCGACTTCGCTCCACGGAAATGGAGAGAACCGATGCCAGTTACACCAACCTATCCTGGTGTTTACATTGAGGAGCTTCCCAGCGGAGTCCACACGATTACCGGCGTGGCCACCTCGATCGCAGCCTTTGTCGGCTGGGCGCCGCAAGGTCCCACCGATTCGGCGACCCTCATTCTCAGCTGGTCCGACTACCAAAGGCAGTTTGGTGGCCTTGATTCACGGAGTGTGCTCGGGTACTCCGTCAATCAGTTCTTCCTGAACGGCGGCCAGCAAGCCTATGTCGTCCGACTGGTAGATTCCGGCACCGCCAAAACTGCTCAGGTAACGATCGGAGCCGCGCCTAAGCAGATCATTATTAACGCGTTGAACGCCGGCGATTGGGCCAACTCATACCAGATTTCAATCAAGAACTCGACGGCCTCCCCGGGTCGCTTCCAGCTTCAGGTTACCTATGCGCCCGCTGGCGCGACTCCTGCCGTCGTTGAATCTTTCAATAACCTCAGCATCAGCAAGTCTGACCCACAGGGCCGCTACGTCGTCGACGTCCTCGCCAACAACTCCAATTTCGTCACGGCCACTGTTCCGGGCACAACCACAACTGCTCCCGACGACACCGCCGCACCCGATCCGTTGATCAACGGCGCGCCCGGCAATGTTCTTAGCCCCAACAACGGCGATTTCGAAACTGCCTTGGCAGCGACGGGCGGCACGACCGGCGTCAACCTGTTGGCCACCGTGGATATTTTCAATCTTCTTTGCGTTCCCGGGGAGACCAACACTACCGTCCTTGGCGAACTCGACACGTTCTGCAAAGACAATCAGGCGTTCCTCATCGCAGAATCGCCGGACATCACCAACTTCACGACGCTCATCCCGGGTCCCGGTTTCCACGGGGATAACTCCGCCCTCTACTTCCCCTGGCTGCAGGCTCCAGACCCGCTGGCGGGCAATGTCACGCGCGATTACCCGCCCTGTGGATTCGTCGCCGGCGTTTACGCCTCAACGGACGTCAATCGTGGTGTCTGGAAGGCGCCCGCCGGTACCGAGACTGCCCTGGTCGGCGTCAGTGGCGTCACCACCCCGCTGACTGACAAACAAAACGGCCAGCTCAACCCCGTCGCCGTCAACTGCATCCGCTCCTTCAGCGCCTACGGCACGGTCGTCTGGGGAGCTCGCACCACCAACGGCAACGACGAAGCGGGCTCGCAGTGGAAATACGTCCCCATTCGACGCCTTGCCCTCTTCCTCGAAACCAGCCTCTACCGAGGCACACAGTGGGCTGTCTTCGAGCCCAACGATGCTCCCCTTTGGGCCCAGATCCGACTCAACGTCGGTGCCTTCATGCAGACGCTCTTCATTCAAGGCGCCTTCCAGGGCACCACGCCGCAGCAAGCCTACTTCGTCAAGTGCGACAGCGAAACCACTACCTCCACCGACCAGGACAACGGCATCGTCAACATCCTCGTCGGCTTCGCCCCGCTCAAGCCCGCCGAATTCGTCATCATTCAGATCCAGCAAATCGCTGGACAAACCTCTTAAGGAGTGCATCGATGCCTCAGTTCAGCGCCAATCCAACCCGTTTCGATCCCTACAAGAACTTCATCTTCCGCGTGAAGTGGGATGGCAAATACGTTGCCGGCATCAGCAAAGTTGGCGGCCTTAAGCGGACCACCGAAGTAGTCAAGCATCGTGTCGGCGGCGACCCCAGTACCAGCCGCAAGTCTCCCGGACGCACAGAGTACGACGCCATCATGCTCGAACGCGGCGTCACCCACGACATCGACTTCGCACAATGGGCCAATAAGGTCTGGAACTACGGTGCCGGCCTCGGTGCAGAGGTGTCTCTGAAGGACTTCCGCAAGGACATCATCATTGAGTTCTACAACGAAGCCGGTCAACTCGCGATCGCCTACAAGGTGTACCGCTGCTGGGTCTCCGAGTTCCAGGCCCTTCCCGATCTCGACGCCAACGCCAACGCGGTCGCCATCCAGCACATCAAGCTCGAAAATGAGGGATGGGAGGCCGACAGCAGTGTTACTGAGCCCACGGAGCCTAGCTTCTCCATTCCGAGCGCCTGATGTCTCGCCCTACATGCATTCCCGCGAATTCGGACCTGATCTCACTCTGGGAGCGCGGCTCCGGCCAACAGCCGGTTGACCGCGCCCTCATGCTGCTCGCTGCGTGTTCTCCTGCAGAGTCGCCGGACGAGCTCGCCCGTCTGAGCATCGGCGCTCGAGACACCCGCCTGCTCGAGATCTACGAGCGGCTCTTCGGCCCTTCGCTCAACGCCTTCGCCCACTGCCCTGCCTGCAACCAACCGCTCGAATACATCCTCTCCACGCATGAATTGAACGCATCGACATCGTCGCCTGCAGATCCCCCCGCTCTATCCCTTGACGACGGCCGCATCTCCCTGCGACTGCGCCTCCCCGACAGCCTCGACCTCCGCGCCGTCAGCATCTGCACTGAGCCCGAACACGCTGCAAAGATTCTCATCGAGCGCTGCATCGTAGAAGCAACCCTCGACGGTCAGCCAATCCCAACTGCCGACCTGCCCCCGGACACAATCGAGACCGTCTCCTCCGCTCTCGCCGCCGCCGATCCCGGAGCCGAGATGCTCATCAATCTCAACTGCACCGTCTGCTCTCACCCCTGGCAGGTCACGCTCGATATCGAGCGCTTCCTCTGGTCAAGGATCTCCGCAACCGCCAAGCGTCTCCTGCGCGACGTCCACGCTCTGGCCTCGGCTTACGGCTGGCGCGAGCCCGACATCCTCGCCCTCAGCATGGTCCGCCGCCAAACCTATGTGGAGATGGCATGGCCAACTTTCTGAATCGCCTTGCAGCCCGCGCGCTCGGTGCTATCCCGCTCGCCGAGCCGGCCATTCCCGCGCGCTTCAGCAGCGATACCCAGTCGAGCGCGTTCCTCGCCTCTGAACCCACCTTTCAACCCACGCACCCCTATCCGGAGACCTCCGAAGACCGCCCCCACCCACTCCAGAACCGTGAGACTAACCCCAGCTTAGAGACCCACGTTACCCCTCCCGCTCCAGCGTTTCAAGACGAAGCTCCACGCCTGCCTCGATCACCGCGCCCGCGCGCCTTCCCTTGGGAGGCTCCTCCGCAGCCGCCTTACGCCGAACGCGAGACCGTTCCTCCGTCTCCCGAGCGCGACAACGTCAGGAAGCGGCATCTTGTCGCGGAGCTGAACCCTACCCCCGAAGCGATCGAGACACCCGCCGCCTACAATCCACAAGCAACTTCGCCGGCATACGTTCCCTTCGTCGAACCACAACCCACGCCGCGCCTCACCCCGCTCGCCGAGCCCACGCGCAGGCCGGTGTTGCAACCTTCAGAACGGCACCAGGCCTTCCACCCTGGACCACCGACGGTCAGCGTCAGCATCGGCCGCATCGAGGTCCGCGCCGAGATCACCTCTCCCCCGCCCGCGCCACGTGTGCAACGACCGCGGCCCCCCGCGGTCTCTCTCGATCAGTTCCTCAAACAGGTGGGTGGGAGCGCACAATGAGCAACTACCTCGCCATCGCCACCGTGACCGCTGCCCTCCAGCAGGTGCTGATGACGCCGGTGGGAAACGCCGTGGTCGGAGCCAAGGTTGGCTTCAGCCGCCCTGATGCGACCAGCTCAACCACACCTCTGGTCAACATCTTCCTCTACCAGATCACGCCCAACGCCGCCTTCCGGAACGCCGACCTTCCGACGCGGCGCCCGGATGGCACGCTCGCACAACGCCCCACCGCGGCCTTCGATCTCCACTACATCTTCTCGTTCCACGGCGACGACACCAAGCTCGAACCGCAGCGATTGCTGGGCGCGGTCGCGACTGCGCTCCACGCCCAGCCGCTGCTCTCTGCAGACAACATCAACAACGCGGCGTCTACCTTCGGCTTCCTCGCTGGCTCGGGGCTCGACAGCCAGATCGAGCGTGTGCGGTTCACCCCCACTGGCCTCTCGCTCGAAGAGTTTTCCAAGCTCTGGTCGGTCTTTTTCCAGGTTGAGTACAGCCTCTCCGCCGCCTACCAGGCCTCTCTCGTGCTCATGGAATCCGATGACACACTCGCTCCTGCTCCCCCAGTCCTCCAGCGCAATCTTTACGTCGTGCCGTTCGAATCACCCTACGTCAGCCAAGTCATCTCACAGGACACCAAGCCCATCACTTCAGCGTCCACCCTCCTCATCCAGGGCACGCACCTGAGAAGCGTCAACACCTTCATCGTGATCGAGGACCAGGAGCTGCCCCCCGACACTTCCTCCGACACGCAACTCAGCCTCACCCTGACGTCGGTTCTTCACGCCGGTGTCAAGAGCCTGCAGGTCCTTCAGAAGCTCGACATGGGCACCCCCGCCATCACGCACCGCGGCTTCCAGTCGAACGTCGCCTCCTTCGTGCTGTGTCCCACCGTCTCCAGCGCCACCGGTACGGCCGTCTCCGGCGGCACGGATGTCACCATCAACCTCGTTCCCAACATCGGCATCGGCCAGCGCGCCGTGCTTCTGCTCAACAGCATTCCGCCGGCACCGCCCGCGGCCTACGCCTCCACCAGCGTTGTCTCTACTGCCGACGCGCCCTCGATCGTCATCAACATCGCCAGCGTCCCCACAGGCACCTACCTCGTCCGCGTGCAGGTCGACGGCGCCGAAAGCCAGCTGACCTTCAACGCCGTCACGCACGTCCTTGAAGGTCCCACGGTGTCCATGCCATGAGCGCTCCCATCATGACCGAAGACACCCTCCGCGGTGCGGAAGCCGCCGCTGGCAGCGCATCCAGCGCCGACGCGAGCATCACCTGGTCTGAGGCGAACCAGCGCTACCTCGTCGCAGCCCTCTCCGCACTCCGCGTTCATCTCAAAACCACATTGGACGGCGGCGCGAATCCCTCCGCAAATGTTGAAGACGCTCTTCTCGATCCTGGCATCTGGATGTTTTCGCAGCCTCCCGCCCTCGAGCAACTTTGCTCCGCCTTCGATCTCTCCGCCTTTGAGCGCGGCGTCTTGCTTCTTGCCGCGGGCGCAGAGATGGATTCCCAGCTTGCCGCGCACTTCGCTTCGCTCGACACCAGCCGCCGTCCCTTACCCACGCTTCAACTCGCCCTCACTGTTCTGCCCGAAGCCCATTGGAGTGCGCTCTCACCCTCGCGAGCTCTGCGGCGCTGGCGGCTCATCGACCTGCTTCCCGCCGACACCCTCGTCACCTCCGCCTTCCGTGCCAACGAGCGCATCCTGCACTTCCTTGCCGGCATCTCCGGCATCGACGAACGCCTCCACCACCTCGCTCACCCCGTACCTCCGCCGGAGACGCTGCCATCGTCCTACGCCGACGTCGCCGGCCAGGTAGCGGCTGTCTGGGCCGACGCCTCGCGCCACGCGACCGCATCGTCCGCAGCACAGCAACTGCCACTCATCGAGCTATGCGGCACCGAGCCCGACGCCAACCGCGCCATCGCAGCCCGCGCAGCCGCAGCCGTCAACCTTCGCCTCCATGTGCTCTCGCTGCGCAGTCTCCTGCAGACATCGAGCGCCGAGACGAGTCTCTTTCTTCGCCTCTGGGAGCGCGAAGCCATCCTCAGCGAATCTGCTCTCCTGCTCGAATTGGACGACCTGTCCACTGCCGACACAGCTTCGGCGACGATCTCGCTCCTCCTCGAGTCTCTTCACGCTCCGCTCATCCTCTCCTCGCGACAGCCACAGTCCACGCTTAGCCGACCGCGCGTGGTCTTCGCTACCTCCAGGCCTACACGCGCGGAGCAGGCCGAGCTCTGGAGAACATCGTTGCAACCACCGGACGCCGCAACCAACGACCCCGTGATCGACCCCCTGATCGACACGCTCGTCGCCCAGTTCAACCTCTCGCCCGTAGCCATTCGTTCGGCAGCACAGCATTCCAATGGAGCCCAACCCGAACGCTCCCTCGCGTCCGTCCTCTGGGACGCCTGCCGCATCGAAGCACGTCCGCGCCTGGAGGGCCTCGCGCAGCGCATCGAGTCGGCAGCCACCTGGGACGACCTTGTGCTGCCCGAAAAAGAGCGTGAGCAGATGAGGAATATCTCCCTGCATGTTCGCCAGCGCACCCGCGTCTACGAAAGCTGGGGCTTCGCCGACCGCAGTTCGCGCGGCCTCGGCATCAGTGTCCTCTTCGCCGGCCCCAGCGGCACGGGTAAGACCACCGCCGCGGAAGTGCTCGCTCACGAGCTCCGTCTTGACCTGTTCCGCATCGACCTCAGCCAGATCATCAGCAAGTACATTGGCGAAACCGAGAAGAACCTGTGCCGCGTCTTCGACGCCGCCGATCAGGGTGCCGCCGTCCTGCTCTTCGACGAAGCCGACGCTCTCTTCGGCAAGCGTACCGACGTCAAAGATAGTCACGATCGTTACGCGAACTGCGAGGTCAGCTACCTGCTTCAGCGCATGGAAGCCTATCGCGGCCTCGCCATCCTCACCACCAACCGCAAGTCCTCGCTCGACCAGGCCTTTCTCCGCCGCCTCCGATTCGTCGTGGAGTTCCCGTTCCCCGAAGCTGCGCAGCGTGCCGAAATCTGGCGTCGTATCTTCCCTTCGCGGACGCCCGTCGATGGACTCAACGTCGAACACCTCGCGCGTCTCCGCGTCTCCGGCGGCAACATCCATAACATCGCAATGGGCGCTGCCTTCCTCGCTGCCGATGCCGGCGAGCCGGTTCGCATGGGACACCTGCTTGCCGCCGCCCGCGCCGAGTTCGCCAAGCTCGAAATCCCACTCAACGATACGGAGGTCGCCCGATGGACGTGATCGATCCAAACCTACCCACACGACGCCACGCCATCGATCTTCGCATCGACGAACTCATCCTGCATGGCTTCCCTGTCAGGGATCGCCATCGCATCGCCGCCGCGTTGCAGCGCGAGCTCTCGCGACTGATCGCACAAGGCGATCTCGCGCATCTGCCGCCCAACTCAATTCAACTCGACCGCATCGACGCCGGCAGCTTTCGCCTCGACCCCGCCGCCGGACCCAACCACATCGGCCGGACGGTAGCCCAGCGGGTCTACCGTCAGCTCTCACCGGGCGTGAGTGCAACTCCTGCACAGAGCGGAGGAGGTAACCATGCCTAACATCTCTCCCCGGTTACAAAACGGTGCCATCCTCACCTTCGATCCCAATACCGGAGTCAAGCTCGCCACCATCATGCTGCAGTACAACCCAGACTCGCTCACGCGGTCACTGAAGCCGCAAACTGTAGGCGATGAGCCCGACCGCACCGAGATCCTGCGCCTCAAGGGGCCACCCATCGAAACGCTGAAGTGCGATCTGGAAATCGACGCCACCGATCAGCTCGCTGCAGCCGATCCCACCGCCACCAGCCTGGGAGTGCAGCCCCAACTGGCGTTGCTCGAGCTGCTCCTCTATCCCTCGAGCGGCGTGCTCATCACGAACGAAATCCTCTCGTTGCTTGGCACCATCGAGATCCTCCCCATGGAGACCGCGCTCACCGTGTTCGCCTGGAGCAAGAGTCGCGTCACGCCCGTGCGCATCACCGATCTCTCCATCACCGAGGAGGCCTTCGACGTCAATCTCAACCCCATTCGCGCCAAGGTCTCGCTTGGCATGCGTGTTCTCAGTGTGAACGACGTCGGCTTCCTGACTCCCGCCGGCGCCATGTACATGATCTACCAAACCACCAAAGAAGCTCTTGCCCAACGAGCCTGACGAAACGGAACCGCTATGGATACCGCACTCTCCGCTCTTATTCGATCCGCTGCCGGCACTGGCGCTCCCACTAACCAGAGCAGCCGGTATTACGGTGCAGCGATCAACACCTACACGCAGCCCAACGGCACGGCTGTGGTCTACCTGGCGCGCCGCATTCTTCCGCAGCCCTCGGTGTACGTCTCTGTGCAGAACTACGCGGTGGTCGAAAACGACCGCATCGACAACCTCTCTGCGCGCTTCCTTGGCGATCCGCTGCTCTTCTGGATGATCTGCGACGCCAACACCGCCACCGATCCCGACGAGCTCACCTTACAGAAGGGCCGCTCGATCCTGATCCCGATCGCCTCCGCCATTCCCGCAGGTGCTCGCAATGGGTAGCCCACTGTATCTCACGCTGCTGGCCGGGCCGGTCGAGGCCCTGCCAGTGCCCAAGCCTGTCATCGACGCCCTCGTCTCCGTCGAGGTCACCGAGTCCGCGACCGGCCGCAGCGGTTTTCAAATCACGTTCACACTCGGCACCAACTCTATCCTGCAAACCTTGTTCCTCCTCGCCGCGGACGCCCCAATCCCCGTTCTCCGCGTCGTCCTCGTCGCAACGTTTGGCGGTCTACCGCAGGTCATCATGGATGGCGTCATCGAGCATCAGGAGGTGGTCCCGGACGCGATGACCGGATCTTCCAAGCTCGTCGTCAGCGGGCAGGACCTGTCGTCCATCATGGACCTCATCGATCTCACCGGTCTCCTTTACCCCGGCATGAGCCCGGATATTCAAGTGCTCTCCATCCTCGGACGCTATGCCGCCTTCGGCATCGTGCCGGAGGTCATCCCCATCCTCATTCCGCAGGTCCCCGTACCGACCGAGGAAATCCCCGTCCAGGACGGGACTGACCTCGACTACGTGAAGCAGCTCGCGCAAGAGGCCGGATACGTCTTCTACGTCTCGCCCGGTCCACTTCCTGGCATGAGTCAGGCGTACTGGGGGCCGCAACTCCGGATCGGCATTCCGCAGCCTGCGCTCAACGTCAACATGGATTCGTGGACCAATGTCGAGAGCCTGAACTTTCGCTATCAACCTCGCAATCCGGTCACCCCTACCTTCTTCATTCAGGACTCCACCACGCACCTTCCTATTCCGATTCTGGTTCCGTCGGTCACTCCGTTCAATCCCCCGCTGGGCCTGGTGATCCCTACGCCGCAGACGCTCGAACCTCTTCCCGATGCAGCCAATCTCTCGCCTGGAGCGGCCCTGATGCGTGGCATCGCCCGCGCCGTAGAAACTGCCGACGTGGTCACCGGAACCGGCACTCTCGATGTCCTTCGATATGGCCAGATACTCCGCGCCCGCAGCCTCGTCGGCGTGCGTGGCGCGGGCCTTGCGTTCGATGGCATGCACTTCGTCGACAGCACAACCCACAGCCTCAAACCTGGCGAGTACAAACAGAGCTTTGTCCTCAAGCGCAATGGACTGATCTCAAATGTGCCCGTAGTCCCAAACCTGCCGTTCTAAGGAGGTCTTTCGAAAAAGCTTATCCCGCAGGCGCAACACACACGTGCCGCCAGACCTGCGCTATCAACTCGACTCCAGCCCGGCACCAAATCTACCAAGGACGCAAAATGCGAAGGCACTACGGAAAATATCGAGGCACGGTAATCGAGAACATCGACGCGCTCAATCAAGGGCGCCTCCTCGTTCAAGTGCCTGCACTCTCCAATGTCATTCCGTCCAGTTGGGCGCTGCCCTGCCTGCCTTTTGCAGGCACCCTGTCAGGCTTCTTCGTTTTGCCCGCCATCGACAGTGCAGTCTGGGTCGAATTCGAAGGCGGCGACATTCGCAAACCCATCTGGACTGGCGGCTTCTGGGCGGAGAGCCAGATTCCCCCTCTCGCACTTGCCGCTCCTCCCGCATTGCAACAACTCGTCATCCAGACCACTGCGGGCAATACGCTCCTCGTCAGCGACGTCCCTGGCCCCACCGGCGGCATCCTGCTCCAGACCGCAGCCGGCGCCTTCATCTCTGTATCCGACACCGGAATCATCATCGACAACGGCCAGGGCGCAACCATCGAGATGACCGGGCCCGCCGTCACCATCAACGAAGGCGCAATGGAGGTCATCTGACATGCCCGGCTTTCTCATCCAACAAGGCGCCACTGTCCTCTGCATGCACGGAGGCCAGGCAATGCCCCCGGCTCCCAACCCTAGCGTCACACTCAGCGGCATGCCGTCCTCCGTCATCACCACGCCGTGGATCGTCGCTGGCTGCCCTGGCATTCCGGCTGCTTTCATCCCGCCCTGCGTCACCGCGCAGTGGATCGTCGGTACCACGCGGGTCACCTCCAACGGCCAGCCGCTTGTCATCATGAGCGGCATGGCCATCGCCGTTCCCCCAGGAACACCCCTGCTTCCTCTCGTCACCCAAACCCGGGTCATCGCAACCTGAGTCGCGCTATGAACATTGCCTACCCATACCGCTTCGACGCAACCGGACACACGGCGCAGACCGACGTGCTGACGCACATCCGCGACATGATCGAGCAGATCCTCTTCACGTCTCCCGGTGAACGCGTCAACCGGCCCACCTTCGGCAGCGGCACCGCGCAGCTCGTCTTCGCGCCCAACAGCGATGTGCTCGCCGGCGCGCAGCAACAGGCCATTCAGGCGGGCCTTCAGCAGTGGCTCTCTGACGTCATCCGCGTCCAGTCCGTGGACGTCACCGCAGTCGACTCGACCCTCACCGTCACCGTCGTCTACATCGTCCTCCAGACGCAGCAGCAGCAGACGCAGGAGTTCGTCTATGGAGGTGCGCAGGCATGATCTACTTCTGCTCCGACAAAAACCGCCGCGCCCTCGTGCTCGCCACGCCCACTCTCAACGGCATCGACTTCCTCGAAGTCATCGGCCCCAGCGGCTGCGGCAATCAGCTCGCTCTCACCCTGCTCAAGGACGCGCGCGGCCTCGCCCTCACCCCGGATAACCTCGTCATCACAGGCGGCGCTCCCGTCCAGGTCGTTTCCATCGTCCCCGCCACAAACGACGATCCCTTCGTTCTCACCCTCAATCTCTCCGGCCACGGCGACTTCTCCCCCTATCAATTGGCCGTGGTCGCCGGCCCCGGCATCGCCGATCCCCCTGACGGTTTTGATCCCCAGCTCTCCACCGTCAGCTTCTCCTTCAAGGCCGGCTGCCCCACCCCCGCCGACTGCCTGCCCGACAACTGCTGCCCCGCGCCCGTCCGCTCGGCTCCCGACATCAACTATCTCGCCAAAGACTACGGTGGCTTTCGACAGGTTATGCTCGATCGCCTCGCCGTGCTCGTGCCCAACTGGACCGAGAACCACGCCGCTGACCTCGGCGTCGCCATGGTCGAGACCCTCGCTTATGCCGCCGACCACCTCAGCTATCAGCAGGATGCGGTCAGCACCGAAGCCTACCTCGGGACCGCACGCAGCCGCATCTCGCTGCGTCGCCACGCCAAACTTGTGGACTACACCGTCGGCGAAGGCTGCAACGCGCGTGTCTTCGTCGCTCTCGCCCTCGCCCCTGGCCTCGACGACATCTTCGTTCCCCGCGGCACCACCTTCTACGTCGAGCAGCCCGGCGTTCCCGTCTCCGTTCGCTGGACCAACGTCCTCGCCCAACAACTCACCTCCAGCCCCAACCCGATCTTCTCCAGCATGGAAGACCGAACGCTCTTCGGCGAACAAAACAGCATGGACTTCTACACCTGGGGCGACACAGTCTGCTGCCTCCCGCCTGGCGCCACCGAGGCCACTCTCCTCGGCTACAAAAAAACCTTGCAGCCCGGCGATGTCCTCCTCTTCGAAGAGGTCCTCGGCCCGGACACCGGGAACCCGGCCGACGCCAACGCCGCCAACCGCTGCGCCGTCCTCCTCACCGCAGTCTCCACCACCGACTACAAGGGCCGCCCGCTCGTCGATCCTCTCACCGGTTACGCCATCACCCGTATTACCTGGTCCACTGGCGACGCCCTGCCCTTTCCCCTGTGCATCTCCTCCACCACCGACAGCGACCACGGCTCAGTCCCCGTCTTTGGCGTGAGCGTCGTGCACGGCAACATCGTCCCCGCGGACCACGGCGTTACCGTGACCGCAGAAGCTCTACCCCCGGTTCCTCCCGCACCGCCCGCACCGCCCACAAGCAGCGGCTGCAGTTGCGCCACGTCCATCCCCGTGCCTCCTCCAATCCCGCGCTTCCACCCTCAATTGGCCAACGGTCCACTCACCTTCCGTCCAGCCTTCCCTGGCTTCAGCCCAGTTGCCAATGGACTGAAGTCAGCCGCTGTCTTCCTCACTTCAGACCCGAAGACTGCAACGCCGCAGATCTCCCTGAGCAGCAGCGATTCCGTCCCCTGGACGCCGCTCGCGGACCTTCTTTCCAGCACCGACACCGACCTTGTGTTTACCGTCGAAGTCGAGCGCGACGGCACAGCCTTCCTCCGCTTCGGCGATAACCAGTACGGCCAGGCCCCCGACACCGGCCTCACCTTTACGGTCACCTATCGCATCGGCAATGGCTCCGTCGGAAACATCGGCCGCGACACCCTGGGCCACCTCATCATCGGCCCGACCTTCCCCTCGCCGCCCGGCACCATCGTCTCCGTCCGCAACCCCCTCGGTGCCGCAGGTGGCGTCGACGCGGAGAGCATGGCTCACATCGTCCAGTACGCCCCCTTCAGCTACGAGTCCCAGATCCGCTGCGTCACCGAAGCCGACTACGGCAACGCCGCCTCCCAACTCCCCGGCATTAGCGAAGCCCGCGGCACCCTCCGCTGGACCGGTAGCTGGTACACCGCCTTCGTCTCCGTCGACCCCGTTGCCACGATCACCACCACCATCGTCCAGGAGACCACCTCCAGCCTCAACCTCCTGCGCATGATGGGCACCGACCTCGCCGTCGAAGCCGCGGAACTCGTCGGCCTGCGCATCGGCATGGAGATTTGCGTCGACCCGGACCACTTCCAGGGCGATGTTTTCGAAGCGCTCATGCACGTCTTCATCAGCGGCGATCGCTGCAACGGCCAGCCCGGTCTGCTCAATGCGGCCAACTTCTCCTTCGGCGAGACCGTCTACACCAGTCCGCTCATCGCAGCCGCACAAGCCGTCGAAGGGGTGCTCGCCGCCACCCTGACCGTCTTCGCGCGCATGGACGCGCCCGTTGGCGCACCCGACGGTGTCGCAACCGGCTACCTCACGATGGGTCGCCTTGAAATCCCGCGCTGCGACAACGACCCCAATCACCTCGACCTCGGCATCTTTGTGCTCCACATGGACGGTGGCAAATGAGCAGCGCCGGCAACTTACCCGAAGACGTCCTCTGCGGCTGCTGCGACGGCCTCACGCAGGAGACCCCGCAGGCCATCACCAACCGTCCTGCGCTCTCCGCCATCGCCTACCGCACCGGCTCTTACTCCACCTTCCTCGGCAGCATGCTGGCCGCACTCTCCGATCCTGGTTGGCCCGCGCTCTCTGCCCTTCGCACGCGCAACAGCTCCGACTTCACCATCGCCCTGCTCGACGCCTGGGCGATCAGTCTCGACATCATCACCTTCTACCAGGAGCGTCTCGCCAACGAAGCCTTCCTCCGCACTGCCGTCGACCAGCGCTCGGTCTTTGAACTCGCCCGCCTCCTCGGCTACGTCCCATCCCCCGGTGTCGCTGCCTCCTCCGTGCTTGCGTTCACCCTTGCCTCGGCCCCAGGGTCTCCCGACAACGTAACGATCTCCGCCGGCACCCGCGTCCAAAGCATTCCCGGACCCGGCCAGATGCCCCAGGTCTTCGAAACCTCCTCCGACCTCACCGCCGTCATCGGGCTCAATGCCCTCGCCGCGCAAACTCACCTTCCCTGGCAGCTCAAACCCGGCGACACCTCTACCTGGATCACCGGCTCCGCAAACAGCATCAACGTCGGTGACGCCCTTCTTTTCATCGCCACCTCTTCGTCAGGCAGCCCCATCGCAACCGGTCCCGCCGATCTTCGCTTCGTCTCCAGCGTCCATATCAATTCCGTCTCCGGCAACACGCAGGTCTGGTGGAATGGAGGCATCTCGAGCGCTGCCACCGCCCCCACCGGTAACATCGCAATCTACATCTTCCGCAAAAAGGCCGCTCTCTTCGGCGCCGGCGCCATCAACCCCTTTCTTCTCCCAGACACCATCCTCTCGAACATACCCGGTAACCCCGACAACACCGTCCCGGCGGCCTCCTCGGCGAAGACTGAGGCTGTTCCGGAGACCGGCGTCACCAAACCATTGCTGATTCTGTACTGGAAGCCGACCGACTGGGTATTCATCTATGACGGGAGCGGCTTCCTCCATCTCGACTCGGCTATCGCCGGCCTTATCAGCAGTCAGCCCGGTCAACCTCAATGGCTTGCCCTCACCAACTCAGGCGTGACCGCGCTCTTTTCGATTACCAACGTCTCGGAAGCCAACCCCAACCGCTACGCCCTCAGCGCGAAGACCTCCCTGCTCCAGCTCTCTCCCACCTTCATCCCTCTCTCCGGCTCTCCAGGCTCCACGCTCGACGCCGCCCTCAGTGAATTCATCGCCGGTACCCGCGGCACCACCGCCTACGTCAGCAGCAGCCTCCTCACCCCGGCCACGCTCCCTCTCACCCAGTGGACCGCCCCGACGACATTCAAGCTAGCCCCCGGCATGATTGTCCCCGTCCAGGGTGGCTCGATCGCGGTTGTCGGCGGCCAAAGCATCTCCGTTCACCAGCCCATCGGCATCTCGGGCAAGCGGGTGCGCCTCCAGGTCAGCTCCGGCAGCCTCGCCATCTTCGCCCCCGCCAGCTCCTCCGGCGTTCTTCCCGTCTCCGACAACCAGGTCTTCCTCGTCAATGCCTTCCCACCCACGACCGACTCCACCGGCCTCCTCGCCTGGTCCGTCAATACGCTCTCCGGCGTCTCCGGCACACTCTTCCTCGCCTCCGACAACCTGCAGCTTCTCCCCTCCGACAAAGCCGACCCGCTGGCCAGCGAAGCCGCGCTCGTCGATGTTGTCTCCGTCGACGGCGACATCACCACCCTCAGCCTTCACTCCTCCCTCTCCGGCATCTACGACGCCGCCACCGTCACCGTCAACGCCAACGCCGTCGAGGCAACCCATGGTGAAACCGTGCAGGAGCTTCTCGGCAATGGCGACGGAACCAACAACGCCCTTCAGTTCACGCTCAAGCAGTCGCCCCTCACCTACGTCACCGCTGCCACTGGCAACGGCACCCAATCCACCCTGCAGGTCTGGGTCAACGGCCTCCAGTGGCATGAGGTCGCCAACCTCCTCACCGCCGGCCCCGCCGACCGCGTCTTCACCAGCCGCGTCAGCCCCGCCCTCAGTCGTACGGTCCAATTCGGAGACGGTACCGACGGCTCCCGCACCCCCACTGGCCAGATGAACATTCGCGCCGTATACCGCAAGGGCATCGGCAGCGCGGGCATGGTCAACGCCAATCAACTCTCCCAGCCGCTCGACCGTCCCCAGGGCCTCAAGTCCGTCACCAACCCAGGCCCCGCCTCCGGTGCCGCCGACCCCGCCACCGCAGCCGACGCTCGCCAAAGTGCCCCTCTGCCCACGCTCACCATCGGCCGCATCGTCTCACTCGAGGACTATCAGAACTTCGCCCTCAACTTCGCCGGCATCGCCAAGCCGCTCGGAGCTGAAACCGAGGCAATTTTGTTCGCCGCCGCGCGCGACGATCACGTGCGCGCCACCATTCGTCCCGCGCTAGTCGAGAGCAAATGGGTAATCTGCGACCGCTTTATCGATTCAACGCGCGTCTATCAGGGCGCACTGGGAAAAGTGGACGCCAAACTGATCCGCAGCCTGGAGCGTGTGACGGTCGGCGCCGCTATGCCTGACCTGACTTTTCTACTCGATGTGCCTGCTAATGTCGGGCTGGCGCGCGCCAAGCGCCGGCGCGGCACGGGCACCACCGACCGCTTCGAGTCAGAGTCGGTCGAATTTCACGAGGCGCTGCGCGAAGCGTATCTGGCGCTCGCCCAGAACGAGCCCAAGCGCTGCGTGATCATCGACGGCCGCGCGCCGCGCGACGTGGTGACGGAGCGCATCTGGCAAGCTGTGGTCGAGCGCCTCAAGCCC
>Ga0208357_1000738_pt1 | contig 25296 bp, 25 predicted proteins | sample NGESurdeep092012_6_FD_184487 | JGI IMG/M metagenome (GOLD analysis project Ga0208357, IMG submission 184487) | Arctic peat soil microbial communities from Barrow, Alaska - NGEE Surface sample F52-2 deep-092012 (SPAdes) | ecosystem: Environmental > Terrestrial > Soil > Wetlands > Peat ...
GTATATGTCTCCGTTGCCGGTCCTGGTCGATACGAACGCGATGCGGCTGCCGTCCGGTGAATACAGCGGTCTCGATTCGGCGGCCTCGTTCGCAACCAGCAGTCGCGCATCGCCGCCGCGTGCAGGAACGGTCCAGATGTCGCCCGCTGAGACGAATGCGATCTCGCTGCCGTCGGGTGACAGACTTGGCTCCGCAAATGATGGGAGTGCCGTGGGAGTCGTGTCGATCCCGGCGCCCGAGTCGTGCGCTGTAAGGAGAGGTCCAAGAGGGAAGATCGCTATCGCGCTCGAGGCGGCCAAAAACAGGCGGGGAAGCTTGAACATCGGTACGGAGAGGTGGAGGTGACCGGATGTAGCTGTAAACTGCTGACGCCGCCAAAATGCAACGGTCAATGTCCCGGCGCCACCCCGTTGATCATCATGGATCAAAAAACCCTCCCGTGCGATTCGCGCGGAAGGGTTTGAGGAACTTGATGCGCACTCGCCGACGTCGCCGGCAAGAGGTGGTCAGGTCGCGCTAACGAGTAAAGAACGAAAGCCCGATGGAAGCACCGATCTGGTTCCCGCCGTCGCTGTTGTTGGTCGAAAACACGTGACCATAGTTGAGCTCGAGCCGAGTCGCAAGCCGGTCCGCGAACGGAATCTTGGTTCCGAGGCCGACGCCGATACGGGCGTGGGTATCGCTGCCGCCGGCACTGACGCCGGTGAAGCCGGCGAACGGTCGCACATACACGCCGGTGCCCGGGCGCTCGCCGGGGACGAAGTGATATAGCAGGCCCAGCTCTCCATTATATGTCGTGTAGGTGGATCCACCGCCACTGACCGACATGATCCCTATTCGTGGCTCGATCGAGAGATCGTTGCTCACAAAAAAGCCCACACGGAACTGGGCATCGGGGATCGATACCGTAGTGTAGTTTGGGCTGCTTCCTACGGTCGATGTGATCACCGCGTCGATACCCAACTCAACCTGGTTCGCTGACTGCGTCGTCTGCGCACCGGCGCTCGCGGCCGCTATGGCCAGCAAGCTCATGGACAGGACTACGGATAAACGCTTGGCCAAAATGAAGCTCCTGTGAAGGTTGAATGCGGCCGAGCGCGACCGACCGGTCGCGCTCGGGAACGCAGTCTATATGACGATCCAATGTCATAGCGAATAACAGGATCTTCATTTTTCAGCAGCCGAGTCATCCCCCGCGAAAGCTCGACACACTCCGTCATCCCCGCGAAAGCGGGGATCCATGTGATCGCTCTCCGCATGCGATGACGTCGAGCGCACTACCCACAGGTTACCAGTTGCCGCGATGCTGCCCGTATCCGCTGTCACCATGGTTATACTGACCGTTGCCACGACCGTTGCCATGACCGTTACCACGACCGTTGCCGTTATTTCCGGTCGGTTGCCAATACGCTGCGATGCGATATGTTCCCGCGCCGGAGCTTGGATCACGCATCCGAACTATCGCTGTGTATCCGTTGCGACGATTCGGCTGCTGCACTACATCGATTTTTCCGCGACCCTCGAGTTCCTGCACGGTAACCATTCCATCCTGATGCGGAACGGAGTTGACAGTACGGACTCGACCATTGGCACGCTCGTTATTCCCGACCTGAATCACTGACGCACGCCCACCATTCATCTGAATGCGGATCTCGCGATCGACGCGTCCCTGCCATACGAATAATTGTTGCTGTGATCCATAGCGCCCCTGCTGTTGTCCGGGATCACCACGTTGTGGATACTGCTGCGACTGCTGTGGATACCGCTGCGCACCCGCAGTGCTGGCACCAATTGCCAGCGCCGCAGGAACAACCAGCGCCATTAGAGCTCGCTTCATCCCTGCACAATTCAAGCGTTGCATAAAGAACTCCCAGGTTGATGACGTTAAGTCATCTACACCGGGCCGTGAGAATGTTTCACAAAGAGGGACGTTGGTGCCGCGATGCAGTGTAAGGCTCTCAGTAGCATTACGCGCATCCTGTCAGCAGCATTACAAATGCATCCACATATGACGAGTGGCGCGTGCGCAACTGCGCACGCGCCGTTGCAGGGAATTGTGTTCCAGCGCGACGTGTTTACTTCGTTGCCGCGAGCGCTTCTGCAACTGCTGCCGCCACGCGATCTGCCGCGAGTGGGTTCACGGTACAGGGCACCTCATTACCGGCCACGCCGCCAGGTCTTGCCGTTGCTGTTACTACGCTCGCGACACTGCTGCTATTGCCGGATCCTTTCACGCCCGAGCGCACCTGGATGTTGATGTCGAAACGTGTGACGCTCGGCATTCCGGCCACATCGCCGCAGTTCATCATGTCGGAAAGCTGCTTGCCTCCGAAATCCGCTCGTGAGCGAAGGCGCTGACCTTCTATGATGTGTGAAGCAGAGTCGTATCGCGTTATCGCGAGACCCAGCTTGCTGTATGCAATCGGGAGATACTGCCATGTACGTTCGGGTGTCGCATTCATCGGGTGCCACGTCGCGGGCGTGCGAGATTCTGCGCTGGCACCAAGGTCGGCCGATCCCGGGAACGCCTGGCCACCATTGAGCTCGACATGTTGGACGTTTGCGTTGACATCGCCGCCGCCGGGATTTCCCACATCGCCAGACTGGGTTCCGCTGCTTGCACATGCCCCGACGAGAAGCAGGCCCACCAACAGTGACGCCTTCATAACTATCTCCGATTTAGCAGGGTAAGCCACGGGGAGGCCACGTACGCACCCTCCTTTGCTAAACAATACCTCCCTGTGCCTCATTGCGACAGTTGTTTGGGCCGAGATAACGCGGTTGTCACGGCCAACGCGGAACCCGCCCGGCCCGTAATTTTGCATGGTGATCATTTATCCCTTACTGCAAGCCGCCGAGGACAGCGTTACCGCCTCGGGCCTGGCACTCGAATACGCTGGGTTCCTCGCGTACTTCGGAATATTCGGAGCCCTCGGATTCCGCTGGCTCGTACTACTCCGTACCAACGCGTCGCGGCACAGCGCCGATGGTGCGACGGGTGCCTCACTGGGTCTCGCCGAGATCGGCGCGGCACGGATCGGCGTGATCGGAACGTTGTTCATGCTGCTCAATCTCTTCATGAGCATTTCCGCGCGAGCGGCCGACAAGGGGACGACATTCTCCGCGACGGTAGCTGCGGGCGGTAACAGGTACATCATCGCCTTTGGCTTCGCGCTGGTCTTCCTCGTTGCGTTCGCCGTTGCGATCAAGCGTGTGCGTGCAGGATGGGCAGTGGCCGCAATCGTCGGTGTCTGTTATGCACTTCAAGGCATCACGTCGGGCAAGTGGAAATCGATCGTGAATCCGGTGCACGAAGTCTCAGCGTCGCTCTGGATTGGCACCCTTTTCGTAATGGTCGTTGCGGGCCTCCCTGCGATTCTGCGCAGCGATCTTCCATCCGAAGATCGTGGCTCGCTCGTCGCAGACATGGTGGGAACATTCTCTCCAGTCGCAATCGGCGCGTCACTCCTGCTGGTGGTTACGGGGATTACGACGGCCTGGCTGCATCTCAAGTTTGTCGCGGCGCTGTGGACCACGTCTTACGGGTACGCGCTTGATGTGAAGCTCGTCTTCGTCGCGACGGTTATAGTACTTGGCGCATGGAACTGGCGTAGAATGCGTCCGCAGTTGGGGACCGAACAAGCTGGTCGCGACATTCACCGCAGCGCAACGCGCGAGCTGTTCTTTGCGGGTATCGTTCTGGTGATAACTGGCGTGTTGGTAAGCCTGCCGAGTCCGAGGCTGCCGCACCCATAGCGCGACGCGGATCCGGCCGGACGGCGGTGCACACCAATTACCCATTCGCGAGCTCGTCAATGAAAGACATCTCACCATCACGCCGAGGCAGCATTATCGCGCCCTATCTCCCGATCATTGCAATGACGGGCGCGTTGCTGTTGATCTCGTGGAGCCAGGGTAAAGAACCTGAGCGATCCGCATCTTCTATCGTTGCTGGCCATGCGTCGAGCCAGGGGAATAGCATGCGCGACTCGGCGGAATGGCGCGGCAAGATTCGCGCGTTTGCAGAGGCACATCTGCAGCATACTGCGTGGGGGCCGGCGCACGGACAGCGTGACTACGAGATGACTCTCAGACTGGCTCGCGAAGAGGGCGTGACAGTGGACGAGGAAGCGCTGTACGCCGCTGCGTATCTGCATGACATGGGCGGTATTCCGCCGTACGCTGTCCCTGGAGTGGACCACGGTGACCGATCGATTCAGCTGGTAGACAGTGTGCTACGCGACGCCGGGTTCCCGATGGAAAAGGCGGCGCTGGTGAAAGAGATCATCGACCACCATCAGTACTATCGTCCCGCCGATACACTGGAAGTCGCCAAGCTATTTCGCGACGCTGACATTCTCGATTTTCTGGGCGCCATAGATGTTGCACGCATCATATCGCTTACAACGCGAGAAAAAATCGCGCCGGATCTGCCGCACGCGATCGCTGTGATCCGGCAGAACATGCTGCAGATGCCAGGCTTGCTGCAATCATCCGCGGCAAAGCAGGAGGGGGCACGACGAGTCGCAGAAATGAAACTGTTTCTTGATGCGCTCGGGCGCGAGACCGATTCTCTTCGAACGATTTAGCAAATCGTGTGGTTGTGGGCGATCCAGGCAGCTTGCGCTTCGGACTTTGAAATTGATACAGAGGCTCGAGATTTGCAGCACTGATCCCATAACTCGGCGTGGCGCCGAGCTTGTGCGCGGCTGATCGAGGACGAGAGTGACTAGCGCCGACGAGTCCCAGAACCTCACCAGCCTTCGTTCCGGTCGTCCAGTAACGCCGCGAGCGAACGCAGGTCGGCACCCGCATTAACTTGGGATATCGCGCGACGCAACGCGCATTTCCCGAGGAGAGATCCGAATGTCGTCCGAGATGGATGCACCATCACCAGAAGTTGTTACAGCGGCCGTTGTCGGCGCGCTCACTCGCATACTCGCCCATACTTGCCGCGAGTTGGGAAAGGCGGGACACCCCTCCAGTGCGGCGCAACTGGCTGCAGAGGGCTGGTCTCTCCTGAGCGACGACTATCCTGAGGACGCCGAGCGCCTCAACGGCACAATGCAGTTTCTCTCACGCCTCGAGCAGCAGGTCGAAGCGGCAGAGCGTCAAGCTGAAGCCCGCATCATCGACGTCCGAACTGAAACTCCGAAAGTGCGCCACGAAATAATATTCGACCAGTTCGCCGCACTCGCGCCGGGCACGGCATACGTGCTTGTCAACGACCACGACCCCAAGCCACTGTGGTACCAGTTCGACGCCGAGCACAAGGGCGAATTCACCTGGGACACTGTAGAAGACGGTCCCGAAGTCTGGCGCGTGCGAATCGGACGCACGGCAAAGAAGTAACAGGGATCACTGCGTGCGCCAGTTGGTGACTGATTGGATCCCGATGTACGGCGAGGATTCCATCAGCCGCCGATGTACGACATCTCGATCTTTCCAGTCGCGTTGGGCGAGGGATCGTTTGCGTGCGCGCTGCGCAACTCCGAATAGCGGTCCGTGCGTGTGTGCCAGATCCGAGCGATTACCGTGGACAGCTGCTCATCCGAACAGCCACTGCGCATCATGGCACGCAGGTCATGTCCGCTAGAGGCGAACAGACAGGTGTACAGCTTGCCTTCCGTCGATATTCGCGCCCTGGTGCACGAATGACAGAAGGCGCCGGTAACACTGGAGATAACTCCAATCTCGCCAGTTCCATCGCGGTAGCGCCACCTGACTGATGTCTCGCCATTGTAGTTGGGCGCCACTTCCTCCAACGGCATCTCAGCGTCAATTCTGCGAACGATCTCAGCGGATGGTACGACCTCGTCCAGCTTCCAGCCGTTGGTCGTTCCAACATCCATGAATTCGATGAAGCGCAGAATGCATGACGAACCTCTGAAATGACGCGCCATCGGCAGAATGTCGCGCTCGTTCTGACCCGCCTTCACCACCATGTTGATCTTGATCTGGTCAAATCCGGCGTCGTGAGCCGCGGCTATGCCGCGTAGGACTTCCACGACCGGGAAGTCGACGTCATTCATGGCGCCGAACGTCGCATCGTCCAGCGAATCGAGCGATACGGTAATCCGTCTGAGGCCGGCATCTCTGAGAGACTGCGCCCTGGCGGCCAGTGCTGAGCCGTTGGTGGTGAGAGCCATGTCCAGAGCGCGTCCGTCCGGTGTTCTGAGCGCGCCGAGCATGGCGATCAATTCTTCCAGTCCCCGGCGCAGCAGCGGCTCACCACCAGTGAGACGGATCTTCTCGACTCCATGCGCGACGGCGATTCGGGCGATGCGTGTGATCTCCTCGAAAGTGAGCATGTCCGCGCGCGGCATGAACGCGTAGTCCCTGCCGAAGACTTCCCGTGGCATGCAGTAAACGCAACGGAAATTGCATCTGTCGGTGACCGATACTCGGAGATCGCGCAGCGGACGGTTGAGTGCGTCGTTCAATCAGTCACTTCCCAGAGATCCACGCTGCCTTGATATCCCACGCGGCGCGACGTAGCTGCTCGCTCACGAGAAGCCTGCGCTCGGGACGCATGGCCCTGACCAAGCGAGCCTGGGTGGCGCGAACGGATGAGGGCATGAGGCAAATCTACGCGGCGCTTACCCAGCGCGCGAGTGAACGCAGGACTCCATGAGCGATGTCTACAAGCCGTTTCGCAGGCACTTACTTGCGTACTGCAGTGCTACTATCCGCGAGTGCCGCTCGCCAGTTGTCCAACATCACTAAATGCAGTGTGCTCTTCTGGGCGGCGCCCAGCTTCAACATGATGAATCCAGCATCGCCTGGTAGAACGTCGTACGCTGCGCGCGGATCCGTGTCGAAGCCGGCGGTAGAAAACAGCGCATGTTGTGACTGCACTGCGAACTCCGGACCGCTTGAAACCTGTACTGCCACGAGACTGTCTCGCGTGAGATAAAACAACTGACGGCCATCGCGCGACCAGCGCGGAGACTTGCCACCGCCATGCGAGATTTGCCAGCGCTCGGCGCGTGACGGATCTACAGATCGCACATAAATGTCGAAGCTGTTGACATCGCTCCCAGACGCGTATGCAAGCCACCTACCGTCCGGTGACGTTTGCGGGCTCAATTCAAAGGCCGGAGTGGCTACGACTGGACGATTCGGCGCTGATGGTTGGTCCATGGAGTGCGCAAAGATGTCGTCATCTGTTCCACTCCGCCTCGCGTAGAACAGAGTCTGTCCGTTGGCCGAAAATGCAGGATCAAACACGAGTCCCGTGCGATCGTGCATGAGTTCGACCGGCGGCGCGGCGGTGCCGATGCTCGATTGATAAATGTAGCCACCACTCCCCGAAAGCCCCGTGAAGACGACTGCGCGACCAGTAGTAGTGAATACAGGGTATCGCGCACCGTAGGGCGAAGCAAAGCTATTGAGCGCACCGGAGCGCATATCCCGAACATGAATGTCCTCCGGTGCACCAGTCGCAACGGCGACCTGCGAGCCATCCGGTGAAACCGCGACTGCATTGAAGTCGCCTACCCATGTCGGATCGACGACTGTGGACGAGCCATCCCGCTTCACACGCGCGACAGTCACCGCCTCCTGGATCGACGTACCAGTCGCATAGACCAGGCGGCCGTTCGCCGCGACGGTGAAAACGTCGCTTTTGCGGAGGTGAAGACGTACGCCCGATGCTACGGTGACAGCCCGCCCAGTGATGCGACGGTGTGCCGCGTCGAATGGCACGGCGACGATAGTGCTATCAACGCGCGCAACGAGCAGATAACCGGGCGCGACATATCGCACGTCGATCCCTGGCATCAGATACGTATGCCGCCCGGTCTGTGGGTCGGACACACCAATCTGCTGCGCGTCTGGGTTGAGATTCCCACTAACCACCGTGAATACCATTGATCGGCCATCCGGCAATACACTCCCGCCGTAAAGAGCGGTTTCTTTCCTGGCTCGGTCCATGGTTGTGACTACCTGCGGTTTCCCGCCATTTACCGGAACGCGGATGAGCCCGGAATCTCCCGCGAAAACAATGTGGTCATCGTCAGCCCAAAGAGGAGGAAAGTCAAAGTGAAGGGAATCCTTCACCACGATCGGGGTTCCTCCATTTCGGGGTATCACGTTAAGCGTACCACCGATTAGCATGAACGCAATGCGGCGACCGTCTGGCGAGAAGGCGGGAGCGTTTCCACCATCGGTGCCGGGAATCGGAGTTGCAGTTAGCGAAGTGGCATCGCGAATCCACAGCTGTGATCCGTGTGGCCCACTCGCCACGTAAACCAACGCTGAGCCATCGGGCGACAGCGCCATGCCCCCGAGCAGTGCCACGCTATCCGGGAACGTGAGCACAGTCCGCCACGGACTCACCGTTGCCGCGGTTGGGCGACGCTCTGCACGGACCCAGCCCCAAACTGCAGCAGCAATCGCGATCACGGATAACGCACACAGCGCAACAATCAGACGCCGCGAAGCAGATGTGGTGGCTCGAGAAGCCGATCGCGCGCTCTGCTGTGTGTCTGGCGCCGAGAGTGCCGCCGCGAACTCGGCAGCGCTGGTGAATCGATCTGCCGGGAGTCGCTGCAACGCTGTTGCTACAGCGTCGTCGAGCCGCGATGTTACTGTCTGACGGACCTCCGGCAACGGGCGCGGGTTATCAGTCATCACGCGTGCGACGATTGCTTGGGCGGTTGGCCCTGTGAACGGCGGCTCGCCAGCGAGCATTTCGTATGTGACGGCACCCAACGCGTAGATGTCAGAGCGTGCGTCGATGTTGCGCTCACTCATCGCCTGCTCCGGACTCATGTATTGCGGCGTGCCGAGGGAGAGACCGGTCTGCGTCATGCGCTGACCACCAGCCTGCTGCACGGCCAGTGCGATCCCGAAGTCAGCCACCAGCACGTGGCCATCGTGCAACAGGATATTCTCCGGTTTTATATCACGATGAATCACACCATGCTTGTGAGCATACTCGAGTGCGTCGGCTACTTCCGATGCAATGCGTATCGAGTCCGCGATCGGAAGCTGCCGTTCACGCTCCAGGCGACCGCGCAGCGTTTCGCCGTCAACATATGGCATTACGTAGTACAACAAGCCGTCGGCGCTACCAGAGTCGAATAGCGGCAGGATGTGCGGATGCTGCAGATTGGCTGTGAGCTCGATCTCCTTCAAAAACCGCTCGGGGCCGAGCATCGCGGACAATTCAGCGTGCAGCACCTTGATCGCGACCTTGCGGTGATGCTTGAGATCCTCGGCGAGGTATACGGTCGCCATGCCACCCGCGCCGAGCTCGCGCTCGATGCGGTAGCGATCCGCCATGGCATCTATTATGGACCCAGGAAGGTTACTCACCGTGATTACGGGCGTGCGGCCGCATCGGGCAAATGTACGATCAATTGGGCTGGTCTGCTCCAGGTCCGACTCACGCGCTGCTCACTTTCTGGGAATGGGGGTGCGTCTGTCGTGACCTCCTGGTGGATGAGGCCGATAGAATTAAGGTGTGTTCTATTTGCCCATCTGATTTATGAAAAAGTCTCAGCGATTGAAATCCGCCAAGAGCTCGATCGTCGTTGAACCCACGGCGGTTGCACCCGAGCCCGTGGCCGATGGGAACGCCGCCGCGGATCGTTACCCTCAGCGCATCGTGTGCCTCACGGAAGAGCCCACCGAAGTGCTGTACGCGCTTGGAGAGGAGCGGCGCATCGTTGGAATCTCCGGTTTCACCGTGCGTCCGCCGCGTGCACGCAGGGAGAAGCCCCGCGTGTCGGTATTCACCAGTGCCAACACCGAAGAGATCCTGAAGCTCAAGCCGGATCTTGTGATCGGCTTCTCTGACATACAGGCCGACATCGCGCGCGACCTCATAAAATTGGGCGTCGAGGTATGGATCAGCAACCATCGTAGTGTGGACGGCATCCTTGGATATATTCGGAGGCTGGGCGCGATGGTGGGTGCAGAAGACAAAGCCGATGCATACGTGCAGCGTGCCGAACAGCACATCGCCGGGATCCGCGCTGCCGCCGCTCAGTTGCAGCACCGACCCAAAGTCTACTTCGAAGTGTGGGATGAACCGATCATTGTCGGTACTCAGTGGGTCTCGGAAATCATCGAGATCGCCGGCGGTGACGATTGCTTCGCTGAAGTCTCGCACGAGTCGCTGGCGAAGCAGCGCATTCTGCCCAACGGAGACGAGGTGATCAGGCGCGCACCAGACATCATCCTGGGCTCATGGTGTGGCAAGCGGTTCCGTCCTGAGAAAGTCATCGCGCGGCCGGGCTGGGCCAGCATTCCCGCGATCCGCACTGGACAACTGTACGAGATCAAGTCACCGATCATACTGCAACCCGGGCCGGCTTCGCTGTTTGACGGGTTGGCAAAAATTTATGATATCATCGCCGGATGGCGGCCGACCGATTCGGCCGTAACTGGTTGAGCTGACGCGGATCGAGTGATCACCGTGGGACTCTGTTCGGCGTCATGAGTGTGCCGCCAGCCCGCTGCAGGGCGAGCGCGATACCAAAGTCTGCGATGAGACAGTGGCCGCCGTGGAGCAGGATGTTCTCGGGCTTGATGTCGCGATGTATGACGCCGCGGCCGTGCGCATATTCAAGTGCGTCGGCGGCCTCGCTGGCGATACGAACTGCATCCGCGACTGGAAGTTGCTCGTCGCGGTTCAATCGATCACGCAATGTTTCGCCGTCAACGTATGGCATCACGTAGTACAACAGACCATCTGCACTGCAAGAGTCGAACAACGGCAGGATGTGCTGGTGCTGGAGGCTTGCTGTTAACTCGATCTCGTTCAGGAAACGTTCGGGCCAGAGCATCGCGGACAACTCTGCATGCAGTACCTCGATCGCGACCTTGCGATGGTGCTTGAGATCCTCTGCGAGGTACACCGTAGCCCGGCGTGCTCTCAAGTGAGGGGCCAGTACATAATGAAGCGCCGACCAGCGGCAATCACGCTCCGGCAGATGACTGTCGTGATACTCGCGCGCATTTCTCCGCCGATGCCAGTGGCCGAGCACGGTGCGTCGGCGGGGCGGTAGTAAACGGACTACGGTCTGGCGACCAGGGCGGATATCCACCCGGTGATCTCAATAATCCCCTGGCCAGGTTCGGGTATGATCACCACCAGATGACGGTCATCCGGCATCACCGCGAAATTCGCGTGATTAATCGCACGCACGATCGGCACGTTCGCGACAAGTTGCTGTCTCGACGCGACGCGCGGTTCCGCATGAAGGTCGAGCTCAACTTCTACGAGATTGGAATTGTCGCCTGCAGGCTCCAGATAGTAGAGCCCATGACCGTTTGGCGACCAGACGGGAGACGTACCGCCAGCACGTGAGATCTGCGCTCGCGCGCCCGAGGCAGCCATCGCCTGCACATACACCTCTTCTCTGCCGCTCTCGTTACTGACATACGCGAACCAGCGTCCGTCTGGCGATGCAGTTGGTGAATGTTCGTTAGCTGGAGAATTCGCAAGCGGCACGGCGGCCGATCCGTCAGCGGAGAGCAGCCAGATATCACCAAGCGTAGTCGGTGACGACGTGCCGCCGAGATATGCGCGATCGCCCGGAAGCCAGTTGCCGGGAGTCTCAAACAGTCGTATGGGGAACCCGGCGGCAAAATGAAATGGCTGCGGTGGTCCGCTGCGGTCCACAGGAATCGAAAAAAGATCGCCACCGGGCCGCTCGTTCGTCAGGAACGTGATGCGACGTCCGTCGGCGCTGAAGTTCGCATCGTGACCGTCGCCCACGTTGGTGAGGCGTGAAAGCGTGCCCGACGCTACATCGAACGTCCAGACATCACGCTGACCGTCTCGATCACCTTCTATATCAAATGCGATCGTGCGGCCATCCGGCGACACGGTCGGCCGGTGATACACTGCAGCCTTATCGAGTAACGGCTTCTGCACGCCCGAGCGGTCCATCAACATCAATCGCGCGTTGGATGCGCGCTGGTAGATGATCACGCCATGTCCGACCGCGAGGCCGGCGACACCGCCAAGCGCCTGCGATACACGATCACCCAGCACATGCACGTCGCCCGTTGTTCGAAGAGTGGACTGGTCGAATGGAACTACGGACAGCGCAGCGTCGCCGCGCACGAACAGCGCGTAACCGGCGTCATACTCCGGCGCAGAAGCATCCTGCTCGATGACCAGCGGAGCACCGCCGCTGAGCGACACCGCCGCGACTCGCCCGGATCGAGTGAAGCCCGTTGCAGTACCGGAAATCGTGAACAGAACACCCTTTCCATTCGGCAACACGCTCGGTGACACGTAGATGTAGCCGCTGTCAGGAGTCGCGATCACCCGAAGATCCCTGCCGTCCGTGCGGATTACCGACAGCCCACCATGCGTGTTGGTAAAGACTATACGTCCAGCGGGCGTCCACGCTGGCGCACCGATGGCGTCGGTCTGCGCATTCGGAACCGGAGTCGCAACTCCGCCGGCGATTGGCACAGTGTATACCGCGCTGCTCTTCACGAACCCGAGCGTGCGCGAGTCCCATGAGATGAACGGACTGAAGGCAACGTCGGTCCCCGGAATTGGCGTGCCGGTAAGTTGGTCCAGGTGTCGTAGTGACAGGCGCGCCTGGGGATCGCTCGGATCCGGCGACACCACGAGCTTGCCGTCGGGCGAGACGGCTATCTTGGTGAAATTACTGCGCGTGTCGGAAGCGTCGGGATCGAAGATACTACGACGCACAACAGGCCCGGAGTACATGTCGGCATTCCTGTGTTGCAGCCACGCAGCGCCGAGCGCGAAGCCAGCTATCAGTCCTGCAGCCACGCCACCAATCGCCAGATTGCGTGTGAGCATGCGACTGCGCCCTCCAGTCGCGCGTCGCGGGGTAACCGATTCCGATGCGAGTGCTGCGGCGAACGCAGCAGCGTTTGTAAACCGGTCTGCCGGAAGCTTCTCCAGCGCCGTTGCCACGGCTGCATCCACATGCTCCGGCACGCTCTTTCGCTGCGCAGTGAGCGACCGTGGTGCGCTTGTGATCACCTGCGCAACTATTGCCTGCGCGCTTGATCCCGTGAATGGCGGGTCACCACTCAACATCTCGTATGTCACGGCGCCGAGCGAATAGATATCGGACCGCGCTGTAATCGTGCGCTCGCCCATAGCCTGCTCGGGACTCATGTACTGCGGTGTGCCCAACGACATGCCAGTCTGCGTCATGCGCGAGCCGCCTGCCTGCTCGACCGCGAGCGCGATCCCGAAGTCCGCCACCAACACGTGCCCATCGTGCAGCAGGATGTTCTCCGGCTTTATGTCGCGATGAATTACACCATGCTTGTGCGCATACTCAAGTGCGTCAGCTACTTCGGATGCAATACGAATCGCGTCGGAGACCGGGAGCTGTTGCTCACGCTCCAAACGCCCACGCAATGTCTCACCATCCACGTACGGCATCACGTAGTACAGGAGTCCATCAGCGTTGCCGCTGTCGAATAGTGGCAGGATGTGCGGATGCTGCAAATTGGCGGTGAGCTCTATCTCCTTCAAAAACCGTTCTGGGCCGAGTAATGCTGACAGCTCCGCATGCAGCACCTTGATCGCGACCTTGCGATGGTGCTTGAGATCCTCGGCGAGATACACCGTTGCCATCCCGCCAGCGCCAAGCTCACGCTCAATGCGGTATCGATCCGCTAGAACGGCGGCGAGGCGATCGGATGTACTCTGGCTCATCGATTTGGTGAAGCGCTCACCGGGGCGAAACGGACATACGAAAATGGGGTCCGGGACGCGACGGGGCCAGTGGCCTCCTTCGGCGGGATGACGCCTCCCTCGGCGGGATGACTACCCGATCCCGTGTTGTGCGTAGATCGGGTGCATCACCGCGCGCAGCTTTGGTAGCCTCGTGGCAAACCAGAGTCCGGTGACGATCGACACTGATCCGCCGAACAGAATTGTGTACTCCGAACCAATTCGTGCGGCTACGATTCCTGCGACCAGGCTGCCGATAGGCGCGGTGCCAAGAAACGCCATTACGTAGAATGCCATGACGCGCCCGCGCAGTCTCTCTTCCACCAGCGTCTGGATTATCGTGTTGATCGACGCCATCTGCACCATGAAGCCGGCGCCGACGATCGGTAGAATTGCGAGCGAAAGCCACAGTTGGTGAGAAAGTGCAAATCCGATCAACCCCAGGCCGAAACACACGGTAGCGGCGGCGCTCACGTTTTCGAGTCCCACCACCGACACTCGCGATGCAAGATAGAGCGCGCCTACAAGCGCACCTACGCCCGACGCAGTCATCAGGAATCCCAGCGTGTGCGCGCCGCCGTGCAGTGTCTGCGTCGCGATCGCAGGCATGAGCACAGTGTAGGGCATGCTCATCATGCTGACTATCGCGAGGAGTATGAGAGCTGTACGAATGGGCAGCGATCCCTTGATATATCGCAGGCCGGTTCGAAACTCCTCAAGCACGTGCGTCGTTCGCGGTTCGCGTTCCGCGATACTCAAGCGCATCGCAAACAATGACGCGATCACGGCGATATATGAGATAGCGTCGAGCATGAAGCACCATCCCTCACCTGCAAGCGCGATCAGAATACCGCCAAGTGATGGGCCGATGATTCGACTTGCATTCACCATCGTTGAGTTGAGCGCGATCGCGTTCGACAGAAGATTGCGATCCTCCACCATCTCCACCACGAATGCCTGCCGCGCTGGTGTGTCGAATGCGTTGATGCACCCCTGCACCAGCTGAAGGATCAGAATCTCTGTGACGGTAATGATTCCGGCGAAGGCGAGAATCGCTAGCGCGAGCGATTGCAGCATCGACAGCACCTGAGTCACGACGAGAACCGTATGGCGGTTCCAGCGGTCGATTAGTACGCCGCTGAATGGCGTGAGAATCAGCGTTGGTATCTGACCGCAGAATCCCACCAGTCCGAGAAGGAACGCCGAGCCGGTGAGCCGATACACGAGCCAGGATGTCGCGATCCTGGTGATCCATGTTCCCACCAGCGAAACAGTCTGGCCACTGAAAAAGAGTCGGTAGTTGCGGCTGCTGAGCGCGCGCCCGATGCTTGGCCGACGGGGAATTGGCTGAGGTGCAGTCATCGGATCATGTTGCGATCCGGTCTTTCAAGGACCGAGCCGTCGTGGAGCGAGCCCTATGGCTGGCGACGGCTTCGGGTGCACTAATCAGTGTTGTTCTGACCCTGCGGCGACGGCCGACGGTTCGATCCATTCGTTGGCCCAATCTTCGATCGCGACGATCGCCGCCTCAAGCGCGCGCCCCTTGGTGGTCAGTTCATACTCGATCCGCACGGGTGTGGTCGGAAACACATGTCTGACTACCACTCCCTCGGCCTCAAGCTCTCGCAGCCGCTCTGCGAGCATCCGATCACTTATATCCGGGACGGATTCCCTGATCTCATGGTAGCGCTTATCGCCGCCAAGCATCGCGCTGATGATGGCGCCGGACCAGCGTCGTCCAATCAGCTCGACCGCCTTGTGATACCGCGGGCAAATCGATTCCTGGCTCATAATATGTAAGTATATCCGATGGACAACATTGACAATAGTTACTTACTGAAATATAGTTACTCGTATCGAGTTACCGGGGTGCTGGCCGACCCTTTCCTTACCCAAACAGTCACCGTTTCGCTGGAGCAGAAATGTCCGCTACAATAGATAAAACCGGAGCCACCGCCCAGAGCCTGGCAGGTACCTGGCATATTGACGTCGCCCATTCGGGGGTCGGGTTCACTGTGACCCATCTGATGATGGCGAAGGTGAGAGGTCAGTTTACGGATATCGCCGGCACCGTGCAGACGGACGGTACGCCTGAAGGATCGCGGATCGAAGTTGAGATCGGCGCCGCAAGCGTCAGCACGCACGATGACGCTCGCGATGCGCACCTGCGCTCAGCCGATTTCTTCGACGTGCAGAAGTTTCCCAAGATCAGGTTCCTGAGCACCGCCATCAAGTCGAAAGGCGAAGACGATTTTCGCGTCACGGGAGATCTGACAATTCGCGACGTCACGCGGCCCATAGAGATGGACGTCACTCGTGAAGGATCTGGCCGCGATCCGTGGGGGAGCGATCGGGCCGGTTTCAGCGCAACGCTTCGGCTGGATCGGCGCGATTTCGGGCTGACATGGAATCAGGCGCTCGAGGCGGGTGGCGTGCTCGTTTCTAACGATGTAAGGCTCACAGTGGATGTCGAACTGACCCACAAGACAGAGCAGCTCGCGGGGTAGCTCAGTCGGGTAGCACGGATATTGCCCCTCTTCGGGTTGCAGCACAAATAACTTGACAGTCAACCCGAACAGGTGGAGTCCATGGTACGTGTGATCAGCAAAACGGCATTCGCGCTCACGCTTGGCGCTGTGACAATGCTTGGAGCATGCAAGAAGAGCGATAACGCGACTGATACGACGATGGCCGCGACCGACACGTCGATAAAGGCCGGTGCAATGTCGGGCACGTCGATGAACGCTCCAGCTACCGCGGCGCCAGTGACGGATGCTGGCATTTTCGCAGCGCTCGCAGCAGCCAATCAGGGAGAGATTGACGCTGGAAAGATGGCTGAAGCCAAAGCAACTACTGCGGCGGTGAAATCATTCGCGCACGATATGGTGATTGCGCACACCGCGATGTTGAACAGCGGAAACGCGCTGGCGAAGAAACTCAACATCACGCCTGACCCTGCCGCGGCGGATTCAATCGACGCGATGAGTCGGTCAACAGGCGCAGCATTGAGTGCAGCACCGAAGGGAGCCGGGTTCGACTCGGCTTACGTTAACGCGCAGGTCGTCGGGCATCAGTATGTACTCGACATGATCAAGCGGGATGAGAGTGTGGCGCAGAACACCGAGCTCAAGTCAGCGCTGACGTCGGCTGAGCCGAAGGTTCAGGCCCACCTGGACCGAATCAGGACCATCCAGGGCAAGTTGAAGTAGCTGGCCCGCGCGGACGCGACATTGATCGCGTATATCTGGATGGGGTAGAGCGACGCTCCCGCGCGACGCTCTACAAGTTGATTGGGGCGATGCAGTCGACGAACAACTCAGACATCAAGTACCTGATCCAGCAAGTCGCACCAACGTTTTTGAGCAACATGGACCGCGCACACGCGCTCAGCGAGAAATTCTGAGCGAGAGGTGCGCGGTTTTGTTGTGCCGCAGCGAGCTCTGCCGAACGTACGCGCTGAATTAGTGCAGTGATGCCAACTTCACATCCTTGTGGCCAAGCGCCTGCGCGACATCATACATCGCCTGGTTCAGGATCCTGTGCGTGTTATCATCGGCCGCGTGCCCGGACTTTGCGTCAATATCCGCCATGACTGCGACATGCAGCGGATGCGAAAGCGCTTTGTCAAATAGGTACCCGGACCAGATATCCCATCGGACGTCGTGCCTGCCTCCACCAATGTGGTGGCGAGTTTCGCGCCGTGCAGATCGGCCGGAGGCATCGGCAGCTTGATACCCTTCTCGGTCGCTCGTCCCGGACGTATCGCAGTGTCCGAACCACCCCGCGTCGCGAAGTACGAAGCCACGTATTACTGCGACGATACGCTATCATACAAAATGCGGATGCCTCGGAGATGGCGAAGGAGACGCGGTTGTATGACTTTTCGCTATATTGGCGACACTGCGTATGCCTGGGCGTGACTCGCTCCCGGCGCACCCGCCATTTCCTTCAACCTGCCAAAGCGTGACCCCATGCAACGTGACCGGTTACGATTGCTGCTTCAGCGCTGCCGTTCTGCCGCATTCGCACTGACAGCGCGCGGCGAGATCTGGGAATGGAACACGGAATCAGAAGCTCTACTCGGCTATACTGTGGCCGAGGCGGTGGGTCAGTCCTTTGTCGGTCTCCTGCGGCCGCGCGACCCACTCGGCAAGGCGGTTGATAGCGAGTACTGTGAGCGCACAATTCGCGACGGTGGCGCGCCGAGTTTCGACATGCGGGTGAGGCCACGCACCGGGCACGCTCTGTGGCTGAATGTAACCGTACTCGTTTTCGAGCGATTTCACAGTAGTCCGCCGCTGGTTGTGCACATCGCGCACGACATCACAGACAGCCGGCATCGTCGCGCCGTGTTCGGCCGCCTGATCGAGTCCGCGAGGGAAATAATTGAGGTGGCAGACGATGAACATCATCTGGTTCCCGTGTCACCGCTCACCGAGCAGGAACAGCGCGTACTTCGTGCTCTCGAGACGGGGCAGACGCCGGCACAAATTACGCGGCTGCTCGGAATCACTGCCCAAACTCTGCGCAATCACCTGCACCATATCAATCGGAAGCTGGGAACGCACAATCGCCTCGAAGCCGTCATGAATGCCGTGCGCCGCAGGCTTATCTAAGCCGTTTCGCTCAGTACAACAGGCACCGCGATAAATGGTGCATGTGGTATGCCCGGCGTACCATGTAGTACATCTGCTTCATTGTCGCAATTGTCGCAATTGTCGCATCGTCGCATCTTCCAGATACTACCAAACGGAGGAACGACATGTCGGTTGTCGAGCAGTTGGCGACGTTCGTCGCCAGATCCAAGTATGAAGAACTCTCTCGCGATGCGCGACTGCAACTGAAGATCAGAATGCTCGACGTGCTTGGTTGTGCGATCGGCGCCAGCAACGCAGAAACGCCGCACCGGGTACGGGAGTACGCCACCGCCTGGTCCACGGACGGGCCATGCAGTTTTATCGGCGGTGGAAGTGGTGCACCCGATCGTGCCGCGCTCGTGAACGGTACGTTGGGACGGTATCTGGACTTCAACGATAGTTATCTCGCTCCCGGCGAGACCTGCCATCCATCAGATAATCTGGCAGCAGTACTCGCGGCAGCTGAGTTGGCCGGCGCAGACGGTCGCACGTTGCTGGCAGCGCTTGCGGTTGCATATCAGGTGCAGTGCAGGTTGAGTGATGCCGCGCCCGTGCGCAAGCACGGCTTCGATCACACGACGCACCTGGCCTACTCCGCGGCCGCCGGTGCGGCACGAGCACTTGGCATGGACACCGAGCGCATCGCGAATGCAATCGCAATCAGTGGTACGGCACTGAACGCGCTACGTGTAACGCGCACGGGCGCGCTGTCTAATTGGAAGGGACTGGCAGCACCGTTTGCGGCCTCTGCAGCACTTGAGGCGACGTTGCTCGCGCGCGGCGGGATTACCGGACCAATGGAAGTCTTCGAGGGCAATAAGGGCTTGTTCGACGCCATTACGGGGCCATTCAGCATCGATTGGAAGGCCGAGGATCTCGAGCGTGTCACGCACACCATTGTGAAGAAGTTCAACGCTGAGATTCACTCGCAGACCGCGATCCAGACCGCCCTCGATCTCAAGCACAAATCCGGTTTCCGTCCGAGCGACATCGCAACGGTGGAGCTGGATGTGTTTGACGTCGCGTACAACATCATCGGCGGTGGTGAAGAGGGAGACAAGCAGGTGGTGCTGACAAAGGAAGCCGCCGATCACAGCCTGCCGTACCTGATTGCTGTCGCCTTGCTCGACGACACGGTGATGCCGCAACAATACGAGCCGGACAGGATCCGGCGCGCGGATGTGCAACAGCTTCTGCGCCGCGTCAAAGTGCGGCCGAACCAGGAGTATTCAAAACGCTTCCCGGAGGAGATGCCATCGCGCGTTACGGTGACACTGCGCGACGGGCGTCACTTCTCGCTGGAGCGGCACGACTATCTCGGTTTCCGTACGAGTCCGATGTCCTGGGAAGATGCACACAACAAGTTCGTCGCGTTGGGAGCGTCACATGCAGAACCAGAGACACTCGTCGAGATCGCGTCGGCGGTAAAGGACCTCGAGTCCATCAAAGTACATGATCTGACGCACCTGTTGACCAAGGTTCACGCGCCGACGCATTCGTCGGCTGTAGCAGCTGCCTGAGTACGGCAACTCCAACTGGTAATGAGGACGCACATGCAAACAACTATTGAACGACCTGGTCACGACACACACGTCGTTGTACCCAGTGCAAATAGAGGCATTACAACCGAGGGATTTGACTTCCTGCGCCGGAATGAGCGAGAGGGCAAGCCACGCACGCACGGTGTAACGGAAATCCGGGGAGCGTACTACTCGCCAATCGGAAAGCGCGAACTGTCTGACATTTTCGAGACGATGGGCAACTATGTTGACGCGCTCAAGTTTGCGGGTGGATCATTCACATTGATGCCGTACAAGGCACTTGTCGAAGTGATCGACCTCTGTCACAAGAACAATGTGCTGGTATCAACCGGTGGCTTCATCGAGCACGTGCTCACGCAGGGCAACGAAGCAGTGGATCGGTATCTGAACACCTGCCGTGACGCCGGGTTTGACATCATCGAGCTGTCCAGCGGCTTCATCACACTGCCAGCGAATGATTGGCTGCGCCTCGCGGAGAAGGTGCGCAAGATGGGACTCAAGGCCAAGCCGGAAGTCGGCATCCAGTTCGGCGCTGGCGGAGCAACGTCGGTGAAGGATCTTGAAGCCGAGGGGACGAGCGATGCAACGTGGATGATCCAACTTGCGCGGCGCTTCATTGATGCCGGGGCGTACCAGATCATGATCGAATCAGAAGGCATCACGGAGAACGTTCGCACGTGGCGAACCGATGTGCCTGCGCAGGTCATAGACGCGCTTGGCCTGGATCACGTGATGTTCGAGGCCGCTGATCCGGCGGTGTTCCAGTGGTACATCAAACACTACGGTCCAGAGGTGAACCTGTTCGTGGATCACAGCCAGATTGTCGAGCTGGAGTGTTTGCGCGCGGGGATCTGGGGAACCGCGAGTCTGTGGGGTCGCGTGGTCACTTACAAGCCATGAGCACGCGTGGGTGTGGCGGGAGCTCACCTGCTTCGCGGGAGACACTGCCGTCACACCACACTCCTATACTCAGTAACGCTCGGCTACTTAGGCGAGCGTTACTTCAGCTATTGCATTCTGCTCCGAACCGCGTGCCTATGGATTGATCGGAAACGGCGCGTTCCTGAAGACCTCGGCCTCGGTCTTGTACCGGCCCGTCTGCGCTGGTTGCATCTGCGTCGGGCGCTTACTCGTCGACGGTTGGGCTGCTACCGGAACGATCGCGGACGGAACCGCTGCCACCGAAGTGGTCGGCGCAACTGGCGGCGTCACCGGTTGCGGCACTGCGGCCGGCGGAGGCGGAAGTGGCGTCTCTCGCGACACGAGTTGCACACGAGCGACGGATGCGGCTCGCCGCGCTTCCGGTGATTGCTCGACAGAAGAAATCACATCACGTCGCCCGCTGCTGGTCGGGGCGAGTGTCAACGCGGACGCCGAGTTCGACGATGCCGCCTGAAGATCCTGCGCAAGATCCGCGGACGGTCCAGCCGGTTTGCTGCAAGCCACCATTCCGCCAGCAACTGCCAGCGATAGTCCAGCAATTCCGGATAGCCATGGCGTGCGCTGCTTCATCACAACTTCCTCCGCGGGGGATCTTCAAGCATAAAGCTACTCTATATGTACACAGCCGTTCCTGTTTTGAGCCGTCACAGGGTATCCGAACGAGCGTTCGAAAGGATTTACGCGTAAGACTAGCGCAGATCGCGTCGCCGTGCCCGTTTCGTGCAAGGACATGTGCTGTTTAGTACCGAGAGGATTTGACGCGTGGACTCGTTCCTGGGTGTAGCACTTACCGACGTCGCGACCGGCTTGCCGAACATCCCCTATTTCCGAATTATTCAGAATTGGGAGGAGCGACGCGCCCGTCGCCGCAAGACGCTTGTGCGGGTCATCCGCGTCGCGGTCAGTGGCGGTGCCGAAGCCGCGCGCCGAGCGCTGCTCTGGCGGCTGTGCCAGGAGCTGCGCACCTCCGATCTGATCGCGTCGGAGGGGAGAGATACCTTCCATATCCTTCTTACCACTCCCGATGCGGAAAATGCGGTGGTAATTGCTGAACGTGTAGCGCATCTCGGCGCAAAGCTCGAGGATGGCTCCTCGCCCGTCGGGCACCCGCTGATGATCAGGACGGAGATCGAGCCACCCGCGGAGCAAGTGGCCGACAAGGGGCCCTGCGATCCGTGTGAAGAGCACGAACTGATGAAGCCGCACCGTGGTGACGGACGCTGACGGTCGGGGGCCATGACAATTGCTACCCCGTTATCCCACCTCATGTGACGCCGAATTTCGTTCCGCTCGGCGGCGTGATTTCATTCGTGTGCCGCACGTTTCCATCTCGCACCAGCGACGCAGTCCGTTGCGACTCCGATCGACGTAGTACCATCCGCAACCTTCGCCGCCGCAACGCCTTATGCGAGATACGTCGTCCGATGTGACCAGCGTCGTGGCGGCACGCGCGACGGCCCAGAGTGGGGACTCAAGCGCGGCGTCAGCGCGGGGCCAGCCGAGCGCAAGGCGGCCGTCGTCAGTCCGGATGATCGCCGACTCAGCGAGCGAGATGCTCAGCCAGTGATCGTTGAGCTCGGTGATTTCAGCGTCCGCCGGTCGATTCTGTGAAATCCGAAAGAGAAGCCGCTCCAGAAGGCCGCGCAGTTCCACAGCATCGGAGAGAACCCGCACCGCCCGCGCGGGATACTCCTCACTCAGCACATGCAATGCGCCCGCGGTACTTCGACTGACGACTGGGGCGCCTTCCGCCCATTCGAGCACACGCCCGTAGCTGCTGAACCTGTCGATGCCGCCTTCGACCCAGTTGGCAGTATTGACGAAATCCACACTCCGGTCACCGCCTACATACCGGTACGGAGTGATAGGGTCCATCTGACGGAGAGAAATTGCGACTCCCATGCATGGGAATCTAGTGAAATCGGCGCTGCACCGGTATATGCCACTTTACCGGCTCAAAATTAGTTCGTACTTTGCGCCTGTCAAATGGCATTTACAGGAGCAGGATGGTCAACCGCTCTTCGGCCCGCGCGGTGAGCATTAGACAACCTCGGACTGGAACGTCCCCGAGCGAGACTGGTACTGATGCATGCGCATCGTCCCGACCGTGAGAGCCGGCCAACATGCTCGGCGGGCCGACGGGCGGCGAATCGAGGACGTTCGGCGAAGCGCGCCCGCTTGGCCTACGGGATAGTTGCCATATTTAAGAGTGCGTCGAATCTCCAATCCTGTAGTGATAGTGATAGTGAAGATGATATCCAGATACGCCAGTTCCCGTTTTGCCAGCCGAGTCGGCCAGATCGTCGTAGCATTCGTCCTGATGGCCGTTGCCCGTCCCGTGATGGCTCAGGCAGACGAAGGCATCGCCGTGGGTGCGGCTGCGCCCTCTGTCGTTGTGACCAACGATACCGGCAAGTCGGTCACGGTCACGCCGACCCTCGGTCGCCCGATGCTGATCGAGTTCTGGGCCACCTGGTGCGAGTTCTGTGAACGGCTCGAGCCGACGATGAAAGCGGTGTATGGCAAGTACGGCAGCAAGGTGCAGTTCGCGGCGATCGCGGTCAACGTGAACCAGACACCGCGCCGGGTTGCGAAGCACGTGAAGGATCGCTCGCTCAAGTATCCGGTGTACTACGATGAATCCGGCAAGGCGGTTTCGGCGTACGACGTTGCCGCTACGTCGTTCGTCGTGATCATTGGCAAGGATGGCAAGGTCGCGTACACGGGCGTGGGCGACAAACAGGATCTCGACGCGGCGATCAAAAAAGTCTTGTAGTGGTGGCTAACCGATAACACTTCATAAGCGAGTTGATGACGATGTTCAGAATCATGAAGTTCCCAGTAGCGGCCATGTTGCTCGCTGCACCGATCTGTCTTGCCCAGGCACAGACTACATCAATGGGAGGGATGAAGATGGCGCCCGCGACGGCGGAGATGTCCACTGTACCTGATGTCGGTGCCATGGCCCCCGATTTCACTGCACAGGGTGCCAGCATGTCCGGTACTCATGAAGTGTCGCTGAAGGCGCTGCGTGGACAGGTTGTGGTGCTTGCCTTCTATCCGCTGGATCGTTCAAGTGGTTGCACGCACGAGATGGAGAAATTCCGTGATGAATTCTCCACGATCTTTGGAAGCGGCACAACGGTACTTCCGATTTCGGAAGACAGCGTCGCCTCGCACGTAGGCTGGGCGCGCGATGCGAAGTTCCCATTCACGCTCGTGAGCGACACGAAGGGTGAGATCGCGGGTCAGTACGGCTCTATGATGACGGGCCGTCCGTACGCGAGTCGCACAGTCTTCGTCATCGGCAAGGACGGCAAGGTGACGTATCGCAACATGAAGTTCGGCGCACTGGACCAGCATGCATACGACGACCTCTCTGCGGCTGTCGCGAAGGCCAAGGCAGAATAGCGATAGTTTTGCGGACGATTTCCTAGTACATGGATCTGTCCCAGATCGGGATGCAGCTGTCGCAGAGCCCTGCGACAGCCATCCCGTTGTTGTTCTTCACCGGCGTCCTCACCAGCCTGACGCCGTGCATCTACCCAATGATCCCAATCACCGCCGCGATAGTCGGCGGTCAGTCTGTCGGTCGCAGCACTCGACGCGGTGTCGTGCTGACGCTGACGTATGTATTTGGATTGTCGTTGGTTTACGCACTGCTCGGATTGGTCGCTGGGCTGACGCGGACACTGTTCGGTACGATCAGCGCGAATCCGTGGTCATTGATCATCACCGGCAATCTGCTGCTGCTGTTCGGGCTCTGGATGCTCGACGCGATCCCAATTCGGATTCCAGCGGCGTTGCTCGGTGGCGGCCGTACGGATTCCGTGACATCAATCGGCAGCGCCTTCGTTCTGGGCTGCGCTTCCGGACTGGTCGCCGCGCCGTGCTCGGCGCCCGTGCTGGCAGCGGTTCTCACCTGGGTGGCTGTGACAAAAAGCGCGGTGCTCGGATTCGTCTATCTGTTCGTGTTCTCGATCGGAATGTGTGCGGTGCTGATTATTGTCGGGATATTCGGTGCGACAGCTGCGAGATTACCGCGATCGGGGATGTGGATGGTGTGGGTAAAGCGAGTCCTGGCACTGGTGATGATCGGTGCGGCGGAGTACTACTTTGTGCATGCGGGATTGACGATGTAAGGTGGTGTAGTCATCACACCGAAGGCCGGCGTAGTCATCCCGCCGAATGTCGGGATCAATGTAGTCATCCCGCCGAATGTCGGGATCAATGTAGTCATCCCGCCGAAGGTCGGGATCAATGTAGTCATCCCGCCGAAGGTCGGGATCCACGGACGACGATCCGGTCGCACACGGCAGCTTCGCAATCGTCATCGTCATCGACCTCTGTTTAGAACGGCCACAGTCGCAATTACAACTCAGACGATCACCGCGATCCCCTCACCGATTCGCAGGCAGGTGCGCAATGCTGCCCTCGTCAATGGATCCCGACCTTCGGCGGGATGACAAACGGATCCCGCCCTTC
>Ga0208357_1000739_pt1 | contig 25273 bp, 24 predicted proteins | sample NGESurdeep092012_6_FD_184487 | JGI IMG/M metagenome (GOLD analysis project Ga0208357, IMG submission 184487) | Arctic peat soil microbial communities from Barrow, Alaska - NGEE Surface sample F52-2 deep-092012 (SPAdes) | ecosystem: Environmental > Terrestrial > Soil > Wetlands > Peat ...
CGGCGCTCGTGGCGCTGCGCGACGCCGGCGACCCCCTGCCCGGCGCGGCCGTTGTCATCTCGCCGTGGACCGACCTGGACCTGGGCGGCGAGTCGCTGCGCAGCCGGGCGGCGGTCGATGTGATGCTGACGCCGGATGGCGCGCGGGAGGCAGCGGACTGGTACCTCGCCGGGCAGGATGCCCGGCACCCTTACGCCTCGCCGCTCTACGCCGACCTGCATGGCCTGCCGCCGGTCCTGATCCAGGCCGGGGACGCCGAGATCCTGCGCGACGACTCCCTCCGGTTCGCCGCGGCGGCGCAGGCCGCGGGGGTCGACGTGACGCTCGAAATCTGGCCGGAGATGCCGCATGTCTGGCACGCGTTCGCCGGGCTGCTGCCGGAGGCGGACGAGGCCGTCGAGCGGATCGGCCGCTGGCTGCGCGAGGATCGGCCACCCGGTGACGGCGCCTAGCGCCAGGTCGGCGCCAGGGGCGTGTTTCATATGTCGGGCAGGAGCCATTCGCTGATCGCTGCGATCGTGACGGTTGCCTGGTAGCGGGCGGCGAGCTTGTCGAAGCGGGTGGCTACGCCGCGGTTGCGCTTGAGGCGGCTGATGCCGCATTCCACGGCGTGGCGCTGCTTGTAGAGCCCGGGTCGAAGGCCGGGGGCCGGCCGCCCTTGCGGCCCAGCCTGCGCCTGCTGGCTGCCTGATCCGCCTTGACCGGGATGGTGGCCCTGATCCCGCGGCGGCGCAGGTAAGCCCGGTTCCCCTTCGAGCTGTAGGCCTTGTCAGCCAGAACCCGGTCGGGGCGGGTGCGGGGGCGGCCCGGGCCGGGCCGGGGTACCCGGATGGCCTCGATGACGGCGGCGAACTGCGGGCTGTCCCCGCGCTGCCCGGCTGTGACCACGATCGACAGCGGCTTCTGGTCCTGCTCGCAGCTCAGGTGCACCTTGGTGGTCCGCCCGCCGCGCGAGCGGCCCAGCGCGTGATCGGCCGGCTCGGCTGCCACCCCGCCGGGCGGCTCCTTCTGCAGATCCCCCTTTTCCGCGCGCCCGCTGCGTGCTGGTGCGCCCGGGCGATCGCGGAGTCCACGCTGACGTCCCAGGTGATCAGCCCGGCCGCGTCCGCGCGGGCCTGCAGCCCGGACAGGAGCCGCTGCCAGGTCCCGTCGCGCTGCCACCGCCGGAACAACCCGTACACGGTCTGCCACGCCCCGTACTGCGGCGGCACGTCCCGCCACGGCGATCCGACCCGGACCCGCCACCGGATCCCGTCGATGAGCTGCCGCTTCGTCCACTTCGGCGGGCGCCCCAGTCTCTTGCGCGCGGGCAGCAACGGCTCCAGCATCGCCCACTGCGCGTCCGTCAGGTCCGCCCGCTCCGTCACCGCTAAGGTGGCCACGAGGTCTCCGTACTGATGGTCTTCTTCGTCGATGAACCATCTACCGGAGACCTCGCCTGTTACCGGTCAGCGACACGTCGGCGCCTCCAGGCCGCCACCCGACCCACTTCTGAAACACGCCCTAGTCGCATCGGGGCCGCGCGGCCGGATTTACTGAGCCGGCGCTGCGCTGCCTGCCAGTCTGCGCAGTGCTGCAGATCCGCCGACGCAGTGCCGCGTACCAGCCGCTGCAGTCTTAGAGTGTGCTCATGGCCGGTGAGGTGGCGCCGCTGGGGCACGATGACGAGCAGGCATCTCACGATGGCCTGCGCGCGTCGCACGAGGACCGGGAGCGGGTGGTCGAGGTCCTGCGGGTCGCTGCCGGTGATGGCCGGCTGACCGCCGACGAGCTCGACGAGCGGCTGGAAGATGCCCTGACCGCACGCACCTACGGCGAGCTTGCAGTCGTGGTCAGGGACCTGCCGGCCGCGCCCGGCCTGGCCGCCGGCGTTCCGGATCTGAGGCCGAAGGACCTGGTCCGCATCGAGTGCCAGAGCAGCACCGCCTCGCGCGGCGGCCGCTGGCTCGTGCCGCAGCGGATGGAACTGCGGGCCACCAGCGGCAGCGTGATGCTGGACTTCACCGAGGCGGTGATCTCGCAGCCGTCGCTGCTGATCGACGTGGATCTGCGCAGTAGCAGCCTGAGGCTAGTGCCCAGGCCTGGCGTGGTGGTCGACACCGATGACGTGGCAGCCGACAGCAGCTCCCTGAAAGCCCGGGCGCCGTGGGGTCCCGAGGTACCGGTCATCCTGCGCGTTCAGGTATCGGGCCGGGCCAGGAGCAGCTCGATCATGTCCCGTCCGCCGCGCCGGACCTTCTGGCAGTGGCTGCGACGGCGTCGGCTGCCCTAGGCGATCACGGAGCCCCCGTCCCCTCGCGGTGATCGAACCATCGTCGCGCCTCCTGCGGATCGCAAACGGTGTTCGCAAATTAGGCTAGCTGTTCGGGTACGTCGTTCGCGAACCGAGTCACCTGGAGGCGGGAATGACACCGGAGCCACTGGGCGATGTCATCTGGATGCGCCCCGAGCGCGCGGCTACCGGGCGCCCGGCGCAGCACTCCCGCGAGGAGATCACTGCCGCCGCCGTCACCATCGCCGATCAGGAGGGCCTGGACGCGGTGTCCATGCGGCGACTCGCCGCAGAGCTCGGGACCGGTGCCGCTTCGCTCTACCGTTACCTGGACACCCGCGAGGACCTGCTCGACCTGATGATCGACTCCACAGGCTCGGAGTACGTGTTCGCGGCGCCCACCGGTGACTGGCTCGCCGACCTCCTCGACATCGGTCGGCAAGCTCGGGCGATCATGCGGCGCCACCCGTGGCTGCCGTCCCTGCTCATCACCCAGTCCGTGCTCGGACCGAACGGGCTCGTCCTGCTCGAGCACGTCCTCGACGCGCTCGCCCCGCGCCCGGCCAGCACTGCCACCAAGCTCGAAGCCTTCGCCCTGCTCAACGCCGTCACCGCGCTCTTCGTCCAGAACGAGCTCGCCGGCGGCTCAGCCCGGCAGCAGCGCAACGCCGCCTACCTGCAGCACGTACTGGCCGCGGGCCGCCACCCGCGCCTCGCCGAACTGCTCGCGCCGGAGGCGCCGGCGGCGGTCGGTTCCGCTGGGGGCGCATCCGGCCCCGCGGACCCCTACGCCGGCATCCTCGCGCGCATCCTGGCCGGCCTCCTGGCCGTGGACCCGCCAGTGCCCGGTGGTTAGACCAGGTCGCCGGCGTGCCGAGAGGTGACCTCCGTCACGGCCGACCGATGCAACACCGGAGGCTCCGGGCCTGGGGTTATCCGCTCAGGCGGGCTCCCTCTCGGCGCGCGGGTAAACCTCAAGGTCGGTGGCTTTGACGGTGAGCCACACCTCGCTGCCTCGGTCCAGCGAAAGTTCTGCGACAGCTGCTGGTGTGACGTCCACCAGGACGGCCGGCTGTCCTTCGAGGTCGAGCCGGACGCGGTCGGCCAGCAGCGTGAGGCCGGCGATCCTGCCGGGCCAGATGTTGCGGGCACTGCTGGCCACGGGTGGCTGACTGCTGACGACCACCGCCGACGGGCGGACCGCGACGAGCACGTCGCCGTGCTGGTCCCGGTCGGGGATGACGAAGGATCCGCCTCCGTTGAGCGAGACCCGGGAGCCGCTGGCATGACCCTCGTACAGGTTCAGGCCGACGAGCTTGGCGACGTAGTCGGTGGCCGGCCGGCGGGCTATCTGCGCGGGTGTGCCTTCCTGGACGATGCGGCCGCCCTCAAGGACGATGAGCTGGTCAGCCAGGACGAGTGCTTCGAGCGGGTCATGGGTGACCAGCAGGCACGGCCCCGCGAAGTCTGCCAGATGGCGCTTGAGTTCAGTCTGGACATCAAGACGGGTCCCGGCGTCCAGAGCTGACAGAGGCTCGTCCAGCAGGAGCAGGGCTGGCTGGCCGGCCAGCGCGCGTGCCAGCGCCACCCTCTGCGCCTGGCCGCCTGACAGCTGGTCAGGCTTGCGGTCGGCGAGGTCACTCAGCCTGAGCCGCTCGAGCCAGTAGCTGGCAGCTGACCTGGCAGCCCGCTTCCCCAGGCCCCGGGCACGCGGCGAGAACGCTACGTTCTCGGCCACGGTCAGGTGAGGGAAGAGCCGGTAGTTCTGAAACACGAAACCCACCGGCCGTCCCGAGGCCTCCACGAAGGCCCCTGCCTCCGCGTCGTCCATGGCCTGCCCGGCGAGCGTGATACGCCCCGCGGCGACCGGGGTCAGGCCGGCCACCGCGCTGAGCAAAGTGGACTTCCCGGCCCCGTTAGGCCCCAGCACACCGAGGACCTGACCGGGAGCCGCGGTGAGGCTGACCGCGAGCACGAAACTGCCGCGCCTGACCTCCGCGTCGACGACGAGGCCGTCACTGTCGCCGGATGTCACGAGACCGGGCCGCGCCGGATCCAGCGGTCACGCAGGGACACCAGCACCGTGATCGATACCACCAGCAGCACCAGGCTGAGTGCGATCGCCGCGTCCGGATCAGTCTCCAGCGCGTAGTACACGGCGATGGGCATGGTCTCGGTCTGGCCGGGGAGACTGCCGGCGAAGGTGATCGTCGCCCCGAATTCGCCCAGGGCCCGCGCCCAGCACAACACCGCGCCCGCCCCCAGGGAAGGGGCGACGAGTGGCACCGTCACCCGGCGGAACACCGTCATCCGTTTTGCGCCCAGCGTGGCCGCCGCTTCCTCGAAGCCCTGGTCTGCGGATCGCAGCGCCCCCTCCACGGTGATGATCAGGAAGGGCATGGCAACGAAAGTCTCGGCCATGACGACGGCAATCGGGGTGAAGGGGATCGTCAGCCCGAACCAGTCGTCCAGGTACTGGCCGAGGAAGCCGGTTCGCCCGAACGCCAGCAGCAGCGCAACTCCGCCGACCACCGGCGGGAGTACCAGCGGCAGCGTCACCAGAGCACGGAGGAGCCGCTGTCCCGGGAAGCTGCTCCGGGCCAGAACCCACGCCAGCGGCACCCCGATGACCAGGGAGATCGCGGTACTCGCGGATGCGGTCCACAGGGAAAGGATCAGGGCCTGGGTCGCATCGGCCCCGCTGAGCGCCGCTCCGAGATCACCCCAGGGGGCGCGGATCAGCAACCCGGCCAAGGGCAGCACCAGGAATCCGATCGCGATCAGTGCCGGCACCAGCAACGGCACCGGCACTGACCGCGAAGGACCGCCGCGCGCGGCCCGCCTGGCTCGTTCCCGGGCTGTCAGGTGCGACGGCGTGGTGAAGGTCACCGTGGCAGCTCCGGATAGTAGGTCAGGGCTTCTCGAACCCCGCGGCTGTGAGCACCTGCTGGCCTGTGGGTGACAGCACATAGGCAACGAAGGCCTGGGCGACTGACTTCTGCTTGCTGTTACTGATAGTAGCGATCGGGTAAAGCGTTGAGGCCTCTTCGCTGGCCGGGATGGTCACGCCCTTGACCTTGGTCCCAGCCGCCATCACGTCGGTCACATACACCATGCCCGCATCGACGTTGCCCGTCTCGACCTGGGTCAGCACGGACTTCACGTCCGGCTGCAGGGTGACCGGCTTGACTGTGATCCCGGCGTTCTTGAAAATCTCCGCGGCCACGACCCCGCACGGTACCTGCGGCTGGCACAGCGCCACCTTGACAGCCGATTTCGACAGGTCCTTCACGGATGTCACTTTCCCGGGGTTACTCGGCGGGACGGCGACTTCCATCGTGTTCTTGGCGAAGGTCTGCGGGTTCGCCGCGTCGCCCGCCTTGACAACCATTTCCATGTTCGTCGAGGATGCGGAAGCGAACACGTCAGCGGGGGCACCGCTGATGATCTCCGTAGCCAGGCCGGAACTCGGCCCGAAACTGAACTTCACCGTATCGCCTGGATGGGCGCTGTCGAATTGCTTCCCGAGCTGGGTAAAGGTGCCCATCAGCGATGCCGCGGCGAAGACGGTTATGGATCCCTTTGACGCGGACGAGGACGCGGAACTACTCGCGGATGCGGCACCCGAGCTGCTGCTGGAACTGCTAGAACAGCCGGCCAGGGCGACTGCCGCCAGCCCAGCTGTGATAACGGCGAAACGGCGCATTTCTATCTCCTAGGTTGAATCTCTCCGTGAGCCGATATCAGCTGATCTTGGGGATCTCCACGGAGACGTTAGTGGCCTTGACGGCGGCAACAGCGAGCATCCCCGGCTCCAGGCCGAGTTCGTCCGCAGCCTCGCGGCTGAGCAGCGACACGAACCTGTGCGGTCCGGCCTGGATCTCCACCTGAGCCATCACCGTGTCGCGGACAACCCGGCTGACCAGGCCGCTGAACCTGTTCCGCACAGAATGAGCCACCACTATCTGGCCCTCACCATGATCAGCTGCGGCGGCCCGATCCTGCGCAAAGCTGGCCAGCGCCTTCCCGTCCACGCCGAGACGTCCCGAGGCATCGGTGGTCGTTTCGATGCGGCCCGCATCAGCCCAGCGCCGCAAGGTGTCGGCACTGACCCCGAGGAGACCCGCGGTCTCCTTGATTCGGAAAATTGGCATCCTGCGACTGTAACGCAGGAGCGGCTGAAGACTCCAATAACAGGCGCGTCCGCGTCCGTTTCTCCTCTCCAGGGGCGCATCTGTGTTCATCCGCAGCCGGGAGTCCCAGCCGGGCCGCACCTGGCGATGGCATCCAGGGACGCACGATGTCGCCTGCCGGCGCGCCGCCCCGGCGGCATCTGGGCCGCCGCCCCGGCGGCATCTGGGTGACAGATGATCTTCGGGAAGCCGATGCCGTTGCTCGCCGGTGAGTACGGCGTCGGGCTGCCGCCGGCGGAACGCCGCCGAGTATGCCAGTCTCTTCGAGCATGCCGAGTTGGCGGTGCAGCCCGGCCTTGGCCGACGTCAGGAGCTCGTGAGGATGACGAGTTGCTGGGTCGCTCGGGTCATTGCGACATAGCGGTCGACCGCTCCTTCGATACCCCTCCCGAACGCCTCCGGGTCGATGAGGATGACCAGGTCGAACTCGAGCCCCTTCGACAGCTCCGGGGTCAGCGACCGGACGCGGGAGGTCGCCCGGAACGCGGGACTGCCGATGACGCAGGCGATCCCGTCGCGGTGCGCGGCGAGCCAGGTGCCGAGGATCGAGCCCAGATCCGAAGCAGATCCGTGTACGACGGGGACGTCGCTGCTGCGGATGGAGGTCGGCACGTTGGCGTCCGGGAGCACGGCCCGGATGACCGGCTCGGCTTCCGCCATGACCTGTTCCGGCGTCCGGTAGTTGATGCTCAGGGAAGCCAGGTTGATCCGGTCGAGCCCGATCCGCTCAAGCCGTTCCTGCCACGACTCCGTGAACCCGTGCCTGGCCTGGGCGCGGTCCCCGACGATGGTGAAGCTCCGGGACGGGCAGCGGAGCAGCAGCATCTGCCACTCCGCGTCGGTCAGCTCCTGAGCCTCGTCCACGACGATGTGCGCGAACGGGCCGGCGAGCAGGTCCCGGTCGGTGCTGGGCAGTGCGGACTCGTCGACCAGGACGTCCTGGAAGTCCTCGCCGCGCAGCATCGTCACTAGGCCTACGCCGTATTCGTCGTCGGCGGCCTCAATCAGGTCGTCGACGACCCTGGCCATGCGCTCGCGCTCGGCGGCGACAGCGGCGTTATGCCGGCGCTTACGTCGTGACGCCTCCGGGTCGCCGAGGCGTTGCCGTGCTGCGTCCAGGAGCGGCAGGTCGGACACCGTCCAGGCCTGTACGTCCGCGCGCTGCAGCTTCTGAACGTCGCCAGGGCTGAGCCAGGGAGCGCACTTGCGCAGGTAGGCGGGTACCGACCACAGGTCTCCGACGAGGTCAGCCGCCCAGAGCAGCGGCCACGCGCGGTTGAAGGTCGTGAGCAGCTCCCTGTTCTGCAGCAGCGACTCGCGGAGCAGGTCAGCCGAGACGTCGCCGTCGTGGGAGTCCATCAGGATCGTGAGCAGTTCCTCCAAGATCTGGTCGCGCGCCTCGTTGTGCGGGGTACCGGGTTCTGGTGCTTCGAAAGCCTCGGCCCAGTCGTCGGCGCTCAGCCAGATGTCGGACCAGTGGGTCTCGACCGTCATCCCCTTAGCGGGCGGCTCCTCGTAGAACCTGACGGCTGTCTCGATCGCCTTCACCAGGTCCGCGGACGACTTCAGGCGGGCCACGTCCGAGTCGGCCTCGATCGCTGCCGCGGCTCCCTCGGCGACGAGGTCCCGCAGGGTGCAGGTCTGCACGCCCTCCTCTCCGAGGCTGGGGAGGACGTCGGCGACGTAGGCCAGGTAGGGCTGGTGCGGACCGACGAACAGCACGCCGCCCCGGCGGTGACCGAGACGAGGGTCGGAGTAGAGGAGGTAGGCCGAGCGGTGCAGAGCGACGACGGTCTTGCCCGTACCCGGACCGCCGTCGACGACGAGAGCGCCGCGGGATCCCGCGCGGATGATGGCGTCCTGGTCGGCCTGGATGGTGCCGAGCACGTCGCGCATCCGGGCCGACCGGTTGCTGCCCAGGCTGGCGATGAAGGCGGACTGGTCGTCGAGCGCGGCGTGCCCTTCAAACCCGTCCGCGGTGAACACCTCGTCCCAGTAGTCGCTGATCCGGCCGCGGGTCCAGCGATACCTGCGGCGGCTGGCCAGACCCATCGGGTTGGCGTGGGTCGCTCCGAAGAACGGCTCAGCCGCGGGGGAGCGCCAGTCGAGCAGCAGCCGACGACCGCCACTGTCGGTGAGGCCAAGTCGTCCGACGTACACGGGCTCGGGGTTGTCTGCGCTGACCATGTGCCCGAGGCACAGCTCCAGACCGAAGCGAAGCAGGGCGCGCAGGCGAGCGGTCAGCCGGTGGATCTCCATGTCCCGGTCCATCGCCTGCTGGCCTATGCCGCCGGGTGCCTTGCGCTCGGCATCGAGGCGGTGGGACAGGTCGGCGATCGACTGCTCAAGGCTCTCCGCGATGGCCGCGAAGTGCTGCTCGTCGACGGCGATCAGCGTCGGGTCGGCCTTGGGGGAGAGACGGTCGGGAAGGTCAAACGCGCTGGTAGTCAGGGGGTTCACGTCATCAGCTCCGATCTGATGTCGCTGGCAGCCGTTGCGCGCGGCAAGGCGCCTGGGCCGGCGTGACGACCTGGTGGCCATGACGAGCAACGCTCCGCCTGACGTCGACCCCGTGGCCGTTGTCGGTTCAGGTCACCAGGGTTCGTAGGTTCTCGTCTTCTGGGTCCTGGCCTGATGATCCGGCGTGGTTCACGCGGACACTGGCGGCTTTCCCGGCTGACCGTGTCGAGCAGCAGCGTCGCGGCTACTGTCGTCCCGTCGTTGCGGATCGTGCCGGCCACGGCTGTTGCTCGCGCGCGGGTCTCGAGGGTCAGAGTGGCCTGAGCGCGGCTGACAGGGACGGTCGGAGCCGGATCGTTGTGCCTGCGCCGCCGTGGTGCACGACGGCGGCCACCCGGCCAGCCGCTCCGCGAACTCCTTGTCCGGCGGCGCGCACACCCGCACCTTCGCGCTGAGTGCCCGCAACTGCACCGCGAGTCCCACCAGTGGTTCGACGTCCCCGCGCGACCCGGTCGCCGACAACAGCACACGCATTTCGTGACTCCGATTTCCGTGGTTTCTGCCTCGGCCAGCGATTATGCGGCACGACCCGGGGCTTGCCGCAAGCCCCCCGGTGCGCTATATGTTGAAAGTGGAGAGGAGTGTGTACTCTCCTTTCCCTTGATCGTCTGCTGAAGTTCTTCACCCTCTTCAGCAAGGCCGGCTCGAACGTCGTCGGGACAGTCGAGCGGGCACTCGACGAAGGACCATGCTTCGGCTAGAGCAGGCGGCCGTGGATCTGGGCTTCAATCAGAGGCTTCCGCCTGACTGGCTGCGGGAAAAGATCGCAGCTCAGGCCCGGCACTTCATCCAGCCGGCCCTAATTCACCGGGCCGCGTCCGGGCTGACGCGAGGCGCTGATGGCTTCCTGGCCGGCTGCGGTGTGGCAGTGGCCCGAGACCGTTGATCAGGTGGAACCGTTGCTCATCCCGAGACAGTCGTCGTTCGGGCGCCGGGCTCACTGCCTGGCGGCAGTGGACTAGCGGGCGACGGCGCGGCGGTCTGGACGAGCTCGTGGTCAGGCAGGCCGAGTTTGGTGAGGATGCTGCGGACGTGGGTCTTGACTGTCTGCTCGCCGATCGCCAGGTCCCGGGCGATCTGCCGGTTGCTGTGACCGCGGGCGATCAGCCGGAGTACTTCGCGTTCGCGCGGTGAGAGCGGCTGTAGCGGGTCCGGCGGCGGTGGCCGGCGGAGCGCCTGGGTGAGCCGGGTCAGCAGCTCGGGGCTGAGGCTGGCGGTACCGGTGGCGGCGTCGCGGACAGCGGCGATGACGTGCTCCGCCGAGGCGGTCTTGAGCAGGTAGGAGATTGCGCCGGCGTGCATGGCGCGGACGAGGTGCTCGTCGTCGGTGGCGGAGGTGAGCACGACGACGGCAGGCCGGTGCGGCGTGTCGTGCAGTGCGGCGAGCACGGCGTGCCCGTCCAGTTCGGGCATGTACAGGTCGAGTAGCAGCACGTCCGGGCGGGTGGCGGCGACGACGTCTACCGTCTGCCGGCCGTCTCCGGCTTCCCCGACGACCGCAACGCCTGGTTCCTGGCCGAGCAGGTAGCACAGCCCGTCCCGGACGACGCGATGGTCGTCAGCGATCACCACGCGGATCGTCATGGCACCGGCACCCGGACGGTGAGCGCCGCGCCGCACCCGGGTGCGCTGTCGATGTCCACGGTGCCGCCGAGTTCGGCGACCCGGTCACGGATGTGGGCCAGCCCCGAGCCGGCGTGCGGGGCGGCCGAGTCGAAGCCGGTGCCGGTGTCGCGCACGGCAAGCTCGACGTGCCCGTCCTGGCGGGTCATCGACACGGCAAACCGGCGGGCGTTGCCGTGCCGGACAGCGTTGGCGCATGCCTCCTGGGTGATGCGCAGGAGTGCGTGCTCGACGGGCGCGGGGACGGTGACATCGTCCAGGCTGGCGTCGACGGTGACGCCGAGCCGGTCATGGTAGGCCGCGCAGATCTCCTGCAGGGCCGGGGCGAGCCCGGCACCGTCCAGGCAGGCCGGGCGCAGCTCGGTCAGGAGTGCCTGCATGTCGCGCAGTGCCTCCTCGCTGATGCGCTCGATCGCGCGGGCCTGCTGATTGCCCGGGTCGGCCCGGCACATCCCGGCGGCGATCATCCGCAGGCCGAACAGGTGCTGGGAAATCGCGTCATGGACCTCCCTCGCGATCCGGGCTCGCTCCGCGGCGCGCGCGTCGCCGGTGGCTCGCTGCCGTTCGGCGGCCAGCGCGGAGCCGAGCTGCCGGGTCATGGTGGTGAAGTTCGCCTCCAGCCGGCCGACCTCGTCCCGGCCGGAGGCGGGCAGGGCGACGGTGTAGTCGCCGTCGGCGACCGCGAGGGTGGCTCGTTCCAGGCGGCGTACCCGCCGGACGAGGCGCCGTGAGGCGAGCAGCCCGAACAGCACGCCGACCGGCACGATGGCGAAGAGCAGCGCGAAGGGACCCGACAGCAGCGGGCCGTCCTCGCCGAGCTGACGCAGCTCGCCCCACGCGCGGATGGGGTTGATGAACCTGGGCGACCATGGCGCCTGGACATAGACGTAGGCGACCAGTCCCGGTGCGCTGGCCGGCGGCTTGTTGGTGCCGGCGCGGCCCGGCCGCCAGACCATCATGAGCACGCTGCCGTACGGCGTGGACACGCTGCCGCCTTTGATGTCGCCGACTGCGTTCGCCGGAGCCGCCGGGGCGGGGAGCTCGCTGGCCGCCCCTCGTCCGGGCGGGTACCGGGATGGCGCGGAGGACGCGACGACCGTGCCGTCGGCGGCGATTGCCACGACCGCGGTGACCGCCTGGTGGCCGTGGATCGGGCCGGTGATCGCCGGAACGACCAGCGTGCCGTCCGGGGTCGTCGGGGCCAGGCCCGGCTGCGCCGGCTGGCCGGGGTCGCCGAGCACGGTTCCGGGCGGCACGCCGCCGGGATAGCGCTGGGAGAGCTGCCGACCGTAGCTTTTCGCGGCGGCGTCCACCTGGGCTTGCAGCTGGGCGCCGTTCACCAGCCGGGGTACCTGGAAGCCGAGCACGAGCGCCTCGACCAGCACCACGACGGCGAGCGTGACGGCCAGGTCACCGTCTCCCAGCCCTCGGACGCGCTCACCGCCCAGGCCGACGCCAAGGGCGCGCTCGACGCCCTGTTCCTCGGACTGGGGGCGGTCGCGCTGCTGGTCGGCGCGATCGGGGTGGCCAACATCATGGTCATCTCGGTGCTGGAACGCCGCTCTGAGATCGGGCTGCGCCGGGCGCTGGGCGCCACCCGCGGCCAGATCCGCACTCAGTTCCTGGCCGAGGCCATCCTGCTGTCCCTGGCCGGCGGCGTCATCGGCGTCATCGCCGGCGCGGCCGCCACCGCCGCTTACGCCCGCGGCCACGGCGAGGCCGTCGTCATCCCGCCCCAGGCCTGGGCCGGCGGCCTGGCCGCGGCTGTCATCATCGGCGCCCTGGCCGGGCTGCTGGCCGCCATCCGCGCCGCACGGCTGTCCCCCACGCAGGCGCTCTGGAGCATCTGACAGCACAGGGCACCGCACGGGCAAGGCGTTCCCGGATCGTCAGGCAGTGGCGGCGGGCTTGGTCGGATAACGCCCGCGGGCGTGCGTCTCGCCCGGGCGGGCGGGAGTTGCTCTACGCGACATGCCTGCGCAAGAAGCCGCGCAAGGTGCTGGCGAATAACCCGGGGGCCGTGTGGGCCGCGAAGTGAGGAACGATGACCCCTAAACTCTTCGCATGGCCAGGTACTTCGACATCCATCCGGCCAGCCCGCAGCGGCGCATGATCGTCCAGATCGCCGATATCGTCCGCGCCGGCGGCGTGATCGCCTATCCGACGGACTCCTGCTACGCGCTCGGCTGCCAGCTCGGCAACACGGACGGCACCACGAGGATCAGGTCGATCCGCCACCTCGATGACCGGCACCACCTCACGCTGGTGTGCCAGGACTTCGCCCAGCTAGGCCAGTTTGTGTACGTCGCCAACCCGGTGTTCCGGGCTATCAAGGCGGCAACGCCGGGCAGTTACACCTTCATCCTGCCCGCGACCAAGGAGGTACCGCGCAGGTTGCAGCACCCGGGAAAGAAGACCGTCGGGGTGCGGATCCCCCGGCACGTGGTGGCCCAGGCGCTGCTCGCCGAACTCGGTGAGCCGCTCGTCTCGAGCACCCTGCTGCTGCCTGGTCAGGACGAGCCCATGACCCAGGGGTGGGAGATTGCCGACCAGCTCGGCCACGCCGTGGACGCGGTGATCGACTCCGGCGACTGCGGCACCGAGCCGACAACGGTCATCGACTTCTCCCTGGAAGAACCCGAGATACTGCGGCGCGGAGCAGGTGACACGTCCGGGTTCGAGTGAGCCACGGCCCGCGAACCGGCCTATTCCAGACGGTGGCGCTGTGCTCGGTCTCGGGCGGCGTTTTTAGCAGGCGCGGGTGGCCGTCGCTGGCGATGCCTGCTGGCCGTTCGGACGTACCTCGCCGGAGCCTGCGGCAGGTCGGGCAGGGAGAAAAGCGGTCGACGCGGTGGGGTCAGGCGGACAGGCTGGTCTGCGGGCGGCGCGCGCGCCGCGCTGGCAGGGACTGATGATCTGGCTTGTGGCGGTGGGTGGTGTTCATGCGGGCGTACCGGCGGCACGGCGACCTTGCCGCAGTGGCTGCCGTGGCCGGGTCCTGCATTGCGGACGGCCCGCACAGTGCTGACGTCGGGTGGCGGCTGGCTAACCCGTCATGGCAGTCAGCACGCGACTGCCGGGTAGTCACTGACGGCGGCGGTGCCGTGATCGGGTTCGCGGCCTGGCAGCAGCCCTGGGCGGTGCTGGACCTGTGGGCCAGGCCCGGGCGGGGGGACCAGGCGTACGAGGAGCTGCTGTCGTGGGCCGCGGGCCGCTTCGCCGGGATGGACCGGGAGCGGGGGTACCCGCTTGCTTACTGGGCCGAGGCCCATGAGGGGGATGCTGGCCGGCTCGGCCTGCTGGCCCGGCATGGCTACGTCCTGGACGGCGATCCGGGCCTGGTGCTGCGCCACGGGCTGCGCGGCCCGGTCCCGCCAGCCCCGATGCCCGCGGGCTTTGCGCTTCGGTCCTTTGCCGGGCCGTCGCAAGTCCCGGCGTATGTCCGCGCGCACAGGCAGGCCTTCGGCACCAGCTCGATGACAGCCCGTTGGCGGCTGGCCACCTTGACGATGCCGGGATACCATCCTGAGCTTGACCTTGCCGCCGTGGCACCTGACGGCAGCCTGGCCGGCTTTTGCGTCGCCTGGCTGGGCCAGGCCAGCGCAACGGCGCACATTGAGCCGCTCGGCATCAGCCCGGGCCTGCGCCGCCTGGGCCTGGGACACGCCATGGTGACCGCGGTGCTGGGCCGCGCCCGGGACTGCGGAGCCCGGGTGGTCACGGTCCAGACCGGAGCAGTGCACGGCCCGGCGGTAGCTTTCTACCAGCAGGTCGGCTTTGAGGCGGCCTGCCGGGTACTGCGCAAGGGGCAATGGTTTCCCGCGCAGCCCGGCTGACATCCGCCCTCCTCTACGACTGCGTGCTCACCTTGGCCGCCACGCGGGTGAGCACGCAGATAGCCTAGATCGGCGTGTCGCTACTCAAGCCCGCGGTAGCGAGGACCTGTGCCAGATCAAAGCGATCAGCCAGCCTCGCCTCGTTCATCAGCAGTTGCCCTGTACGTGCACGAGCCGCGCGAGGACGGGCTGTCGGATCATTCGGCGCTCGCCGCGGGCTTCACGCTGCAGCCGCCGCCAAGCCTGCCGGTACCCGACCTCGCCGGCGCCAGCATGCCTGCCACGCTGTTCTGAGCCAGTGGACGCGCAACGCGAACGTCTGCCCCAAGGTCGTGTCGTTATCCGGCGCTCAGGCCGACGCAAGCGTGGCGAACTAGCCAATCGTAAGTTTGCTCGGTCCGCTCCGCCTCGACGCCGAGGGACTCTACGAAGCGGCACAGCTCGGCTTGGACCAGGTCGCCAGGCATATCGCCGCAGACCATGCGCTCCACCTCAATGAACCAGCCCAGGCCGTCTAGCTCATCCACGCATAGCAGCATGTCGCGGCAGGCCGCCGAGCGCCTGACCTTGACGATCCGGATGGTGGGGCGGAACCCCATGGCCAGGATGGCGGCATGCATCTGGTCCCGGTCTGTAACGTCGGTCTCGTGCTCCTCGCACGACAGCAGATTTTCGGCCGGCCGCTTGACCGTGAAAACATGCCGCTCGCCCATCGTGCGCAGGCGCGCGAACGTGACGCTCTGCCGGTCATCACCGTAAGACCAGCCGTGGGGCGCGTACGCCTGGTCGTCCTGCCCGATCGGCGGCCCTAACTCGATACCGCGCATTTTCAGCGCCGCGAGGAGCGCCTCGGAGTCCCGGATCCGGTACTTCACCTCAACCTCGCGCACCGCGCCTCCGCGTGAGCTGACCCTCGCTGGACCGTCTGCCACCCTCCCACAGCCGCCCAGGCGCGGCGGGATGACTCGCCGAAGGCGGCCCTGTAAGCCCGACATCGCCGCTACGCAACTCCTTGGCACGGTACGGCTCACGGCGGACCGCGCCGGACCATTATTAGGACCGCGCTCATGGTCCGGCCCAGATTTATTTTTTCGACCGCGGCACGACTCAGCTGGGGTCTGGGGAGCTGCCTGCCGCGAGCGCCGCGATTGCCCGCGCGGCCGCCGACCGGACTCTCGGTGTTTCATCGTTCTGGAGGTCAGCCATCGCGCTGAGAGCATCGTCAATCCAGTGTCGCGCGACGACCTTGGCCGCCATTTCCCGTACTCGCCATGCGTCGTCGGCTGCGGCCTGGATGATCGCGGCTGTGGCTCTGTGGTCCCAGGCGTGCAAGAGGCCGCGGGCCGCCCAGACACGCGGCCAGTAGCCGTCCTTGCCACCTTCATGGCCGCTGAGCACGTACTTCGCTGGCGTTCCGCCCAGCGCCAGGACCAGGCCGTCATCTACTTCCTGGCCCTCCAGCAAGGCGATACATCCAGCGACCAGAGCTGGCCTTCCTCGCCGCCCGCACTCAGCATCGATCCTCTGACGCGGCGTCATCCCGTTACTGCCTGCCATGGGCAATGCGTCTCACGTCTCGATTCGAAATCCTCCGCTTATATGGTACGGCCGAGCTGTCGGGCACTGTCGCTCACCCGGACGTTCCACGCTTTCCCGTCTGCCTCAGTCGGGCCGCTTCCAGCGCCGTGGTGGTCACCTGTGGTGGTCAGCTTGCGGAGGCGCCAGCTGCGCGACCTGGTGCTTAGAAGGTGCCGCACAGTTGTCCGAGACGGTCTCTCACCTGCGCGGACAGCCAGAGGCGGTCCGACATGGGACTATGGCGTCCGACCCCGTGGTGTCGGTTGCGGGTGTCAGCGACGGTGGCCCACCACTTGACCCCCAGGACTACGGACTAGCCGTTATCGCTGGTCAGTCCGGTGACGGTGGGAGAGCGGTCGGTGTGCCGACATGCTGGCTGTCTGGCCGGATGCATGCCAGGTGGTCCCCAGGTAGTCTCCAAGAAGCTGATTACCTCAAGTCATCCGTTGCCGCTGCCCACAGCCCTTCGAGGATTCATTAATTGCCTGGTTCAGTACTGGTTGCGTAGCGATTGTTGGTGGCATACCAGTCCCACGCTCGGTCCACGTCTCCGAGAAGGGCGAAGGCCTGATGGTAGTTCTTGTGACGACGGAGAACTTGTTGATTGCGGCGTACCCGCGCTTGAGTTCCCACTCGGTCCGGTCGGGCTGTGGCGGCAGCTCGTCCAGCTCGACGTGCAGGACCGCCCAGAGTTCTCGGAACTGGGATTCCGACAGCGGTACCCCGTTGGCGTACAGTTCGCCGCCGCTGACGGGCACATGCTCCGTACATCGCTGGTTGATCGTTGTCGGGTGTTGCCTTCCATCCGTGGACGTACCCGTCATTTTGATAAGCGCTGGCGTCGGTGTCGTCGCGAGTGTGTTGACTTCGTATGCGACGGCCCACCTAACGGCCCGTCAGGAGTTGCGGCGTTGGTGGACAGAGATGGCAGGAAAAATATGCGTCGCTTGTGGCAGATCAACCTGCTAGCGCCCAAGCGCTCGCACGTCAGTTCGCTATTGGTGTCTTAATACTTGAACGTGGGGATTCGGAACAGCGGGAAAAGATTTTTATAGCCCCTCACACGCGAATCACTGCTGGACGCTCCGAATCTAACGAGTTGGTGTTGCTCTCTCCTGCTGCCTCACAGCGTCATTTCGCGGTTTCAGCCGACGGTAGCCATGCCTACGTAGAAGATCTCGGCTCGACGAACGGCGTGTATCTCAATGACCACCTAGTCGCCACACGAACCATCCTGCATAGTGGCGATGTTCTTCGAGTTGATAGCTCGTCCCACATCGAGTTTCAGGCATTGGCGTCTAATATGTGACAAAGGCGTCCGGCGTAGGGCCTTCCGATCCTAAAGCGCGCCGCGCTACGCGGCGACACAGGACTGGATGCTCGGTCTCTGGCCATACTCTCGATAGGCGCCGAACGAGCCGCGCAAGTTCCGGGTCCGTGATCCGGCCGCGCTCGTCGCTGCGCTGAAGGCGCGCGGGATCGAACTGGGGCTACCCGTCGAGCATGACGACCAGGCGTATGCGCCCGGAGGTTGGAGTTACGGTGACGACCGCCGCGAGGTGCCCTTCGCTCGGCTGCGCACTGTGGACGGTCGGCACCTCTTCACCGTCGAGCGGCCGGCGGAGAACGTTTTGTCTTGCGAGGAGCACGAGACGGTCATCGCGGATCGTGCGCAGATGCACCGCGCGATCGTGGCGATGGGTTTCTCGCCCACGGTCCGGATCCGCAAGGTCCGGCGGTGTGCTTGCACACCTACGACTCGCTCGCGCGAGCATCCCAAACGTCAGCCTGAGCAGTCCTGGCCCGCTGGGGACGCCAATTTGGACCTGGTAGCTGGAGGCGGGCTCGCCGGGTGCAGCCTGCGGGCCTGGGCCTGATGCGGCCCACTCGCGGGCCCCGGCCAAGTTGCGGCGTTACCGCAGGTCGTGGGTTCCCAAGGGGGACCTGTCGCCGACCAGCCACAGGTGGCCGAACGGGTCGATGAAGCCACCCTGCCGGTGAATGCCCCAGGGTGCCTGGTGATCACGGATCCTGTCGATGCTGCCGTCGGCTCCAGCCGTCACGGCGCGCTCGATGAAGCCGTCCGGGTCATCGACGAACACCTCGACGCGGACCGTTCGCGAGCCAAGGGCAGCCGGGGTGTCCCAGCCGTTGCTTTCGGGCTCGCCGAGAAAGAACGGGGCACCGGCAACGGTCAGCCCGACGACGCTGCCAAGGTTCCACAGCTCGGTGGCACCTAGCGCCCGCGCATACCACCGCGCTGCCGCCGCGGCATCGGGCACGGCGAGCATCACGGAGATCACCGGAAGGTGAGCGCCGCCGGCCGTCATCAGCCATCTCCTTACGCCAGCCTCAATTGGCCGCGCATTCTGACAGGCTTCTTGGGTGACACGTTGTCACGCCTCAGCAGCTTAGTGCGCAACTCCTGCAGGCCACCCGCGATGGCGAGCTGGCTGGCGGCGCCCGATGGATTGTTCTGGAGCGGCCCTCATTGCGGCCGGAGTGCCTGCGGCGGCGGCCAGTCGCCGGGCAGTTCGTCGAGCCGCCGCGCATAGTCGCCCGGGTCGAACGGCCGGTGCTCGTTCATGGCCTGATAGACGTCGTCGCTGACCACCGCTGCGATCATGTGGATGACGTTGTGCCAGTCGTAGCCGAGGCCGGCGAGCCGCTGGACGGTCTGCCAGATTTCGCGCGGATCGTCGGCCAGTAGCTGGCTGGCGACAATCTGGTGCAGCGCGATGTGCAGCCTGGAACTGAATGGCTCACCGCCGACGACCATCTCCTCATCGCTGCGGAGCGCGTCTTCGATTTCGGGATGCTGCGCCTCGATCAGGAACGTGCGCTCGCCCTCGTCAGCCGGGTTCAGTAGTTCCAGGTCCAGGTCCAGGCCCCGGGCTCTGACGCGCAGTGCCGGTGACAAATGAGTGACACGACGGGACGGACAGGGGATCGCGATCATGGGCTTCACCCGGCCCCGCCCTGGGCGCGAAGGTGTCACGCGCTACCAGGCGTTGTACGACGATGTGAAGGGTCACCGCAGGTCAGCTGGCACGTTCGCGAACGAGAAGGCTGCAGACAAGGCCTGGCAGCGGGCGGAGACCCGGATGGCCGAAGGCCGGATGGGTAACCCCTCACGCGGTCGGCAGAGGTTCCGTACCTATGTCGAGGAAGAATGGCTTCCCAACCATCAGATGGAAGCATGGACTCGGGAGAACTACAGCTATTACCTGGACCGCCACATCCTGCCGTGGTTCGGCTCCATGCGGATGATCGAGGTCATGCCCGCTGACGTCCGCGAGTGGATCACTCACCTGCAGACCGAGAATGTCTCAGCGCACGTGATCCGGTACTGCAAGACGATCCTCGGGGCTATTTTCACAGCTGCTCTTAACGACGTTGTCCACCTACATCCAGTCCGGGGAGCGAAGTCCCCGCCAGTCGCGAAGAAGCCGCGAGCCATCGTGACGCCGGAGCAGTTCGAAAAGCTCTATCTGGCGCTGCCGCCTGACATGAAGCTTCTTGCGGAGACGGACATCGAGAGCGGCCTGCGGTGGGGCGAGCTGACCGAGCTACGTCCGCGCGACGTCGACTTCGGCACGGGCGTCCTGACGGTGAGCAGGGTGGTCGTCGAGCTGTCCCCGCGGTTCCACCCGGAGGGCGGCCGGTTCCTCATCAAGGACTACCCCAAGGACCAGGAGCACCGGCGGCTCAAGCTCAGCGCGCAGATCGTCGCCAAGATCGAGGCAGACATCCGGGAACGCGGACTTGGCGAGGATGACCTGCTGTTCGCGATGCCCGGCGCCTTGTCCCGTCCGGCATCCGCGCTTCCCGGCACACCCATGACAGCCTCCATGTCCGCCGGCGCGCGTCCGGGTGCGGTGTGTGCTTCGCGCCACGCCGGACGTCGTTGCTTACTGAAACTGATTCAGTCCGGGCGACCATCTACCGGAAGATCCGCGAGTACGGGCATCGTCGCCCCGGCGGTTGTTGACCAGGCTCAGGTTCGGGCAGGTGCGGAGCGAGCGATAGTGAGGTACCAGGAGCCACCCGCGAGATTCAGCGCCCCAAGAACTAGGAAGAAGGCTGCCCATCCGTAGACGCCGTACGAGAGGCATATGACGCCCGCGGCGGCCGCGACACTGCCACCGGCAATACGCCCGACCCCAAAGACGCGGAGGTGGCGGTACTCATATGGCACGATCAGGCGCTGCATGCCGGTGCGCGGGGGAGATCGCCACCACCCGCGCAGGCCTTCCACGGCGGTGTTGTCGTTGGGTGCGTTCATCGGGATGCCTCCTGCGGAGTGTGGTGTCAGCCACCCGATCACCTGTAAATAAGATATCACATTGATAGCTGGCTTGTCAATGGCGGCAGTCCTGACGGGCCGACTGGGGGGTTTCGCGTCGGTGAGGGTGACCTACCGGCGGCGATGCGCTCGTCCTCGCGGATCAGGTGCACGCACGCGTTGATGAGCGCCAGGTGCGAGAAGACCTGGGGAAGTTCCCACGGTGCCAGCCGGTGTGCGGTTCTATCTCCTGGGCGTACAGCAGCGGCGGGTGGCGTAGGTCGGCAGCTTCTCGCACAGCGCCCTGGGGCGCGGCTCGCCTCCCCGATCCCGGTGAGCGCCGAGACCAGCCATAACGAGCGGTTCGGTGCGCCTCCAGCAGATCTCGTCGAGAGGATCACCACAGCGCAGAACGGCGGAACTGCGCGCGGCTAAATCAGCTGCTTGGTCACTCGCTGCGACCAGACTCAGCCGCACTGTCGGGCCGGGTAGGTTGCGGGCAGGGAGTCCGTGGCGAGCGCTTGGGTAAGTGACAGGCTCCCCTGTCCGGTCGGCAGTCGCCAGCCCCGATGCTGGCAAAGCGGCAGGCGAGCGGTTTTCGGACCAGAGGCTGCGTCGTGGCTGCTTCTAGCAGTCGCTGATGGCGATCAGGCGCAGGCGCTTCTCGATGCCGGCCCGGCTGGAGATCCAGGCGCGGAGTTAGCTGGGTGGCGCCTGCTCCTGGCCTGTTTCTTGTCTGCTTGATTGCCCGCGCTCAAGGTGTTGTGCGGCGAGCTCGACCGGGGGCCGGTAGCCGCGAGAGCTGTTGATGTTGCGGTGCAGCGCATGGTTCAGCTCGCCGAGGTCAATATGTGCCAGGCCGCCAGCATCGGTGATGGCCACCTCACAGCGGAACGCCATGTCGTTCATGCATCCCAGCACGCTGCGGTCCGCGGTCTTGGCCACGATCAGCTCCTGCGAGCGCAGGTCGCCGAACGTTGCAGGCGGCAGGCCCTCGCGGCGGAGTTCCCGCGCGACCAGCCCGGTGACCAGGCGGTGGGTTGCGCGCAGGTCCACCGCGCGCACGTCGGCCTCGAAGATCGAGAACAAGGTGGCGGCGTGAGTGAGCAGCAGGCACTTGCGCCGGTCGAACCAGAGCAGGCTGGCGTACCAGTCCCCGGCATCTGGTGTGGGTCCTGGCTCGGCGGCGTGGCCCGCGCCAAGGACAGCCAGCAGCTTCTTCGTGCACCGCAGGATCATCAGGCGATCATAGGGGTGAGCGGCGCACCGGACGCCCGTCAGGACGTGGCCGCTGCCCGCCCTGGCCAGCGTCCCGAAGACCAGACGGCCGGATCGGTTCTGCCCTACCGTCTGGGTATGCCTGCCAGGAACCTGCCCGCGCCCCGGGACGCGGCCGCCGCCCGCAGGATCCTGCTGGCCGGGCTGGCCGGGGATAGCGAGGTAGCCGAGCTGGTGGGCGAGCTAGCGCCCCTGCATCCCCAGAACAACACTTTCCCCGGCGAGGTCTTCCTCCACGTCGCAGCTGACGTGCTGGACTGGTGCGGGGCCAGCCGCGCTGACCCGCTGGCCCTGGAAGGGATGCGGGAGCGGTTCCTGCCCGAGTGCGCCCTCGGCGGCAGGCAGAACAAGAAGCTTCAGTTCGCGATCCTGGCAGCGGCGGCGCTGCGCGGCGGAGCGGAGCCGGACTTGCTGGACGAGGTCGCCTGGTGGCAGGCCGATGACTTCTGGCAGTACGCCCTGTACGCGGCGGTCGCTTATGTCCGCGCTGCCGCTGGCCGGGCCGGCGTGCCGGTGCGCCAGGTATGCCAGGAACTGGCCCAGCGCGACGGCCCGCGGCCCGGCCCGGATGAGCCTTTCGCTGATGCGCCCTGATGACCGGGCTCGCGAGGTGGCCAGCCGGCTGCCAGGCCAGGCAGGACGCAGAGTTTGACCGCACCCGAGGTGTGAAGTGGCGCGGACCTGGTTGTCGATCCGGGTCGAGCTGATCGAGGGCCATGGCGAGCAGTACTGGCCGCGGCCAGGACGGATCTTCGGGGCCGCGCGCGCAGCCACACCTTCAAACAGCTCGCCGACGCTATCGACGACGCGTTCGCTCGCTGGGACCGCTCGCACCTGCAGGAGTTCACCCTCGCCGACGGCAGGCGCTTGTGTGATCCGGACCCGGGCTGGGAGATCGAGGGCGGGGTCACCGAGGACTGCCGGCGAATGAAGCTGTCGCGGCTGCCCCCGGAAGAGCAGCTCGCCTACGTGTTCGACCTCGGCGACGACTGGGCCCACCTGTGCACCGTCGGCGCGCGGCGGATCGACCCGGTCGAGGTCCTGCGGATCCTGCCAGACACGCCGCTGCCGTACTGGGGCTGGGGCGACATTCCCGACCAGTACCGGCGCCGCTGGGACGACGACGGCGAGTCACCTCCGCCCGGGAACCCGGGGCTCGCTGATCTTCCACCGCTCCGGCCTCACTGGGGCCCGCCAGCCGCCAGCCGAGGCGAAGGTTCACTGCGCTGTTCAGGCACCTGCAGACCAGGCAATCACCCACCTGGCCCCCCCGAGCCCGCCCATGCCGCCGCGGGCGCTCCCGCAGAACATCCAGATCCGCTCCATCTGGAGGCGTGTGATCCCTCCCAGCAGTGCAGCCGAACCGCGAGTAGCCGACTGCGCATACCGGGGAGCGCATGAGCACGTGAACTGGCAATCCACCCAACTCAGCGTATAAGAGCGGCGGACAGCCGACCTCTGCGCGCAAAGGAGCTACTGGAAGCCGCGGAGCGACCACCCGGAACTGGCCGCGCTGCGCGAGGCGGCACTGGTGCGCGCCTGGCGTTAAACTCCGCGGCATGACCGAAAACTCCGCGGCATGACCGAGCCGCAGGACCCGGACGGGCCGGTCGAACTCCGCGCCTCCGACGCCGACCGGGAGCGGGTCGCCGACCGGCTCCGAGAGGCCGCCGCGGACGGCCGGATCACCATGGACGAGCTCGATGAGCGGCTGCAGGCGGCGTACACCTCGACTACGCACGCCGAGCTGCGACCGCTCACTCGCGACCTCGCCACATCGGACGCGCCCGCGAGCGCGCCCGCCGCGCGGGAACTGGTCGGCGGCATCCCTGGCCGCCGGCGCCGGTCAATCGTTGTGATGTCGGGCTTGGACCGCCGCGGCCGCTGGGTCGTCCCGGCCCGATTCAGCGTTTTCGCGTTCTGAGGCGGGGTGCAGCTGGATCTGCGCGAGGCAATTCTCACTGAGCGTGAAACGCTGATCCGTGCCGATGCCGTGATGGCCGGCATCGAGATCATCGTGCCCGAAGACATCGCGGTGCATGTCGAGGGCTCCGGATTCATGGGGGCCTTCGACGAAACTCCTGGCACGGCTCCGCCGCCACCGGGCGCGCCCGTCATCCGGATCACCGGCATCGCCTTCTGGGCAGGCATCGCTGTCAAGCGCACGCCGACGTACAGCCCGAAGAAGCGGCGAGGCGAGCTGACGGCCTGACGCGGCCGGTGTCCGCTGCGCCGCGTCTTGGCGAGGCGGTGGTCGTGCATCTGCTGTAGTTCTGCGCCGATGATCGTGCCTGAGGTTCCGTGCGCGGCGAGCACCGCGGCGACCTGCTGAGGGAATCTGGCCAGCAGGGTCGTTGCGGGGGCGAGCGGCATCAGTACGGGCAGCAGCGTTGACTCGTTGACGAACAACGCGACCTGGGGCTTCCAGAACACAGCGGTGGCGTACCACTGGCCCAGCATGGTGGTGGCCTGCTCGCCTTCATCCAGGGTGGGCGGGCCAATGCGGTCGAGTAGCTTCTTGGTCGCTCGCACGATGAGCATCCGCCCATCCTGCCGCTCAGGCAGGCATGGTGCCCGCCGGCGGCCCGGGCGGATCTGGAGACCTGCGCTCGGTGGATTCGAGACGTGCCCTACTGCCGGTAGCCGCTACCTCATCAACTGACGGCCGCCGATACCCCGGCCGCTCGCCTGTCTTGCAAGGCAGCCGCTCATTAGCCGTCCCGCTGAGCGCGGCGAGCCGAGGATCGGCGCAGGCAGGCATTGGCTGGCCCGGTCAAGGTCCGCAAGGATTCGGCGCCGGCCACGCGGAGCCCGGTGCCGGGTCCTCAGCACGTCGCTCGCCAGAACGACCATGATCGTGTTCTGTCGCCGGCGGCATTGGACGTCACAAGCCAGACGGATGGCGCCGGAACCGGTGACTGCTGGAGGTGCGGAAGGCGACAACCGCCATTGCCGTGGCGGTGACATCCTTCCGTGCGATGAGACACGACGACTCGCGCGACACCAACCAGATGATCATGGCGCTGTTCATCTCGGTTGGCGCAGGGAGCCGAATCAGGTGTCACCACGTTCCTGACAGTGTCGACCCGTGGCGGCAAGCGCGACGGTCGAATCACGGTCAAACGATCTTGACCATGTTCACGAATATCAGAGACGATGGCTATGACCTGCGGTTATGGGTGGAGCTGAGGGGATTTGAACCCCTGACCCCCTCGATGCGAATCCGGTACCGGAGGTTGCTGGGATTCTGAGTCGTCTCGAGCAGACGGACGATGACGCGGCGCGCGGGCCGGTTTTCCGGCGCGGGCGGCGGCCACGGCCGCGGCTGGACAGACCTCACGGACTCCATCTTGCGGCCGGGACGAGGAGAAAGGCGACCACAGCCCGATCATCCAGACTACAAGATCCAAAACGGCCGTGCCGCGCCGCCCGAACCTCGACTTCCCCGGAATTAACCCAGCATGGTCGACCGCATCACCAAAATCGCCTGACATTCACCAAAGAGACTCCAGCAAGCCGCGGGCAGGTCAAGTAGTCAACCGAGCTGGCGGCAGGCTCGGTCCACTATTACCCCTTCGCGCCCCACCGCCAACCGGTGATCCCCGGAACGCCGGCCCGGCTGCGGCGCGCCCTCAGCTGAGCGGCTTCAGCCGGGTCTGCTCGACGCGGGCGAGCTTGCGCCGCAGCC